>Ga0307981_1000843_pt1 | contig 29567 bp, 33 predicted proteins | sample OrgLakmetagen987_FD_201849 | JGI IMG/M metagenome (GOLD analysis project Ga0307981, IMG submission 201849) | Saline water microbial communities from Organic Lake, Antarctica - #987 | ecosystem: Environmental > Aquatic > Non-marine Saline and Alkaline > Saline | place: Antarctica: Organic Lake... | reverse complement strand
GAGTTTAAACCAGAGTTAAGCGTTGACAGCGCTGCTGCAATAATACCAATAGTGACTATCGCTTTGATGCCGTTTGGCAAGTCGGTAAGCACGTAATACATAAAGATCGTAACGGTTTGTCCTTCAAACTCAGGAATGGGTGCGCTGCCAGCACCCTGCATCATAATGTCAGGGCGCTGGTAATAGACAAACAGCAGTAAACCAATACAAACAAAAATCAATACAACAGGAATACCCATAACAACCGAAGAGAGTAAGGCTTTCGTAGCGCTCTTTTCGTCCTTACAAGTCAACATACGTTGGGTCACGTCTTGGTCTAAACCAAAGGCCGCAATGTTCAGTAACACAAATCCGGTGATCACAGACCAAAAGCCAAACACGCCAGCGCTGCTAAAATCTAAGGAAAAATCTATTAGGGTCAGTTTTGATGCTTGGCCTTCACCGGGTGTCTGCAAGGTACTAACAATCGTGGCAAAATCTACCGGAATACTGGAATAAAGGTAGAATAAAACTAATAGGGCGGCGCTTATATAGACTAAGCATTGGATGGCATCAGAGTAAATAACACTGCGAATCCCTCCATACACTGTGTAAGCTAGACCAGTTCCAGCAATAATTAAAATAGCGGTAACGACACTACCTGCCTGTATATCGCCAAACAAAATCATCGCGACGGCAATAGCTGCCATGAATAAACGAGCGCCGCTGGCAAATAAACGACCACTCAAATAAATTAATCCGGCTTGGTATTTAGCGTTCGCCCCAAAGCGTTGCTGTAATAACTCATAAACGGTATAAACTTTTAATTTGTAAAAGCGTGGTAGCAAAAACGTTGCGACAAAAATCGCGGCGATAAATCCTGCGATATTAGTGGCGAGATAGGTAAGGTCGCCGCGGTAGCCTTGATCTGGGCCACCCAGAAAGGTCGCGGCTGACTGTGATGTAGCCAAAACCGATATACCCACTGCCCAAACGGGCATAGTATTGCCACCTAAAAAATACGCATTTGTGTCGCTAGTTTGCCGATTAAAAATATACCCTGTGACAACAAGTATAAGACCATAAGCTGCAAACACGGACCAATCTAGTAGAGAAAACTGGTCAATCATTTAGCCTCTACCTTGTTTGAAGAGTACAAATAGGCATAAACATGGTGCTTTAAAAAAGATAGGAGTAATAATTTATTCCAAATTAAAGTAGTGCATAAGAATATAAAAACAATCTAACCTAAGAAAACCTTAAAACCAAGCACTGTATTAAAATATCGATAAAAGTGTCACCAAATCTCGCTGCTTTAGTCGGCTTGCCAATTTTGTAAAGCTTGGTCCGCCTTTATCCCTAAGCCATAGCTCTGGTTAACGTTGATAAGAGCATCATTGAAGGTGCTTGCACCTTTTATCGGATCAAGTGTGGCCAGTGTTGGACCATCTAAATCAATCAGTTTAATAACATCATTATTAGCAAGCGCCAAGTGGGCAGCAGCGGCAACGCCAATACTTCCCTCAAGCATGCATCCAATCATGCAGGGTAAGTTGTGCTGGCGACAATATTCAACAATTTTAAGTGCACCATAGATTCCGCCAGTTTTGACTAGTTTGATGTTAATAATATCGGCGGCGCTTTGCATATGTAAGTTTTTGACTTGGGCAAGATTGAAGGCGCTCTCATCTGCCATAAGAGGTGTTTTTATTGAGGCTTTAATCCGCTTTAAACCGTCAATATCTGTAGCTTTAACCGGTTGTTCGAGCAGTTCAAAGTGCATTTTTTTATCTTCCAATACTTGCATGATCTTGATTGTCGTGTCGGCGTCCCAACCCTGATTTGCATCAAGGCGCAAGGTGATGGGAGCGTGTGGATAAGCGGCGACGTGATCGTATATAGTTTGGATGCGAAATAAATCTGCGTTAGCTTGAGTCCCAATTTTTATTTTTAAGCAGCGATAGCCTCTTTCAAGTGCAGTGTCGATATCACGCAGCATTTCCTGAATATCGTTAATACTGATAGTGTAATCGGTCATTAATTGCACAGGAATATCTTGTTGCTGAATATGAGCAGGTGCTAGTAATTGAAATAAAGGGATTCGCCGATAGCGTGCTAGCAAGTCATAAAGAGCGACATCAACTGCAGCTTTAGCATTGCTTCCAGCGCCATCGTTGCTGTGTATTTGTTTAATAAGGCTATCAAAATTATTAATTGACTGTCCTATAAGGCAAGCACTTAATTCGTTATTGATAGCACTTGCAATACTGTTGTGGTCGTCTTGGGTAATGGCTGGTGTAGACGGTGCGCTGCCATAGCCAACCGTGCCATTTTCAGACTCAATGCGAACTACAGTATCGTGAATAGAGTTGACGGTTCGCACTGCGGTTTTAAAAGGAGTGTGCAAAGGTGCTTTGAGGGAGTGCAAAGAAATTTTTTTGATAAGCATATGAATTTTTTGGCGCCTATTTAATGCCCAGGTATTGTCTCGGTACTCTGGCTGAAAGTCGTGTCATCAGCTCATAGCCAATGGTACCGATGTGCTGAGCTACATCATTAATGCTTAAATTGGCGCCCCACAGTTCAACGTTATCATCCACGTTAACTTCATCTAAGTCACTAACATCAAAAGTAAGCATATCCATAGAGACTCTGCCCACTAGCGGAATTATCTGATTATTACAAAAGGCTGGAGTGCCAGTTGGTGCGTGTCTTGGGTAGCCGTCAGCATAGCCAATTGCAACGGTAGCAATGAGCGACTCACGCGGGGCTCGCCAGGTAGCTCCATAGCCAACCGTATCGCCTTTTGGAATCGTCCGTAAAGCGATGATTTTTGCGCGTAGCGTCAGAACGTTTTGTAGAGGGGGTGTTATTTTTGCCTGCGCTGCACTATCAAAAGGTGAACTACCATACATCGCTATTCCTAAGCGATTATAGTGTTGGCGGGATAGTGAATGCGCCATGGTGGCAGCGGAGTTAGCGATAGAAAGTCCAAAGCCCTGCGTTTGTACTTCATCTAAAAAGGCCGTTATTTGGCTTTGGGCATCATGCGCTGGGGCTGCTTCATCGGCACACGCAAGGTGGGTGGCAATGACCGTATTGGTTGAAAAATACTGGGGATATTGATTCTTCAGTGCCGAAAAACGATTAAGCGCAAAGCCTAAGCGATGCATACCACTGTCAAATTTAAACCAAAGCCGAGCGTCTAACTCTGCGGCGCTAAGCTTTGACTCACTAAGCCAGTTTAGCTGAAGATCATTATGAATCATCCAGACTAGATTCAGATGTATGGTTTGCGCTAATTCATGCTCTTCATGGGGTCCCTGCATGATTAAAATAGGCAGACTTATACCATGCTCGCGAAGCTCGCGCGCTTCATCAAAGAGCGCCACTGCGAATATATCTACATGTGCTTGAATATGTTTGGCGACTTGCACCGCACCATTACCGTAGGCATCTGCTTTCACTACTGCTACAGTCTTACTGTTTGGTGCAAGTGACTGCAGTAAGTGGAGGTTTGATTCAACTGCCGACAAGTCAACCGTCGCGATGGTTTGACGACTCATATCACTGCGCTCGCAGAAGCTTATTCATGCTGACTTGCAGCAGCGCTAGCATCTTTTGTCCAGCTAATGGTAAGTTTGCATCGGCAGCGTCAGGCACACCCACTTCCGCCGCGATGGTAAATTCACGACCGCCTTGAAAATAGGGCAAACAAACATGTGCGAGTACAACATTTTCTGTGGTTGAGCGTGTTTCACTTGGACCCCATCCAATTTTTTGAAATACCCGCCATTCTCCTTGAGTTAATTCATCTAAAGTCTTTTTGGGATTATCTACGTTCTCTCCCACCATAGCGTTAGCAATAGCTTGTTGTAGCATGGTAGAAATACCCAGGGTCATGCCGCCAAAACGAGTGTCAGGATAGGAGTGACCGTAGCCGTAAAATAATGTCTGAACGTCATCAAAGCTTAAGTTTGGATGGGCGGTTGTAGGGTCTCGTTGATGTACGGCTAGGCGTTTTAGCCATTCGGCTTGCGCCAGAGTTGTCATCGGCTTATTACCGGTGAGTCCGCAGTTTTCGCAACGATAATCAAGATAAGCGGGGTCTGCAGAAGCTTCCAGATACGGTGTAATGGTAGTGGATTGAGATTGGTCTAGCATTTCCCAATTATAGTTTGCTGGGGTAAAGGCGATTGGGCCATAAGCACCACGGAAATAAATGTTTGGGGTTGATAGTTTTAACCATTTGTCATAAAACAAATCAGTCAAGAGCTCTCGGCCTGCAATATTCGCAAAAAAAGTAGCTAAGGCATTGGAATCACCTGAAGCGGTGCCAAAGTTATCATAGCTATTAATTCCAGTGATCATATCGGCTACGTAGGTATCCCCCACTTTTGCTTGTGCACCTAAACCTTGCTCTCGCATTTTAGCTATAGCAGCGGTATAGGCAAAGATTTTAGATGAACTCCACGGCTCATATAGTTGGGCATGGCTGTTGTCATTGCTAAGATAACGATAAGCGATATCATCGCCGGCTCTGGCCATATCAATAATTAAAACACGGCCATTGTCGCTGCTTAAATTAAAAAATGCTGGCTCATGAGAGATGCGCGACTCCCATCCATAATTTAAATAATCGGCTTGCTCTGCAGTTTTATACTTATCGTTTGCATCTCTTAGCTTACAGCCCTCAGCTCGAAGGTCTTGATTAGCAGGAAGAAAGGGAGCCGTTAGCATCATGTTTTGATAAAACTCTTCATTTTTAGTTGCAGCAGTACTATCTTGCGATGGTGTAACTGAAATCTGGGTATCGATAGGTTTTTGGGCTTGGCCACAGGCCGTTAATGCTAGTGCTAAAGCAATAAAAACCGTTCGTGTTTTGACGTTTTGAAGCTGATTTTTCAACACTAATCTATCTTTTGTGAAAACATGTGTAAACATTAGATGCGATTACTTGTAAGATCTATAATAATCAAATAATCCTATGTTAGTGACTAATGTCAATGGAAAATTTAACAGCATGAGTGAATACATCATTGCAGTTGATGGCGGTGGGACAAAATGTAAAGCCACACTTTACTCCTTAAACGGACAGAAGTTGGCAAGTGCGATTACCGGTCCAGCGAACATATTCAGCGACTTTGGCACTGCTATTGCCTCAATTTTGGACGCAGCACACAAGGTTACGCAAGAGGCGGGCATTTCGTTGGAGCAATGCGCTTTGAGCGCAGGCTGTGCTGGCGCAGGTATTCCTGCTGCTGTTACGCAGTTTGAACAATGGCAGCATCCATTTGCACGTTTATTTTTGATGACTGATATTCATGCCTCTTGTTTAGCTGCGAATGAAGGACAGGACTGCGTGTTAATAATTCTGGGCACCGGTTCTTGCGTAGCAACGATTGTTAACGAAGAGCTAAGTATTTTTGGGGGCCACGGTTTTATGCTCGGTGACATTGGCAGTGGTGCTTGGATAGGTAGAGAGCTGATCACTTGGTATTTGCAGTCTATAGATGGTTTGCAACCCGACTCGCTGTTAGCAAAGGCAATGATGCAGACCGTTGGTGATAGCCCTAGTAAAATTATTGAACATTATGCTAAAGCAAGTGCTGGTGAATTTGCTGTGCTTGCTAAAATTGCTTTTGCGCATCAGCAACAAAGTCCCATCGCACGGAGTATATTAAATAAAGGCCGTAATTATGTTGTCTCCATGGTCAGTAAAAAGGCGCCTGATACATCGAGTGTTTTTGTGGATGGAGGACTATCTGATGCCTATTTACCTATGCTCGAATCGGCGCTTGCAAAGGAAATTCATCGACCAATAAAATCTGCTGAGTTTGGTGCCTACTTGCACGCTAAGTCGGTATTGAGTCATGAGCAAAAAACTGCTTAACTACGGGGTGAACCCCATTATCAAAGGAACGTTTGTGATTAAAAAGATTTCGTTTATCTGTTTGTGTGCGGCAATAACCATTGCGGCATGTTCTCCTGCTGATCGTCCTTCTTCTGAGGCACCTAAACAGGCGTTCAATGTTGAGTTTGAAAAGTTTACTCTCGATAACGGTCTTGAGGTTATTTTCCATCAAGACGACTCTGACCCGGTTACGGCTGTAGCTTTGACTTTTCATGTGGGTTCAGCACGAGAGAAGGAAGGACGCACCGGTTTTGCCCATCTATTTGAACATTTACTTTTTTTAGAATCTGAAAATTTGGGTAAAGGCGGCTTAGACGCCATGAGTAGTAGAATTGGCGGGTCTGGTGCTAATGGCTCAACAAGTCGTGATAGGACCAATTATTTTCAAACGGTACCGAAAGATGCCCTCGAAAAGATGATTTGGGCAGAAGCAGATAAGCTCGGATTCTTTATCAATACTGTAACAGAGCAAGTACTTGAGAAAGAAAAGCAAGTTGTTAAAAATGAAAAACGTCAGTCGGTTGATAATGCTCCATACGGACATGCGAATTATGTGGTGGGGAAAAACCTATATCCCCAACAACATCCATATAATTGGCAGGTCATCGGCTCTTTAGATGATTTGCAAAACGCCACCCTTGACGATGTAAAAGAATTTTATCGAAAGTGGTATGTGCCTAATAATGCGACTTTAGTGATTGCTGGTGACTTTGACCCACAGCAAGCAAAAGCTTGGGTGCAGAAGTATTTTGACGAAATTCCTAAAGGCAACGATATTACTCCGCTGCCGAAAAAGCCGGTAACGCTAGCGGCAACAAAGTCCCTCTATCATGAAGATAATTTTGCACGTTTACCTGAGCTTCGAATGACGTGGCCGACGGTTGAAACTTATCATCCCGACACTTACCCATTACAAGTATTGGGACAATTATTAACAGATGGTAAGAAAGCCCCATTCAACGCAGTGTTAACAGAGGAAAAACAACTTTCGTCAACAGTATTTATGTTTGATCGGCATTCTGAAATCGCAGGTGAAAAAACTTTATTAGTTCGCGCTTTCCGAGGAACAGACTTAGACGATGTGAAAGCAGGCGTCAGCGAAGCATTTGCGCGATTTGAAACTGATGGCTTTGTTCAAGCTGATTTGGATCGCATCAAGGCGGGCATTGAGACTGATTTTTATAATGGCTTGTCGAGTGTGTTAGGTAAAGCGTTTCAGTTGGCGCAATATAATATCTTCGCATCAGATCCAGGTTTTATAAATCAAGACATCAAAAATGTCCTGGCGGTGACCAAGGAAGATGTTATGCGTGTCTATAAAACCTATATTAAAGACAAACATCATATTGCCACAAGTTTCGTTCCCCTAGAGCAGCTTGAATTGGCGCTAGAAGGTGCCCAGAAAGCGCAAGTGACCGAAGAAGTGATTACACAAGACGTTGCACAAGAAAGTTTTATCATGGCTGATGCAACTGGCTTTGAGCGCACACAGTCAAGTTTTGATCGAAGTGCAGAGCCCCCTTATGGTGACGCTGCCTTTGTGCGGGTGCCAAGCACATGGCAAACACAAAAAAGTAATGGTATGGGTGTTTACGGAATAGAGAACTTTGAACTGCCACTTGTGCAGTTACGCCTAGAGATAGACGGCGGTTTAATGATGGAGGCGACGGATAATACAGGTGTTTCTAATTTACTTGCCGAGCTTATGATGAAAGGAACCGCAAACAAAACACCCGAGCAGTTAGAAGAGGCCATTGATATGCTTGGTGCTTCTATCTCAATCAGTGCTGGCCGTGAAAGCATGGATATCAGTGCCAATGCCTTAGCAAAAAATTATCAAGCGACCTTAGATTTAGTTGAAGAAATGTTGCTGGAACCTAGGTGGGATGAGACCGAGTTTGAACTCGCTAAACAACGAGTATTGAGCGCATTAGCCCAGCAATCTGCAAATCCTAATTCAATTGCTGCCAATCAGTTTAATAAGTTGCTTTATGGAAGTGACCACATTCTGTCTTTCAATGCCCTAGGTACGAGTGAGAGTGTTGCAGCCATTACACTTGACGATCTTAAAGCATATTACCAAGCTTATGTTCGCCCAGACCTAGCTGACTTTCACCTTGTTGGAGCAATTAGCGAAGGCGAAGTAATTGCTTCTTTGGATGATTTAGAGAACAAATGGAAAGCGAATAATGTCGAGCTTCCAGTATTTTCAAGACCTGCTTCATTGGATGTTTCAAAAGTGTACTTTTATGATGTGCCGGATGCCAAACAATCCGTGATTCAGTTCGGATATTTAGCGCTAGCTGAAACAGATGAAGACTTCTATCGCGCTGAGGTGATGAACTACATATTAGGTGGTGGAGGCTTTGCTTCTCGTTTAACGCAGGAATTAAGAGAGGGTAAAGGCTATACTTATGGTATTCGCTCAGGGTTTTCTGGAAGTAAGATTGCAGGCCCATTTGTTATTCGCAGCAGCGTTCGTACTAATGTCACTTATGAATCGACTGCTCTAGTGAAAGAAATTCTCGAAAGTTATCCTACTACCTTTAATGGGCAAGACTTAGAAACCACTAAAAGCTTTTTACTGAAAAGTAATGCGCGTCGATTTGAGACCTTAGGGGCCAAACTCAGAATGCTTAAAGATATCAGTGATTATGGTTGGTCGGCAGACTATATTGCTCAACGCGAGGCTGTTGTGCGTGAAATGTCCATTGAGGAAATTAGTGCCTTAGCCAAAGAGTATGCAGACCCAAACAAAATGATTTATTTAGTAGTGGGTGATGCAAAGTCGCAAATGGAAAGATTGCGCGATTTAGGTTTTGGTGAGCCAGTATTGTTGAATTAAGTCTCACATTTTTGGCGCCATGCGTTACAATAGTGTAATTATCACTAGCAGCTAAGCGCCATGAAACTACTAATTCGAAATATATCAAGAACAACATCGCAGGATACACTCCATGCACTTTTTGCTGAGTTTGGGGCAGTGCAATCATGCAATTTAGTGCTCGATAAGCTTAGCGGCAAATCAAAAGGTTTCGCTTTTGTTGAAATGCCTAAGCCAGGAGAGGCGAAAGCTGCAATGATGAAACTAAATGATAGCGAACTTGAAGGTAGTAAATTACGTGTGAAAAAAGCTGAGCAGAAACTTGAAGAGCCTCCACAAAAAGATGAGTGACCATATTTCAAGCTCTGGTGGTGGCGACCCCTTGCATGGTATTACCCTCAAAACTATTGTGGAAGAGCTGGTAGCCAATTATGGCTTTGAGGAACTTGGTATGCGCATAAACATTCGTTGCTTCACGCACGACCCAAGTATTAAATCTAGTCTTAAATTCTTAAGAAGAACGCCTTGGGCTCGAAAAAAAGTCGAAGACTTATATCTGCAATTTAAATCTTAATTGAGCTCAAACGTCAGTTAGGACAACATCACCTCGTTAAATTCCCCCCTATGATCAACCAGATAGTAGATCAGCATGTCGATTATAAATGTTTATAAAGTGTAATTATTATGTTACAAAATTGCAAAAAGGAAAAGTTAACATATAATTACGTGAATGCTTAGGAGGCAATTATTATGAAAACTAGCTTTTTATTACTCTCGTTCCTTCTTTTTGCTTGTACCCCTTCACCTGAAAAAGAAGACACTTCTACCTCTCAAGAAATTACCGAAAATACCGAAATTACTATGCCAGTAAATTCCGAGCCCGCACTTGAACAGTGTGAGCTCATACTTGGCTTTGACGCATGGGAACCCTATCAGTACTTGGATGTTGGGGGTGTTGTAACCGGTCTTGATATCGAGTTAGTAACCGGCGTTGCTCAACAAATAGGTTGTGAAGTAAGTTATCAGCAGGGTACGTGGGTGGATTTATTAGCGGCGCTGCAAAGGGGGGAAGTAGATATGTTGTTAGGTGCCTCGAAAACTGAAGCTCGTGAGGAATTTGCCTTTTTTAGCGACCCGTACAGAATGGAAGAGTTTTCATTGTATATACGTAAGGGCGATTCGTCAGCGCAGAGTTATCAAACCATCACCGAGTTTATAGAAAATGAGGCCTCTATTGGGATTGTATCAGATTATGTATATGGTCCAGAGGTTGCTGGATTGTTAGACAGTCCAGAGCAATCTAAAGGCTTTGTAAATGCCATAATGGGTGAATTAAACGTAGCTCGCCTACTAGACGAAGACATCGACGGATTTTTAGAAGATAGTTTTGTCGGTGCAAGCCTGTTAAGACGAAAAGCCTTATCGGAATTGATTGTCGAACATGAGATAAAAATTCAAACAGGAAATGCATATGTGATGTTTAGTCAGCAAGGCATTACACCTGAGCAACTTTCAATGTTTAATACAGAGCTTCAGAAGGTTAAAGATAGTCAAGTTTACACAGACTTGATCAGCAAATACGCAATGTAGCTTTGTACCTGTTTGAGTTGATAGAAATAGGCCTATTTAAAAGCGCTTTCTTCGAAAACCTTAGTTCTCAGAGAAAGCGCTTATCACTTTAATTAAGTTGGTATTATAACTTTCTGGTTCGAAGGTAAGCGGCAACTCAGTTAACTTTTCACCCTCCGGTGTCAAAACAATCACTCGCGGAAAGCCAGATAAACTATGCTTTTTCGCAAATATATCACCTAGCTCTGACCCATGCTCAACCTTCACAAAGGTAAAATGAGCATTAACGGTTTCTGACACAGTCGTATTAGAGAACACGTTTTTATCAAGCTTTCTGCAACTGGGACACCAGACGGCAGAGTAATCGGCTAGTACCAGTTTATCCTCGAGCTTTGCTTGCTGCAGCCCGGCTTCGAGTTGGTGAATTTCTATGGGGAGTTGACTGCGAGCTTGCGAACCAAGTTGGCCTTGAACGAAGCGGTTTCCAAAGTATAAAACTGAAAAAACCGCCAGAACACTGAGTGTGTTTATCAAAAACTTTTTCATCTCTAGCTTCTGTGCGATGTGATGGTACTAACAAAGACCGAAAACAGTCGTTAAATATTTCACATCTTAGAAGAAATATATAGACCTACCAACGTTTTAAAATGTCATTGTACAAGTCTTTATCTAATATACTTTGCGCGTTTTCCGTAGGCGTGAAAATCTCGTTATATTCGTCGCTAGCTCGCAGTGCCTCGATGCTGCTGTCAAAGCCTTTCAAAAATGATGCGACATCAGGGAAGCTTGAGCGCATTCCAAGTGTAATATCGACAACATATAGTGGACGTGTAGAAATATAGAGTGGCTCTTGGTCAACCGCGATGAGAAGCTTGTTCATCTCTTCTAACATGACTTTTTCGGCCACTATGTAATTAACACGTTGCCCCGCAAGTTGTTCCATATTTCCCAAGAAATCGGGTGAACGTGCCCAGTTTACAGATCTTTCAGAGCGCACTTTATCCGTGTTTGCAAAGCGATTTTCGATACCAACGCGCTTGCGGAACAACTGATCTAAGCGGTTATAATCTAAAGCTTCTGAGTCAGTAGATGCTACATGCAGCTTTACCTGCGCATAGGGTTGTGAATATAAGAAGTCGCGTTTAGCATCATTTAGAGAATAATGGTCAATGTAACCATTAAAAGTACCGTTACGTAAACCACTGCCCGACCAAGCCTGTGTTGTTGCGACAAGCGAATGAGACTTTCCTTTGAGCGCGGCATCGACCAATGAAGTGAGTCTAGCGGGTTGACCTGCATCGTTGATAAACGTCTCAACTTTATTACCAACCAAATTAATGTCTGCTGCTTGTACAAGAGCGGCGGTGCTTAGGCTCATAACAGCCACACATACTCCCTTCTTCAACCACTGCTTAATCATTTAAAACCTCAAATTATAATGTCATAGCTTAAACGTAGTTTTCGCTACATTGGATTAGATTATCGTACTTTATTCGCCAAAGGCACCGGCGGCACCGGGATAGACTACTGGGCTTTCAAATCCATCTTGACTAACGCTTGCAACCCCGAAGAAATAGTTATCGATAACCACGTTCTCTAATGTAAATTCTGTTACCTCTCCAACATAACGGCTAAATTGCCATTGTGGTGCGTCGGTATAACGCCAGTAAATTTTATAGCCCTTTAAATGAGGGTTTTCTGTGTCAGCCAAAGCATCCCATTTTAGGGTGGTAGAGGGTTGTACCGCGCCACTAATTTGCACATTAGTAGGAGGTTTTGGCGCCCATGACATAGACGCTAATGAGACAGCATTGAGTGCAGTAAGTTTAGCGGCGTAGTCAAAATCAACGCCGTCTATGGTATCGCCATACACAATACCATCTTCAGTGCGTAAATCTTGGTGCTGACGGTTGTAGTTTTCATTAGTTTCCATAATACGAACGCCAGGATAACCTAAGTCATTGAAAGGACGATGATGTCCGCCGCGACGAAAGCGATCAAGACGATAAATGACCATGGTGTCTAAATTTTCTATGTAGCGGTCTGCTATTAAATCAATGTAACGAGCGAGATTACGACTCGGTGAGTCAACTTCGCCTCCGGTAAATCTCCGTAAATTGGCTTCTTGCTGCGTTTCCATTTGTCGCGTGCCTTCAGCAAATATCCGAGCAGTAGTATTATCAATGACGCCATTAACACCTTCAATATTACCAATCATGTCGTTGTTCAAGACGGCTTTGAGTTTCCAATTTTTTGATTTGGCGTACTCGGCTAAAATTCGACCGCCGTAAAGTCCTTGCTCTTCCCCCGCTAGCGCGGCATAAACGATACTGCCATTAAATTGATATTTTGATAGCATCCTCGCCGCTTCTAATGTTCCGGCAAGTCCGGAAGCGTTATCGTTAGCACCTGGCGCATCATCGGTATAATTCATTACGTCGCTAATACGTGAATCAATATCTCCGCTCATCATCACATAGCGCTCAGGATCGGTGGTGCCTTTTTGAATAGCAATAACGCTAACGACTTCAACTGGATTTGGGATTCGGCGTTCGCCGCTAATAACTTCAGATTGATAGAAAACCTCTAGGCATCCACCGCAATCTGCAGAGATTTTATCGAACTCGGCTTTTATCCATCGACGCGCAGCACCAATGCCCCTCGTGTCTGATTCGGTTTCAGAAAGAGTATGGCGTGTACCAAAACTAACTAAGGTTGTAATATCTTGTTCTATATTCTCTGCAGATGCTGAGCTGGCGATGTCATGTAATTTTTGTTTGTCGGCGTATTCTAATTCGTTTGCTTGCGCGAGGGACTGTCCGCTTATGCTAATTGTCATTGCCATTATGGCGGTGCTTAATCTAAAATTCTTCATGTTTTGACCTCGTCTATTTTGTTAGTCGATAACGCTCTGTAGTGATTTAAGCACTGAGCATTTTAGATGAATGCAAAGGCATCACCAATCATATTTTCGGGTAGCAAGCCTAATGGCAATAAGTCTTCTTTGACTACTTTTGCCATTTCAAAACGTCCTGCTACATAAACTTGCTTGTTTGAAAAGTCTTGAATGTCTTGCATGGCAGCTTGATGCACCATACCAATACGACCGGACCATGCTGAGTCCTTAAATTCAATCACTGGAATAAAGCGAAAGTTAGGGTGTGCCTTAGCCATGGTCTCTAAGGAATCTGCTTCGTATAGGTCCGAAGCAGTTTTACCTCCCCAATAAAGGGTGACAGTTCGATTTGGTTGTGTGGCTAGCATATCGATTAAAATTGATTTTGTGTAGGAATAGCCCGTACCGCCTGCAATTAATATAGCTTCTAACTCACTGTCTTGGAGATAAGCGTCGCCATGAGCTACCTCAATGTTTAAGGCCTTCTCTTGCTCCAATCGTTGCAGTACTTCATAGGCATAGGGGTTTTCTGGGGTAGCACCAATATGCAGCTCAATGAACGCTGAATTTTGTGGAGCATTCGCGATAGAAAACGGGCGTTTATCTCCATCTGCCATGACTACTTGCAAGTATTGTCCGGCTTTGAATGAGACTGATGTTTCAGGTTTGAGTATTATTTTAAAAACGTAAGGCGTAAGTGACTCTTTACTAACTAGGTGAGCTTTGGTCAGTGTCATGTGTTTCCTAAATATCTTCCGATGTGTTCAAGCCTTGCACTGGCGTGCGCAAGGCTTAATGTTAAAAATATAGTGGGTAAATGTAGATAAGGTGTGCTTTATATATGTGGCACATTCTATTTATCTAATAAGCCTAATTCTTGCCAAATGCTGTCGACTTTATCTTTTACTGCTTGGTCCATGACAATAGGCGTACCCCATTCTCTGTCAGTCTCGCCAGGCATTTTGTTAGTCGCATCTAAGCCCATTTTCGAGCCTAAGCCCGAAACGGGTGACGCAAAGTCTAAATAATCTATGGGCGTATTTTCAATCATAGTGGTATCTCTAGCCGGATCCATCCGCGTCGTTATTGCCCATATCACGTCATTCCAATCTCTTGCATTGACGTCATCATCACATACTATCACGAATTTGGTGTACATGAACTGGCGCAGAAACGACCACACGCCCATCATCACCCGTTTTGCATGACCTGGATATTGCTTTTTAATAGTCACTATTGCCATTCGGTAAGAACAGCCTTCGGGAGGTAGATAGAAATCAACAATCTCTGGATACTGTTTTTGAAGAATAGGGACAAAAACTTCGTTCAGAGCAACACCTAAAATAGCCGGTTCATCGGGCGGTCTGCCGGTGTAGGTGCTGTGATAAATAGGGTTGTTACGATGTGTAATGTGGGTAATGGTAAATACCGGAAATGAATCTACTTCATTGTAATAACCCGTGTGATCACCATACGGGCCTTCGTCAGCCACTTCATCCTGGGCAATATAGCCTTCTAATACTATTTCAGCGCTCGCAGGTACTTGTAAGTCATTAGAAATACACTTAACCACTTCGGTTTTATCGCCCCGTAATAAACCTGCAAAAGCATATTCAGACAAGGTGTCTGGAACCGGCGTTACTGCGCCTAGTATAGTGGCTGGGTCAGCCCCTAACGCGACAGACACAGGATAGGGTTCACCTGGGTGAGTTTGACACCACTCTCTGTAATCCAGCGCGCCACCTCGATGTGATAACCAACGCATAATAATTTTATTTTTAGCAATCACTTGTTGACGATAAATACCTAAATTTTGACGCTTTTTGTGAGGACCGCGAGTCACCGATAAACCCCAAGTGATTAACGGCGCAGCATCGCCTGGCCAGCATCGCTGAATAGGGAATTTGTAGATATCGACATCGTCACCAGAAATTATATTTTCTTGGCAGGGAGCTTTACGCACAACTTTGGCGGGCATATTCAAGACCTGTTTAAACACAGGTATTTTGCTCATTAAGTCTTTCAAACCTTTTGGTGGTTCAGGCTCTTTTAAAAATGCGAGCAACTTCCCAACTTCACGCAAAGCCTCAACGGACTCTTGTCCCATGCCCAATGCAACTCGCTCGGGCGTACCAAAAAGATTAGCTAGCACAGGAATGTTGCTGCCTTTAGGATTTTCAAACAAAATGGCTGGGCCGCCTGCACGTAAGGTACGGTCGGCTATCTCGGTCATTTCTAAATCAGTGTCTATTTCCATAGAAATACGTTTGAGTTGGCCCATTTTTTCAAGCTGCTCAATAAAGTCGCGTAAGTCTTTATATTTCATTCGCTTTTTGTTCTCTTTGTTGCGGTAGGGTTATCGGAGTCAGTAAGTGATATTTTACCGGGCGATAACAACATGGATGTAAATACTACATGAAATTTGCAATAAGCGTTTAATCGCTTAATGAATTGTTTGTGATGCCGATAGTTTATATATCAAAAAATTTTCATGGACGCATGATGACAAAATCTATATTTCCAATATTTGTCTGCACACTATTGAGTATCTTATTTACGGTTACCGTTAATGCGGAGCAACTAGAAGCTGTTCAGCTCTATTCGCAAGATGATCTGATTAAACTGATTAACAAAAACGAACACCTACAGCAGGTTTCGGCCGACAGGTGTCAATTGGTTCAAGATATTGAGGCCCGCGCTGACATCATGCGCATACCAGCTTATCAATTTTTATGGGGCGATATGCTAGCGTGGGGTGTTTGTGTAGACGAAAATGCAGTACAAGGTATGCATTATATCCGTGAAGCGGCAAATCAGGGTTTGCCTGCTGCACTCGAGCAACTTGGCAGGTATCACACAAAGGGAACATTGGTTCAAGAGGATAAAAAACGTGCAGTGATATATTTACGTGAAGCTTCCGCTTTAGGAAATTTGCAAGCGCAGCTGCAGTTGGCAGAATTATTTATCGACGGATATGGCAGCCCTTATGACTTCGATGATTTGTATCATTGGTTATACAACGCAGTAACGAGCGACAGTGCCATGCATCAAAAAATTGCAAATTATATGCGTGAATTAGAATATTTAATGCACCCCAAGGCCGTTCGAAACGCGCGACGCCCTTTAATGGATTAGTACATATTTCTACATAATTTCTATCCACTTAAAAATCATTTAACTAATCATTACGAACTTCATTTGTTCAGCTGTTATACTATGTGCAGAATATAAGCAACAAACTGAAAACTGAATGAGTAAAGACCCGCATTTTGCGCGTGAAAAAGAAAAATATGAGAATCCGGTGGCAAGCCGTGAGTATCTCCTTAGTATTTTAAAAGATAACAAAGAACCACTATCATTTTTAGATATTTGCCACATGGCAAATGCTAAAGATGAAGATAATCGTATTGGTATCCAGCGCCGATTGCGCGCCATGGAGCGTGAAGGCCAAATAGCATTCACTCGCGATAAAAAGTATCAAGTTCAAAAACAAGCAGAGCTAGTGCGAGGGACCGTTATTGGTCACCGCGATGGCTTCGGCTTTTTAAAACACTCTCCTACTGAAAAAGACTTTTTTATTCCAATACATCAAATGTCGACGGTTATCCATGGCGATGTAGTTGAAGGCACAGTTGATGGCCAAGACCGCAGAGGTCGCACCGAATTTAGAGTAAATCGTGTTATCGAGCCAAGAGCTGATGCCATAGTTGGGCGTTTCTATAGCGAAGAAGGTGTGGGCATGGTAGTGCCTGATGATAATAGAATTTGCCATGAAATAATGATTCCCACAGAGCATAACAAAGGTGCCAGGCAGGGCAATGTTGTTGTTGTGGAAATTACTCAGCGTCCGCGTCGTCATGTTAATGCTATTGGCACAGTGACCGAGGTGCTTGGTGAACATATGGCTCCGGGCATGGAGATAGAGACAGCACTGCGTAACTTTGACATTCCGCATCAATGGCCCAAAGGCGTTTTGAAGTCTGTCGAAAGTCTAGAAGAGCAGGTACCTGAGGAGGCTAAGCAAAATCGTATCGATTTACGTCAGCTCCCGCTTGTTACCATAGATGGTGAAGATGCCAGAGATTTTGATGATGCTGTATTCTGTAAACCCCTAGAGGGCGGCGGTTGGCAGCTTTGGGTAGCCATTGCTGATGTAAGCAGCTATGTACGCACAGGTACCGCGCTAGATGCTGAAGCGCAAAACAGGGCGACTTCTGTCTATTTTCCTGAAAAAGTCATCCCGATGTTGCCAGAAATCCTATCTAATGGTCTGTGCTCCCTCAATCCTGATGTAGACCGCTTATGTATGGTTTGCGAAATGACCATAGATACACGTGGAAAGCTTCAAGAATATCAATTTTACGAAGCAGTCATGCGCTCGCACGCAAGATTAACCTACACTAAAGTGTGGAATATTTTGCAGGGCGATGAGGCCTTAATAAAACGTTATCAAGATAGAGTTGACGACCTACGTAACTTAAATGACCTATTTGGCGCATTAAAAGTAGCGCGTTCAGGAAGAGGGGCGATTGAGTTTGAAACATTAGAAACGAAGTTCGTATTTAATGCTCAACGCAAAATTGACAACATCGTTCCATTAATTCGCAATGACGCTCATAAAATCATTGAAGAATGTATGATCATGGCAAACGTTTGCGCTGCTCAATATATCGAAAAACACTCGGCTGAAGCATTATTCAGGGTACATGATAAGCCAGATGAAGATAGATTAATTACGTTTAAAAACTATCTTAAAGAGATTGGCATAGAATTCACCGCCACTGATACACCAAGTCCTCATGACTTTACTAAGGTGATAAATAAGACCTCTCATCGTATAGATAAAGAATTGATTCAAACCATGTTGTTACGCTCAATGAAGCAAGCGATTTATGATGGCAACAATCTTGGGCACTTTGGTCTGGCGCTAGAGGCATATGCGCATTTTACTTCTCCCATTCGCCGTTACCCTGATTTAATTGTCCATCGAGTAATTAAGGCGATCATAAATAAAGTAAACGGAAATAAACAATGCAAAGGTGCGAAGTTTTACACCGAAGATGAAATTTCACAGCTGGGCGAGCAATGTTCAACTGCTGAGCGTCGCGCCGATGATGCTACCCGCGATGTCGCTGATTGGTTAAAATGCGAGTTTATGCAAGACCATGTGGGTGATGTCTTTGATGGTGTGGTTGCATCGGTGACAAATTTTGGCTTATTTGTGCGTCTGAACGATTATCATATTGATGGCTTAGTGCATATCACTTCTTTGGCTTCTGATTTTTATCGTTACGATGAAGTAAAGCAGTGCTTGATGGGCGAAAGTTATGGTTTGACCTACCGCTTGGGAGACCCTCTCAAAGTCAAAGTAGCTGCCGTGAACCTCGACGAAAGGAAGATTGACTTAATCCTTGATGGTTTACCCGTGATTACACGCAAAATGAAAAGTGGCAAAGGTAAATCTGCAAAATCAAACGCCAGCGGTAAACCAGAAGGTAAAGGAAAGCGCGGCAATGAAACTAAAGCACCCAGCAAAAAGCCAAAAGGAAAGGCGGGTGGTAAAAGTAAAGCAGGGCCAAGTTCAAAGCGTAATAAAAACTCACGTAATAAATCTAAACCTTAGGGGGCAATGGTGGCACAACAAGAATATTTGTATGGATTACATACCATTGCAGCAGTACTAAGCACAGAGCCTGAACGTATTTTAGAACTAATGGTAGCTAAAGACCGCAAAGACGAGCGCATAAACGAGGTAGTAAGTGCAGCCCGTAAGCAAGGAATTGCGGTGCAGTTTTGTCAACGTAAAACACTTGACGAAAAAGCGAAAGGCGAACAGCATCAAGGCATTCTAGCGCGTGCTAAACCAGCGCGTGTTTTAGATGAGTCAGACTTAGATAAAATAGTTGAGCAACAACAAACACCTTTCCTACTGATACTCGATGGTGTGACTGACCCACATAATCTGGGTGCTTGTTTACGTAATGCTGACGCAGCAGGCGTGCACGCCGTGGTTGTGCCAAAAGATAATTCTGCAACACTTACCCCTGTTGTCAGAAAAGTCGCGGTCGGCGCGGCCGAAACCGTGCCACTTATTCAAATAACTAATTTGTCGCGCACTCTCAAGCACCTTCAGCAGGCTGGAGTTTGGGTAGTTGGCGCAGCTGGTGAAGCAGAGCAACTTATTTATGATTGTAAAATGCTAGGGGCAATTGCAATCGTAATGGGAGCTGAAGGGAAAGGCATGCGTCGTTTAACCAGAGAAACCTGTGATGAACTAGTCAAACTTCCAATGGCAGGCTCGGTGTCGAGTTTAAACGTGTCAGTAGCCACCGGGATATGTTTGTTTGAGGTAGTAAGACAGCGCTCTACCCAGTGAGTTTAGGGATGTTTATGCATGCCTTGTCAGATAACGATGACCCATCTTTAAATTATATCTCTTTAAAGCGAAATTAAACTACACGTCACTGTGTATTTCTGTTATAGTTTCGCGCCCTTTTTGTAGGGGTATGGTCTATTTTTCTCACTTATTTGAGATTTTATAGCATCTTAGCGACTCGAGAGAGTCATAATTTAACAGCGGAGCACTAACTAATGATCCAAATGCAAACTAACCTGGATGTTGCCGACAACTCCGGCGCTCGCAGGGTTCAGTGTATTAAGGTTCTTGGTGGCTCGCATCGCCGTTATGCACATATCGGTGACATCATCAAAGTTACTGTCAAGGAAGCAATTCCTCGCGGTAAAGTAAAAAAAGGTGACGTTCTGAATGCAGTGGTGGTGCGTACTAGGAAAGGCGTTCGCAGAGCTGATGGTTCAACCATCCGTTTCGACAACAACGCAGCTGTTTTGCTTAACGCAAACAAGCAACCTATTGGCACGCGTATTTTTGGCCCGGTGACACGTGAGCTTCGTGGAGATAACTTCATGAAAATCATCTCGTTGGCCCCAGAAGTACTATAAGGAGTCACGATAATGGCTAGAAAAATTCGTCGTGATGATGAAGTAGTCGTATTAGCGGGTAAAGACAAAGGAAAGCACGGTAAAGTTTTACGTGTATTAACTGACTCTGACCGCGTTTATGTAGAAGGCGTAAACATTGTTAAGAAACACCAAAAAGGTAATCCTCAAGCGGGTGAGCCAGGCGGTATTATTGACAAAGAAGCTTCTATTCACGTTTCAAATGTAGCGATTGTTAACTCGGCAACGGGTAAAGCAGATCGCGTTGGTTTCCGTTTTGAAGAAGACAAGAAAGTACGTGTCTTCAAGTCAAACGGCGACTTAGTTTAAATTATTGGAGAGTACGATGGCGAAACTGCATGATTTCTATACAGAAACAGTAGTAGCTGAACTTGCTAAGCAGTTCGGGTACAAAAGCGTCATGCAAGTCCCTCGGATTGAAAAAATCACCTTAAACATGGGTTTAGGTGAAGCAGTTGCTGACAAGAAAGTTCTTGAAAATGCGCAGGCCGACATGGCTGCCATTGCAGGTCAAAAACCGATTGTTACTGTTGCTAGAAAATCTGTCGCGGGCTTTAAAATCCGTGAAGGTTATCCGATTGGCTGCAAGGTAACCCTACGAGGCGACCGCATGTGGGAATTCTTAGAAAGACTTATTTCTATCACAATTCCTCGTATCCGTGACTTCCGTGGTCTCAACCCGAAATCTTTTGACGGTAGAGGCAACTACAGCATGGGTGTGCGCGAGCAAATCATCTTCCCTGAAATCGATTTTGATAAAGTGGATAAAGTACGCGGTATGGATATTACTATCACTACCAGTGCAGAAACTAACGACGAAGCGCATGCATTATTAACTGCATTTAACTTCCCGTTTAGAAAATAAGGTGTAGGGTTATGGCAAAAGAATCAATGAAAGCACGCGAAGTAAAACGTGCCAAGCTGGTTACGAAGTTTTCAGCTAAACGCATAGCGTTAAAAGCAATCATCAGTGATGTGAATTCTTCTGAAGACGAGCGTTGGGACGCTGTTCTAAAGCTACAACAACTTCCACGTGACTCGAGCCCTTCGCGCAAGCAAAATCGCTGCCGCGTAACGGGTCGTCCACATGGTTTCCTACGCAAATTTGGTCTTTCTCGCATAAAGCTTCGTGAAGCTGCAATGCGTGGCGAAGTCCCTGGCCTTAAAAAAGCCAGCTGGTAAGGAGTAGCAGATATGAGCATGCAAGATCCAATCGCAGATATGTTTACCCGCATTCGTAATGGCCAACAAGCCGCTAAAGTTACGGTAGCGATGCCTTCTTCAAAAGTACGCGTGGCAATTGCCAAGTTGTTACAAGCTGAAGGTTATGTTGAAGGATTCAATGTCGAGGAAGGTGTAAAGCCTACTTTGGAAGTAACGTTGAAGTATTTCGAAGGTAAAAAAGTAATTGATACAATCGAACGAGTTAGCCGTCCTGGTTTGCGCATCTACAAGAAAAAAGATGAGCTTCCAAAGGTAATGGGTGGACTTGGGATTGCTATCGTGTCTACCTCAAAAGGTGTGATGACTGACCGTGCAGCGCGTAATGCTGGCATGGGCGGTGAGATCATCGGTTATGTAGCATAACGGAGGAGATGATATGTCACGTATAGCAAAAGCACCTGTAGCAATCAAATCTGGCGTAGAAGTCACTATCGCTGGGCAAGAAGTTACAGTAAAAGGTAAAAACGGCACCTTATCTCGCGTATTTAACGACGCAGTTGAAGTAACCCAAGAAGAGAACGAACTGAAAACCATACCTCGTGAAGGTGCGGCAAACGGTTGGGCTCAGGCGGGTACGGCTAACTCTTTGTTAAGTGCAATGATAACTGGTGTAACCGATGGTTTTGAAAAGAAACTTCAATTGTTAGGTGTTGGTTACCGTGCATCTGCACAAGGTAGCAAACTTAACTTAACGTTGGGCTTTTCTCACCCTGTCGTCTACGAAATGCCACAAGGTATTACCGTAGAAACTCCTACTCAAACTGAAATTGTCGTAAAAGGCAGTGATAAGCAGGTAGTAGGTCAAGTTGCAGCAAACATTCGTGCTTATCGTCCACCAGAGCCTTATAAAGGTAAGGGTGTTCGTTATGCTGATGAAGCTGTGCGTCGCAAAGAAGCTAAGAAAAAGTAGGTAGGTGATACGATGGATAAGAAATCAGCTCGCTTACGTCGCGCTACGCGCTCTCGTAAGAAGATCAGTGAATTAGCTGTTAATCGCTTGGTTGTAAACCGTACACCGCGCCACATTTACGCTCAGTTAATCGCGCCAAGCGGTTCTGAAGTAATTGCTTCAGCTTCAACTGTTGAAAAGGACCTTAAAGGTTCTTTAAAAGCAACAGGCAACGCAGAAGCAGCAGCGGCAGTAGGTAAAGCGATCGCAGAACGTGCTATCGAAAAAGGCGTAACATCAGTTGCCTTCGATAGAAGTGGATTTAAATATCACGGTCGTGTGAAAGCACTGGCTGAAGCCGCGCGTGAAGCCGGTCTTCAGTTCTAGGAGTTAATTATGGCTAAAGTAGAAGTTCAACAACAGGGTGACCTGTTAGAAAAGCTAATCGCTGTAAACCGTGTATCAAAAGTAGTTAAAGGTGGTCGTATCTTTAGCTTCACTGCACTAACGGTTGTCGGTGATGGTAATGGCCGTGTTGGTTTTGGCTATGGTAAAGCACGTGAAGTTCCAGCTGCTATTCAAAAAGCAATGGAAAAGGCACGTCGCAACTTAGTTAATGTCGACTTAAACGGCAATACTTTGCAACATCCAATTAAAGGACGTCATTCTGGTTCTAAAGTTTACATGCAGCCTGCCTCTGAAGGTACGGGTATCATCGCTGGTGGTGCAATGCGTGCAGTTTTAGAAGTAGCTGGTGTACAGAACGTTCTTTCTAAATGTTACGGTTCAACAAACCCAATCAACGTTGTACGCGCAACAGTCAATGCTCTGGTAGAGATGAATTCTCCAGAGAAGATTGCTGCGAAACGTGGATTGCCAGTTGACCAGATATTGGGGTAATCGAACATGGCGAATACGATTAAAGTTAAGCAAATTAAAAGCTCGATCGGTCGTTTGCCTAAACACAGAGCTACATTAGTAGGTTTGGGTTTGCGCAAGATCGGACATGTTCGTGAACTAGAAGATACCGCTGCAGTGCGTGGTATGATCAACCGTGTTAATTACATGGTTGAGATCATTAAGGAGTAAAAGATGAGATTAAACACTATTGCTCCCGCACCTGGAGCGAAAAGTTCACCAAAGCGCGTTGGTCGAGGAATCGGTTCTGGTGTAGGTAAGACCGGTGGTCGCGGCCACAAAGGTCAGAAGAGTCGTTCAGGCGGCTCGGTTAAGCCAGGATTTGAAGGCGGTCAAATGCCTATTCAGCGTCGTTTACCAAAATTTGGTTTTACGTCTCGCAGATCTTTCGTAACTGACCAAGTTACTTTAAGCGAAATTGCTAAAGTTGAAGGTGACGTCGTAAGCTTAGAAACATTGAAAGCAGCAGGTCTTATTAAAAAAGAAATGTTGTCAGTAAAGGTTATCAAAAGCGGTGAAATTAATCGTGCTGTGAATATCAGCGGATTAAGAGTCACTAAAGGCGCATTGGAAGCAATTAACGCTGCTGGCGGTAAAGTAGAGGAATAACCAAAAATGGCGAAACCAGGACAGGGTTCAAGTGGAGGCGGTTTAAGCGAGTTACGTTCTCGTTTACTGTTTGTACTTGGCGCAATAATAGTATTTAGGCTTGGGTCGTATGTGCCCATTCCTGGTATCGACGGTAACGTGCTATCTCAAATTTTTGAGCAACAAACAGGTACTATCGTAGGCATGTTTAACATGTTTTCTGGTGGTGCCCTTGAGCGCGCGTCGGTATTAGCATTAGGTATTATGCCTTACATCACAGCTTCAATTATTATGCAGCTGTTATCTGTAGTGCATGAACCGTTCAAGGAGTTAAAGAAAGAAGGTCAATCAGGTACTCGTAAGATTAGCCAGTATACTCGCTATCTTACTTTAGTGCTTGCGACGTTCCAATCCATCGGGATTGCAACAGGTCTTCCGCAACTAATTCCTGGTCTAGTGCTTAATCCTGGCATCGGTTTTTATTTTACAGCTATCGTGAGTTTGGTTACTGGCACCATGTTTTTAATGTGGTTAGGTGAACAAATTACAGAGCGTGGTATTGGTAACGGTATTTCTATTCTGATATTTGCAGGTATTGTAGCAGGTCTTCCTACTGCAATCGGTCAAACAGCAGAGCAGGCAAGACAAGGCGATATAGCTCTCCTTTTCTTGTTTATACTTGCAGCGATTATCATTGCATTGACATATCTTGTTGTATTTGTAGAGAGAGCACAACGTCGTATCGTTGTGAACTATGCAAAACGTCAGCAAGGCCGAAAAGTGTTTGCGGCGCAAAGTTCTCATCTTCCATTGAAGGTGAATATGGCTGGTGTTATTCCGCCTATCTTTGCATCTAGTATTATTCTTTTCCCAGGAACCTTGTCTGGCATGGTTGGACAAAATGAATCACTTTCATTTTTGACTGACGTGTCATTAGCACTATCTCCTGGTCAGCCCTTATATGTCATGTTATATGCAGCAACTATTATTTTCTTTTGCTTTTTTTATACAGCATTAGTTTTTAATCCACGCGAAACAGCTGATAATTTAAAGAAATCTGGCGCATTTGTTCCAGGGATTCGTCCCGGTGAGCAAACATCACGTTACATTGATAAAGTGATGACTAGGTTGACCCTAGCTGGTGCTCTCTATATTACCTTTGTTTGTTTAGTGCCTGAGTTCTTACTATTGTGGTTTAACGTTCCGTTTTACTTCGGTGGTACTTCATTACTCATTATATGTGTAGTGGTGATGGACTTTATGGCGCAGGTACAGACCCATTTGATGTCTCATCAATACGGGGATGTTCTTAAGAAAGCTAACTTAAAAGGCTAAGGCCTTTTTGTTAGCCATTTACGGAGTGATGTTATGAAAGTTCGTGCATCCGTTAAAAAGATTTGCCGTAACTGCAAGATCATTAAGCGCAACGGTGTTGTTCGCGTGATTTGTGCTGCAGAGCCTAAGCATAAGCAAAGGCAGGGTTAGTCTGAAAAACACTGGTCTATAGTTGCCACGTTATACGTTAGTTAGGCGTGGCATGTTAGACCTTAATTTGCAATTTAGTTGTCGGGTAAGTATCCTAGCGGGCTTTTTAGGCTGACAACAATAAATTAGAGGAGTGCTGTTAATGGCCCGTATCGCTGGCATTAACATTCCTGACCACAAGCATACGGTAATTGCGCTACAAGCCATTTTTGGTATTGGTGCAACCCGTGCAAAGGCGATTTGCGATAATGCAGGTGTGTCAGAGTCTACCAAAATTAAAGATTTGGATGAGACTATAATCGATAAACTTCGTGATGAAGTAGCAAAGTTCACTGTTGAAGGTGATTTGCGCCGCGAAGTTTCCATGAGTATTAAACGTTTGATGGACCTAGGTTGCTTCCGTGGTATTCGCCACCGTCGTAACTTACCTCTACGTGGTCAGCGCACTAAAACTAATGCGCGTACCCGTAAAGGTCCTCGTAAACCTATTAAAAAGTAAGCGAGGATAGTTACTATGGCAAAAGCACCAGTACGTAGCACGCGCAAGCGCGCAAAACGTCAAGTCGCAGACGGTATGGCTCATATCCATGCTTCTTTTAACAATACAATAGTGACGATTACCGATCGCCAAGGCAATGCACTTGCTTGGGCAACATCTGGTGGTTCAGGTTTCCGTGGTTCACGTAAATCTACCCCATTTGCTGCACAGGTTGCTGCTGAAAGAGCAGGCATTGCAGCGCAGGAATACGGCTTGAAGAACATTGAAGTGTTCGTGAAAGGCCCAGGTCCAGGTCGTGAATCTGCTATCCGTGCGTTAAACGCAACAGGATACAAAATCACTAATATCACCGATGTGACGCCAATTCCTCATAATGGATGTCGTCCACCGAAAAAACGTCGCGTATAGACGAACAGTTGGAGAAAGATCATGGCTAGATATTTGGGTCCAAAACTCAAACTAAGTCGTCGTGAAGGAACCGACTTGTTCCTTAAAAGCGGCGTTAGAGCAATTGACACAAAGTGCAAAATTGAAACAGCTCCTGGTCAGCATGGTGCCCGTCGCGGTCGCTTGTCTGATTACGGTGTTCAATTGCGCGAGAAGCAAAAAGTACGTCGTATGTATGGCGTATTGGAAAAACAATTTAGAAACTACTATAAAGAAGCTGCCCGTCTTAAAGGCAATACAGGTGAAAACTTGTTACAACTTCTTGAGCAACGTTTAGATAACGTTGTTTATCGTATGGGTTTTGCAAGTACACGTGCAGAAGCACGCCAGCTTGTAAGCCATAAAGCGATCGTAGTGAATGGACAAGTAGTTAACATCCCATCTTTCAATGTAAAAGCTGAAAATGTGATTGCTGTTCGCGAAAAAGCGAAGAAGCAAGCGCGTATTGGTGCTGCACTAGAATTAGCAGACCAGCGAGAGAAGCCTACGTGGTTGGAAGTTGACAACAGCAAGCTTGAAGGTACGTTTAAACGCGTTCCAGAAAGAACAGACTTGTCTGCGGAAATTAACGAGCAGTTGATTGTCGAACTTTACTCTAAGTAAGATTAACTAAAGAGGATACATTGTGGGTTCAGTGACCGAATTCCTAAAGCCAAGATTAGTTGAAATTGAAAACATTTCACCTACTCGTGCAAAAGTAACACTCGAGCCATTAGAGCGAGGCTTTGGCCACACTCTAGGCAACGCTTTGCGTCGTATTTTACTCTCGTCTATGCCAGGTTGTGCAGTGACAGAAGTTGAAATTGACGGAGTACTACATGAATACACAGCGAAAGAAGGTGTTCAAGAAGACGTTCTAGAAATATTACTTAACCTAAAAGGTTTGGCAGTAAGTTTAGAAGGTAAGACTGAAGCAACGCTTACGCTAGTCAAGTCAGGTGTAGGTCCAGTGGTAGCGGGTGATATTCAGCATGATGGTGATGTTGAGATTATCAATCCTGATCATGTTATTTGTACCTTAACCGGCGAAGCTGAATTAAGCATGCGTATTAAGGTAGAAATGGGTCGTGGTTATGTGCCTGCTTCTACTCGTCGTTCCTCTGAAGATGATGATCGTCCAATTGGCCGTTTATTAGTTGATGCTTCATTCAGCCCAGTAGAGCGCATAGCTTATTCTGTAGAGTCGGCCCGCGTTGAACAACGCACTGACTTAGATAAGCTTATTATCGATATGGAGACAAACGGAACATTAGATCCGGAAGAAGCCATTCGTCGCTCAGCTACTATTCTTGCTCAGCAACTAGATGCGTTCGTAGAATTACGTGACATCTCGGTGCCTGAAGCTAAAGAAGAGAAGCCAGAATTTGACCCAATCCTTCTTCGTCCAGTAGACGATTTAGAGTTGACGGTCCGTTCTGCTAACTGTTTGAAAGCCGAAGCTATCCAATACATTGGTGACTTGGTGCAGCGTACGGAAGTTGAACTTCTGAAAACGCCTAACCTTGGTAAGAAGTCTTTAACTGAAATTAAAGATGTACTTGCATCACGTGGTCTTTCTCTGGGCATGCGCCTAGAAAACTGGCCGCCAGAGTCAATCGCTGAAAAAGATTAATCAAGTTTTTAATTAAACTGATTTTTAAAGAAGGAAAGAGCTATGCGCCATCGCAAGAGTGGTAGACAGTTAAATCGCAATAGCAGCCACAGACAAGCTATGTTTAAAAATATGGCTGGTTCGTTGGTTAAGCACGAAGTTATTAAAACTACGTTGCCTAAAGCGAAAGAACTACGTCGCGTAATTGAGCCTCTTATCACATTAGCTAAGCAAGATAGCGTAGCTAACCGTCGCCTTGCTTTCGCAAGAACGGGTGATAAAGAAGTTGTAGGTAAATTGTTTAATGAGCTTGGGCCGCGTTATGACGCACGTCCGGGCGGTTATAGTCGTATATTAAAGTGCGGTTTCCGTGCCGGAGATAATGCACCTATGGCTTACGTTGAATTAGTTGACCGTCCAGTTGTTGAAGCAGAAGAAATTGTAGAAGCAGTTGAAGAATAACTAAGTTATTTGCATTAAAAAACCCGGGCTTTGTCCCGGGTCTTTTGTTTGATAAAATCAATAATATTTATTTATTACCGATGCGATTTCTACATCATTAAGACCACCTTTGATCGCACTTGCTTTTAATCTCTCTGAATCAATATTACGTTCAGAAGCTAGCTCAACCAGTCGGTCTACTGCCCCTGGAAATTGTGCAAGTTGCTCTATAGATACAATGATCATATCTTCAGACTTTTCAGAGTCGTCAACAACCGTCGCTAATAATGCATCAAGGACATACTTGCCAACCAGAGGCACTTCCTTGATGGTAGTAACTAAAATTTCCATTGTTTTATTGGGGTAGGCTTTGACAAGCTTCTGTGCAATTTGGTCTGCTGAGTCAGGTTGCGCTAATACTGCGGCCCGTACAATTTCATTGAAATATTCAGGTGAATAATAGCAAGCTGCATTTGTTGCTAAACCCGCATAGCTGGGTTCGGCATTAACGGCTATTTCTACAATAACTGCCGGTTTGGCAACCTGATATTGAGTAGCCACCATAATAATTTCGTCGACAAAGCTTGGATTAGCCGAGACGCTAGCTGCAATGATTTCTTTATAGTCTTCTGGATAGGCTGTCAGTGCGACTGAAACAAAATCAGTTGTCTTCTCAGGATATCTAGTGAGTAGAGATTTCAATGCATTACCAATTGATCTACTGTTACTAACCTGTGACTTAAAAAAATGTATAGATTTTTTACTCGGTTCGATTAAGTCTTCTGACTCTGCTCCTTGGCTAATACTAGTGGCATAACATTGAGATGACATTACAGCTATTGCGCATGTGAGATACAAACTTCTCATACTTTATTACCTTTATATTTCTTCGTTGATTAGCATAAAGAACTTTATGGCTGATAAAACATTTATTTAACATTATTTAAACTACTCTTATGTGCTAAATATCACAAGCTAATTAGAGTATCAGATGTAAGCTAAACGTATGAGAGCCAAAACAAAATTAATCAACAGATATAAGAATTATTACGACTGAAATATGTAGTGATAGTTCAATAATTAGGCGTATCAAGAAATTTAGCAATTTTTATTAGAAAAATGCCCATTTAGGCTTGACAAAAAAAGCGAATGACGTAGTATTCGCATCCCGCTTGAGACAGCAATGCGCTCCTTAAGCCGCCAACAAGTTTGGCACGCTCTTTAACAATTTATAACAAGACAATCTGTGTGGGCACTCGTTAAGAGTGTCTACGACAATTTATTTGTAAAAATTTCGATATTTAATTGAAGAGTTTGATCATGGC
>Ga0307981_1000841_pt1 | contig 29573 bp, 20 predicted proteins | sample OrgLakmetagen987_FD_201849 | JGI IMG/M metagenome (GOLD analysis project Ga0307981, IMG submission 201849) | Saline water microbial communities from Organic Lake, Antarctica - #987 | ecosystem: Environmental > Aquatic > Non-marine Saline and Alkaline > Saline | place: Antarctica: Organic Lake... | reverse complement strand
AGAGATTCAGCACGTACGTCGACACCCGACACCACAAAAACGGAAACGTACCTACTGTGCCATGTCCGTCCTGATGAAGCTGCGTGAACGCGCCTTCCGGGGTGACGTACAAATTCGGACCCATAAAAGGCCGGACAGTGTAAGGTACCTTAATAAGATAGACAACAGGGGTGAGCAACAAGTGAGAGCACTTGCCAGGGACATGTTAGACAACAATACAAATATTCAAAGAGGGGCGCACCTTGTTCATCATGCACCAATCTCCATAAGGAAGGACCTCGGAAAGTTTCACACTTTGCTTGAACTCGTCGAACAAATCCTGGAGACGGGTCGGCATGTCAAGATCGATCATGTAGATCGAGTCGTTGATGACATCGATCGTTTCCAGTTTTTCGCTGTGATTGAAGAACTTGAACAAAGTGTCAATTTCACCCGAGTTGCCGCTCTCAAGTGCTGCTGATCGGCGGGCTATATACTCACGATAGTCGGAAACTTTCATGGTCAGGTCCCCTTTCTCCTCCGTATACTTAATGTATTCGCCACTGCTGTCCTTCTTGAATTTTCGAAACCTGTGCAGGCGCTCTCGTCCTATGAGCTCGTCGATGTATTCAATACGAAACATGTCGGCATTTATATTCTTGAAGAGGCCGTCCGAGATGACAGTGATGTCATCTCGTTGCATTGCTTCTCCAAAGAAATGCTTCTCTTCCTCTGTAATGGAATCGACCTGGTTAAAGTCCACAAGCAGAGTGCGACTGTCCTCGTCAAACTTCCATCTGCTCCTGGTGCCCTGTGGAATATAATAGGGCGAGGGTTTCGGAATGGGGGGCAGATCAGCAGCGGAAACGGCTTGGTCAGCCGAGCGGTTGATTTCTCCCGGCGCGGGTGGGTTGTGATACAAAAAAGCCCTCTCTTCAATGAAAACAAGCTCAGGATCCGGCTCATGAGACGGCTGCTGCATTGGCTCGGGCACGCAAGGACGTGCAATTTCATGGATCCCATTCTTGACTTTGCTGAAAGTCCACCTTGAGTCCGCCTCAAGCCATTTTCCGGAGCTGCTAAAGGTCTCCCTTAAAAACCTACCAGGGGGGTCCAAGTTAGAAATCTCTTCAATAATGGAGTGAGCGATCGTCTCTGTCTCCACTGGGTCGGAAGGTCTACGATTCTCTCGAAGGAGCTGCCGATAACGAATACTCCCAGCGTGTGCTTGGTGCATCCTACTGTATCCAGCACAGCCGCAGATGACATCATTATCATTCAGTTCCAAAGTTTCCGAGCCCCTCTCTTTGGCGGGTAGAGATTGCCTCTTCTGGCGCACAGTGGGGTTCTTCTTTCGTTCACCTGCAGTGGCTTCCTGCTGCGTTTGATTGGCAGCGACGAACGCCTTTGTCGTTGCTGGTAGAGCCTTCGAAATTGGCTGTAACAGCTCTCTTTTCAACTTTACCAAAACTCTATCCGTGTCTTCCAAGACGAAGATTTTGGACCCGATACTCCCTTTTTTCACAAACCTTACTTTCTGAAGCATCGACTCCATAATGCCACGCCGCGCTGAGCGCGTATCGTTGACTTCGCTATGGTCGTCCACAAGTTGCCGATAGCGCGCGTGATTTTCTCGCACTAGTCGCCGATACTGAATATTTCCGGGGTGGTTGTTGGCATAGAGAGCAATCCCTAGACCACAGACGACGTCGCTGTCGTTTAGGGTATGGATTCCAGATGATGCTTGCGTCACAAGTTTGGCTGTATTCGGCGAGGCGTGAGATGTGATTGGTGCCGGGTTTCTCGTCTTCGACATCGATGAAGTCTTCATCTTTCTATTCGGTTTACTGGCGACCGCTTTGGTTTGGGGTTCCTCGACCACCCTCATTGGTTCTGCCAACACCCCTTCGGATCTTGCTTTCTGTCTAGGTGGGTACCGCCTCGGTTTGGTGTCGCGTTGTGGTGAAGCCCGCGCCGCAGCATTTCCAGACGATTTCTCACCGCCTATTGTCGCGAAATTCGGCACATAGTCTGTCTCGCATAACTTCAACTCTTCATTGTTTTCCGGGCCTTCGACCTCGATAGCTTGGCTCTGGTTCTGCGCAGATGAGACAAGCGCGGGCTCGGGTGGGCAGTTGTCTGTCGCATTGAGTTCGGTGGCGCCTTCAAGCGTGTTACTTTTGTCTTCATATGGCCCACTCTCTTCGACTCTCTTCGATAGGTCAGAGTCGTTACGAGTTTCGCAATGAGCGATCTGTGACTCTTGGTAGAGACCATGCGACCCACCCGCACTTGCACTGACACGAGACTCATTTCTCGTCGTTTGGTGAAGAGTACGAGGCCTCTCGTCAGCAAGCTGTTCGTCGACCTTGAGACTATCATCCATCAGTTCGCCATCCAGCCGATCAGGATTAGGACTTTCGACTCCTGGATTAGACACGCTTGGATAAGGAGTCGACAGCCTTGTCGCACGCTTTGCGCTACCTTTCCCCTTTGGTGTGCTGTACTCTGTCACTGCCAGCGTTTGTTGCGGCCGATCAGGATGGAAGCTCTGCTGATTCTGACGCACACAGGACTGACTGGGTGGTTCCTCCCCACTTCTGTCAGTCTTGACGACTCCGGGAGCTACTGCTAGCATTCCAACCGGAGCATTGCGGGTTGGAACAACACCGTCTCCCACTGTATCGAACTCCCGCGCGACGGATGCTCCGTCGGTCACGCATCGCCGACCATCGCCGGCTGCTTCAACAATCCTTTTTTTCAGAGGACGTTTATTCTGATCGTCGGCTGCAGCTGCGACCAGCTCGGAGGTACTACTTGACTTCTTACACGACGCCGCAGTGGATTCGCTACTCAGACTTTGAGGAGGAGAAGGGGAGCGAGCTGAAGGCTTCTGCTGCGACGCCGTTGCATTGTCAACACTACATCGACTTTTAGTAGAAGCGCGACTGCGTGTCTGTCTCTTCGGTTCGGAAGATGCATCACGAGAAAGAGGCGCAGAGGGCGTAGTGGCGCATTGACTGCCACCGCCGGATATGTCGTTCAACCTGATTTTTTTCCACAAGGGCTCAATCGGATCATCCGGCAACATGGGAACCGGTTCAAAGGAAATTGCTGCAGATGCTAGTACTCTTGGTTTACTTGTGGCGGACCGAGCTTCTCTGGCTGTAACGGACTGATCCAGGGATGAACCGGCCGCGAGTGTGCGTGAACCAGGACGACGCTCGCTTGGATCCACCAGTTCAACGCTATTACGTTCACCATCATATTTATCCTTTCTAGATAAATCTTCCATATCGTCCAAGCTACATCCGGAACGATCGTGGATGTCAGCATGCTTCTTCACAGGCTTACTCACTCCAGGAGCAGCCTCCCCCGTGGAAGACGGCGATCCCCCAAAGCAGTCAAGAAGACCTGCTGCGTCAGCAAGAGGAGCAGGTTTCCGGTTGGGTACTACCCTATCACTATCTGACGAAGGTGAGTATGCATCATCGGGACGGTCTTGTGACACGACGTTCTCTCGCGAACTCTTACGAGAACGACCCTTTGTTTTGAATCGACGCCGCGCTGCTGGCATGGCTCGTTCTGGCTCTCTCTCAAGGAGTCTTTCTCTACTCGTTGGGCTGCAAACTGTCGCCCTCTTTTACCAATCGTGCTAATGCGCACAAGAACAAACGTGTTGATTTACTGTAACTAGGAAGACAAGGCAATCCGAAATCCAATCCAAGATCACTCGCTGCGTCTTGTTTTGTGTTGGCACGAAGTTTCGTCTCTCAGGTGGGTCGCAGGTTCTTTTTCTATTCCGCGGTTTTTACGGCTTTTTTTTGCTACCGTACTCTCGCTCACGACGGTTTTTGTGCCAGTCGTACTACCGGTAGTCTACATGTGTGTAACTGTATTGTAGTCTAGTTGTCTTGAATATGATCCAATTAATAATAGCAGGGTCCATGAAATCATATATACGATTAGAGAGCAAGTTGTTACATGCTGTCATCTTGTAACGGTAACGACTCTACCGAATACTAAAGCTTAGTAGCAAACCTAATAGTAGGGACTTGATACTAGCTGAAATCTCACCAGCGCCAACAACAGCACTGCCCGTCCAATGCTACAGGCAGGTATATCCCTGCAAGGTGAGGCAACACTTGCGCGTGCGGTTGGTCAATGTACATTCCAAGGTAACGCGATGCGTTCCACTGTTGGCAGAGAGACAACTCGGTACCTCCGGACACCAAGGGACCGCAAAATATAGCCACCAATATCACGAGGTCTTATTGACTAGAGTCCTTCTCGACAAAGACATGGAATAGAGGAGGCTGGGCTATTTCCCGACCGGAGGCAAGGTCGACAATGCAGCAGCCCTGCACTCTCAACAAACCAGCTGCAAGGGCCAGAAAACGAATGGCGACAACTTTCGATCCACCATTAGGACTGACTTCCCCAAAACTCTTAAAGCTTGGTCCGCAGACTGCTAGACCCGTCATCTGCGACAGGTGAAGCTGTAGTTGGAGTGTCATGGGTTGCCCCGAGTGGTTCACCACGAGAAACGAAACTTCCTTGGGGACAAATAGTTGCATTCGACTGGGTGGGTCAATGGGCTCGACAGTAACTGGCAGCATTTGCGCGAGCGACTGTCGATCCATGAGCGGGGGACGAGAGGCCCGATTGGCGGCTGCCGAGGCAACGTCCACCGACAAGCCGCTTCGATGAACCACGAAATTGCTGCCTCGACCCGCCATGACTTCGTTCATGCTGTTGCCTAACAACTTTGGATGCGCTCGAGGGCAGTGTATTTGCCCTGATGATACCCTTCCAGTTTCACCCATTGCCTTGCGCCACGTAAAAACGGCTTTTCCAAGTAAATCTCCGGCACTAATCCCTCGTAGTTTGGATTCTTCGGATGAACACTGGATTAGAAACAAGTACCGAAAGCATGCTCCAGCATGCAAACGGCCACATCCATCAAACAGCTCCACAGCAGACTTGCGCTCACCCTCCACCTTGTTAGCTGCGCCCTCTCCCACTAGTTCTGCCGTGAAACCGTCAGCTGGCGTAAAATCAGCCGAACTAATCACCAAGGCTTCGGCTGTCGTCGCGGTGGCAGCAGCAGCAGCATTATCCTCCTGATTGTACTCGACGGATACCGACACATAACAGGCCAAGTCTCCAGCACGGACCGTTCGTTCCTTCACAGTCAGTGGATCGGATACTTGAAAGCGATAAAACTTTCGAAAGGCCTTATCTCCACCGTCTGTCGTTTGGTAGCCAACTTCGACGCGCAAAATATGCTGACCCGCCTCTTCAATCGCGTGCGACACAATCGAATCCACGCCCAACCCGGGTGAAATCTCGACACCCCCGGCAGCGTTGCCGTTATCGAGCTGCGATGGTAATTGCCAGCGTGTACTTGGCGTCTGCAGTTGCGCTTGAACTGTCAAACGCCGAATCGGAAAGGTCGTGGATACGTTCAAGACGCCGAGATAGGCTGTAAAGGTCTCTCCAACGTAGACAGCTAGAGAATCGGGCAAGCACAGAGCCGTGTTGAGTAAACAGCGATCTTCGAGGCTTCCGGCGCTCGGTTGATGCAGTTCCGGACTCTGGAGACGCATTACGCGGAGCGTCGGCACGGCGCTTTCGGTCGACGAGGGGTCACTGCCAGAAGCAGTAGCAGCTGGAGTCGATCTGCGACTAGGAGGAGGCGTTGTTCGGTTCATGTTGTGATATACCAGGTATTAGTCACTTCGACTGTGGACTCGAGCACAACATCGTCAAGCGTCAACAGCTGAACAACAGCCGCAAACACAACAACAACGGCACACTATGTACACGCACACCGAATGACAGCGATGACACACATGACACGAAGCGCCGAAACATGAAATGGCCAAGAAAAGGCGCGAACAAAAAACGTCCCGTCGATCCGTCAACAATGCTCTAAGTATTTAGGTTCTCACGATCGTTTGGCTCTCTGTAACGAAAAATTTGGTATACAAAGCGATTTTTGGGCGGGCTTTGTCTAAATACTCCCCGCATCCATGGATCATTGGATAACCACAGAGGTAAATAACGCGAAGCTCGCTGAAACCAAACGCTTTAAAAACCGACGAAGAGAGAAAAGGTCTCACAATTAAGTCTCACCACACCCCGAGCGTGTATTTAAAGTTGATTGGTAAGGACACGTTGTCGACAATGATCAAGTGCAATATAATGGGGAGGCAAGGGAGAACGACGTCAAAGGAAACGAGAGGCGGGAGCAAAACGTGGACCTAGCGGCGACAAGCACGAGGATTAACGCGTTCAATCTCCTTTGTGGATCCGCGAAAAAAAAAGAGCCGTTGCCGGAAAAGATCAATTGAAAGATTGAGAGCAACCGACAGCTATCCGACTAGAAGTGCTCGCGTATCGCGCTTGGCTCTCAACTACATTCTCGACCATTGACTCGGATTGATCGATACCATGATCGCATGATCGATACCACTCCTAGTTTCGCTGAATTTCGTGCTCCTCGCCTCTGAAACCATCATTGTATTTCCTGTCTTTGTGCACGTGCCATTGACTCTTGTACTGTTTTGTAACTCACACGTTGTTACTCCCATTTTACAGACACGATGACTTCTAAACTCTTTGACGAAGAACACATCCCTCTCGCGGCTCTCGAGGTCGCCCGCAAGGCACCCGCTAAGAAGGTCACCTCCCTTCGCAAGTGGGGACCGGCCATGATTGCTATTGCTCTTGTTATCGCCATTAACGCTGCCATGTTTGGCGGTGTCGCCCCCGAGCTCAGTGAGCGCGCCCAGCGCAAGCTGAGTCTCGTCGCCGAGCGCACTGCTTCCGTCGAAGCCATGGGCATGTCTGCTGCCGACCGTCAGCACCAGTCCTTTGGCTCTTACCGTGCCAACTTTGGTAGCCGAAACCTTAGCGAAGAACAGGGTGGCAACATGGAGTACACCCGCCGCCGTCACCGTTACCTCGGAGAATATGTTCATGTAGACAAGTCTGGCGACTTTACCGCATTTGGAAAGTGGTCCACCTCTCTCATCTACTTTGCCTTTTGGGTGTTCCTCATGTTCCCTAACTGGTTCCTTCCCATTGGACGTCCCGGAATCGCCCTTGGCGGTGGTCTCTCCATGGTCGTCTGGCGTTTCATCCTTCGTGAAACTGGCAACGGTCCTTACTTCAACGCCGAGCACGTCATCATTATGGAACCGCTCTTTTTGCTGTTTGGTTTGATGCTTACCACCATTTACATTGAAAAGATGGAACGGGGTGGTCTGTTTGACAAGCTACGCGACTCTCTTGATGATCCTGTCAACTGGAAGCGCTCCGCAAAGATCATGGCCATGTCCACTATTGGATCTGCCGCTGTCATGAACGATTCTGTCGTGCTCATCTTTTCCGGTGTCGTCGTCGACCTTTGCGTCCGTCACAAGGTCGCCAACTCCCTTCCTTACCTCTTATCTTTGGCCACTACCGCCAACATTGGATCCGCTCTTACCATGACTGGAAACCCCCAGAATATTTTGATTGTATCCCTCGCGTACGACGAGATTGGCTGGATCGAGTTTGCTAGCAACATGCTGTTGCCGGTTATCGCCGCCACTGCCATTAACTCCGGCATGATGTTTGTGTACTACGCCCCCGAATTGTTCCCTGGAAGCTCTGGCTTTGCCGAGAACCTTGGAATCATGTTTGCCGGAAACCGCACCCCAGAGATGCTTGCACAAGAACACGCATTCTATGCCCGTCAGGGAACCACCAAGGATGGCCCCATCGAAGAAGCTTCCAGCTCCTGGACTCTGTGGTCTCGTATTCAGGCTCTTGTTACTTGCATTTTCTTGGTTTGCTTTGCTGTCGGCCTTGATGTTTGCGTCGTCTCCATCTGCGCCGGAGCCATTTTGATGATTGTCGCCTCTTACAAGCGTCAACACTACGACCCTAAGCCGTCCCAGGTACCGCAATATGATGCCGAGGGCAACCCGCTTCCCCCAAAGAAGACTTACGACATGGATGGTAACGAAATTGAGCCGGAAGACGAGGAACTCGTCACCGAGTCTGAGACGACCCTTACCGAGGTCGATTATGGTCTTCTCATGCTTTTCATTGGCCAGTTCCTTCTTATTGGTTCTTTCGATGATACTGGTGTACCCCAGGCTTTCTTTAACCTCACCATGGGCGGCTGCGCCGACCAGATGACTGAAGGTGCATGCGTGTACTGGTTTGTCATGATTGTCACTGTTCTCTCGAACATTGCTTCCAACGTGCCCGTTTGCCAGATGCTTGCCGCTACTTTCCCGTACGCAAGTCCCTACGAATGGCTCCAGGTTTCGTTCTCTGCTACCATTGCCGGTAACTTGACCATGCTTGGATCTGCTGCCAACATGATTGTCGCCTTCCAGGCTGCCAAGGTTGGTGACCGTACTTTCACTTCTGAGCGCCATGCTCCTTTTGGAATTCCGTCAACACTTCTCTGCCTGTACGCTGGTACCTTCTTGTTGGCTACCTTCCACTTTTCTCCCGAGTGCTCTGTGCGTTTGGGAGAATGTGATGCAGCCGAATAAACACCTCATGACTGGTGGTATCAGTTGAATAAATTAACGACATTACACTATAACGTTTTTCACATCAAGACACACTATAACGTTTTTCACATCAAGACCGGCTCTTTTGTTCGTCATTTTTCTCTATTTGCACCATAGCAGATCTACCTCAATAGTCTACATTGTATACACTTCCCGTATACACAAGTGTATCTCATATCTCATCGCTCTGATTTCGAATGTACATGCGAATGACGTGTTTCATTGCTTCCTCATTGTCGCAACGGCACTCTTTGCCGCTGGATGTTTTATGTTTCGTCCTGATACTCTATATCGACTGTCAACGAGTCAGTTTCTCGCAAGCGAACTCGTACTGCGGGCGGGTCTTTTTGCAATCGGATGCGTCTTTCTCGCCGTGCTTCCCGTGTATCCGACGCGATTTTTGCATGGACAAATAATCTCGATGCAATAAAATTGTGACCAGCTAGAGTATATGCAATTAACCAATGCTAGTTACCTCGAAGTTGTGAGGTGCAGTCATACAAATATCTTTTCCCGTCCAAATGATTGTGTGAGCACGGCCGAGAGCTCAGCATCCAAAGTAAATCCCGTCAGTTCGATCTCTACAACATCTTCACGTACATTTTGCTCATATCCAGCTATACCTCCATCAGCACGCTCTCGGGATCGATAGGTGGGAGCAAAGTCGGCCTCCCAGCCATGTTAAGGTGGCAGTGCTTCTACCATGGTGCCGTTGCAATTTTGCGAGAATCGTGGATATTGTGGATCGTGGAAACTAGTCGTTTCCCGTCGATAAAACTGAAAGCATATGCAAAAAAAACAGCTGAGGCGCACCCAAACGCCGACGCGAAAGCACTCAATGGCACGAGCAAAGCGACAATTCCTGTCAATTTGTACTGCAGTGCGAAGCAACAATGCATACATGTCTTGGTCGTGCCGTGTACCTATGTCGTACAGCGTCGCTGCTAGTTGGTTCGGATTAGTCGTCGTCACTTTTTTGTTTTCCTGCCGTAATTGTACCACGGCCGCGATGCTTGCTCGAAAAAAGCTGGGTCGATAGCAGGTAAACCACAGTCCGACCGCAAGAGGTATATCGACACCGTTATTGACATTGTCCCTTCGCCCAGCGGTTGCCATCAGGTTCCGGTGCCGTCGGGAGTAGCTACCTTCTTGCGGATCCTCTTTGCCGTGCCAGAAAGCATACTAATAAGGAGTTGCAAAAAGCTAGCAAGTGAGAGTGTACCTAGCGCCGAGTCGTCTACTTCTAAGGGACCAGGAAGCAAGCTGCAGCTACGCCAGAGGATTCCACCACCGGTAGTTAGATTTAGAAAAGGCTGCTTCACCCTTTTATTATAGTCTTACACCCATCGTTGAACGCATTCTTGATAAATGATGGCGCATTCACGTACACCCGGCAAAACTGGATGGAATCCAGATCTCCTTGGACGACCGTTCGAATCCAAGCCTCCATTTGATCGAGCTCGTCGTCCGACGCAATCCCCGTGTTTGCCCTCCGAAGCATCTTTGTGAGCTCATCAGCATCGACGTCTCCCGACTCGTTCTGGTCTATACATGAGAAGATTTCTAGAATTCCTTCCACCTCATCGCTGGAAATGCCTGCTGCTAGTGCTACGGCCTGCCTTAGCTCCGCCGGCTCTGAAGCCATGGGTTCCGTTCGTAACAGTTCCACCGCCGAGCGGGATAGCTCATCGCGCATAAGTGGAACAGCGGACCGCGATAGCTTGTCCAACTCAACGATAACTTCTGTCGCTCCTGCAGCTTGTAACGTTTGCGCTTCGTCTCTCGTATTTGCACGTGTATAAATAGGAGCATCACGGAACGCAATTCGCATCCGGGATGTAGCTGCAACGACTTGCCCATGGTCTTGGTATGTAACAAAGATGGCAGTGGGCTCGATGACGCCGCTATTTCGAATGACCTCGGGGTTTGCGCCATCGCCAAAGAGGACAGCTGTATCGCTCGATGGCAACAATATCGTGTCTGCCAGGGACGGGTCTACATCAAAAGCAACTATGCGGGGCTGGGATAATGCGTCGGGGTTTGTCATGGTCATTTTCCCGTACTCCGTCGAAAGAACCTTTAGAGTGGCCTTTCCTGACTCTTCGTACCCACAAACGACAATCGCATTGCTAGCTATCTCTATAGATTTTGCGTCGACATCAATTGCTGTCCTTTCTCCATCTCCGGAGAGAGACTCAGACACAATCTCCGCCACGGATCCTAAGAAGGGTGTCACTGCCATGGTGATCAATACGACTGCTGTTAGGAGTCCACCCAATTCTTTTGGTAACACCTCCAGCCTTTCCGCGAGTGCCAACACGACAAAGGCAAACTCGCCCCCACCAGCTAGCAAAAGAGCAACTCTCACACCATCTGCAGCATCTAGCCGGTTGGGCTCTATCCATCTTGGTACCCTTGTTGCCACTAACAACGTGACGGCCTTCAGGGAGATTAGCGCAAGCACTGCCGTTACAATAGTTGGCAACTCTGCCATGACCAGATCAAGATCAAAGCTGGTCCCGGCACCCATAAAGAAAATTCCCAACAAAATACCCTTGAAGGGTAATATATCCGCCTGAATCTGCGCACGGTAATTGGTATTGGCAAGCAACACACCAGCGGCAAAGGCGCCGACCGTGTCAGTCAAACCGAGTGATTTGGCAATGGCACCCATGCCAACCGATACCAGCAAACATAGCGCCACAAAGGTTTCGGTGGAACGGGCTTGTGCCACAAGCTTGAAGAGACGGCGCAGTGCAAATGAGCCAACAGCAACGACACTTCCAAAGCCAATTGTCGCTTTGGCCGTCAAAAAGCCAATGGCCGAGTAGTCAGTCACATCCTGTCCAACGACATACGGCATCAACACCAGCAGAGGCGCCACGAGAAGATCCTGCAGCAACAGAATAGAGGTGGCAGCCTGCCCCGCTGGCTCTTCTTCCCATTCTCTTTCTTTCAATACAGGAAAGACAAATGCGGACGTGGACAGCGTTCCTGCCAACGCTAGCACCAACGCCTCGATTGGATTAGTCACATCAATAATGCCAGCGTCGAGTGCAGGCATGAACCGCTCGGCCTGGGGCGCACCGAATAATATAGCCGCCGACAGGACGGCGGCCGTGAGGGAAATTTGCGCCAACCCCAGGGGTAGATAGTTGGTGAGTTTCTTGAGGCGGTTGGTGGAAACCTCGAGCCCTTCGGAAAATAACAAAAAGAGGATCCCAAAATCGCCCAGCTCCACATCTGCCTTGGAATTTGAGAACATGTCCATACCGTGCGATCCAAGGAGAGCCCCCGCAAGGAGGTATCCAAGAATAGGAGTGACACCCAGGAATGTGCAGAGCGGTGTCACAATAACACTGGCCGTCAGAAAGATGAGCAGGTCGCTTCCCATGGACTCGAGGACCATGGAAGTTGCTGCCTCGGGAACATTTCCGACGTTACGGTTCAAGGCTCCACCGATATCTAGCGTGTCTGCGAGTTGTCGACCGAGCTGCTCGAACGGAATGTTAATCTCTGGTAGCGCCATGATGGACAGTGGCTTGGGACCGTGTGAAGCACGTTTTGAACGTTGAGGATTGGGGGGAGGCCGTAGTTTTGATATTGGCCATCTTATCAAGCCGGGTATTCTTTGCGGCCGAAATGCCTCACAGGATGATGCGGATACCGCCAGAAACGCGAGGGTCGCCCACCCAACTGGGGCGTTCGTCCTTCGAGACAGAACTCGATTTGTGGAAGCACCATCGGGGCCATGTGTTGTCATGGTCTGTTTTGCCAGAAGAAACACTGACGAATAACGAATGTGAACTTCGATTTCCTTTGGAATTTGTGCTTGATGTTGATGTTGGAAGGCCCGGAGGTACTGATTTAGGTTTATTTTCGTTTCGATCTTTTGGGGTTGGCTGGCGATCCTAAAATTTCGATAACCCTCGTGTCTCGATATGATATATTTCTCCAGACCGCTATATTTGTTTCATACTTTGTCACAATTAGACAAAATGGCGAGCATTCCTCTAACAAAAGAGCGAATAAAGCGTTTGAACGGAACAAGGAAGAAACGGAAGCTGCACTTTCCCCCTCGTATCGTGCCTGGTAGGAAATCTACGGGAGGAACGTGGTCGAGCAGAACGACCTCGAAACGAGAGGCGCTCCTGGGAAGTCTCAAGTCTCGCGTATTCATTTCCGCATCGAACAACGAACGAACAACACAGTGCCTCTATCTGTTCGCATTTTCGCTGGAGTCTTGCCATTCTAGCTAGCCATTAACGGAGCAACCGCCCTCTACTTTTCTCCCTTGCTCGAACCAACATACCCACATACAGAGCTTATCTTTGAGACGACTGATCGTGCCACATTCACATTAAAAAATGACCATGAAATCGCGTCTCCGTCGCCTATTGGGCGGCAAGTCTCGCTTCCGCAAGGTGGTCGACTTCGACGACGTTCCTGACACGGAAGTGTCGTCTACGAGTAGCGGTATTGCTTCACACGATGACGAATCTTACTACGGCTCTTGTGATGATCCCTACGCCAACGTTCGCGATCGCCTCGAGGAGCTATCGGCTCGCGATCGTGCTCGCTACGTCACGCACACTGTAGACTACAAGCACCACGAGGAGGGAATCCCCTCCTTTATCGCCTTCACTTGTTATCTGGCCTTCGCCATTCTTATTTTCATCGGTCACCTTCGCGACTTCTTTGCTCTCATCTTTGTGCGGGGCCGTTATGTCCGCCCCAAGGCGCTTTACCCCAGCGACAATGGCAAGCTCTTTGCACCCATTTTGAAGAGTTGGGAGCACTTTTACACGCGTCGCTTGTACCACCGTATTCAGGACTGCTTCAATCGGCCGATTTCATCCAAGCCAGGATCGCACATTCATGTACTGGAGCGTATTAGCGGTAATGGGCAAAAATCAATGCATGTTTTGGAGTCCCTCGAAAAGCTAGACAATGACAAGCAGCGAGAAGAATACACCAAGGGCGAGTACTTTATTCAAGAAGAGGATGGACGTGTCGCTCGAGACTGTCTCAACTTGGGAAGCTACAACTACTTGGGCTTTGCTGACGATTGGCACAAGACGTGCTCAAAGGCGGTTAAGGGCTCGTTGAATGATTTGCCCGTGAGTTCGGCTTCGTGCCGGAATGAGTACGGAACCACTGTTTTGCACCGTCAAGTCGAAAAGACTGTGGCAGAGTTTCTCGGCAAGGAGGACGCCTTGTGCCTCAACATGGGTTTTAACACGAATGCTTCAACCATTCCAGCCTTGGTTGGACGCGGCGATCTGCTCATTTCGGACGAGCTTAATCATACCAGTATTGTCAACGGCGCCAGGGCTTCGGGTGCAGCCATTCGTATTTTTCGTCACAATAACATGAAGAGCTTGGAAGATATTATCCGGGAAGCTATTGTTATGGGAAGACCGAGAACGCGTCGACCTTGGAACAAGATTCTTGTTATTGTCGAGGGTATCTACTCGATGGAAGGCGAATACTGTGACCTCCGGAATATTGTTCGTATTAGTAAAAAGTATGGAGCGTATGTCTATTTGGACGAGGCGCATTCCATTGGAGCCATGGGACCGACTGGTCGTGGCTGCGCTGAGTATGCTGGAGTCGATACCGCAGACATTGATATGATGATGGGCACTTTTAGCAAATCATTCGGAGGCATGGGAGGCTACATTGCAGCGTCGAAAGATGTGATTTCGTTTCTTCGTCGTCGCTGCGCAGGTAGCTCCTACCACAACTCATTGAGTCCGGTTGTATGCCAACAGGTTCTCACGAGCTTCAAGGTTCGTAGTATTAAATTTCCGTGTTTTGGGTTGCGCAACTTGGTTGATTGAAGCAGCAGCAGATTTCTGACACAACTCCTGTTTGGCTTTCTTTACAGGTAATCATGGGTGAAGACGGAACCAACATTGGCAAGGAAAAGCTCCAAGCACTCCGCGACAATTCGAATTACTTTAGGATGCGTCTTCAGCAAATGGGTCTGAATGTGCTGGGCCAGTTTGACTCGCCTATCATGCCTGTCATGCTGTACAACCCAACCAAGATTGCCGCCTTTTCTCGAGAATGCCTCAAGCGTGGTCTTGCTGTTGTGGTGGTCGGGTTCCCGGCTGTCCCTATTCTCATGTCCCGGGCTCGATTCTGTATCTCGGCGGGTCACACAAGAGAAGACCTTGACCGTGCCCTGATAGAGATTGACGACATTGCGGATATCCTTCAGTTGAGGTACTGCACATCCAAGTCCAACTAGACAATGGAGGTTGGTATTATGCGATAACGGTCTTATCGCGCGCATTTTTAGCGCACCTCTCTTCTATCATATCTGTTTCACGCATCTATCGTAATCACAGTATCCAGTATTCACCCCCGGTCCAGTGGCTTATAGAATCATGTTCAACAATAAGTAGTGAGAACTATGTTAGAATCTATGACGTATCTCATACCAGAGCGTGCTCGTACTGTTGATACCGATCTATAATACATTCGTCAGGCGTCCAGCCTGCTGCGCACCGCCATGCTTCTATTTCCCCTTTGCCTTCTTTTGTAGGTGACTGGCAAAGCCTCTCACCAATGAACTCTTACTCCGCTTGAGTCTATCGTAATGATGTTGTGCACCCGGTGTCAGATTCCATTCTTCTTGGTTTTCACTCCTGCTATAGTTAGTAGGCAACCCGGTACCTTGTAGCAAGTGCTTTGCTTTCTCGGTACCGATCCATTCAACGAACCCGCGCATCCAAGGAGCAACCTCGTCATTGAATCCACCAGCTTTCATTCCGGCTTGATAGTCCCACATCTCACGACTCTTATACATACCCTTTCTGGCATCATCTCGAAACGAGTACGAGTCCCAACTAGAAAGGTGATGGTGGATTCCGAGAGGCTGGTCGTACGGCAATGTAGCCGATGGGGAAACGTCGAAGGGACGATGTACGCTTCGGCCGCTCAAACATTGTGATGGTGGATTCCGAGAGGCTGGTCGTACGGCAATGTAGCCGATGGGCAAACGTCGAAGGGACGATGTACGCTTCGGCCGCTCAAACTTTTGAGCTGCGAAACATCGGCTATTGCTTTGGCCAACCCGTCGTTGGCTCGCTCCGAACTCGATTTATAGAGCCATTGTAGTGTATCGAATTGACGAGGGTCTATCCATTGAGCATGTTCGAGTCGGAACGTTTCGGTCTCGACAGCGCTGTACGAACATCTTGGAATTGTGATGCACGCATTTTGATAGTGCGTTTGAGTTTCATTTCTCGACAGTGCCTCTTGCTGAATTCCTTTCACAAGGCGCAGGATGCTGCCGGGCTGCATCAGCAATTCCTCAGAGTTATTGACTGCCTTATTATTGATCGCCATGAATTCGTCCACGTCATGGAAACTGGTCCACTTTCACCAGAAATGGGGTTGTACAGTAAGTGCTAGTATTCGCTTCGATTCCCAAAGCAAGAGTAACGAGTAACACAACATGTTCTTACCGTACGATTCTGGGTCTGTAGATGGGCGGTTCAGCTTTTGTAGAAGGTGCATTGTCGATCCAGGTGTTTCTGGTTTAGTACATGGCGAGAATCTATTTGGCTGCGTGTGAAGTTCCGTTCCGAAAAGTCCGAGTCGGTCCATTCTAGAATGGTCATTCGATCGCGCCATTGATCTAGAAAGAACGTCGGTGACTGGTGGGATCCCGGATCCACTGCAATAACCAGGTACCGGAGGGGCATAGAAAAGTAGTGGTAGGCAATCCATTCAGTCAGTCGATGGTTGTCATCGCAGATCAAAAGACAAGCGCTCATTGACTCCTCGCCATCATAAGCTGTAAAGTCCTCACGAGGCTTGTCGTGTACGGAGAAAGGTCCTGACCTATTGGCCTCAACATCAATATCAATAGTCCATACATTGACCGGAAAGTTATGATGAAAATTTTGTAGCACCGAGCGACTCTCTTTCAACAGGAGCGTCGAGGTGAGGAGCAACAGACCGAAAAACCAGCCGTGAAACTTGGAGGACGACAAGACCGACAGTCTGAGACAGCCTAGAATCGCCATGACTGCTGCAGCTAACCAACTCCGACCAGGTCGATGCTTAGCACAAGCAGGGCCCTGAGTATGCCTCGAAATATTTGTCCTCCGGTTCAAAGCGACAGTCTTCGTCCAAGGCAGGGAGCTAGACTATTGGCAGGGCAGGTGGGAGGTGGGGCGTACCTGTATTCGACAAAATGTGGCCGATGAGAGACATTGGCGTCATCATGGGTCATCTCAGGCCTCATCGTTAAGTGTTTTGTATCGCGCGCAAGTCCACTCATTTCTCATTATTTTTCCGTTTCGTTTCGTTTCGTTTCGTTTCTCATTATTTTTCCGTTTCGTTTCGTTTCGTTTCGTTTGGTTTCTATTTCGTTCGTGTATGCTGAGTTCGCGCGCAAAAATAAAAAGTCCGAACTTGCTTCCAATTCGTGTGAGCTGTGAGCTTGACACGGAGCGGGTTGCGGTTCTCGAATTCACAACCACTTGTTCTTTCGGAGCCACGAGGAAGCCAACGACGCTCCTGTTGCTACGACTGTGAAAGATTGAACCATGAAGGCTTCAGTAAAGTCGTTGGAAGAGTTGGAAGAGGTCTGGGAGTCGGGTGAAGCCGGAAAAAGTGATCTCGAGGAGAGCGAAATGACATTGCAGACTGAGACGGGCAGCACTTCGGAAGAAGAGGGCAGTACCGGATGGTTCGGCGGCATGGGAGCCGACTTTCGCGTCCTTGCAACCTCAATCAAAGACACGGCAGGCGGTGTGGCAAGCTTCGTTCATCGGTCGGCATTGACTGTGGCGGCTGAAATAGCGTCCCTAGAGCTCGAAAAAAGTGAAGGTGAAAACGAGGGAGAGCCCCTGAGGCTCCCGTGGGAGATACGGATCGACGAAAGTACGTATGAGCAAGACAGCATACTGCGGGACAAGATCATAGGTCTAAGCTGCAATGAGTCGACGTTTTTGCAACCTTTCTCCTTGCCGAAGATTAGCGGCGCCAACAACGACCAAGAGGAAGAAGGGGATTTTATTTTGGATGAGTCGCGCATACAACTCATTCGCCACTTGCTGGATCTGGACGAGAACCTTGCTGCAACACACGCCCGACTCTCAGGACGCAGTGATGTCCGAGAAATTCGCTTTTGGAAAAACTATTTTTATCATTGTTATCAAGCAAGAGAGGAACACGTTCGACAATTTAAACCGAACCTCGATATCGTCGGCGGTGACGACATGTCGTTTGTGTGCGTTGGCAGTTCGATTGCCAGTGCACCTACCAGTCTAAACTCAGGTATATTTCAGAGCGAGGATGATCTGGTAATTGTTGGTGCTGTGGTTGACTCTCCCAAGCGACCCTAATGGATGAGTGCAAAAGGGGGGGTTGCAAAAAGTCTAGTGTCTATGTAGCCAAGATTGAGATCGCCACAACTAACTGTCTTATTGTCTATTATCTGTTGACGCTCTGGCTTCTTGGTAGCCTACATGTCGTCTAATAATAAAATAAATTTCCTCAAAGCAATGGTTTACACAATACTGCGGTTGTCTATCCTCAAGTAGTAGCCCTATTATTTTAAAGTTCAGTTTGGCTACAGCACTTACAGATATTTCTCATGTCAGACTCATGAGTTCTCTCATCAACAACTCGTCTTCCTTCTTGACAAACCTCCCCTTGACTCGAAGTCGACTATCAGCGAAATTCTTGCGCACGTCGTATTTTACAGTTTTGGTCCACACGCGGTGATTCCGCTTTTCCATAAATCGATCGATGCGGGCCTTTCGACTCTCGGCCGAGTACGCTCCGACCCAACCGTCTGGTCTGTCCACTTCCATCAAGCCATGTTGATCGAGTGTAGTTGTCAAATTAGGATCGCTCAGTGCACGAGGTCTTCCCGAACCTGGTACGTGAACTTCCATTTCGTCTTCAGCCGCCTTTTTCTTAGCTAGCTCCTTCTTTTCCTTTCGTTCTTGCTTCTCCTTCTCCTTTCGTTCCTTCTTTTCTTTCTTGTCTCGTCGCTTCTGCTCTTCTTTTGAAAGAACTTGGCTTTCCCCTTGGTATTGCTCCAAGCTGGCGCCAAGGCCGCTCTGCAGCTTGGGGGCAGAAGCCCGCCGATTGGCCTTGTGGATGTTAATCCCCGCTGGTGCCGGGGCGCCTGGATGCGCACGGTTATTCGTGTCCATCCACTGCCCGTATTGCGCATTCTGTCCATCCGCTCCTGCGGTCGTAGTTCTCCCACGCGGGTCATTCAAGAGCGCCGAAAAGAGCGAATTAGATCGCATGCGTCGGTCGTAATCGTTCATGGTATTTGCTTCTGCCGGCGAGGCCGCGGCACTATTTTGATTGGAAAAGGTTTGGTGAGGCATCTGCATGAAATTGGCTTGATCGGAAACAAAATCACCTGCAAACTCCAAGTCGCCAATCCCATCGTCGTAGGCAGGAGACACCTGGTTGGGTCCGTTGAGACCAGGAAATCCGGCGTGCATTGGATTAATCGCTTTCGCCGAGGATTGGACCTGGGCATCGCCCTTACTAGCAACAGCTTGAGCGACATCATTCCGCAGAGGCTCAATCTCCCCATCATCTTGGCCTGCCATTCCATCATCCATTGTTAGAAAATCAAGATCCAAGTCTCCCAAAATATCAATATCCTTTGGCAGTCGATTCTGGAGCGCGCCACTGGAAATCATCTCTTCCAACACGGACGGATCCCCACCTTCGTATCGATCTATAGCCTGCTGCAATTCCTCATCACCAATGATAATAAGATCTTTGAGGATTCCCTTGGTTTCCCGATCCAACAATCCCTTCTCCTCCAGATATTCCGAAGCCGACCGGAGACGGCCCGAAATACTCCCCGCTCGTGCGCGTTTCCCAAAATGGCTAGCTTCGTACGATGTTCCCAAGGCAGTGGGCGGCGTATGAGAAAGGTGCGAATTCCCAAACGTTGTTGCCGTCGGATTGAGGACGGAACTGAGAAACGCCGATCCCGAACTACCCTGCGAACTCGCTTGCGACGATGGCTGTGGATGATATTGTTGGGACTGCTGTTGATAGTTGTTGTTTGGGGCCGGGACGGGAATGGCGCGAGCAGCCCCTTGAATGGTACCATTCAAGGGAACTTGATATGTTTGCTTCGTGGCAGGAGTGTGCGGTAGCAACTGCTGCTCGGCCGGTTTGTTAGGAGCAAAGGACTTTACCAACTCTTCTCGTTCATCTTCCGTGAGTCCCAACATGGGATCGACCATGCGTCCAGAAGTCGTGAGGGAAACATCCATTTCGTCCGCCAAGTGAGCTACTGTACGGCCCGATTCGGTGACGGAAAAGTCAATGTCCAGGGCGTCATCGTCATCGTCGTCGTCAGCAGCCCCGCTGCGTGCCGAACCAGTAATCGCGTCCACCATTTCGCGCTCCATCGTGTCAAAGAATCTTTCTTTGGCGTCCATTCTTGGGATTGCGTTGAGGATTTCGAGAGTTCTCGAACTATGGTCAATAATAACTGGCTAGTCCTTCAAGCAGTAGTGCTTCTGTACAGCGCCGAAGGGTGTGCAAAACCGTGGTAGATCTTCTGTAGCGCAGTAGTCTCTTTGGGTGAACCTACTATATGCCACAACGCAGAGTCAACGCTTCTATCGCGCTGCTAAACAGCCACATGTTCGGCTCTCCGTCATCAGGTCACAAACTCTTAAATTTCAGCGGCGATCTTCGCTGCGACCAAACTAAACCAATGAAAAGGCTCACATTGCCTAAAAATATCGCATTCTCTAATTCCGATCGGAACCGGACAATCATCTCTTACTCTTACAAGTATGGCCGTGCCGCAATTGCATTGCAGTATCACAAGAATCCAGTATCGTCGACTCGACTCATTCATAAAGCGGCCATGATAAACACCAATGGGGAGTGCTCGACGACGTGGATGCATCGCAGCGGCCACGCAATACAGGTATCGCCATGCGGCTTCATGACCATGTAAAGAGAACTTGAAATGCCCCGTCCCGTTCGCTTTCCTCATCGCCACCTCTGTTACATTTCTTCCCACGCAACAACTAAAACTTTACGATCTCGTCAGCCAAGATATTATAGACTCGGAAAATATTATTGTGACGAGTGTTCTTTCAGCTGCTCATAATAGTATTATTATTATGGCCACAAGTACTTGTCAAAGAACTTTTTGCCAGTCTCGACGCCCAAAAAGAGCGCCGCGTTGGCTGGAAACGCTCGCACCAGCGTTGGTCCAAGTCCACTGTAAAGACCCACGATCCCTCTTTCCCGGGCGATTTTAATGAACTCGGGAGCAAAGCTTCCCACCACCTTGGTATCATACCGACTCTGCACGTTGGTTTTGGGTACATCAATCGGCATGGCAAAAGCCCAGCCAAACATGCCCGCAAATCCGCCACTCAAAAAGTAATTCAGCTCGTCAGGCATGTTGGGAAAGTTAGTGCGGAATCCATAACACAGTAGTTCGTAACCTCCAAAGAAAACGGTATAAAACGAAGCATCTCTCGCCAACTGTGCGTCGAGTCCAGTAAACAAACTCTTTACTCCCTGTTTCTTGACCATATCCTTCCAAACTTCTCCCGCCGTTACATTTTTGCCGACTCGGACTTGCAACTTTGCCTTGATTACCTCACTCGGTAAGAGCACCATGGCCGAGCAGCAACCCGTCATTGCTCCCATGGCAAAGGGCTTGGCCAAGTCGGGTGGACCCCCTACTGCCCTCGTGGCCGGATCGTCGGGAAAAGCTCGTTTCAAGGCTTCATTGACGCCAAACGCCATGGCGTTTTCAAAAGCCATGCCTGTAGCTGTTGGAATGGCACCCTTCCAAAAAGCTGACATGCCTTCGTTCTTCATAATGGACGATGTGGACGTAAATACACCCGAATACACGGCAGGATTGGTTTGCATTCGAACCTATCACGTGAATGGTAATGATGGGAGGGGGGACGACGAGGTGGGTGAGTTGGTGAGAGCAAATGAGCGATTGTGTCATCTGTGGTAGGCGCCCGCAATAGGGATTTCTCTTGCTTCTTCGTACCTTGACGGTATCAAACGGCTGACCGACATAGCAACAGGCCACACTGCCAAAGGTGGCGGACGAAATGTCCCGAATGACGGCCCGAGGACTGGAAACGGATTCTGCAGATTCGGCCATGGTGATGCTGTAGAATGGAGAAAAAGTTAAGGGGATTTCGAACTAAGATACCAGAGTCTGCAGACTAGTCGATCGAAACTGATGGATGTTGGAGCAAGTGGACGGAGTAAAAAGAGTTTGACCAATAGCAAGAACCAGCAACAGATGAGAATGCAACAGGAGAAGAAAAAAGACCTCAAATTTGAAAAATCGTTGGTGGGGTGGCAAGGAATGTGGAATCGCATCAGTTGATTCTACGAAGTATGATCTCGTACAAAAGGCGCGAAAACAGACGGACGCGCTGAAAGGCTCATGAGCCTACCATGAAGATCACCGCTGCCACAAAAAGAGAGCCACGCAGTCATTGGATCTCTAACGCCGTCGACAACTCAATTAATCACTCACTAGCTACATCCTACCATCATACCCTCAGCATAGGAATGGGACCGCTCAAGAAGCGCATGCGCCTCAAAGGCCCGGAAGACAACACTGCCGTGGAAGACTCCATCGCCACCAACAACGTGGAACTACCGACCGTCTCCAATCTGAATACACTTGTTCAGCGCATGGTTGCGCAAGTGGAAGGTTCCAACGACGCCAACGCCGTTTCCACATCTCTCGAACCGCTCCAGAAGGATCTACTCACTCTGAAGCGCTGGCAGCGAACTCTGTTGGACAACATCCAGCAGTCTGAAACAGCCTTGCAAGAAAAGCAACGCGCACGCGCAAAGCATCAGCAGGCCGTTCAAGCTTTCCAGTACGAACGAGACCACTTGGAACGAAAAATTGAGATTAGTCAGACGTATGCAACGCCTAATCTCGAAAAGCTTGCGATCGAAGATTTGCAGTTGCCTGATGACGCTTCTGCGGAACAAATGCAGGCAGCCGTTCAACAGTTTCTCGGTGGCGCAAACGTGCTTGATCCGTCCCAAAAGCAACAGATCATCGCTCTACTCCACCAAGAACTAAACCGTCGAGGCTTGCTGCAACGCGATGTCAAACTCAAACAGCAAGAACTCAACAAGATCACGGCCGAGTTGAAAAATAAGCGACAAATTCTCGACAGTTTACCGGATCAATTGGCAGTCTTGGAACGCGCGTCCAAGCCCATGCAAAAGTTCTTTTCCCATGCTGCTTCCAACAACACAACGGAAGATTCACTGCGCATGATTGGAACCGAGCGCAGTACTCGCCTCGAGCATGCACGGTCCTTACCAACGCCCCTTTACACGCTCTTTCAACAACTCCAACAGTACGTCGATCAAACCACGAGTCCGTCGCTGTCGTCGTCGTTGTCTGCTTCCAGTAGCAAAACGTCTGGGGCCGGCGTTTCCGTTGGTGTCGTGAATGCAGGCGACAAGAATAAAGCCAGCGATCCGCATCAAGTACTGTTGCAATTGCCAGTTATCGATGTCGCTGCTGGCAACACGAGCAGTGGACGCAACAAGCGCGTGACGATTCACTTTTATTGCTTCTCCTCCGGCGATGCGCCAACTGGCGGTGCAACCTTCATTACGGCTGCCGCAAGTGGCTGCGGAAGCACTCTGAATCAAGACGTTCTGTTGGACGAGCTCTTTGCCAAGGATTCGCCGGCACCGCTGCCAGTGGATTCGTCGGCTGCTGCAGTGCCGGGACGTCCCTATCACTGGTGCAATTACCTAGCGGGTCTGCATTTGGTGCACCCTGCGGCTCCAGCCGCCAGTACGCGGGTGATTATGCAGGAATTGCGTCGTCGCATTCGTGCCAATGCAACGCTCAAGCATATCTTACAGTCCCTCCAGCGCAAGACGGTACCCACGCCACCGATTGACAACGACGTTGACGACGAGGATGCCAAGTCCACTTATGGAGTCAAGCTGGTGAGCTGTATTTTGGACAAGGGCAAGAGTTCGACTACCAAGGAAATATATACTGTTACCTTGCGCAAAGGTTCAGCCAATCTGTGTGTCCAAGTGGAGATTCACTTACCTAGATATCCCTCAGTACCACCGGTCTGGTCCCTCAACTACACTGGCGGCAGCAACGATGCGGACGCAAGTCTATACGACGATCAGCTGGCCCTCTTGGAACGTCGGGTCAATTTCGAGGCCTTGGATCGCTTTGTGGATACCAGTAAGGAGGAGTCATACGATTGGGTATTGGTGCGGCAATTGCGAGAAATTATGCAGCAGTGGGAAAGCTGGTTGGAAGATCGTTCTAGAGACAGTGGTGGTAGTCGCACTCGAAAGGGAAGAGACCGCGCGCTACTGGTAACGTCTACGTAAGAGTGTTTGCTTGATAAATACCTATAAATACAATATTGCTACAGTAGATGCCGAGCGCCCTTTTTGACCCCAGAATCATTGAGACGCCATCGTTTCGTATCGCTCCCACGACGATCTCCCGTTTCTCCCGTTTGATGGCAACTGCCTAGGTATCCTGACCAGTTCTTTGAGTGGGTGTCTGGGCGTGACAGCCAATGAGGTTGAGGCAGACTGCCGCTGATGCTTAGAGCTAGCAATACGATAGTGCCATACTACTCTCTCGCTGTGTTAACCGCTGTGGCATCGAGTATTAGTCATTTCATTGGTTGGTTCTTGTAAGCTAGGGTCGACTAAAACGCACTCGCTAAGGTAAGATGAGGCAGCCTTGATTGTAGTCTGCTAGTTATGAACTCGGCACTCGGTAGGTCCCATCTACGCCGAGTACGCGTACATACTCGCACAGACGACCTTCGCGCCTACTTATTTGGCGGTGCGCGCTCCAACTTGACCGGCAATAAAGGCGGCAACGTCAAACAAATTGAGGTTCACAGTAGTCTAATAGTCGTATGCTGCATAGCGCTTAGCCATGGTCATCCACATTGACGGAACTTTTCAATAATCTATATTAAATGATTCTCTAATACTTACTGGTAAATAATCCCAAACTGAGACTCCGGAATATAGGAGAATTGTTTGCTCGACTAGAGACAGAATACAACAAAACATCATGTCAAGTTGCCTTTCGGCATCAGCCGATGGTACCTGTAACTGTAACCAGGTACAATTTCAAGTACCCACCACAGTACCAATAAAAGTATTGAAGTATTGTACTTGAACGTACCGGTACCTAACCTGGAAGTTGCTGAAGCGGTTACCGGAAGAAGCCTACCGGGACGGTATGCGCACGTCAACGTATCCCTCTTGTACTCTATAGGTCTACAGTAGTATCTTTGCACACATATTGGGAATCGAAGAGTCTCCTATATGTCGCTTCTGCAAAGTGCCTATCCGGCATGCTGCCACGCAAGTGACTGCACAATGCCGACGTCCTCTTTCGCGGAGCGCTAACATCTGCCGATTGTTCGCTTTTGACCTGACGTGGTGAGAGGACTTTTGCGATCCATCTGCCGAACCGGTTAAGAAGCCCTTGAATACGTCGAAGTCTCCCTCTTGTACTCTTTTCTTCACACATAGATGGGAAACGACGAGTCTCTTATATGTCGTTTCCTCTAAATGCCCATCCGGCGTGCCGCCACGCAAGTGATTGTAGAGTGCTGACGTCCTCCTTCGCAAGTTCTTTCTTTTGCAAAGGCACCTCACATTTTGCACGAATAAAACGCAGCGAAAGAGTCTCTTTCAATCTAGCACAGTATCTTCAATCAAGACCAACCATGAGCCCCCATGAAGCACAAGAGATCTACTGCGAGTCAGATGAGGAATCATGCTGCATCGTGTTCCCCATGAAAAGGTCCGTTTCGTTCGGTGAAATTGAGATCCGAGAGTACAACCGCATCGTTGGTGACAGCAACGCCAATATCCTCGTGGGCCCGCCCGTCAGTATTGGCTGGGACTTTGTCCAACAAGATGCTGTCGAGCTCGACACATTTGAACGTCACAGAACTGTCCACCGCCGCAAGGCAGCACTCAAAATGTGCCACATGCAGCGCAGTGAACTTCTCCGAAATGTCTTTTTGGTTCCTGCTTCCGAGATCCGCGCTGTCGAAAAGGAGATCCAGCAGATGCGCAAGGAAGCCCGAACCCAAGCCAAGAATAAGCAAGAGCAAAGGAAAAATAAGGCCGCGGAGAAAATAAAAGCCGCCAGCGCTGCTACCTCTGTTGCGACGGCTACCCCCACTAAAGCCTCCTTCGGGCTGTTCCGGGGACTTGGCAAGTCGGCCCGCCGTCCAGGCAGCGTCGTGGCTCAATGAAAGGGTTGCTTGCTACGAAAAGCGCATCAATTTTTGCACAACGTCCGAGTATAGTAGAAGAGTAGTGTGCTGTAGAACATTTTAAAGATTCAGCTAATACAATCAATATGACTCGAGTATATAAACTGTGGCATTGTAGCGTTACTTACGGCGCCTTCGATATCTGCCTTTGTAGCTGGACGAACGACCAGCTCGCGATTAAGTATCACAGCTATTACCACTGACAGCATAGCTGGCATCGACTTGTTGATCCAGTCGACTCGAGTAGCTATGCATGGAATCTTGGCGCTGGTCTCGGCAAACGCAATCGCTGTTGCGTTGGCTTCGACAAGGGCTTGCGAGAAAGCTGTTCTTTTCGGATACAACGCCATGCGTGTCGGCCTCGCTATTGCTACTTTTGTGTCGCCCGAAAAGCATTCGGGCTACACCGCGCCGAGTCACTGGATTTTGTTGCCAGTATCATTTTTGCTTGCTTTTCTTCGGTTGTCTTTGTGGCCATTGCCAAGCTACTGGTGACTTGGCGCTCGCCACCTTTGATGCTACCCTTAAACATAGCCACAATGCTGTTTTTGCTTGCGCACTAACAGCATGGAACGCGTGACGGTCGGTCCCGTCAGCACGCCATCGTTGCCTCTCTACCCGGAAGAAATATCAACCGCCGACCTTGACATGACAGCCAAAGCCTTCTTTACCGGAGTTATCAGAGGCGTTGGGTAAGTCTATCTTGCCGACAAAATTGTGTCGGGTGTCTTGATACTGGCTGCCGATTGCCTTCAGCTCGAGAATCGCGGCTGGTGCTGCTTTGATGAGGGAGCGATGATATACTTGCTGTTGTTGCGAATCCGATATTGGAGAAAGTTCGATCCGGAGCTAGCGGACAGACGTTCGCGTTGCCAGCCAAGAAAAAAGTGTCCGAACAGATGGAGGTCGCATCTGCTCCCACGTACGCGTCAATTCTCAAAAAGGGCCTCAAGTGGGCACCAGTAACTGTTCATTCTTTTTGATTAATCCCATCGTAGGAACAGTTTGATAGACTTTTCTTATAGATAGACTATTGAGAGTCCTGATACACTACAGCTGAGAATTGAAGGTTCGAGGCGTGATCAGATTCTCCTAGAATCAACATTAATCAAAAAGAAAACTACTCCGTTTTCTCAACGCTCGTCGAAAACAGCGTTCTTTTCTGATCCACTTTTCTGAACCTAAGATATTCCACCATGAGTGAGACCGTCGCATCTCCTTCTATTGTCCCCAGCAACAGCACTGCTAGTGGACGTGGTGGCGGACGAGGACGCGGACGCAGCGGTAGCCGCGGTTGGGGAAACCGTCACGGCAGCCGCGCGACTACTATACCCCGTGTTTGCTCAACTTTTAAGGGCAATACCGAAGAGATGAACGGTCACGTTTTTCAGTGTTTCAACGAATGCGAAGACAAGAAGCAGTTCTCGAAGACTGTAGAAGCCCTCGGAGAATACATCGCCAAGAAGCTCAAGTACCCGGGAGACATGGCTTCCCTCACAAAAGACTTCGTCAGACCCGAAATTCCGAAGCCCACGGAACTCGAAGTTTCTGAAACGAACAGACTTGTTATCGCTATCTGGGAAAATAAGGTGTCTGCTTATTGCACGCGCACTGACTATCTCGATAGTAATTTGAAGACCGCTTACGCAATCATCTGGCGCCAGTGCAGCGAGGCAATGAAAGCGAAACTCACTTCTCTCGATGGTTTCGAGACCAAGAGTCACGAAAGTGATTGCATTTGGATTCTAAAGGAAAGCAAGGGCATCACGTATCGTTTTGAGGGTCAGCGCTACATCTACCTCTCCCTTGACGACGCGCGCACCACCTACTACGCCTACACCCAAGGCGCCGAAGACTCAATTTCCTCCTACCTTGAGCATTTTCGTTCCCTCGTCGAGGTCCTGGAGCACTATGGCAGTGCCATTGGCGAAGACCCAGGCTTACTAGATGCCACTGCTGCTGTCTTGGCCGACGCAGACGATGCGACGAAGCGCCTCAAGATTGCGCGTGACCGCACTCTTGCTCTGGCCTTTTCAAGCGTGCCGACCGTCGTTGTTTCCGCACCCATTGGGCCAATCTTGAGAACCAGTTCTCCCGAGGCAACGATCAGTATCCGACCGATTTGACCGCACCCTACAGTCTGTTGGTCAACTTCAAGCCTCCCAAAAAAAAACACATCGGAATCCGCGCAGTCAGGAGCCTGCAGTTGAAGAAGAAGACGGCATTACTTTTATGCAAGCTGGAGGAGTGATTGCAGGCGCTGACGGCGTCACACACACTCATGTCACTTGTTTCCGTTGCGAGCATAAAGGACATTACGCCGACAAGTGCCCCGACGGTCCCAACGCCACTCTTCTCCAAACTGAAGCCGCTGCCGCCGTAACGCTCCTCCAAGCCTCTCACACCGAGGCCATCATTGCCGCTGACAACATGAACCCTGTTTCGGATTTCACTTTCACTCAGTTGCCCTCGCGTCACGAGCTCATCCCATCTTCCTGGGTACTCCTCGACAGCCAGTCGCCTGTTTTGGTTTTTAAAAACCCGAATTTCCTCACTAACATCAGGCGCAGCAACAGTCAGTTGAAGGTCCACACCAATGGCGGCACCCAGATTTCGTCGCTTGTTGGCGACATCAAGAATTTTGGTGCTGTCTGGTACAATCTCGACTCTTTGGCCAACATCTTCTCTCTCGCCGCCGTTCGCAAGCTCTGTCGCATCACAATGGACACGTCCGTTGAAGCTGCCCTCTGCGTCCATCGGTCTGATGGCTTGATCATTAAGTTCATCGAGTACGGTTTGGGCCTCTACTACCACGACGCCGCCGCTGCCGTCCAGCCTAACTCTAACGAGAATGTTATTGACTACTCTTTTGTCTCCACTGTAGCTAACAACAAAGCACAGTTCCCACGTCGCAAAATTGAAGGAGCGGACAAGGCTCGAGCACTTTACCAAAAGATCGGGCGCCCTTCTCAGCAACAGTTCAAACAAATTCTTGCCAAGAATCTCATCCGAAACTGCCCCGTTACCGTTGATGACGCCAAACGGGCTCTACTCATCTACGGTCCCGACGTAGCCGCCCTCAAAGGAAAAACAACAAAAGGCCCCTCCCAACATGACCCTACTTTCAACCTGGTACAAGTCCTAGGTTTTATCTTGCAGCACCACAGCAATGTGACACTTTGCATGGACATTTTTTACGTCCAGGGCCACCCTTTTTTTCATACCATCTCTCGCAAAGTCCAATTCCGGACCGTTGCTCCCGTACTCAACAGAAACAAAGCATCCCTTCTCCGTGAGATCAAGCCGGTTCTGGCAATGTACAAGTCCAGGGGTTTCAACATCTCCGACTTGCACGCCGACATGGAATTTGAGTGCATCCGAACGATGTCATCCCTTCAAGGCTCAACTTTACCGCCGCCCACGACCATGTTGGTGAAGTCGAACGATCCATTCGGACGATGAAGGAGCGTGCGCGCACCACCATTCACGGTCTACCTTTCAAACGTCTTCCAAAGGTGATGATTCAAGCACTTGTTTACCATGCCGCCAAAGGACTGAATCAATTCCCGGCTAAGAACGGCATTTCCGACACTCTCAGCCCTCTCACCATCATGACTGGGCGCGCGAACCCCGACTACAATGAGCTGAAGCTGGAATTCGGATCGTATGTACAGGTTTTTGA
>Ga0307981_1000840_pt1 | contig 29586 bp, 28 predicted proteins | sample OrgLakmetagen987_FD_201849 | JGI IMG/M metagenome (GOLD analysis project Ga0307981, IMG submission 201849) | Saline water microbial communities from Organic Lake, Antarctica - #987 | ecosystem: Environmental > Aquatic > Non-marine Saline and Alkaline > Saline | place: Antarctica: Organic Lake... | reverse complement strand
GTTTCCGGGAATTGCTGTCCACCCTTGCCCGCCAACACCGGCTCAGCGAAGTGCGGATTCTGATTCACGATGACAAACCATTGATAAAGCGCCGCCATCGCCTGGTAGAACTGATGCGCCGCCTGCCCAGCCACATGGCCATCCGACTGATCAACAACGAACATCCCTTTAAGGATCAGCCTTTCCTGCTGGCTGACCGGGAAGGCGTGGTTTATCGCCATGATTTCGCCAAGCCCGAAGGATTTGCCAAATTCGCCGATGGCGGACGGGTAAAGCTGCTTGAAGAAGCCTTTCAGCGCATGTGGGACGTTGGGCAAAGTTCTCCTGAACTCAGGCAGCTTCCACTCTAAGTGCTACTGTTTCAAGTACTAGCGTTTCAAGTACTAGCATTTTAAGCACTAGCGCTCTGAATGCTGAATCCGCGTCTCCTCGGCGGATTCAAACTGGGCACCGAAAGGCGCGAACTCGGCGTCAACTTCTTCAGCCACCTCAACAATCAGCCGACGCAACCATTGATGATCGGTGTTGTGCTGCAACAAAGGGCTCCACGCCATCTTCAATTCAAACGGCGGAATTTTGAAGGGCGGTACTTTCACCACCAGATTGGGGTTGTCTCTCTGCAGCCACGCGGCCCTGGAGGGCAGGGTCGCGATCAGATCGTGCTGTTCGGCCAACAGCATGGCAACCTGATAATGACGGGTGAACACGGAGATCTGCCGCTTGCGCCCCATCAACGACAGAGCCTCGTCCACCCAACCCAGCCGTTGCACGTCCTTGGGGTTGACCCCCACACCAACACCAAAGCCGGTCTTACTGACCCAGATGTGGCTGGCATCCAGATAAGTGTCCAGCGTAAACGGCTCTCTGAGCACCGGATTACGGGCATTCATCAGGCAAGCGAAATATTCGGTCCAAAGGGTTTTCTGATGGAACGACTGGGGAATCTTGTCGAACCGGTTGATGGCCATATCCAGGCGGCCCTGCTCCAGATCCAGAAAGCTCACATCACTGGGGGTCAGTACATCCAGCGTGACGTGGGGCGCTTCCTGACGAATCCTCCGTAATACTCGCGGCATCAGGCAGGATTCAGCGTAATCACTGGCCATGATGCGGAAAACCCGCTGGCTCTCCATGGCGGCAAAAACAGTTTTCTCGTGAACCGCCTGTTCGATGTCAGACAGAATGCTGCGAACCAGCGGCTGCAATTCGGTGGCGCGTTCAGTCGCCGTCATGCCCTCGCTGGTCCTTACCAGCAATGGATCGCCAAACAGATCCCGCAGCCGCCGCAAGCCGTTGCTCATCGCCGGTTGGGTGATACCCAGATGGTTGGCGGCTTTGGTGACATTCCGTTCCCGCAGCAGCACATCAAGATATACCAGCAGGTTAAGGTCTACGCGGGAAATATCCATTTTATGCCACCAGTTGGAGTGTTGATTTTATTCACCAGATTAATTATTCAAAGCCTAACAATTCATGGGAATGATATGAAGCTCCGGTGTTTTCGGGTCCTTCTCAGTATCTTTGGGTATTTTCTGCTAACCTTTCGTTTAATAGCTGGATTCTCGGGCTTTTTGCCTCATTCGGGCGTTTTGACTTAAGAATCCGGCCACTCGCCTATCTGCCGAAGTGCCTGAGGAGTGCCTGAGCTGTCATGGATACCACAATGATCATGCTGCTTCTTGCGGCAATCGTGACCGTATCAATTATTATCGTCGTGTCCAGCCAGATGCGTGAACGCGCCCGCATCGAGCGGGCACGAAAGATTACCGCCCTGGAGGATCGCTACAAACGAGCCAGCCGTCTGCTGTCCGAGCTGCCCGGGCAGTACCTGACAGACGACCTGAAGCTGTTGCTGATCCGCAACATGGAAGAGTCCTGCAGAGGGCTGGTCGCCCTCAAATCCGGGTCTTCTGTTGCGGCCTGGCAGGCATCTGTTGCCGAGATTCGCCAGAAAGTCGAAAACAATGATGACCAGCGACCACCGGTAAAAATCGATTCGCCCGACAAGTCCAATTATGTCCAGGAGTTGCTGCAGAACCTCTTCAGAATGATCGAGAGCCAGCACAAGGCTGGCCAGATTGATGGCCCGACCGCCAAGAAAACCCTGAAGTTTGTGCTGTTTCTGGTTCACAAAACCCATGCGGACCTGCATGTTTTTCAGGCACGGGATCATGTGCGGCAGAATCAGATCCGAAAAGCTATTCACGCTTACCATCTCGCCAGCACCGAAATGGGCAAATCGAAAGACAACTCGATGGCTCTCAAGGCCGTAAAAAGTTTCCGAACCCGCATCAAGGAACTGGAAGCCATGGAAAAAGACGGCACACAGCAGCCAGAGGAAGGGACATCCAAACTGGACCGCGAATGGGATACCTTCCTGCACGATGACGGGGGGCGCAAGAAAGCGGATTATGATGACTGAAAAAACGGCCTGGCCGGGCCGCGAACACTTTCCGCCAAGCAGGATCTGAAGAGCGCTGTGACAACTCTATTCAAAAAACGGCTTTCCTTTCGCCTTACCCGGGACACCGTATTAATTGCGATGTTGCTGGGCCTGATACTGAATGTGATACAGGTGACGCTGGATTACTTCAGCGCCCGCGAATCCATGGAGCAGGAAATCACCGCGCTGATCGATATCAGCCATAGCCCCGCTTCCCAGATTGCTTACAACATCGATATCCGGCTGGCAGAAGAATTACTGGACGGCCTGCTTCGACACCCGGCAGCCATGGACGCCCGCATCATAGACAGCAATGGCCAGACCATGGCCGCCGCGAGCCAGAGCAGTCATGAATCCGGTTACCGGTGGATAAGCGACAGGCTGTTCGGCTCCAGCCGAATTTTCCGGGAAGAGCTGAGGGTTCCGCAGCTCAGTGACCTGTCCCTGGGCCATCTGATCATCACCATCGATACCTATCATTACGGCCTGCTGTTCCTGCAACGAGCGGGCTACACACTCCTTAGCGGCCTGCTCAAGAGCCTTGTGCTGACGCTCGCGCTGCTGGGCATTTTCTATTTTACGCTCACCCGCCCGATGCTGAGCGTCATCAATGCGTTGAGCCGCGTCAGAGCCGACTCACCGGAAAAAGCCCGGTTGCCGGTTCCACCGAACCATCAAGAGGATGAAATCGGTTTGATGGTCGGCGTCATCAACCGGCATCTGGAAACCATTGACGACACCCTGGCGCAGCTTCGTGATGCTGAGGCTGCCATGAAAAACTACTCGGGCAAGCTGGAGCGAGACGTTGAGGACCGCACCCACGAAATTTCCGAGAAAAACGAGGCGCTGCAGCGGGGAAACAAGGCACTGGTGAAAGCAAAAGAGGATGCCGTCCGGCGGGCCCGGGCCCGGGCAAACTTTCTTGCCAGTATGAGCCACGAAATCCGGACGCCCCTGAACGGCGTGCTTGGAATGCTCAGCCTGTCTCTTGAGAACGAAACTCACCCGGACCAGCAAAATCGTTTGGACATTGCGCTGAACGCGGGCCAGAGTCTTCTGGGGTTACTCAATGACATTCTTGATATTTCCAAGGTTGAAGCCGGTAAACTCAGCCTGGAGACCATTCCGTTCAGCGTTCGCAACCTGGTTGAGGAATGCACTACCCTCCACGCCCAGCAAGCCCGAAGTAAGCAGATTGATGTAGTAGCCGATATCGACAGCCACCTGCCGGAAACCTTCCTGGGTGACCCGACACGCACCCGCCAGGTTCTGAACAACCTGCTGAGCAATGCCATCAAGTTTACCGGTCAAGGCTGTGTCCAGCTTGCCGTCACCCACGTCAAAGGCAATGTGCGATTCGACATCGTTGACACCGGGATCGGAATGTCAAAAGAAGGCCTGCACAGAATCTTTTCGCCGTTCTCCCAGGCGGATGCCGGCACCACACGATTGTATGGCGGAACCGGGCTTGGCCTGACACTCTGCCGCCAGTTAGTTGAGCGAATGCACGGCCAGATACTGGTGGACTCGGAGCAACACCGGGGTACACATTTCACCGTTAACCTGCCGCTTCCAGTTGAAGATCAGGGCTTGCAAGACGTACTTGAATCAAAGATACCAGACGCGTTGAAACAGGCGGGTGTCGACCTTGCGCTGTCTGACAGCCACCCGCATATCGGCCCGATCCGCTCCCAGCTTGAAGCCTGGAACATACCGGTCAGAGCGGCAGCAGCGGACGGTCTCGGCGTTCTTGTTACTTCCATCAACAGTGCCGACGATGGGCTCGGGATCCACCCTGATGGCTGGCGTGGCGCAGGGGTACTGCTGATTGACCGGTTTGGCAAAAACACCAGAACGAACGGTTACCCTCACCTGTCCATGCCACTGCGACGGGACCCGTTGCTCTATGCACTTTGCTCAGCCATGGGATTTCCGGATAAAGGCGCTGGGGAAAGCTCCGAAACCCATGAAACCTCACCGGCGCCAGGCGCTTCTCACCCTGCCCGCACAATGCGTTTCCTGCTGGTCGAAGACAATCATGTCAACCAACTGGTTGCCAGCAGTATGCTCAAGAAGCTGGGACATGAGGTTGTTGTCGCGGACCAGGGACAGCGGGCCCTGGACATACTGGCGACTGATGACAACTTTGACATGGTGCTGATGGACTGCCAGATGCCGGTGCTGGATGGTTACGAAACCACCCAGATTATCCGACGAAACCCGGACTGGAAGAAGCTTCCCATCATTGCCGTCACTGCGAACGTCATGCAGGGCGACAGGGACGATTGCCTGGCATCCGGAATGGACGATTACATCACCAAACCCTACAACCGCGCAGACCTGAAGACGATCATCGAGCGCTGGACTCCGGCGGTTCGCTGACGCCTGCTTCGTCTAGCCCAGCAGTTTTACTATATCGGCCCGAATCGCTTCCGGCTTGGTGGTCGGCGGGTAGCGGTCGACAACTTCACCTTTCTGGTTCACCAGAAACTTGGTGAAATTCCATTTGACCCCTTCCGACCCAAGCAAACCTTTGGCTTCTCGCTTCAGATACTGAAACAACGGGTGCGCACTGGGGCCGTTTACGTCGATTTTTGAAAACATGGGGAAATCTACCCCGTAGTTCAGGCTACAGAACTCGCTGATCGCCTGGTCGTCCGCCGGATCCTGATTCTTGAACTGGTTGCAGGGAAAACCCAGCACTTCCAGGCCCTTGTCCTTCAGATCCGCATGAAGCGCCTGCAGCCCTTCAAACTGGGGTGTAAAACCGCATTTACTGGCCGTGTTGACGATCAGCAGCACTTTGCCCTGAAAAGCCTCCAGTGATTGCTCCTCACCTCTAATGGTGGTTGCCGTGAAGTCATATACAGTCTGTTCAGTCATGTCTTTCCCTTTTGTCCGTTAAAAGCATTAAATCCGGGCATCTACGCCACAATTCATCATAATTGACCTGTTGTGAAGTGCCTTTGCTCCGCTAGAATACAGGCTCAATGAGAAATTGCGAGATCAACGACTTACACCGCTTCAAGGAATACCCGGGCTTATGCAGAACTATCAGAAATCCGCCAAGCTGGATAACGTGTGTTACGAGATACGTGGTGTGGTTCTGCGCGAGGCCCGTCGCCTTGAGGAAGAAGGCCACCGGGTTCTGAAGCTCAATATTGGTAACCCGGCAGCGTTTGATCTGGATGTTCCCGAGGAAATCCAGCAGGACGTCATCTACAACATGCCGTTGGCACAGGGCTATGTGGAGTCCAAGGGGCTGTTTTCGGCGCGCAAGGCCGTCATGCACTACTGTCAGCAGATCGGTATTGATAAGGTCGACATTGACGATATTTTCCTGGGCAACGGCGTCAGCGAAATGATCGTGATGTCTATGCAGGCGATGCTGAACACCGGCGATGAAGTACTGATACCGGCACCGGACTATCCTTTGTGGACAGCCGCGGTCACGCTCTCAAGCGGCAAGCCGGTTCACTACCGCTGCGACGAGCAGCAGGACTGGTTCCCGGATATTGACGACATCAAAAAGAAAATTACCCGTCGCACCCGGGCGATTGTGCTGATCAACCCGAATAACCCGACAGGCGCCGTTTACTCCAGAGAGCTTCTGGAGCAGGTCATTGAACTGGCGCGTCAGCACAACCTGATCATTCTGTCGGACGAGATTTACGACAAGATTCTCTACGACGGCGCCCAGCACATCCCGACGGCTTCGCTGGCAGACGATGTTGTGTTTTTTACATTCAACGGGCTGTCGAAAAATTATCGGGCGGCCGGGTATCGGTCGGGCTGGATGATTATCAGTGGCGCCAAGCACCGCGCACAGGACCTGATCGAAGGCATTGAAATGCTCTCCAACATGCGCCTGTGCGCCAATGTGCCTGCGCAGTTAGCGATCCAGACTGCTCTGGGCGGCTATCAGTCCATTGACGATCTGGTGGCGCCGGGTGGACGACTCTATGAGCAGCGTGAAACGGCGTTTAATCTGCTGAATGATATTCCCGGCGTGAGCTGTGTAAAGCCCAAAGGCGCGCTCTACATGTTTCCCCGTCTCGATCCCAAGCGCTTCCCGATCGAGAACGATGAGAAGCTTGTGCTGGACCTGCTCATTCAGGAACGCATCCTTCTGGTCCAGGGATCGGCGTTCAACATCGACGACAAACAGCATTTACGGGTGGTCTTCCTTCCCAGAGTAGACACCCTGGAAGACGCCATGAAACGTCTGGCACACTTTCTGGCCTCATACCGGGTTTAGCGGGAGACGTTGTGGCAGATATTCACATCGAAGAGTTTTACAAAGACACCGCCATTGCACTGGTGCAGCTGTATGGTGCATTCCCGCGGCGGGTGAACCTGTTTGTGGAGGATATTTCAGGGCCAGACGACGCTGATGACTTCGGCCTGCACAGCAAGCGGCATATGGCGTGCTTCGGTGCGCTTTTGTGGTTGGCGGAAGAGGGATTTCTCCGCTACGTAGACACCATACGCCAGGAAGCGCTGGATCAGACTGTGCTTTCACAAAAGACCTTTGTGCGCCTGAGCGCGCCAGCTGATTCTGCCATGGACCCCCTCTACGCTGAGCCAGACCCCGCTCTGCCCGCCGCTGTTCGTGACGATCTCTCTTCCCATATCCACTTGATTCGGGACGCCCTGAAAAGCAGAAGTTCCGCCAGAATCAGCAGCGTTATGCAGGCGATTTTTTTCCGGGATCATTAAATTGGCGTAAACCACTTGATCCTGTCCCGCCAGACCGTATAAATCTTTGAGAAATCATCTTAAAACGGCGTTTGCAGCCGGAAAATCAGGACACACCATGAGACTTTTATTGTTTTTTGGAACCAACCTTGCCGTCATTCTGATCGCAAGTGTCACACTCCGACTGTTGGGCGTTGACTCTTATCTGGCCCAGAACGGTATCCAGTTCGGCTCGCTTCTGGCATTCGCCGCCGTGTTTGGTTTTGCAGGCTCCATCATTTCGCTGCTGATCTCCAAAAAGATGGCCAAGTGGAGCACCAAGGCTCGGGTGATCGAGTCTCCCAGAACTCCTGCGGAGCGATGGCTGGTCGACACCGTGGCCGAGCTGGCCAAAAACGCTGGTATCGGAATGCCGGAAGTGGCCATTTTCCCGGCCAGCCAGTCCAACGCGTTCGCCACGGGCTGGAATAAAAACAATGCCCTGGTTGCCGTCAGTGAAGGTCTGCTGTCACGCTTCAGCAAGGAAGAGATCCGTGCCGTACTCGGCCATGAAATCGGCCACGTCGCGAACGGTGACATGGTGACGCTGGCGCTGATTCAGGGCGTGGTGAACACCTTTGTCATCTTTGCAGCGCGGGTCATCGGTTCGGTGGTGGACCGGGTCGTTTTTCGCAATGAAAGCGGCCACGGCATCGGCTTTTTTGTGGTCAGCATTGCGGCGGAAATTGTTCTGGGCATTCTGGCCAGCACCATCGTGTTCTGGTTTTCGCGGCGCCGGGAATTCCGGGCCGACATCGCCGGAGCACAGCTGGCGGGGCGCGGCGCCATGATCGGCGCACTTCAACGTTTGAAACAGGAAAGCGACGTGCCGGACCAGATGCCAGACACATTGCAGGCGTTTGGAATCAATCAGGGGGCAAGGGGTGGTCTCAGTGCGCTGTTCATGACCCACCCTCCCCTGGAGGACAGGATTGAGGCCCTGACCAGAGCCCAGCTCTGATAAGGGCGGACCAGCTCAAATCAGATCTTGATCTTGAATCCCAGGCCCCGAAAAGTGTCCTGGGCCGATTTGCTGGTACCCTTGAGCTGTATTTTCAGGCTGGAGAATTCCCGCCGGACCGGATATTGGCGCCGCAGGCGGTCAAACGCCTGGCCCCGCTCATCCGCAGGTAAGTTCAGACTTTGCCTGAGCCTCGCATCATCCCGCCTGGGGTCGCAGCAGGCCCGAATAGCAACGTTGGCGGCGCCCATTGCACCCGCAGCGCTGGTAAATGAAAGTTTGCTCAGTGCCGGTTCCGGCAGATACTGCCCCGCTTTTTTTCTCACCGGCAGACCCATGAAATGGCTCAGGGCCTGATAAATCATTTCGGTACCCTGCACTTTTCCCTCAAGGCTGTAGCCGGCGATATGAGGGGTCACGATCCAGGCCAACTCTGCCAGTTCAGGATTTATTTTCGGCTCGTTCTCCCAGACATCCAGCGCAACTGTGGGCGCATTGGGCCCTGCCAATCGCTCAACCAGCGCGGACGTATCAATCACCTCTCCCCGGCTGGTATTGATCAGTAGCTGATCCCCATTCAGGCCAGCCAGGCGGGGTGCATCGAGCAGATGGTAGGTCGGATGGTCTCCGCCCTGAACCAGTGGCGTATGAAGAGTGACCACATCGCACTTCAACGCTTCATCCAGTTCGGCGAAATCCTCATTGTCCTCTTCGGAAGCCTCAGCCCTGGGAGGGTCGCAAACCACCACATCAAACCCCAGGCGCTCCAGTTTGTGGGCCAGTTCTCCACCCACGTTTCCCGCCCCGACAATGCCAACACTGAGCCGTGTCCAGTCATCAAGGCAGAGTTTTTCCGCCCGCAGAGAAATGATGGCCAGCACATACTCGGCCACGCTGTTGGCGTTGCAACCCGGTGCCGCCGAGAAGCCAATACCGGCCGATTCCAGCCAGTCCTGATCGATGTGGTCTGTGCCAATGGTACAGGTTCCCACAAAGCGAACGCGGCTGTCGGCAAGCAGTTCCTGATCCACGCGAGTCACAGAACGCACCAGTAGGATGTCTGCGTCTTTTACATCAGCGGCCGACATAGACCGACCAGCCAACTGGCGGATATCGCCAATGTCGTCAAAAAAAGAGTCCAGTAAAGGAATGTTCTCGTCCGCTACGATAAGCATGGTGCTGTATTCCGCCCTGTTATTGTCTGCGCTGGCGCTGAGCGCCAGACCGTCCGCCCTGACTACGGCTGCCCTGCGGGCGTCGCCCACCCCTTTTCCGGGTGATCGGCGGTTTATCCATCTCTGCCATCAGTGATTGATCCGGCACAGCCGTGGTCAGCTTCTGGCTGATATAGGATTCAATGGACGGCAGGGAGAACGCATCGTCTTCACTGGCAAAACTGATGGATACCCCAGTCTCGCCAGCTCGCCCTGTGCGGCCGATCCTGTGCACGTAATCCTCGGCATTGTCCGGAAGATTATAGTTGAATACGTGGGTGACGCCGTTCACATGGATGCCGCGCCCGGCCACATCGGTTGCCACCAATACCTGAATACTGCCTTCCTTGAACTGTTCCAGCGTCTTCAATCGTTTGTTTTGGGCAATTTCACCCGACATCAGTGCAACCTTTACACCCTGATTACGAAGATCCTCATCCAGATCACGACATTGGTCGCGGCGGTTGGCAAAGACCAGGGCTTTTTCCACTTCCGGCTTTTTGAGGTAATTCACCAGTACCGGCAGCTTTTCATCCTCACCCACCAGGTAAACGGTTTGCTCGACCCGCTCGGCGGTTTTCTGCTCCGGCTCGATCTCCACAAATTCGGCGTTGCAGGTCCACATGGAGGCCAGATTCAGCACGTCCTGGTTGAAGGTTGCGCTGAACAGCAGTGTCTGCCGGTCTTCCTTGGGCGTACATTTGCGGATAATCCGCTTCACGTCGGGAATGAAACCCATGTCCAGCATTCGGTCGGCTTCATCCAGAATGAGTATGTCGATCTGGTCCAGAAACACATCCTGGGAACCGAGAAAGTCGATCAGGCGGCCCGGAGTCGCCACCAGAATATCGACAATTTCATTCTGCAACTGGTCACGCTGTTTGTCATAGTTCATGCCACCGACCACCGTCACCACATTGTGTCCGGTGTAGCCGCAAAGCTCTTCCGCATCCTTGGCGATCTGCATGGCCAGTTCCCGGGTCGGTGCGAGAGCGAGCACGCGAGGCTCAGAGGCGCAGCGATCCTGTTCCGGAATCGGCGTTTCCAGCATGCTCTGTATCGCAGTGATCAGGAATGCGGCGGTTTTGCCGGTGCCCGTCTGCGCCTGGCCGATCAGATCCTGGCACGCAAGCGTGAAAGGCAGGGTCTCTGCCTGGATGGGTGTGCAGTGCTTGAACCCGATGTCGGTGATGGCATCAAGTACGCGCTGGTCCAGGTTCAAGTCTTTGAACAGCGTTTTGCCGGCTTCTGGTGCGTCGGATGTCATAGGAGCTTAACTTACCTCTGTGTCTGTCTCGGACCACTCTGTCTCCGCGCGCCCGAGCTCTCTCTGCCAGACGATCCGGAAATCTTCGGGTGTTCCATAAAGTGTCCTGAGAGCGCGAAAGAATTCTCCAGCGCGCTTTGGCATGCCATGAGTCAGATAACGTTCCGCCTGGTTCAGGACATTGTTGCGAAACGCGGCCTCATCAACCGCCCCGTCACCCAAGAGATTATCCACGCTGACATGAAACCATGAGCCGACCGCCGCAGAAAATAACCATTCCAGGGCCTGCGGTTTGACTTCCAGGGTTTCAAAGGCCTGTTGCTGTGAACGGGTTCTCCCGTCGGGACAGTACCAATAGCCATAATCCCGGAGTGTGCGCCGTTCCACACCAGCGATACACCAGTGGCTGATTTCGTGCAAAGCACTGGCATAATAGCCATGAGCGAAGATAATCTGAGAGAAGCCATTGGCATTGTCTGCAGGCACATATTCGGGTTCTTCGCCGCCTTTGACCAGAACGGTCCGATAGGGATCACGGAACAGGTCATTGAACAGCATGATAAGATCATTCGGGTCGTGCTTCATGGGACGGCCATTGTGCGACTTTCGCGCGGCTAATGCCAGAGGGAACTTCAGAGGATAAGGCGTGTCCACAGGCAGTCCGTAACGACCGCTGGCGCAAGGTGTCGGTTGTTGATACGGGATTCACAGAGTTCCGGAATCGGTACCTTATTGATGAAGAAAGGCAATATTTCAACGCTGAACGTTTTTCCCGCAAAGGCTGCTCTGCGCTGCCTTCTTTTGCTGGCCACCCTTCTGAGCTTTTCTGTGCCTGGTTACGGCCAGGGAACCGGCTCGATATTCGGCGGAGGCACGGATTTCCTGCCGGTAGACGAAGCCCTGCCTTTCTCTTATATCAATGAAGCCGATGGCGTGGTTCTGAGCTGGGACATCACGCCGGAGCATTACCTCTACATGGGCCGGATCAATGTGACCAGCCAGACTGAGGGGGTTGCCGTCGGCGAACCGGAATTTTCCTACCGGGGCACCGACACCGAAGACGAATATTTCGGCCAGGTCACCGTATTTTATGATCCGGTTCAGGCGAAAGTGCCCGTTACCCTGCCCCCTGGCACCCGCGAGGCAGAACTGGAAGTCACCTATCAGGGTTGTGCAAAGGCAGGCCTGTGCTATCCGCCACAAACCCGGGATGTGTTTTACTACGCCGGCTCGCAGGGGACAGCTTCCGGCGGCAATACCTTTGCCCAGCCTGATTCCGCCCAAGGCTCTCCGCCCCAGGACACCTCCACCGCGACAGGGCTGGCGGGATTTCTCGCGAAGCAATCCACACTTGTGATAGCCGGCCTATTCTTACTGCTTGGGCTTGGCTTAACCTTCACGCCCTGCGTTTTGCCCATGGTGCCGATTATTTCGTCGCTGGTTTCTGGCAAAAACACCAGTACAACCGGCCATGCCCTGCTTCTAGCCACCAGTTACGTACTCGGTATGGCACTGACCTATGCCGCGGCAGGCGTGGTAACCGGGCTTCTGGGCGCCAGCTTCAACCTGCAGGCCCACCTGCAGTCCCCCTGGGTTCTGAGCGTCTTTGCCGGGCTGTTCGTGATATTCGCACTGTCGATGTTCAACCTTTTCGAGATTCAGTTGCCCCGGTTTATTCGCGAACCGCTGGACGATGCCAGTCAGAAGCTCACCGGCACACGGATGTTCAGCATTTTTGGCATTGGTGCACTGTCTGCGCTGATTGTCTCACCCTGCGTGTCGGCGCCGCTGGCGGGCAGCCTGCTTTACATCAGCACAACCCAGGATGCAGTGGTGGGCGGCGTTGCGCTTTTTGCGCTGGGACTCGGCATGGGCATTCCGCTGATTCTGGTAGCGGTGGGTGGCCGCAAGTTGCTGCCCTCAGCGGGGCCGTGGATGAATGTGGTCAAGGCATTTTATGGTGTGATGCTGCTGGCTGTGGCTATCTGGCTGGTAGAGCGTCTGGTACCGGCCTGGCTGGCGCTGACTCTGTGGGGTCTTCTGGTGGCCATCACCGGTGTTCAGCTGGGGGCGTTTGACGCTGCAAAAGCCGGATGGGAGCGTACCCGCAAGGGGTTTGGCCTGATCATGTTCGCTTATGGTCTGGCTCTTCTCACTGGCGCCGTTACCGGAGCCAGTGACCCCCTGAGACCACTGGATCCGTTAATGGCGGCGCAATCCTTCCGCGCCGGGGCAACACAGATCCCTTCCGCTCACGCAGAATTTCTGCGGGTCGAGTCACCGCTCAACATCCGGGAGCAGCTTCGCTCTGCCAGTCGCAGCAACACGCCCGTCGTTCTGGATTTCTACGCCGACTGGTGCATTTCCTGCAAAGTCATGGAGCGCAATGTGTTCAATGACGCTCAGGTGACCGAGGCGCTGGAACCCTTCATGCTTTTACAGCTGGACATGACCGATAACACGCCGGAACAGCAGGCGATGCTGGAAGAACTGGGGCTCTTTGGCCCACCGGCTATCCTTTTTTATGACACTGATGGCGAAGAGCTTGGCAGTGCGCGGGTACTGGGTGAAATGGATCGGGACCAGTTCCTGAGCCATCTTGGCCGGTTTACACCCCCCGGCGTATGAAAAATATGAATTCCCCGCCCTGCCCGGCACTCTTATTGACACTCTGATTGACACTCTCACCGGTACTCTTATCAGCACTCTCATCAGCACCCTCATGGGCATTCTCAACTTCAACAGTCTCCAGCAGTTCGTGGTTCAGAAACTGGCAGAAGCGCGGAATGTCCCGCGTGGTTGAAGGGTCGGTAGCCATGACTTTCAGAATCTGCCCTTCTTGAATGTCTGCAATCCGGTTGTGCAGCAACATCACCGGTTCAGGACAGAACAGCCCTCTGGTGTCCAGTTCGTCATCCCATTTCCACTCGCCTGCCCTCTCGCCCACTATGGCCTCCAACATTTCGGCTGATTTTTAGGAAATACGTGCTAAATTATTGTTTATAGTTGTCTAAATAAATTGAGGTGAACAATGATCCGGGTATTGATTGAACGCCACATCGCCGAATCTCTGGAAACTGCTTACGAGGAAAGATCCCGTAAGATTCTTCAGAGTGCCGTCAGCGCACCGGGGTTTGTATCCGGCGAAACCCTGGTTGATTCCAGTGACTCTAATCACCGGTTTACCCTGGCTAACTGGCGCTCGAAAGCACACTGGCTGCGCTGGCAGGGGTCTGAAGAGCGCAAGTCCCTGATGGCCGAGCTGATACCCATGATGGACCGTGAAGAAATCATCACAGTTCTGAAGCATGGCGATTAACCAGGCGCTCAGTCGAGCCGCTCAATGAAACAGGTGATCTCCTCGCGGTCATGGTAAAGATGGCGCGCTTTCACCCGAAACGTCATATTACTCTGACCCAGACCTGTTTCCAGAATCTCCCGGCAGATGAGCCATTCATCATAGCGCTTCTTCATCGGCAGCTTCAGATTGAAAATCACATAACGACACAACTTTGCAGTCAGCCACTGGACAACCATCGCCGTGGTCCGGCGGGGGTGGTCGACAATATCGCACACCATCCAGTCTACGCCCCGTTTCGGCTTCCACTGATAACCGTCGGCCTGCACATGGGTCACCTGCCCTGAGGCCATTAACTCCGGATTCATCGGGCCATTGTCGACTGCAGTGACCCGCATACCCTGCTTCACCAGCTGCCAGGTCCAGCCGCCGGGCGCAGCGCCAAGGTCAACCGCCTGCTTGCCACCGCCCAGATAATCGAGCGCCTGCCCGGTGGGAAGAAACACCTTCCAGGCCTCCTCAAGCTTCAGGGCAGACCGACTGGGCGCTGCGGAGGATAACCGCAACCTGACAATACCGCTTGCGTGCCTCGCACGGTTTTTTGCAAAGCTGACCCCGATAACCACACGCTCGAATGACAGCAGCAGCAGGTCGAGTCTTCCAGGCGTATCGGCTTTCGGGTCCTCCTCAAGCTGCCCGGCACCCCTGAGGGCTTTTGCAAGGGGCGATACCCATTTTCGGGCAAAATTACCCAGGTCATGATCCTCGTTAGTCTCCGGCAGCCGGATGTCTACCCGGCTACAGGACGGCCTATCGGTGTCGGAGTCGCGCAACGCGTCCACCACCGCACCGACGCGATCCATCCGCGGCAGCGAAATATCTGCTATAACGACAAACCAGTCCCGGACAAAAACCAGCCCGTCGATGGGGAGGCTATTGATAAGATCAACAGAGGTCGCGGGTCCGGGCAGGTTAAAAGCCAGAAAGCCGGGCTGCGAGCCTGGCTCGAAATAGCCGAACACGCCAACTGAAGCGGCAGCGTCGGTTAATTCCCGGCCAGCGTCTGGTTCGAAACCGGGGCGACAAAAAACCACCAGCTGCTCCATCAGGCCGGACTCCGCCAATGGCTGCTGGGGCAATGGGCAAATTTGAAACTGTTTAACAAACGAAGCTCCTTTAATTGGCTAGACTGTGTCGCTTAATCCTGGCAGAGATAACGATAATGCTGTATCTGCGCTGCCTGCTTACTATTGCAGTCCTGGTGATGTCAGGCTTCCCTGCCGTCGCCAGCACCGAAAATACGGGCCATTGCCCCACCCTGAATGCCAGTGACGCTACCCAGCGTGACGCGCTCATGGAGTACGTCTGCTTTGCAGTGGCACCCCCCGGCCATCCCGCACACTCTGTCGTCGCGGAGCCTTCGAAGCTCCCCGGCAATCTCGAGTGGAAATCCGCCGGCGGCCATGACCTGATATTCAGCCAAACCAGCTCCGTTTACTGGGTACAAATCAATGTCTCGAATCTCTCGGACATGCAGCACCTGTGGTACTTGAAACTGAATTACCCGTTGCTTGATCAGGTCAGTTTCTGGATGTCTGGCGACCGTGCCAATGATCACATTAAGACCGGGGATCAGCATCCCTTCCGGTCAAGAGCTATAGATTACCGATATTACCTCTTCCCCGTCACGCTCGGTGCGGGAGAAAAAACCACGCTGACACTCAGAATCCAGAGCGACGGCGCCTTGAATTTGCCACTTTCCCTCGCTACACCCGATGTTATTATCGCGGACAGTAACAATCTGACCCTTGCGCAAGGCCTGTTTTATGGCGCGCTGGCGATTTTTGCCATTTTCAACCTGCTGCTCTATTTCACGTCCGGAACGGTTTACTACTTCCATAACGCTTTCTACATAGCATCGCTAGGTCTGTTTCTGTTTGCCATGGGCGGTTTTGCGAATCAATATTTCTGGCCCAACAGTACCGGTTTTGCGAATACGTCCATCCCCCTGCTGATTGCCGTTTGCGCGCTGGCCATCACGCTTTTTGGTCGCTCTTTCCTGGATATTGCCCCCGATACCTTTGCGGATCGACTTCTCAAAGGGCAAGCATGGCTGAGCGGCGCCCTGGCACTGCTGTCGTTCGTCATGCCCTACAGCCTGTCCATTATGGTCAATGCCGCTATCGGGCTGGCGATCGTCGCGAGCCTGTTCATGACCGGACTGATGCGGTGGCGTGAAGGGTATATGCCGGCAAAATGGTACGTGCTGGCCTGGTCGGGCATGCTGGCCGGCACCCTGATTTACGCCCTGGCGGCACTCGGTTACCTTACCGACTTCCTGGCGCGGGAAATCTTCATGCAGGTTGCCGTTGGTACTCAGGTTCTGCTGCTGAACTACGCCATTGTGCAACGCTGGCGACTGCTCAACCAGAAACTGCTGAATATCGAGCAGAACGCCCGGACCGAACTTGAACACAAGGTACACGAACGAACCGCACAGTTGCGCTCCACCATGCGTGAGCTTGAGCAGGCAAACCGGCAACTGTCCGCCCTGAGCCTGAACGACTCACTGACCGGGCTGCATAACCGCCGACACATGGACAACCTGCTGCCGGAGCTTTGCGCTGAAGCACGCCGTACCGGACACCCCCTGACTCTGGCGCTGCTGGATGCGGATCACTTCAAATCTGTTAACGACCGTTGGGGGCATGATTTCGGCGATGACTGCCTCAAGCATATCGCCAGCGTGCTAAGCCGACACGTGAAGCGTCCGAGGGATGTCACCATTCGCTTTGGCGGCGAAGAGTTCGCGCTTCTGCTGCCGGGCACCGACGCGGCCGGCGCCTACAGACTTTGCCAGCGTATCCTCGAAGACATGGAGCAGTCCCTTGTTAAAGCTGAGAACGGTGACCTGGTGAAAATCACCGTAAGCGCCGGGACTGCCACCCTGCTGCCAAGTGAAGAGGCCAGAGAGTTGTTCCGGCGTGCCGATGAAGCGCTCTACGCTGCCAAATCGTCCGGTCGGAACCAGACCACTCAGGCTGGCGAAAGTGCTACTGATCAGCAATGATCAGCCATAAACGCTGCGGCGGCTTTCGCGGCATTCTGAATCAGCAGCTCCTGAGTTTCCGGCTGCCTGGCAAGAGGCTTGAAGTCGTGGTTCCCACCCTCAAGCCAGTGAATGCGGCAGTTCGACCCTGAAAGCGCCTGGCAATGCCGGACCTCCTCTTGTTTCCCAAACGGATCTCGCGTGCCCTGAACAATCATGACCGGACAGCAAAACCGGTCAAAGTGTTCTACCCGCCAGCGCTCAGGTTTGCCCGGCGGATGAAAGGGATAACCAAAGCAAACACAGCCGCTTAAAGTATCGGCCAGGTCCGGTTCCGCTGCCAGAAGGCTGGCCATTCGGCCACCCATGGACTTGCCGCCCACGAATATCCTGCCGCCATGCTCCCTACGAACTTGTTGAATAACCTCCCGAAAACGCGAGAGCAGCACGGGCTGCCGGTCTGGCGGTCGCTTGCGACCGTCTTCTCTGCGACGCTCCATGTAGCGAAATTCGAACCGGGCCGTGGCAACGCCTTCTGAAGCCATAGCCCCGGACAGGTGTTCCATGAACACGGAATCGGCAGGGGCACCGGCACCATGTGCCAGAATAAAAGAGTTATTTGTTATGCCTTTTATCTTGTTTTCTGCTTTAATTTCAAAGACGCTTATAGCGATCATCACAGTTCCTGGCGCTGTCTGGAAGAAAAGCTAAAATATCCGGATATTTTTTCGCCCTGCCCAGTCGGACAGTCAGCGCCGGAAATTCTATAAACTATTCGCCATCTTACTGATTCTGGCGGCTTTGACAGAACCTGCGGAGCCAATTACTTCATTGCAAACGACGGTGCGTTTCTCCATACTTGCGCCCTGTCTTCTCCTAACTCTGAACCTACCTGGTAAGGCTATGACCACAGTAAATGCAAACCTGACATACAACTACAAGGTGGTACGGCAATTTACCATCATGACGGTAGTCTGGGGCATTGTGGGAATGGGACTTGGCGTGCTCATCGCAGCGCAGCTCTACTGGCCCGCCCTCAATTTTGACCTGCCCTGGACTCACTTCGGTCGCCTGAGGCCTTTGCACACTAATGCCGTCATTTTCGGTTTCGGTGGCAGCGCGCTTTTTGCGACAGCCTACTATGTAGTGCAGCGCACTTGCCAGGCGCGCCTGGTCTCTGACCGACTCGCCGCCTTTACCTTCTGGGGCTGGCAGGCAATTATCGTCTCTGCCGCAATCACTTTGCCTCTTGGCCTGACCTCGTCGAAGGAGTACGCAGAGCTTGAATGGCCGATTGATATCGCGATTGCCATTGTCTGGGTGTGCTACGCACTGGTGTTCTTCGGCACGATAATGAAGCGCAGCACGCCGCACATCTACGTTGCTAACTGGTTTTACGGCGCCTTCATTGTGACTGTTGCCGTGCTGCATATCGGTAACAGCATGGCTCTGCCCGCCAGTGCCTTCAAATCCTACTCCGCCTACGCCGGTGTTACTGACGCCATGATGCAGTGGTGGTACGGACACAACGCGGTTGGCTTCTTCCTGACCGCAGGCTTCCTGGGCATGATGTACTACTTCGTGCCGAAACAGGCGAATCGTCCGGTTTATTCCTATCGTCTGTCTATCGTTCACTTCTGGGCGCTGATCGCGACTTACGTTTGGGCAGGTGGTCACCACCTGCATTACTCCGCACTGCCTGACTGGGCTCAGACAGCAAGCATGGTGATGTCTCTGATCCTGCTTGCACCGTCCTGGGGCGGCATGATTAACGGGATGATGACGCTGTCGGGTGCCTGGCACAAACTGCGCACCGACCCGATTCTGCGCTTCCTTGTGGTTTCTCTGTCGTTCTACGGCATGTCCACCTTTGAAGGCCCGATGATGTCCATCAAGACGGTGAACGCGCTGTCTCACAATACCGACTGGACCATCGGACACGTGCACTCCGGCGCTCTTGGCTGGGTTGCCATGATCAGTATCGGTGCCATTTATCACCTGGTTCCGAAGTTGTGGGGCGTTAAAGAGATGTACAGTACAGCCATGATCAACACCCACTTCTGGTTGGCAACCGCCGGCACGGTTCTGTATATCGTGGCGATGTGGGTAAACGGCATTACCCAGGGCCTGATGTGGCGGGCAGTCAATGCGGATGGCACCCTCACCTACAGCTTTGTGGAATCCCTTGAGGCCTCTGCTGGCGGCTATCTGGTGCGGTTCTTTGGCGGTGTCATCTTCCTCAGCGGCATGCTGATCATGGCGTACAACGTATACATGACCGTTCGCCAGAAAGACGCTGTTACCAGCGAAAATGCAGCAGTCCAGGCGGCGTAACGGGAGACGACTCTGATGAAACACGACGTTATTGAAAAAAATATCGGTCTGATGATCATCCTGATCATCCTGACAATCAGTGGCGGCTTTCTGGCCGAGGTGGTTCCGCTCTTCTTTATCGACGAAGTCAATGAGCCGGTGGACGGCCTTGAGCCTCTGTCTGCGACGGAACTCGAAGGGCGCGACATTTACATCCGTGAAGGCTGTCACGTCTGTCATACCCAGCAGATTCGCCCCTTCCGGGCCGAAACAGAAAGGTACGGTCATTATTCGGTCGCAGGAGAGTTCGTCTACGACCGGCCATTCCTCTGGGGTTCCAAACGCACCGGCCCGGACCTGGCACGCGTTGGTGGTCGTTACTCCGATGCCTGGCAGCGCCAGCATCTGTATGACCCCCGCAGCGTAGTTCCGGAATCCATCATGCCCGCATTTCCGTGGTTGTTCACGGACCGGGTTGATCACACCAAAACGGCGAACAAGCTGAAAACCCTGCAAACACTGGGCGTACCTTATACCGATGATCAAGTTGAGGGTGCATCAGAACAGGTTGAAGGCAAGTTCGAGATCGAAGCGCTGGTTGCCTATCTGCAACAGCTTGGTACCGTGATTTCAGAGAAACGGTGATCCCTATGGACGTAAACGAGTTACGCGGCGTACACACTCTGGTCATCATGGCCATGTTCTTCGGCATCATCTGGTGGGCCTACAGTTCCCGCCGCAGGCGCCCGAATGATGAGGCAGCCCACCTTCCTTTTGATGATGATGAAATGGAAAAGCGTACTCTTGAACAGGAAAAAACGGAGAAAAAGCGATGAGTACCTTTTGGAGCATCTGGATCAGCGTGATCGTGCTCGGTACCGTGTTTGGCTGCTGGTGGTTGCTGCATGCGACCCGCAAAAATCAGACATCCGATACAGAGACTGACCGCACAACCGGCCATTCCTTCGATGGCATAGAAGAACTGGATAACCCCCTCCCGAAGTGGTGGTACTACCTGTTCGTTGCCAGCTGTGTGTTTGCGCTTGCTTATCTGGCGCTCTATCCCGGCCTCGGCAATTATAAAGGACTGCTGGGCTGGACTCAGGAAAACCAGTGGGAAGCCGAACAGCAACTGGCCGAAGCGCGTTACGGTGAGTTATACGCAAAGTTCGGTGATACCCCGGTGGAGGAACTCTATACCAACAAGGAAGCGATGCAGATGGGGCAACGCCTGTTTGCCAACAACTGTTCCGTGTGTCATGGCTCGGCCGGTCGCGGCAACATTGGCTTCCCCAACCTGACGGACGATGCCTGGCTTTACGGCGGTGATCCGGATTCTATCCTTTCTACCCTGCACAATGGCCGTGCCGGTGCCATGCCTGCCATGGGGGTTATGCCGAACATGACTCCGGTACAGGTGGATCAGGTGGTTAACTATGTTCTGAACTACAGTGGCCGTGCCGAAGATGCCGCGGCGGCGGAAAAAGGCGAGGAGATTTTTGCTCAGGCCTGCTCGGCGTGCCACGGCGCAGACGGTAAAGGTAATCAGGGTATCGGCGCGCCGAACCTGACAGATGACGCATGGCTCTATGGCTCGAACTATGACTGGATCAAAGAAACCGTGGTCAATGGTCGGCAGAACATGATGCCTGCGCAGAGTGGTCGCCTGTCAGAGGACCAGATCCAGATACTGGCGGCTTACGTTTACAGCCTGTCCAGATAAACCGACAGCCGGGGCGTCTGCTCCGGACCGATTTTCTCAGGCCCTACCCAGGCCCTGAGAAAATCCTAAGCCACTGCGAATAAGGCAGTGGCTAACATCGGGAGGTAATTATGAGCCGTGAGATCCCGGTCAAACAAATTGACCCATCCGCTGGCACCTCCGATAACAAAAACAACACCGGAACTGTAGAGCTCTACGCCAGCCGCAAGAAGATCTATGTCAAAGAAGTCAAAGGCTTCTTTCAGAGGATTCGTAATGTCAGCCTGACGGCTCTGATGGGCATGTATTTTCTGTTCGTCTGGATTTCCGTGGATGGCCTGCCACTGATTTACTTCAATCTTCCCGCCCGTGAGTTCCATCTCTTTGGCATCACCTTCTTTCCCCAGGATCTGATCCTGCTGTCCGGTTCACTGATCATCTGTGCCTTCGGGCTGTTCTTCATCACTACCCTGTTTGGCCGGGTGTGGTGCGGGTATACCTGCCCGCAAACCGTGTGGACGTTTATTTTTATGTGGGTGGAAGAACGCATAGAGGGTAACCGCAACCAGCGCATGAAACTGGACAAAGCACCCAGATCCGGCGGCAAGATTGCCAAGAAGTCCGCAAAACACGCGGCCTGGCTGCTGATTGCATTGGCCACTGGCCTGACCTTTGTAGGTTATTTCTATCCGATTCGGGAACTCGTAACCGACCTTTTCACTCTGCAAGCCAATGGCTGGGCCTATTTCTGGGTTGGCTTTTTTACTGTCGCCACCTATCTGAATGCCGGCTGGATGCGTGAGCAGGTGTGCCTTTACATGTGCCCCTATGCACGCTTTCAGTCAGTTATGTTCGATCCCAATACCCGGATAGTGTCCTACGACCCGAACCGGGGCGAGCCTCGCGGTCACCGGAAAAAAGAAGCGGATCCGGCCGAGCTCGGTCTGGGCGACTGCATCGACTGCGGCCAGTGTGTTCAGGTCTGCCCGACAGGCATCGACATTCGTGATGGTTTGCAATACGAATGCATCGGCTGCGCGCTGTGTATCGACGCCTGCGACGAAATCATGGACAAAATGAATTATCCGAGAGGGCTGATTCGCTATACCACGGAAAACGAGCTGGAAGGTAAACCGTCGAAATTGATGCGGCCCCGTACCTTTGGTTACGGCCTGGCACTGGTGCTGATGATTCTGGCCATGGGTTACACCATTGCAACCCGCGTTCCGGCCACCCTGGACGTTGAACGCGATCGCGGCGCACTGTTCAAATTTAACGGCCAGGGGCGCATTGAGAATACCTACACCCTGAGAATCGGCAACATGAGTGAGGTTCCGCAAACCTTCAGTATTTCGGTGTCGGGAATGCCAACCGCCCAGATCCTTACAGATACCGTCATTACCGTGGACAGCACCGATAACCGTGCCCTGCCAACCGTCGTTGACGTGGATCCGGATTCAATCACAAGCGGCAGCAACACCCTTGTTTTCAAAATGATCTCGGAAACCGATCCGTCTCTGGTTCTGGAAACCGAAAGCCGGTTTGTCGGTCCTAATCGCTGAATGACTATTGGCCGCTGAATCACTATTGGAAAGCCCTATTATGAGCAACGAAGAAATCATCAGCCCCTGGTACAAGCAACCCTGGTTCTGGTTTCTACTGATTTTCCCGGGTGCAGCCATCATATGGTGCATTGCAATGATCACAGTGGCGGTCACCATCGACGGTTCCATGGTAACCGACGATTATTCAAAGCAGGGCCGCGGCATTGCGATGGACGTGGCCAGAGATAAAACAGCGCGCTCCATGGGACTTCAGGCCAGTATGGGCTTTGATGCAAGATCAGCCGACCTGACCATGGATGCCGACAATGGCAGGAGCGAGTTCCCCTACCTAGTGCTTAACCTGTTTCATCCAACCCTGGCCGAATACGACCGCACGATACAGTTCCGCCCCACCGGGAACGGCCATTACACCGCAACCCTGAAACAGCCCATAGATGGCCGTTGGTATTTCGATCTGCGTGGCCCCGACAATGACTGGCGCCTGAAAGGCGAGGCCAACCTCCCCCTGTCCCAGACCCTGATCCTTGGCAGCCGGACTGACGATCGCGGGTGACTGCTGTTGAATGTTTCCACTGTGGGGAGCCCGCCGGGGGTTCTCCGGCTATTACGCTTGAACAGGAAGGTGAAACTCACCACTTCTGTTGTGAGGGCTGCAAAGCTGTTTTCCAGACGATTACTTCTGAGGGTCTGTCCAGCTTTTATCGCTTCCGCACCGAACCTGCCGTCACCCCGAAAAAACTGACAGAATCGGAAATCAGTCGGCTGCAGGAACTGGATCACTCACTGGTACAGGCCGCTTTTGTCGCTCCGGTCAAAGCGGGTCAGGAAGCCACCCTGCTGATGGGCGGAATCACCTGTTCTGCCTGCATCTGGCTGCTTGAGCACCACATGGCGAAACAGAACGGTGTGATTTCGTTTACCGTAAACCACACAACCCAGCGCGCAAGGCTGGTGTGGGATGCCAGCCGGACTCCCCAGACTCCGTTGAGCGATCTGCTGATAGCTGTGCATCAACTGGGCTACACCGCAAAACCCTACCGGGCAGACGAAGCCGAGCAAGCTCTGAAAGCAGAGAACCGGTCAATGCTGATTCGGCTGGCAGTGGCAGGCATCGGCTCATTTCAGAGCATGATGCTCGCCTTTCCGATGTATTTTGAGATTGTCAGCGACCTGTCTACCGACTTTGTCGATTTTTTCCGCTGGTTCAGTCTACTGGTAGCCACGCCTGTGGTTTTTTACAGCGCCCGTCCCTTTTTCGCCAATGCCCTGAGAGATATCCGCAGCAAACATCTCACCATGGATGTGCCGGTCGCCACTGCTATTGGCCTGGCTTACGCTGCCAGCGCCTGGGTCACCGTGCTCGGCGGCGGGGAAGTCTATTTTGAATCCGTCTGCATGTTTACGTTTTTTCTGCTCCTTGGCCGCTATATTGAGAGCCAGGCACGCTATCGCGCAGGAATCACCGGCAACAGCCTTGCAGGCTTTCAAGCGAATGTTGCCAACCGCGTCACCGATACCCATACCGAACTGGTGCCCGTCCACGATCTCCGTGCAGACGACATTATCCTGATCAGGCCCGGCGAAACGCTCCCCGCTGATGGCATCATTACCAGCGGCCAGACCACCCTCGACGAAGCCGCTTTGACCGGTGAATACCTGCCGGAAACCCGCAGACCCGGAGATCAGGTGCACGGCGGCAGTGTCAATGGTGAACATCCCTTCGAAATGAAAGTCACCAGGGCGGGCGCCCGTACCCGCCTTTCCGGCATTCTGAGAATCCTGGACCGGGTACAGGCGGATAAACCACCCGTGGCAATGCTTGCAGACCGTCTCGCAGGCCGCTTCGTGGGTCAGGTACTTCTGATTACCCCGCTGATCGGGCTTGGCTGGTGGCTGGCAGGCGCCAGCAATGCCTTTGATATCATGCTGTCGGTGCTGGTTGTAACCTGTCCCTGTGCTTTGTCTCTCGCCACACCCACGGCCATCACATCGGCAACCCTGAGCCTCAGAAAACAGGGATTCCTGCCCACCCGTGGCCACACCCTGGAATCCATGTATGCTGTGGATACGGTCGTGTTCGACAAAACCGGTACCTTGACCCGGGGTGAGCTCTACCTCACTGGCACCGAGGCTTTTACAGAGCTGTCCAAAGACGACTGCCTGCGCCTCGCGGCCAGCCTTGAACAATCGTCAGAGCACCCCATTGCCCGAGCATTCAAGGCCTACCCCTACGCAAACGCAAGCGGAGTCAAAAACCATTTGGGCGGCGGTTTGTCGGGTGATGTTGACGGCCTGGCCCTTGTCATCGGACACCGGGAATTCGTGGAAAGCCGGACAGCCACACCGCCTCCGGACCTTAAGACGTCCGAGGGCGTCGAGGTCTGGCTGGCCAGCGCCGATCGCTGGCTCGCCCGCTTCACCCTTGACGATGAACCACGCCCCGATGCCGCTCAAGCCATTCAGGCGCTTCAACAGCAAGGCTTGCGCACTCTGCTGCTCAGCGGTGACAGGTCAGCCCATGTTGAACGAGTAGCGGCTCAGATTGGTATTGATGAGGCCATCGGTGAAGCCTCTCCGGAATACAAACTGGCGGTTCTCAAACGTTTAATCAACGAAGGCCGTCATGTCATGATGGTGGGTGACGGGCTGAACGATTTGCCGTCCATGGCCGGCGCCAGCGTATCCGTTGCCATGGGCGGGGCTGCGGATCTGACACAACTGAACGCCGATGCGGTGCTTCTCAGTAGCCGGTTGAGCGAACTGCCAAAGGCGCTTGCCACCAGCCGTTCAATGCGCAGGATCATTCGCCAGAACATGGTCTGGGCCCTGGGGTATAATGTTCTGGCACTGCCACTGGCTGCCGCCGGCTTTGTGCCGCCCTGGCTGGCGGCCATTGGCATGTCCCTGAGTTCACTGGTGGTGGTTCTGAACGCGCTTCGGCTCAGCCGAAAGCGACATCCGCAGCATCAGCAAGACGCTGATTCACAAAGTCCAGCAACCTTACAGGCTGATTTATGAAAATTGTGATGATCCTGATTCCGGTGATGCTGATTCTGGTCGCCCTTGGCATCGTGCTGTTTTCCTGGGCCGTAAAAAACGGACAGTATGACGATCTGGAGGGCCCGGCCCACAGGATTCTGTACGACGACGATGAAGACAGAATTCCCGAAGAAGCCAGGCAACCGGACCAGAAAACCGCAACACATCAAACCAACAAATCAAACGAGGACAACCGGCGCACCTGATGGAAAGCGAACTCGTCCTCAGCTACTCAAGCGCCTACCTGATCGGCCTGATGGGGAGTACCCACTGCCTTAGTATGTGTGGCGGTATCAGCGCGTCGCTTTCCATGGCGCTGCCCGTTGGTGCGGGATACCGAAGACGCCAGACGCTGATGCTTTTCGCCTTCAACGGCGGCCGCATAGCCAGTTACGTGCTTATTGCTACCCTGGTGGCACTGCTCAGCACAAGTGCTGCGGATCAATACGCCAGCGTCGGGCCGGTACTGCGTACCCTTGCCGGAGGTCTGCTGATTCTGATGGGATTTTCCATGGGTCAGTGGTGGCAGGGAATCCGTTACGTGGAACGCATGGGAGCCCCTATCTGGAAAAAGATCTCGCCGTTGACCCGGCGAGTGATGCCGGTGGACCGAACCTGGAAGGCACTGATTCTGGGAAGCCTCTGGGGCTGGCTGCCATGCGGACTGGTTTACAGCACGCTTGGCTGGGCAGCACTGCAGCCGACTGTTGGCAGCGCCGCAATGACCATGATGTTCTTCGGCCTTGGTACTCTGCCCTCAATGCTGGCCACGGGTTATGCAGCAACCTGGATCAACAGGCTCAAAAGCAATACACGCTTCCGACAGCTGTCGGGCCTGCTACTGATCGGTTTTGGACTCTGGACGCTTCCCTTTATGAGCTTTATACATTCAGGACATTGAGCCTGCCATAATCCGCGGACTCCGGCTCGGCCTCCCCGACGGAACCGGACGAGCCGGTAGTCTGGCGCTCGCCCTGCTTAAAATCATAAAGCGAGTTGTCTGCCAGGTGGGACGGCTCCACATTGCACAGGGCCCGGAACATGGTTTCCAGCCGCCCCGGATGCTGTTCATCCCAGGTCTGGAACATGTCTTTGATTACCTGCCGCTGAAGGTTCTCCTGGGATCCACACAGATTGCAGGGGATGATCGGGAATTCTTTCATTTGTGCATAACGGGTAAGGTCTTTCTCGCGACAGTAGGCCAACGGGCGAATCACCGTGTTACGCCCGTCGTCACTGTGCAGCACCGGAGGCATGGATTTCAGCTTGCCGCCGTAGAACATGTTCAGCAAAAGCGTTTCCAGCAGATCATCGCGGTGATGGCCCAGCGCGATCTTGGTAACCCCGTTTGCCTCGGCAAAATTGTACAGAATGCCCCGGCGCAGCCGCGAGCAAAGGCCGCAGGTCGTCTTTCCCTCCGGTATCTTGTCTTTAACGATGCTGTAAGTGTCTCTTTCGATAATGTGATATTCAATGCCCAGAGCCGACAGATACGCCGGTAAGACTTCCTCGGGAAAGCCCGGTTGCTTCTGATCCAGGTTCACGGCGATCAGCTCAAAGTCCACCGGCGCACTCTTCTGCAGGATCAGCAGAATATCCAGCATGGCATAAGAGTCTTTGCCACCACTCAGGCAGCACATCACCTTGTCGCCCGCCTCGATCATTGAATAGTCCGCAATGGCTTGCCCGGTTTCCCGTCGCAGGCGTTTTTGCAGTTTGATGAATTCACGCTTCTGCGTTTTCTCTGCCTCAGAAAAAGCAGCGGAATCGAACGTGGCAGTTAGAGCATCAGACATAGAAAGTTCGTTCATCAGGTCAGTGAGCGGTGAATTATACCCGTGCAATTGGGCGGAACAAACCCGTCGCCGGCTCTTTCCTGATCCGTGCAGGTCGCTTAGGATAGACTCATGAACAAGTTCGATACCTCACCTCATCCGGAAGACGATCGGGAAGAACAGCTCGCGTTTCAGGTTCAGCACCTGTCGGTCGCTATTGAACGAACCCTTCGGGAACACCCCCTGGGGATCAGCGAACTGAACCTGATCAAGGCGCTGCAGCGCCCGCCCTGGGAATTGATTGGCCCCGTTAACTACGCCGAGCCCGACAAACTCTACCCCGTTCATTTTCTGATCTTTCATGTGCTGTATCGCTTGCGTGATCAGCTCGCCCGATCGGGAGAGGCCCTCAGCATTTCGCCCCTGCTGATCCGGCTGTGCCATCAGGACGTTGTCAGCGGCACCGGGACGGTGGGCGAAGTGGACGCACTCAGGGCGTTCTACCTGGATCTGTCCAAATACCAGTTGCCCGAAGTGTCCATACTCAAGATGATGGATGACTTCTGGTCGGGGCGGCACGGGCGTCAGCCTGCAAGAGGCGAGACCCTGGAAGCCGCCAGCGTATTCGGTTTTGGCGACATACCTGCCTCGTTCGACGATGTTAAATACCGCTTTCGCCGGGCCGTGATGCAGGCACACCCGGACCGGGGCGGGGAAACAGAAGCCATTCAGAACCTCAATAGCGCGTTCAGCGTCCTGAAAGCGCATTTTCAGGACTAGAACCGGTGAGTGCAAAGGAGCCACTATGATCAGAACACCCAGGTTATCTATCCTTCTGGCAGGCCTTATGGCCGGTACCGCGTCCCAGGCCAGCGCTGACCTGGTGGCACTGCAGTACCATCACGTCAGCGACTCCACCCCCTCATCCACCAGCACGGCAGTATCTCTGTTCAAGGACCAGTTAGACCTGATTGAAGAACTGGAACTGGAGGTGGTGCCGCTGAAGTCAGGCACGACTGACGCGCTTGAGGGAAAGCTGGACAGCAAATCGAAGATCGCTATTACCTTTGACGATGCCTACGAATCGGTATACCAGACGGCGGCGCCCCTGCTGAAAGAAAAAGGTTACCCTTACACCATTTTTGTGAACACGGACGCCATCGGTCGCAGGGGCTACATGACCTGGGAACAGCTTGAAGAGTTCCGGGACGATGAGAGCATCACCATCGCCAACCACAGCAAAGACCACGGCCATCTGGTCCAGCGTCCGGACGAATCCACGGCAGCCTGGCGCGAACGGGTTCAGGTCAGCCTCGACCGAGCGCAGACGGTTCTGGAAGAAAAACTGGGCGTTGACGAGCCAATGCTGGCCTATCCCTATGGCGAATATAGTGAAGCCCTTGAGAGCATGCTGGAGGACCGTGGCTGGTATGGGTTCGGGCAGCAGTCCGGAGCCATAGGCGCGACCTCCCATGGTACAAGACTGCCACGCTTCCCCCTGGCTAATCCCTACGGCCAACTCGACAACCTGAAAACAAAGCTGACCAGCAAAGCACTGCCGGTGGCGGCAGTGCGCTTACCCGACGGCGTTATGGAAGAAAATCCGCCAACCCTGAGCTTTTCTCTTCCCGACTCGATGGATGCAAACCGGCTGGCCTGTTTTGCGTCTGGCCAGGGCCGGATTGATTTTGAGGTTAACGGGGATAGTGACATCACACTGACGGCACCGGCGGCGTTCGACAGCCGCCGCTTCCGTTACAACTGCACGTATCCGGCTGGAAACGGCACCTTCTACTGGTTATCCCAGCAGTGGCTGGACCTCAGTCAGCCGGAGGACTAGAGCGGGAGGACTAAAGAGAGAACCAGAGAAAGCCGGCAGAGCGCCGAACGCTTCACTCTTCCACTTTCACCAGCCCCAGCTTTCCCGTGGGCTGGTGCTCAATAGCGCGGGGGCCGTAACGGGTATCGATGACCGTCTGGGCTCCCCTGTCGTCTGAGGTGGTGTATATCAGTAGCCAGCGCTCACCGCGGCTTGGAAACACCGGGATATAGGACCGCAAATAGCCGTGCTGGCGCCAGGATTCCGGGACAAATTCAGCCACCAGATCCGTCACCAGGCGCAGCGGCTCGAACTCATCGTTCAGAAAAGCAACCGAGGGTACGAACAGCCCCTTCTGATCAAACGCGCGCAGCCTCAGAACAAAGTCGTCAACCCTGGGGCTG
>Ga0307981_1000839_pt1 | contig 29589 bp, 25 predicted proteins | sample OrgLakmetagen987_FD_201849 | JGI IMG/M metagenome (GOLD analysis project Ga0307981, IMG submission 201849) | Saline water microbial communities from Organic Lake, Antarctica - #987 | ecosystem: Environmental > Aquatic > Non-marine Saline and Alkaline > Saline | place: Antarctica: Organic Lake... | reverse complement strand
GGCGAGATCCTCCATCGTCAGCGCGCCGCCATTCTCTTCGGCGGCGGCGACGATCCGTTCGGCCAGCGCGCCCTCGTAGAAGGCCCGGCCACCGGTTTCGGCGATCTGGCGCAGGCTGTCGGCCAGCGGCGCGTTCACGAAACGCTCTCCGGCGACCGGCGGGCGTCCGTCACGCAGAAAGGTCTCGGCGAAACCCGGCTGGTCGGCCAGCACCTCGGCCCCGCGCCGCCACAGATCCGCGATCACCGGCGAGACGATGAACCCGTCCGAGGCATGGCGCAGCGCCGACTCGAACAGGGTGGCGAAATCGAGCACACCGAAACGCTGCGAGAGCTCCACCCAGGCACTGACGGCCCCCGGGACGGTCACGCTGTCCCATCCTCTGAAGGGCATTTCCGCCGCGCCCTCGAAACGCTCGGGCGTCCATGCCATCGGCGCGGCCCCCGAGGCGTTGAGGCCGTGCAGGTCGTGCCCGTCCCACAGGATGCAGAACGCGTCCGATCCCAGCCCGTTGCCCGTCGGCTCGACCACGGTCAGCGTGATCGCGGCGGCCAGTGCGGCATCGACGGCATTGCCACCGCGCGCCAGCATCGCAAGGCCCGCCTGCGCGGCCAGCGGCTGAGATGTAGCCACGACATTGTCGGCAAGGACGGGCGACCGCCGCGAGGCATATATCGGATCGTGACGCATCCGCATGGGTTGATGTCTCCGTTGGTTGGCGTGCTGCGCGATATCGCTGCGCGAGCGGGCGGATAACGCCGATCAGAGTGCATGGATGGCACAGGCTTAGCGGAGGTCGCTCAGACCGTCCAGTCACCATCAAGACTTCGTGCGTCGCGCATTGATCGCGATTAATGAGGTTTGCACCCGAATGGCCCATGGTGATCGGCAGAGACGCCCGCGGCGGCGTCGGGACAAGCCAGAGGTACCGAAAGGGCCATGCGTATCAGGAAGGTCATGTCATCCCCGGTCATCGGTGCGTTGAGCACGACCACCATCCGCGAGGCGGCAGAGCGGATGCGCGCGCGGAATGTGGGCACGTTGCCGGTGTTTCGCGACGACCGGCCCGTCGGCATCGTGACCGACCGAGATATCGTCCTGCGCGCACTGGGCGCGCCGGGCTTCATGCTGGGTCCCGACACCGCCGTTGCGGAGATCATGTCGCGCGATCTGATCACCTGTTCCGCGGAGGGTGACGTGGCCGAGGCCGCGGCGCTGATGGGCGAGCGGCAGGTGCGCCGCCTGCTGGTGATCGACCGCGCGGGTGCGGCGGTCGGCATCCTGTCGCTCGGCGACATCGCCGAGCATGCCTCCGAGGAGCTGGCCGGGCAGGCCCTGGGCGAGATCAGCGAAGCCCGTGCGCGCGACGCCCGAGGGTGAGACGGTGATCGGGGGGTGATCCGGCGCTCAGGCCACGCCGGGGATGATCTCGGCGCGAAGCACGGCGAGATCGACCCCCGCCAGATCCGCCAGCGCGGCCACGTCATGGATCGTGATATCCATGTGGTCGCCCGTCGTGATGATGCCCTGCCGGGCCAGACGTCGCAGCGTCCGGCAGACATGGACCGAGGACAGGCCGATGAAATCGCCGAGCTGCTGCTGGCCGAGCGGCACGTGAAACGCGCAATCGGCTGTCTTGCCGCAGGCCGACAGCCGCAGGCACAGCTCGATCAGCGCATAGGCGACCCGGGTTTCGGCGCTGGATTTGCCAAGACGCAGCATGCGCTCCGATTGCCTTGCATGCGCGGCGATGTCGCGCCGGCTTTCGGCGTCCCACAAATCGGAATGGGTCCGCAGCAGCCGCGACCAGACCGCCCTGTCGATGGTCACCACCACCGCGTCGCACAGCGCCTCGACCTCGACAAAGCTTGTCATGCCATCGGCGGCGGTCGGGTCGTAGGTCTCGCCCGGCAGGATGAAGTCGAGGATCTGATGCTCGCCGTCTTCCAGCGATTTGGAGACCGCCAGCCAGCCCTCGGCGACATAGAACCGCGCATGCGATTCGTCGCGTTCGCGTCTGAGCCGGGTGCCCCTGGCCACACCGCGCCTGTCATTGCCGAACAGGTCTTCGAAGGCCGAAATCGGCTCGCGCACCGCGATGGTTTCGCATTCCTCTGATTTCACGCCGTTTTTCGATCGGTTCCAGGGCTGTGTCATGGTCTGTATCCGTCTCTCTCGAGGCGCGCGGGGCGGCGGGCCGGCTTATGGCGACGCCCGCCGGCACCTGCATATTTCGTTAATATCACGTTCATTGAATATTCCAAAGCTGACGCATGTTGCAGCCTGGCGATTGACGCGGGTTAATGCCGACACCCCGAGGCCCGTGTTCACATATGCGATGAATGCAAAACCAAGGGAGTGGACGCATGGCCAAGGATGAGGCGCAGATGGATATCACGGATCTGGCGCGGCGGACGCAGGCGCTTTTCAATCCGACAGGGATGGCCCTCCCGCAGGTCGAGCAGGTACTGACCCTACAACAGGAGATGGCCGGGCAGACCGAAACCTTCGCCCGGCACTGGTTCGAACGCCGCCAGGAGGCCGCGGAAACCGGCCTCGAGGCCCTGCGAGAGATGAGCGCCGCAAACGGCGCAGATCCCATGGCGGCGATGCGCGCGATCACCGACTGGCAGCGCGGATCGTTCGAGCGCCTCAATGCCGATCTGCGGGACTGGGTCGCCCTGTGCACGCAGCTCACGCAGCTTTCCGGGACCCCGCAAAGCGGTCCGGCATCATCCACGACGGATCGGAACGCCGATAAGCCCGAGCCGACCAAAGCCAGGAGCCGCGCCGCCTCCGGGGCCCGATCGCAGCATGCAACCCCGGTTTGACCGACGCCTCGGTCCGCCCTCCGGCGCGCGCCCTGTCATTGCACCGGTGTTACGGCGACCGGGTATCGGCGCCGAATCCGTGACATGTGGCACCGTAAAGCCGGCCGTCTTCACGGGCGGCGTTGCGCGACGGCCAATGGTCCGGGGGGCGTGATGTCAGCTTGGCTGTTCGGGGAATTGCGCGTTGCACGTCTGGACGCGCGCGTTCGCCTGTTGCCGGAGTTGCGGCAGCATCTGTTGATACTGCGCGACCTTCCGCCGCTCTTCAGCGACGTTGATCGCGACGGGTGTCGTCTGCGTCCGGTATTGCGTCACCGGGCACGAATACGGGATCAACGCGTGTGTCCTCGGGTGGTTGTGGTAACATATGCTCCCGACCGTATACGGAACGCGTTGGGTATAGAGCGCATAGCCGCGACTGACATTGCCCTGGGCCGTCCCGAGGGCGCTTTCCACGCCTCGAAGCTGCTGGGTCGCGTCGGATATGCATTTCTGTTTCGGGGTGGCGCAGCCCGACAGGAAGGCCGCGGCCAGAACCGCAAAAGAATACATCAATCGTCTGTCCATTTGCGAGATATCCCCCCGACCGGCTGCGGCCACTGGCACCCGTTCTCACCTGTATAGCACGAATTTTTCCCAAGAGTTAATCACGGCGTCATCGGGTGGCGACCCTTGTCGCGCTGTGGAAAAACGGACGGGACAGACCCGTTTTCGTCATTCAGCCACTGAATCAGGGTTTCTGAGCGGTAACTTGATTCAAATCAGGGGCAACGCGCCCGTTTCGGGCGATACTGCGGATCACCGCCAAGGCCGGATCGCGGTCCGCCACGGGCTTGGCCGGGCAGGCGCATCAGCCCCCGGCACCGGATGCACACAGATCGGACGCAAGAACCATGAACAAGAACCAGCAGATCCACGTCTGGTATTTCGCCGCCGCCTTCATGGTTCTGCTGGTGGCGCAATCGTGGTTTTCGCAGGCGACGGTCACCGAACGCATCCCCTACAGCACCTTTCTGGAGTATCTCGAGGCCGATCGCATAGCTTCGGTCACCGTGCGCGCCGAGCAGGTCGAGGGGCGCTACCGCGACCCGATCGACGGCAACACCCATTTCCTCACCAATATCGTGCCGCCCGATCTGACCGAACGGCTGGAGCGATCGCGCGCGGAATTCGACGGCACGGTGCAGAACACGGTTCTGAGCACGGTCCTGTCCTGGGTCGTGCCGATTCTGCTGATCTTCGCGCTCTGGAGTTTCCTGTTGCGCGGGGTGATCGAGAAGCAGGGCATGGGCGGGATGATGAATGTCGGCAAATCCCGCGCCAAGGTCTATGTCGAGCGCGACACCGGCGTCACCTTCGACGATGTGGCGGGCGTGGACGAGGCCAAGTCCGAGCTGAAGGAAATCGTCGATTTCCTGAAAGAGCCGGAAAAATACGGCCGCCTCGGCGCGCGCATTCCCAAGGGCATCCTGCTGACCGGACCGCCCGGCACCGGCAAGACGCTTTTCGCGCGCGCCATCGCGGGCGAGGCCGGGGTGCCGTTCTTTTCGATCTCGGGCAGCGAGTTCGTCGAGATGTTCGTGGGCGTCGGGGCCGCACGGGTGCGTGACCTCTTCGATCAGGCACGCAAGGCCGCGCCCTGCATCATCTTCATCGACGAGTTGGATGCGCTCGGCCGCCGCCGCGGCATCGGCGGCTACGGGGGCGGCAGTGACGAGAAGGAACAGACCCTCAACCAGCTTCTGGCCGAGCTTGACGGGTTCGACCCGCGCGAGCGGGTGGTGCTTCTGGCGGCGACCAACCGGCCCGAGATTCTCGACCCCGCCCTGATGCGGGCTGGGCGGTTCGACCGGCAGGTGGTGGTCGACCGCCCCGACAAGATCGGCCGGGCGGCGATCCTGCGGGTGCATCTGCGCAAGATTCAGGTCGAACCCGAACTCGACATCGATGCGGCGGCCGGGCTCACACCCGGTTTCACCGGGGCCGAACTGGCCAATCTGGTGAACGAGGCGGCGATCCGCGCGACACGGCGCGGGGCCGCGCGCGTGGCGATGCAGGACATCACCGCGGCGCTGGAACGTGTCGTCGCGGGGATGGAGCGCAAGGGACATCTTCTCAACGCGCGCGAACGCGAAACCGTGGCGTGGCACGAGATGGGCCATGCGCTGGCCGCAGCCCGGCTGCCGGGGGCCGACCCGGTGCACAAGGTCTCGATCATACCGCGCACCATCGGGGCGCTTGGCTATACGCTCACCCGCCCGACCGAGGACCGGTTCGTGATCACCCGGTCCGAGCTGGAGAACCGCATGGTGATGCTGCTGGCGGGGCGCGCGGCGGAACAGATACGCTTTGACGAATGGTCCACCGGGGCCGCCGACGATCTGGGGCGCGCCACCGATATCGCGCGGCAGATCGTGACCCGCTTCGGGATGCACGAGTCGGTGGGGCTGGCCGTTCTGGAACGCGACCGCGGTGGCTATCTGGGCGAGGACAGGATCACCTTTTCCCCGCGCGACCATTCCGAGGCCACCGCGCGCGAGGTCGATCTGGCGGTGCGCGGGTTGCTCGGGGCGGCCTATGACCGCGCCGTGGGCCTCTTGCGCGACAATCACGCCGATCTTCAGGCCGGCGCGCGGATGTTGCTGGAGCGCGAGACGATCACGCCCGCCGATTTCGCCCCCCTGAAACCCAAGGAGGTCGCCGCCGCATGACCCGCAAGTCCAGCCCCGCGGCCAAGCCGCAAGACCCACCAGCCCTGAAGGCGGTGGAGTCACCGCCCGCGCCCCGCGCCGCAAGCGCCCCGCGTGACGCGGCAGAGCCGCATCAACACGTCGCGCATGACCGCCGCGCCATGGCCAATCTCGCGCGCATGACCGGCGGGCTGTCGCCGCATGCGATATTCGATGCCTGGAGCGACTGGGCCATGCATCTGGCCCGCGCGCCGGGCCGTCAGCTGGAACTGATGGAACGCGCGCAGACCAACGCGATGAAGCTGGGGCAACACACGCTTGCGCGGATGACCGGCCACGCGCCGGAAAAACCGTTTCAGCCCGGATACCACGATACGCGCTGGACCCATGACGGCTGGGATGCTGGGCCGTTCGCGCTCTGGCAGCAGGGGTTTCTGGCCACGCAGGACTGGTGGGATGCCGCCACCTCGGATCTGCGCGGGTTGCGCGGGCAGAACGCCGACCGCACCGGCTTCGTGATCCGGCAGCTTCTGGACACGGTGTCGCCGGCGAACTTTCCGCTGTGCAACCCGGAGATCCTCGAAAAGACGCAGGCGACCGGCGGGCGCAACCTGATCGAGGGCGCGGCGCATTTCGCCGACGATGCCCGCCATATTCTCGCCGGGGAACACCGTCCCGTGCCGGACGCATTCGCCATTGGCAAGGTGCTGGCCGCGACGCCGGGCAAGGTTGTCTGGCGCAACGAGCTGATGGAGCTGATCCAGTATGCGCCCGCCACGGACGCGGTGCAGGCCGAGCCGGTGCTGATCGTGCCCGCATGGATCATGAAATACTACATTCTCGATCTGTCGCCCGAGAACTCCCTCATCCGCTGGCTGGTCGGTCAGGGCCATACGGTGTTCTGCATCTCCTGGCGCAATCCGGGGGCGGAACATGCCGAGCTGGCTCTCGACGATTACCGCATACAGGGCATCATGCAGGCGCTTGACGTGATCACCGCGATCGTGCCGGGGCAAAAGGTGCATGCCAACGGCTATTGCCTGGGGGGCACGCTTCTGGCGATCACGGCGGCGGCGATGGCGCGGGATCATGATGACAGGCTGGCCTCGATCACCCTGATGGCCGCACAGGTCGATTTCGCCGAAGCGGGCGAGTTGCTGCTCTTTCTCGATGAAAGCCAGGTCGCGTGTCTGGAGGATCTGATGTGGTCGAAGGGCTATCTGGACCGGCCGCAGATGACCGGTGCCTTTGCCGCGATCCGGTCGGAGGATCTGATCTGGTCGCGCTCCGTGCGGCGGTATTATCTGGGCGAGCCCGACCTGCCCACAGATATCGGCGTCTGGATGGGCGACACGACGCGGATGCCGGCGCGGATGCATTCGCAATACCTGCGCGGCATATTTCTTGAAAACCGCATTTCGGCGGGGCGATTTGCCGTCGAGGGCCGGGTGATCGCGCTCAAGGATATCGCCGTGCCGATCTTCGTGATCGCCACCGAGGCCGATCACATCGCGCCGTGGCGGTCGGTCTACAAGACCGCGCTGTTTACCGATTGCGACATGCATTTCCTGCTCACCAGGGGCGGGCATAACGGCGGCATCCTGTCGGAGCCGGGGCACCCGCGTCGCCATTACCGGATCGGCCACAGGCCCGCCGGGGCATTTTACCGTGATCCCGACACGTGGCTGGCGGCGCATGATCCGGTGCCGGGCTCGTGGTGGCCCGAATGGGCGCGCTGGCTGGAGCGGCATGGCAGCGGTCCGGTGCCCGCGCCCGACCCCGGCAGCGTTCCGGGATATCCCGCCTTGGAGGATGCGCCGGGGACGTATGTTCACCAAGCCTGAGAAAAGGTGCCGGCCGCCCGCAAGACCCTGTGCCGCGCAAGCCCCGCCACCGACCCGTCAACATGCGTGCCTGCCAACGATAGCGAATGCCCATCCCGAAAGAGCCCCACAACGCCCATGCCCGTCGCCATCCTCATCCCCCTCTACCTGATCCTCGCGCTCTTGCCGCTAACGCTCGCCTGGGCGCAGGGTCTTCCGCCGCGCTCGTTTCTGGACGAGCTGGCCAGCGCTGCGGGGCTGGTGGCGCTGGCGATGATCCTTGCGGAGTTCTTTCTTTTGGGCCGGTTTCGCAGCATCACGCGGCGCGCGGGATCGGATGTGATCATGCGCGCGCATCAGCTTCTGGCGCGCGCCGCGCTGGTGTTCGCCGTGCTGCATCCGTTTCTCTACGTCTCGCCGATGACGCCACCGCCGGTCTGGGATGTGACGGCCCGGACAGCGATCAACTATGGCTGGACGCAGATGTGGCCCGGTATCGCCGCGTGGCTCTTGCTGGGCGGTCTGGTGGCCACGGCCATCGGGCGCGACATCATCGGTCTGCGCTACGAGGGCTGGCGCCTGCTGCACGGGCTGGGGGCCGTCGCGATTGCGGGCCTCGGCGTGCTGCATGCGCTGCGCGCCGGGCGCTACAGTGCGGACCCCCTGCTGGAATGGGTCTGGATCGCGCTGCTTGCGCTGGCCGTCGGGGCGTTGCTTCATGTCTATGTCATCGCACCGCTGATCCGCTGGCGCAGACCGTGGCGCGTGGCCTCCGTCATCCCGGTGGCGGAGCGTACATGGGCCGTCACCCTCAGCCCCGATTTCGACGGGCAGGCCGATTACAAGGCCGGGCAATTCGCGTGGCTCAATATCGGGCGCGGGGTGTTCAGCCTGAACGAGAACCCGTTTTCGATCGCCTCCGCCCCCTCGGCCGGGCGGGATGTGGCGTTCATCATCAAGGAGCTTGGCGATTTCACCCGCACCATCGGCCGGATCACGCCCGGCACCCGCGCCTGGCTCGAGACGCCGCATGGTCACCTGACCCATGAGGGGCATGGGGCGGCCCCCGGCATCGCGCTGATTGCCGGCGGCGTGGGTGTCGCGCCTCTTCTGGGTATCCTGCGCGAACTGGCCGCCACCGGCGATCCACGCCCCACCGTCCTGCTTTATGGCAACCGGCATGAGGGGCAGATCGTCTGCGGCGAAGAGCTTCAGGACCTCGCCGACAGCCACGGAACCGAGGTGGTGCATGTCCTGTCGGAGCCGCCCGAGGGCTGGACGGGGGCCACCGGGCTGATCGACGCGGACCTGCTGCGCACGCATTTCGAAGGTGCGGCGCGGCGCGACTGGCTTTATATCCTGTGTGGCCCGCCAGCCATGCTCAACGCGGTCGAAGAGGCCCTGATCGCCCTCGGCATCCCGTCGTCGCATATCCTGTCGGAGCAATTCGTCTATGACTGACCCGCTACAAGGATTGCCCTCGCGCCGCCGCATCCAGCTGGCCATGACACTGATCCTCGCAGTTCTGACGCTGGTCATTCTGGGTTTCGGTCTGCGCGCCATCGGGTAAACGCGGAGGGAGCCCAACGGGCACGGACGCCGTCAAAGGCCCCGGCAGCGCGACCTGACGCGAAGCTGCACCTGCGATACCGCACCCGAAGTTGCGGCGCGCAGCGACGCGGTTTTTGCGGCCATGGTCCGAAAACGGGCATGCGAGGTTGAAAGATATCCGTTCTTGCGGGCCGGAAATGCGTTAGGCTGTGCCTGACCCGGAAGGAATGAAGATGGCGTATCACTTGCAAAATCCGTGGCGCGGGCGCGGGCTTGACGGGGCCGATCTGTTTCCGCTTGCCGATGCCGGCGATGTGGCAGGCCTGCTGCGCCGATGCCCTGCGCATGCCCCGACACCGCTGCGCGATGTCCCTGAACTGGCAGCACGACTGGGGGTGGCGCGGCTTTGGCTGAAGGACGAGCGCGCGCGCATGGGGCTTGGCAGCTTCAAGGCGCTTGGCGCGGCCCATGCCATCGCGCGCGAGGCTGCCGCGACCGGTATGAGCGATCTGGGCCGGGCGTTGCAGGGTCGGGTATACGTGACGGCCAGCGCCGGCAATCACGGGCTGTCAGTGGCCGCCGGCGCGCGGCTGTTCGGGGCGCGCGCAGTGATCTATCTGGCCGATACGGTGCCGGAAGCCTTTGCCGACCGCCTGAGCGCGAAGGGCGCCGAGGTGGTGCGCGCGGGCGCCGATTACGAGGCCAGCATGCAGAACGCCGAAGAGGCCGCGCAGACGCAGGGCTGGACGCTGCTATCGGACAGTTCATGGCCGGGCTACACCGAATTGCCGCTGCGGGTCATGGAGGGCTATCTGCAACTGGCCGCCGAGGCCGCCGCACAGATCGATGCCCCGCCAAGCCACATCCTGCTGCAGGCAGGCGTCGGTGGTCTGGCCGCCGCCGTGGCCGCCCATGCGCGTCAGGTCTGGGGCGACGGGCAGCAGATCATTGTGATCGAGCCGGAGGCGGCACCCGCCCTGATCGAAAGCGTCGCTGCGGGCGAGGTAACGGCCACCAGCGGCCCCGCCTCCTGCATGGGGCGGCTGGATTGCAAGACGCCGTCGCTGATTGCCCTGAACGGTCTGGCGCGGGATGCCGATGTCTTTTGCACCATCTCCGAGGCCGAGGCCCTGCGCGCCGCCGATCTTCTGGCAGACCACGGCCTGCCGACGACACCGTCGGGCGCGGCGGGGCTCGCGGTCCTGCTCGAGGGGGCGCGCGTGCCTGCGGATGCGCGGGTGCTGGCCATCCTCAGCGAAGGCCCCGAGGATGGCTGAGCGATCGCTGATCTTCCCGGCGACGGAATACCGTCTTCGGATCGCGCGGTTGCAGGCGGGCATGGCCGCGCAGGGGCTGGACGCGCTGTTGCTGACGACGCCCGCCGATGTGTTCTACACGACCGGCTTTCTGACCCGTTTCTGGGAAAGTCCGGCGCGGCCATGGTTCGTGGTGATCCCGCAGGCAGGCGATCCGGTGGCGGTCATTCCGTCCATCGGGGCCGATCTGATGGGCCGCACATGGCTGCGCGACATCCGCACATGGGACGCCCCCGACCCGCGCGACGATGGCATCGGCCTGCTGGCCGAGACGCTGGCGGGGGTGACGCCCGCCACGGGTCGGATCGGCCTGCCGATGGGGCCGGAGACGCATCTGCGCATGCCGCTGGCCGATTACGCGGGGTTGCGCGCCCGCCTCGCGCCGCGCCGCTTCGAGGATGCGACGGCCTGCGTCCAGCGCGTGCGCGAAATCAAGTCCGAAGCCGAGATCGCCAAAATCCGCGAGACCAGCGCGATCGCCTCCCGCGCCTTTGATCGCGTGCCGGATTTCGTGCAGGCCGGGCGATCGCTGGCGGATGTGTTTCGCGATTTCCAGATCGCGCTGCTGGCCGAGGGCGCGGATTGGGTCAGCTATGTCGCCGGCGGCGCGGGCGTGGATGGCTATGGCGACGTGATCTCGCCCGCCGGGCCAGAGCCAGTCTGCCGTGGTGATATCCTGATGCTGGACACAGGGGCCGTGAAGGACGGGTATTTCTGCGATTTTGACCGCAATTACGCGATCGGCCCCGCATCCGACCTCGCGCGGCGCGCCCATGCAGCGCTCTGGCAGGCGACCGAAGACACGCTGGCCGCGTTGCGGCCGGGACTGCGCGCCTGCGATGTGCACGTTTTGCTGGCCCGGGGCGTGCAGGACCGCGCCATGACGCCATCGGGCGGGCGGCTCGGGCATGGGCTGGGCGTGACGCTGACCGAATGGCCGTCCTTCACGCCGCTGGATGAAACGCCGCTACGGGCGGGCATGGTGCTGACGCTGGAGCCGGGCTGTCATACCCGCGACCGGCGGATCATGGTCCATGAGGAAATCGTCGTGCTTCGCGAGGACGGGTCGGAACTGCTTTGCCCCCGCGCGCCCGCCGAGTTGCCGGAGATCACCGCATGAGCGCCTTTGCCCGCACCTTGCAAGACACCGATCCGCCGCGCCTGCCTGTGATCCGCTCGCCTCGGAGAGGTTGACATACGGCCCGATATTCAACAAAGCTGACGCATGGGTCAGACATTTGGCATTGTGGGACGATTGAGGACATTCGCGTGTCTCTTGATTGCGATTGTGATGGTCGCGGTCCCGCCGTCAATGTCTCACGCGGCCTCCGAAATGCACGGCGACCATCATGGCGCCGCTGTTTCGGTATCGTATGACTGCCCCCACCATCGCGACGACCTGTCCCGATCGGATCGCAGGGGTGACGCGCGCCGGCACCATGCCGGAACGTCCGATACCCCGACCTTCGACGAGTGCTGCGATGGGATCTGTCAGGCCGCGGTCATTGACATTGCCGCAGCGGACGCTGTCGCGGATGCCGAAAGACGCGCCTTCCGACTGCAGGATGACCAATCCGCATCGATCCGGTCGGTGGTCCTGAGACGACCTCCACGACCCCTGAACTGATATCGGCCCCGACCCGGGGTCTGCGCCTCGTGCATGGTCTTGCGCGGGACATACTGAAATCAGTCAGGTGACATTCCATGAAAATCCAAATTGTGACGGGGGCTTCGGCTCTTGTTCTCGGCGCATGCGCTTACGAGCCGACGCCGCTTCCGAACGTGGCCGCGCAACAGGCCGCCGGTGACACGACCGTGTCCTCACCCCTCGGATACCGGGATCCGTTGGCGGGCTATACTTACCGTGGGCCGACAGGCCCACGCGACTGGCGCACTGTCAATGACGAACAGTCGGAGGGCAATTGATGCGGTCCTCCAAACTCTCGCTGGCGCTTGGGGTGCCGCTTCTGCTCGGGGCGTGCGCAACGGCCGTGCCGGAGGCGTTCACGGACTCCAAGGCAGGCTTCGCCAACGTCTCGAGCCTGACCTCGGCCGCCATCGGCACGCGCACGGCCTTCGCCGAAACACAGGCCGAGAACGACGCGCTGCGCAAGCAGGTGCACGGCATGGTGCATCGCAAGACGATCTCCGCGGATACCGCGGTTCAGGTCGCGCTTCTAAACAACAAGGGGTTGCAGGCCGCGTATGCCAATGTCGGCCTGTCCGCGGCCGAGGCCTGGCAGGAGGCCACGCCGGAAAACCCGGTCATATCGATCGGCGTGCTGGGCATCGGAGCCGCCGAACTGGGCGCCTATCGTGCGATCGAAGGATTGATCCGGACCAACATGCTGGATGCGAGCACCCGAAAGCAACGGATGGCGCTGGCCGATGTGAGGTTCCGCGCCGCGCAGATGGAGGCGGTGAACGAGACACTCACCCTCGCCAACCGGACGCGGCGGGCCTGGGTCAACGCGGTCTCGGCCTTCGAGGCGGTCAGCCATCTCGGACGCGCCAAGGCAACCTCGGATGCCGGCTCGGAGCTTGCCCGCAGGCTGGGGGAAACCGGCGCGCTCAACAAGGCGGGACAGGCCCGGGAACAGGCCTTCAACGCGGAACTGGCGGGGGAACTGGCACAGGCGCGGCTGGCCGCGACCCGCGCCAAGGAAGACCTCACCCGGCTGATGGGGCTTTGGGGGGCCGAGGTCGCGTATTTCGTGCCCGATGCCTTGCCGGCGTTGCCGCCGTCGGTGGGCCGCGTGGCGAATATCGAAGGCAAGGCCCTCGAAAGCCGTGTCGACCTGCGCGTGGCCCGGCTCGGGCTGGAGGCGCAGGCGGCGGCGTTCGGTCTGACGGACCAGACCCGGATCGTCAGCGATCTCGAACTGATCGCCGGTCTCGAGGCCGAGCGCGAGTCCGAAGGTGGCAACATCAAGACCGAAACCACCCCGCAGATCGAGCTGGAGTTTGCCATTCCGATCTACGACACTGGCAAGGCCCGGATGCGCAAGGCGGAGCTGGCCTATCTTCAGGCGGCCAATGTCCTTGCGGAAAAGGCCGTCGATGTCCGGTCGGAGGCCCGCGGCGCGGCAGCGTCCTATCACGCGTCCTACCGGATTGCCCGGCATTACCGCGATGTTCTGGTGCCGTTGCGCCAGACCGTCGAGGACGAAGCGCTGCTGTCCTATAACGGGATGATCACCAGCACGTTCGAGCTTTTGACCGATGTACGCCAAAAGCTGAGCGCATCGCTGGAGGCGGCGAACGCAAAGCGTGAGTTCTATCTGGCCCAGGCCGATCTGACCGCCGCCATCCATGGCGGTGGCGGCGGCAGCGGCGGGGCCGGTGACACGGGTGCAACACTTGCCGCCGGTGGCGGCGCAGGTCACTGAAAGGACCGATGACATGATGAACAGACGTCAATTGCTGGGCGCCGGCGCCGCGGGGGCCGTGCTGGTCTCGTCTCGGGCCTGGGGCAAGACCGCGAACATGGGCCTGCCCGACGCCGCGGTCATGGACAGTGCGGCGACGCAGGTGACACCGCGCCCGTCTTCCGGGCCGGATTACAACCCGGTCGTGACATTGAACGGTTGGACCCTGCCACACCGCATGAACAACGGCGTGAAGGAGTTCCACCTTGTCGCCGAACCGGTAGAGCGCGAACTGGCCGAGGGCATGACCGCGCATCTCTGGGGGTATAACGGCCAGTCGACCGGTCCGACCATCGAGGCCGTCGAAGGCGACCGGGTGCGGATCTATGTCACCAACAAGCTGCCCGAGCATACCTCGGTGCATTGGCACGGCATGATCCTGCCCTCGGGGATGGACGGCGTAGGCGGTCTCAGCCATCCCGGCATCCCGCCCGGCAAGACCTTCGTCTACGAGTTCGACCTGATCAAGTCGGGGACGTTCATGTACCATCCCCACGCCGACGAGATGGTGCAGATGGCGATGGGGATGATGGGCATGTTCGTCGTCCACCCAAGGGATCCGGCCTTCATGCCGGTGGACCGGGATTTCCTGATCATGCTGAACGCCTTCGATATCGACCCGGGCACCTATGTGCCGCGCATCATGACGATGGCGGATTTCAACATGTGGACATGGAACAGCCGGATCTTCCCAGATATCGATCCGCTGGTGGTCAACAAGGGCGACCGGGTGCGGGTGCGCGTCGGCAACCTGACGATGACCAATCACCCGATCCACATGCACGGCTATGACTTCAAGGTGACCTGCACGGATGGCGGATGGGTGCCGGAATCCGCCCAATGGCCGGAGGTCAGCATCGATATCCCCGTGGGCGCCATGCGGGCCTATGAATTCACCGCCGATCATCTGGGCGACTGGGCGATCCATTGTCACAAGTCGCATCACACGATGAATGCGATGGGCCATGACGTGCCGACCTATATCGGCGTGGACAAGACCGCGCTCACCCGGAAAATCCATGAGTTTCAGCCGGAATACATGGCGATGGGCACGGCCGGCATGGCGGATATGGGCCGGATGGAAATGCCCTTGCCCGACAACACGATCCCGATGATGACGGGCTGGGGGCCGCACGGGCCGATCGAGATGGGCGGCATGTTCTCTATCGTCAAGGTGCGCGAGGGCATCGAGGCCGATGATTACTCCGACCCGGGCTGGTACCAGAATCCGCCGGGCGAGCAGGCCTACGAATGGACTGGTGAATTGCCGGAATTTACCACCAACAACACTCCCAATACCATCCTCACACCAAGGCCATCCTCAAAGGGCTGACTGGCCCTTCGACCTGACCAACCAAACCACAGGACAACGAAATGAAAAACCTTCTTCTGACAACGACTCTCACATTCGCTCTGACAGTGCCGGCTTTCGCTGCCGGAATCCATGACGGCGGCCATGACGATGAACATATGGCGGGACATGGCCACGCCGACATGATGCAAGTCGGCAGGCCCGGCACGCCCGCCGAGGCCAGCCGCACGATCGAGATCACGATGCGTGAAACCTCGGATGGCGAAATGATCTTCGAACCCGACGACCTCAGTTTTCAACCCGGCGAAACGGTGCGCCTCCGGGTCCATAATGCCGGAGAAGTGGACCACGAGTTTGTCATGGACACCCATGAAAACAACGAAGAACACCGCAAGCTGATGCAGAAGTTTCCGGAAATGGAAGATGACGACCCCAACGCGATCCGCCTTGCGCCGGGTGAAACCGGAGAGATTGTCTGGAGTTTTGAAAATGCCGGTAAATTCCAGTTCGCGTGCCTGATCCCCGGTCACATGGAATCCGGAATGCATGGTCCGATCACTGTTGCCGAGAACATGGCGCAGGCCGAGGTCGAATACACGACCGGCACGATCAAGAAGATCGATGCAGGGGCGGGCAAGGTGACCATCATGCACGGCCCTCTGGCCAAGCTCGACATGCCGGCGATGACGATGGTGTTCCGCGCCGACGCGGCGATGATCGACAGCATGTCCGAGGGGCAGGAGATCGAGTTCGTGGCCGACCGGGTGGAGGGCAAACTGACCGTGACCGAGATCAAGTGACGCCGGTCGCGGAAGCGGCGGAAAACGCCGGCGCTTCCGCGAGCCGTCTCATGGCACCGTTGCCCCCCGTCAACGCATGCCCGGGCGCCCGCCCCTTGACCTTGCAACGACCGGACCCCTCATATTGAGGTTGAAAGGACGCGATACCCCCATGTCACCGCATCATCACGACCAAGACACTGACCTCGCCCCGGATGCCGAGACCGCGACCGACCCGGTCTGCGGCATGCAGGTCGAGATCAAGGAAGGCGCACGGAGCCGCGACTACGCAGGCGAGACGTTCCATTTCTGCTCGGAGGGCTGTCAGGAGAAATTCGACGCCGACCCGTATTTCTACGCCTCCGGCAATGCTGAAAAGGCCGCGCAGCGCGCCCGGCCCGGTACGCAATACACCTGTCCGATGCACCCAGAGATCGTGCGGGACGCGCCGGGCTCCTGTCCCAAATGCGGCATGGCGCTGGAGCCGATGGTGCCCTCCGACGAGCCGTCCGAGGAACTGGCGGACTTCACCCGCCGGATGTGGATCAGCGCCGCCGCGGCGGTGCCGCTGATGATCATCACGATGGGCGAACTGGTCGGGCTCGACGTGCGCGGCTGGCTCGGGCACCGGATGTCGGTCTATGCCGAATTCGTGCTCGCCACGCCGATCGTCCTCTGGGCGGCGCAGCCGTTCTTTCAGCGCGGCATCGACTCGATCCGCAACGTCTCGCCCAACATGTGGACGCTGATCTCACTCGGCGTCGGTGCCGCCTGGCTCTATTCGCTGGTGGCGACCTTTGCGCCCGGGGTCTTCCCCGACCAATACCGGATGGGCGATGGCGTCGGCACCTATTACGAGGCCGCGGTGGTCATCATCACGCTGGTCTTCGTCGGTCAGGTGCTGGAACTGCGCGCCCGCGAGCGTACCGGCGACGCGATCCGCGCGCTTCTCGATCTCGCGCCCAAGACCGCGCGCCGCATCCTGCCCGACGGATCGGAATACGACGCCCCGCTCGAGAACATCGTCGAGGGCGACATGCTGCGCGTGCGGCCCGGCGACAGCGTGCCCGTCGACGGCGAGGTGGTCGAGGGCCGCTCTTCGCTGGACGAGAGCATGATCACCGGCGAGCCGGTGCCGATCGAGAAGGTCGAGGGGGACCGCGTGACCGGCGGCACGATCAACAAGAACGGCACGCTGGCGGTCCGCGCGACCGATGTGGGCGCCGACACGGTCCTGTCGCAGATCGTCGACATGGTGGCGGGGGCGCGGCTGTCGCGCGCGCCGATACAGGGGCTGGCCGACCGGGTGGCGGCGGTCTTCGTGCCGGCGGTGGTTCTGGTGGCCATCACGGCCTTTGTGGTCTGGCTGATCGTCGGTCCCGATCCGGCGCTGGCCTTCGCCATCGCCTCGGCCGTGTCGGTGCTGATCATCGCCTGCCCCTGCGCCCTTGGTCTTGCCACGCCGATCTCGATCACCACCGCCGCAGGCCGCGGCGCGCAGGCCGGCGTGCTGATCAAGGATGCCGAGGCGCTGGAACGCATGGCCCGCGTCGATACCGTGATCGTGGACAAGACCGGAACGCTGACCGAAGGCAAGCCGCGACTGACCGATGTGGTGGCCCTTAAGGGGGACGAGACGCAGGTCCTGCGCCTTGCCGCCGCGCTCGAACGAGGCTCGGAACACCCGCTGGCCGAGGCCATAATCGCCGGGGCGCGGGATCGCGGACTGACACCGGAGCGTGCCGAGGATTTCGAGGCGGTGACCGGCAAGGGCGTGCGGGGCACCGTGGGCGGGCGCAAGGTCGCGCTCGGCAATGCGGCGATGATGGCGGAGCTTGGCCTCGATCCGGGCGAGGCCGAGGCCCAGGCCGATGCGCTCCGGTCCGAGGGCAAGACGGCGATGTTCGTGGCCATGGACGGCGCGATTGCCGGGATCGTGGCCGTGGCCGATCCGATCAGGGAAACGACAGAGGCCGCGATCCGCCAGCTGCACGCCCTTGGCCTCACCATCATCATGGCGACCGGCGACAACCGGCGCACCGCCGAGGCGGTGGCATCCAAGCTGGGCATCGACGAGGTGCGCGCGGGCGTTCTTCCGCAAGACAAGCAGAAGCTGGTCGAGGATCTGCGCGCCAAGGGCGCGTCGGTGGCGATGGCCGGCGACGGGGTCAACGACGCGCCCGCGCTGGCCGCCGCCGATGTCGGCATCGCCATGAGCACCGGTGCCGATGTCGCGGTGGAAAGCGCCGGGATCACCCTGCTCAGGGGTGATCTCGTGGGGCTCGTGCGGGCGCGCAAGCTGGCCACGGCCACCCTCAGGAACATCCGGCAGAACCTGTTCTTCGCCTTCGCCTACAATGCCGCCGGCGTCCCGATTGCCGCGGGTGTGCTCTACCCGGTTCTGGGGATCCTGCTGTCGCCGATGATCGCGGCGGCCGCGATGAGCCTCTCGTCGGTTTCGGTGATCTCCAACGCCCTGCGGCTCAGGCGGGTCGATCTCTGACCAGCCGGGCCCGTGCGCAACCTTTTCACGATCCATTCTCGAAAGGAAAACGACATGACACAGCAAACCCCCACACGCCGCGGCCTGCTGATCGGCGGTCTCATGGTCCTCGCGGCCTCACCGCTGCGGGCCGTGGCCCAAGGCGGCGGACCCGCGATCCGTGTGATGAAGGACCCGAACTGCGGCTGCTGCTCGGCCTGGATCGAGATCCTCGAACGGGAGGGATTTTCCGTCACCGCAGAGGACAGCGCCGGAACCCTGCTGATGCGCCACAAGGCCGAGAACGGCATCCCGCAGGCGATGATCTCGTGCCACACGGCGCAGGTCGAGGGCTACATGATCGAGGGGCATGTCCCGACAGCCGACATCCGCCGCCTGCTTGCCGCGCGCCCCGACGCTGTCGGCCTCGCGGTGCCGGGCATGCCTTACGGGTCGCCCGGCATGGGGCCGGAAAACGCGCGTGACGCCTATGATGTCTTCCTGATCCGCCGGGACGGCAGCACCGAGGTGTTCACCCGCTACGACGCGGCGTGAGCGCCGCAATCTGCGCCCGTCGCTCGCGCCGCGATGCCGCCGCGTGAGGCGGTTGCGTCACCCGCGCCCGATGAAGGGCATGTTGGTCGCCATGACGGTGACGAACTGCATGTTCGCCCCATCGGGCAGGCTGGCCATCTGAAGCACCGTGTCGGCCACGACCGAGACATCCATCACCGGCTCTGGCCTGATCGACCCGTCGGCCTGCATGACCCCGCCCTGCATGCTTGAGGTCATATCGGTCGCGGCATTGCCGATATCGATCTGTCCGCAGGCGATACCGAACGGTCGCCCGTCGAGCGAGACCGTCTTGGTGATCCCCGTCACCGCGTGCTTGGAGGCGGTATAGGCGATCGACCCGGGCCGCGGTGCATGGGCCGAAATAGAGCCGTTGTTGATGATCCGCCCGCCCTGGGGATCCTGCGCCCGCATCCGGGCAAACGCCGCGCGGGCGCAATTGAAGACGCCGATGACGTTGACGTCGATCATCGCGCGGAAATCGTCCGGGTTGATCTCGTCCGGCGTCGCTCCGGCCAGCATGCGCCCGGCATTGTTGAAAAGCGCGTCGATCCGCCCCCAGCTCTCGATCACATGATCGAAGGCGGCATCGACCGCCGCGGCATCGGTCACGTCGCAGGGCAGGATCAGGGCCGCGTCGGCCCCCGCGGCGGTCTCTGTCAGCGTGCCCTCATGACGGCCCAGAAGCGCCACGCGCCACCCCGCGTCCACAAAGCGCCGCGCGGTGGCACGGCCGATGCCGCTGCCCGCGCCGGTGATGACGATGGTCTCGGGCTGGGTCATGACAGGCTCCTTTCAGGCGACAAGGGTCAGTCGGGCATCGGGATCGGGCCCACCTCGGCGGGGATCTGGTAGCCGCGCTGCACCGCGGGACGTGCGGCGATCTCGCGGTACCAGCGCAGGACATTGGGGAAGGCGGTCAGATCGACCTCGTGCCACTCAAAGCGCGCCACCCAGGGGAAGGTCGCCATGTCGGCGATCGAGTAGTCGGTGCCAATATGCGCGCGCCCGGCGAGATGACGGTCGAGAACCCCGTAGAGCCGATGCGCCTCCGACGCGAAGCGCTCCTCGGCGGGCTGCGAGAGGCCCTTGTTGAAGCGCAGGAAGAAATGCGCCTGTCCCAGAATCGGCCCGAAGCCGCCCATCTGCCACATCAGCCACTGCATGACCTCGGCCCGTTCTGCGATATCGGACGGCAGGAACCGGCCGCTGCGTTCGGCCAGATAGACCATGATCGCACCGGATTCGAAAATCGACAGGCCCGTGTCGTGACCCGTGTCGTGATCGACGATGGCCGGGATCTTGTTGTTGGGCGATACCTTCAGAAATTCGGGCGCATGCTGCTCGTCGTTGCCGATATCGACCGGGACAACCTTGTAGGGCAGGTCGAGCTCTTCGAGCATGATGGAAACCTTGCGGCCGTTCGGCGTGCTCCAAGTATATAGGTCGATCATGTCGGCAGGCTTTCGCGATCAGTGGGTTTCGGGAACCCTGCCGGAAATCCGCAGCGGGGTCCACCTCGGTCTTGGGATGGCGCGCCGGTACGGGTCACGCGGCCAATGGCCCGCCGCGCCGCAAGCTGTCGCGCGGATCGCGCAGGCAAGGCTGAACCGGGCCGTAGGTAAGCCCTGTGTCGCCGTCCCGATTGCCGGGCTTCTTCGATCTCCGCGGACCGTGGCGGTGCCACAACCCTGCCTGCAGCCTTTCCGGGACATTTGACAGCGTGTCACGGATGGACGAAGACATGCAGCGCACCACAAGAGGTGCGGATCGCGCCGGGACCGATATATTGAGCGCCACAGTCTTTCTCGCCGTCCTGCTCGCCGCGCTGCTTCACGCGACGTGGAATGCGCTGGTCAAGGGGGGCGGCGACAAGCACGCCTCCATGGCCGTCGTGGTGATCGGTCATCTGCCGGTCGCGCTGGTGTTACTGCCCTTCGTGCCGGTGCCGGAGGCTGCGGGCCTGAAGTGGCTTTTTGCCGGGATCGCGTTGCATCTCGGCTACCAGTTGTTCCTGATCGCGGGCTACCGGGCGGGCGACTTGACACAAGTGTATCCGATCGCGCGCGGCTCGGCACCGCTGATCGTGGCTGCGGTCTCCATCGGTCTGCTCGGCGTCACGCTGGCAAGGCTGGAAGTGCTGGCCATCGGGCTGATCGCGGCCGGCATCCTGTCGCTCGCGCTGGTGCGCCGCGCCGATGGCACGCGCAACCCGCGCGCGGTGGCGATGGCGCTCGGGACCGGCGGGTTCATTGCCGCATATTCGCTCGTCGACGGGATCGGGGCCCGCGAGGCCGGCACCGCGCTCGGCTACTGGACCTGGGCGGTGATCGGCAATGCGGTCCTGTTCTGCGTCTGGACCGCCGCGGCCAGGCCCGGTCTGCTACGCCGGCTTCCCCGCGACCGGCGTCTGGTCCGCACCGGGCTGATCGGGGGCACCGCATCCTTCGTCGCATACGGGATCGTGATATGGGCGTTCACGCTGGCCCCGATAGCGCTTGTCACCGCGCTGCGCGAGACCTCCATCGTGTTCGCCCTGCTGATCGGAGTGGGGGTCTTCGGAGAACGGCTGGATCTGGCGAAAGTCGCCGCCACGATGATCACCATCGTCGGGGCCGGGTTGCTGCGCTTCGCACGGGACTGAACCTGTGCCGGGTTCTTGCGCGGCATGATCGCGGTCCAAGCCGGCTCGACAGCATCCCCCGTTTCCCGCGACCGTTCGGCTTGACATCGGGCGGGCCAGCTTCTTTGCTGATCCGGGGCGGATGCGACGCAAGACAGTGGGACAGATGATCGATATCCAAAGCCTCACCAAGACATTCGGAACCGGGACCGGGGCCTTCACCGCGCTGGATGACGTGTCGGTCACCATCGCCTCGAACGAGTTCTTCACGCTTCTCGGGCCGTCGGGTTGCGGCAAGACGACCCTGTTGCGAGTGATCGCCGGGTTCATCGATCCGACGCGCGGCACGGTGGCGCTGGATGGCGAGGATCTTTTGACACGTCCGCCCTATGCGCGCCCGGTCAACACGGTGTTCCAGTCCTATGCGCTTTTCCCGCACATGACCGTCGCGCAGAACATCGCCTTCGGCCTCGAGATGCTCAGGAAACCGGCAACCGAGATCGCGGCCACGGTCGAGGAGATGCTGGCGCTGGTCAAGATGACCGAAATGGCCGATCGCAGGACCGACCAGATCTCGGGCGGGCAGCAACAGCGTGTCGCGCTGGCCCGTGCCCTGGCCCCGCGCCCGAGGGTCCTGCTGCTCGACGAGCCGCTATCGGCGCTGGATTTCAAGCTGCGCAAGAACATGCAGCTGGAGCTGAAGCGGCTGCAGAGCGAGACCGGGATCACCTTCGTCTTCGTCACCCACGATCAGGACGAGGCGCTGACCATGTCGGACCGTCTGGCGGTGATGAACGAGGGCCGGATCCGCCAGATCGGCAGCCCGCGCGACATATACATCCACCCCGCCGAGCGGTTCGTCGCCGATTTCATCGGCGATACCAATTTCCTGCAGGCCGATCTTCTGGGCCGCACGGGCGATGTGGCGCGGGTGCGGCTGGCCTCGGGGGCCGAGATCGACGCGCGCGCGGCGACGGGCATGCAGGCCGCGGGCGGACAGGTGACCGTGGCGGTGCGTCCCGAACACGCCACGCTGGAGACCACCGGCGACGCGCTGATGACCGGGCGGATCGCCAATGTGGTCTATGTCGGCACCGACACGCATTACCATGTCGATCTCGAGGGTGGCGCGCGGTTCATCGTGCGCCGCCAGAATACCCCCGGACAGGCGCAAGACTGGCAGGAAGGGCAGGAGGTGGGCGTGTCTTTCCCCTCCGGCGTGGGCCAGGTGCTGCGGGATTGACGCGATGACCGATCTCGCCACCGCCCGCGCCCGCCGCACCCGCAACAGCCGCGCCCTGCTGCTGGCACCGGCGATGCTGATCCTGCTGGTGGCCGCCACCGGACCCCTGCTGATCGTGCTCGTCTATTCGTTTCTCACACCGGGCGATTACGGCGGGGTGATCTGGAGTTTCTCGACCGAGGCCTGGATGAATGTCGTGGTGAGGCGCGACATCTTCACCGGCGATCTGCAACTGGCGGATGCGCATCTTTCGGTGCTGTGGCGGTCGGTCAAGCTGTCGATAATGACCATGATCCTGGCCTTCATCTTCGGCTTTCCCACCGCCTATTTCATCGCCACACGCCCGCGCGGGCAGCGCGACATGTGGATGCTGCTGATCATGATTCCGTTCTGGACCAACCTGCTGATCCGCACCTTCGCGATCATGGAATTGATCCGCAATCAGGGGACGCTGAACACGGTGCTGATCTGGCTGGGGGTGATCGATCAGCCGATCCAGATGTTGTTCACCGAGTTTTCGCTGCTGCTCGGCATGACCTATGTCTACCTGCCGCTGATGATCCTGCCGATCTATGCCTCTATGGAACGGCTGGATTTCAGCCTCGTCGAGGCGGCCTACGATCTGTACGCCACCCGGCTGAAAGTGCTGCGCAAGGTGATCTTTCCGCTGGTCAAGCCGGGTGTCGTCGCCGGCTCGATCCTCGTGTTCGTGCCGTGTCTGGGGGCTTACGTGACGCCGCGGGTGCTGGGCGGGGGCAAGCAGCTCATGCTGGGCAACCTGATCGAGCTGCAATTCGGGCAATTGCGGAACTGGCCGTTGGGGGCGGCGCTGTCGCTCACGCTGCTGGTGATCGTGATGATCGCGCTGCTGTTTTACGTGCGCGCCATCGGACGCGAGGGGGAACGCAATGTCTGACCGCGGGTTCGACGTCCGCCGGCTACCCGGATTCACCACGGTGGCGCTGTTCTGTTTCGCGGTGCTTTACCTGCCGATCATCCTGCTGGTGATCTATTCGTTCAACGCCGGCGAATCGATCGCCATATGGGAAGGCTTCTCATGGCGCTGGTATGTCTCGGCCTGGGACAACGAAAAGGTGCAGGCAGCGACGATGCGGTCGCTTCTGGTGGCGGTGTCGGCCTCGGCCATCGCCACCTTCGCGGCGGTTCTGGCGGCGCTGGCCACCACCCGCACCACGCCGTGGCGCGGCCAGACGCTGGCCTTCGCGCTGATCAACCAGCCGCTGATGGTGCCCGAGATCGTCACCGCCGTGGCGCTTCTGATCTTCTTTGCGATCGTCAAGGTCTGGACCGGCTATACCGGGCTGGCCTATCTCGTTCTCGCGCATGCGGCGTTCTGCATGCCTTTCGCCTACATGCCCATCCGCGCCCGTCTGCAGGGCATGGATCTCAGCCTCGAACAGGCCGCCGCCGATCTCTACGGCACGCCGTTCAACGTGTTCCGCCGCATCACCCTGCCGCAGCTTTGGCCCGGTATTCTTGCCGGTGCGATGCTGGCTTTCGTCATATCGCTCGACGATGTGGTGATCACCGAATTCGTCAAATCCGCCGGGCAGGACACGCTGCCCACCTACATGCTGGGGCAGCTTCGGCGGGTCATCACCCCCGAGATCAACGCGATTTCCACCGCGCTTCTGGCCATATCTGTTATATTGGTCACCGGCTTTTTCCTACTGAGCCGGACGCGCAAATAACCAGACCCAACAGGAGAACCGACCATGAAACGCATACTCGCCACCACCACCGCGCTGGCCCTCGCGAGCGGCAGCGCCTGGGCCGAAGGAGAGCTCAACATCTACAACTGGGGCAATTACACCAGCCCCGAGATGATCGAGAAATTCGAGGCCGAACACGGCATCAACGTGACGATCACCGACTTTGACAGCAATGACACGGCCCTCGCCAAGATCAAGGCCGGCGGGCATGGCTTCGACATCGTGGTGCCCTCGGGTCCCTATATTCCGATCTTCGTGGGCGAGGGGCTGTTGATGAAGTCCAACCCCAACGAGATGGAGAATTTCAAGCACATGAACGACCGCTGGGTCGATGTGGAGTTCGACCCGGGCCGCGAATATTCGGTTCCGTGGCAATGGGGCACGGTTGGCGTCACCGTGGACACCGCCGTCTATGACGGCGACATCCACACCGCCGCGCTGATCTTCGATCCACCGGAAGAGCTGCGCGGCAAGATCAACGTAGTGCCCGAGATGAACGACGTCATCGACATGGCGATCCATTACATGGGCGGCGACTTGTGCACGGGCGACAAGGAAATCCTTGAAAAGGTCCGTGACAAGTTGGTCGAGGCCAAGGATCACTGGCTGTCGATGGCGTATGGCAATGTCGAGAAATTCGCCAAGGGTGATCTCGCCGCCGGCGTGAACTGGAACGGGGCCTCGCTGCGCTCGCGGCTTCTGAACGAGGACATCGCCTTCGGCTACCCGCAGGAGGGGTTCAAAATATGGATGGACAATGCCGCCATCCTCGCCGACGCGCAGAATGTCGATAACGCCAGGCTGTTTCTCAACTTCATCATGGCCCCGGAAAATGCCGCGATGCTGTCGAACTTCGCGCGCTACGCCAACGGCATCGACGGATCCGAGCAATACATGGACGAGGTCATGGCAAACGCGCCCGAGGTGATCATCCCCGACGAACTGGCCGATGCGGGCTATATCGGCCGGACCTGCCCGCCCGACGTGCAGCAGATCTACAGCGCCATCTGGACCGAAGTGACGAAATAGGCGCATCCGGCGCGGCCCGCATGATGCGGGCCGCGCCCCTTTTGACACCTTTCGATACACCCCCTGCGACATCCGAGGCCCGGCATGGCACAGACGCCCCAGATCGTGATCCTGAACGGCCGTCTCATCACCTTCGATCCCGACCGCCCCCGCGCCGAGGCGCTGGCGATCCGCGGCGGCACCATCGCCGCCGTGGGGTCGACGACCGAGATCCGCGCGCTGGCCGGGCCGGACACGCAGGTGTGCGATGCGGGCGGGGCCACGGTGCTGCCGGGGTTCATCGACAGCCATGTGCACCTGTTCGGCGGCTCGGTGGAGCTGGGCTATCTCGACCTTTACGGGGTCGCGGACGCGGACACGCTGACCGCAAGGGTCCGCGCCTGGGCCGCGCAATGTCCCGATGACAGGATCGTCTTCGCGGTGCAGGCCGATTACGCCATTCTGGGCGCGGGGCGGCACACCACCCGTCATGATCTGGACCGCGTGCTGCCCGACCGTCCGTTCGCCATGTTCGCACCCGATCATCACACGATCTGGGCCAACACAGCGGCGCTCGAGGCGGCGGGTGTGCTGCATGGTGCGGCTGTCGACAAGGGCGCGCAGATCGTGATGGGCGATGACGGTCTGGCCACCGGCGAATTGCAGGAACCCTCGGCCTATGCGCCTGTCCTGCGCCTGACCCGGCATGCCGGGCGCGACATGATGGGGCTGATCACCGGCGCCGATCCCGACCCGCCCGCGACCGCCGCCGAACGCGCGCTCGACAAGGCGGCGATCGCCCGCGGCATGCGGCATTGCGCCAGCCACGGCATCACCGGTTTGCACAATATGGACGGAAATTTGTACCAGCTCGACCTTCTGTCAGAGATGCAGGCCGAGGGCACGCTGCTGTGCCGCACCGAAGTACCGTTTCATCTGAAGAGCTTCGATGCCCTCGACCGGCTGGACGAGGCCGCGGAAATGCGCCGCCGCTTTTCCGGCGACATGGTCTGGTGCAACCGCGTCAAGATGTTCATGGATGGCGTCACCGAAAGTCGTACCGCGTTGATGCTGCAGCCTTATCCCGGAACCGACCATATCGGCGACGCGGTTTTCGAGGCCGATCATTTCAACGCCGCCTGCATCCGTGCCGACGCGATGGGGTTTCAGATCGCCACCCATGCCATCGGCGATCTGGCGATCCGCCGCACCCTTGACGGCTATGAGGCCGCGCAGCGGGCCAACGGCCCGCGCGACGCGCGCCACCGGGTCGAGCATATCGAGGTGCTGCATCCCGACGACCTGCCACGGTTCGGCACGCTCGACGTGGTGGCGTCGATGCAGCCGGGCCATGCGCCGTTCGGCGGCATCTTCCCGCCCGCGGGCATGTCGGCACTGCTACATGACGACCAGATCCCGCTGGCCTTTGCCTGGCGCGATTTGCGCCGCGCTGCGCCACGGCTGTGCTTTTCAACCGACTGGCCGGTGATCGGGGTAGAGGTCATGCCAAGCATCAAGGCCGCCGTCGCGCCCACCGACCTCGGCGCGCCGTGGCGGGACCAGAGCCAGAGCCTCATGGACACGCTCAGAAGCTACACGACCGACAACGCCTGGCTGGAATTCAACGAGACCCGCAAGGGATGCCTCAAGCCCGGCATGATGGCCGATATCGCCGTGATGTCGCATGATCTCGAAGCTCTGGACCCCAGTTTGCTCGACACCGCGCGAGCAACGCTCACGATATGCAATGGCCGGATCACCTGGCAGGCCTGAACGCGGCAGGGATCCGTGCGACGGCGGGCGGGCAAACCCGCTTGAGTGGAGATCGCTTTACTGGCTTACTCTTCCGGCGTCAGACCCACGGCCTTGACCCCCGCGACGGCGGCGATCACGTCATTATCCGAGGTATCGCCCGTCACGCCCACGGCACCCACGATATTGCCGCGCTTGTCGCGCACAAGGATACCGCCCGGCACCGGCACGACCTGCCCGCCGAAGACGCCATTCACGGCGGCGAGGAAATAGGCCTGCTGTTCGGCGCGGGCCATTTGCGCGCGGCCTGCGATCCCCAGCATGATCGCGCCATAAGCCTTGCCATGGGCGATGCCGAAGCGCCCCGGTGCGGCCCCGTCTTCGCGCTCGAACGCCTTCACGTGGCCGCCGGTATCCAGCACCACCACGGAAAGCGGTTTGAACCCCTCGTCGCGCCCCGTGGCCAGTGCCTTGCGGATGATCGTGCGGGCGCGGGTGAGCGAAAGTTCTGCCATCGTGATCTCCTGTTGTCGTCACATCATGCCGATTGCGCGGATTTCAGTTCGAGGCGGCGGCGATGCAGCACCGGCTCGGTATAGCCCGACGGTTGCTCGCGCCCCTTGAAAACCAGATCGCAGGCGGCCTGAAAGGCGATCCCGTCAAAGCCGGGCGCCATCGGGTGATAGGCGGGATCGCCCGCGTTCTGCCGATCCACCACCTGCGCCATCTTCTGCATGGCCTCCATGACCTCGGCCTCACCGACCACGCCGTGATGCAGCCAGTTGGCGATATGTTGAGAGCTGATGCGGCAGGTCGCGCGATCTTCCATCAGGCCGACATCGTTGATGTCGGGCACCTTGGAGCAACCCACGCCCTGATCGATCCAGCGCACGACATAGCCGAGGATCCCTTGCGCGTTGTTCTCGACTTCCTTGACGATCTGCTCTTTCGACCATTTCCGGTAGCTGGCGACGGGAATGTCGAGAAGCGTATCGACAAAGGCCCGTCGCCCCCCGGCCTTGAGCTTGTCCTGCACCGCGAAGACATCGACCTTGTGGTAATGCAGCGCATGCAGAGTGGCCGCCGTGGGGGACGGGACCCAGGCGCAGTTGGCCCCGGATTTCGGATGTTCGATCTTTTGTTCCAGCATCGCGGCCATCATCTCGGGCATGGCCCACATGCCCTTGCCGATCTGGGCGCGGCCGGACATCCCGCATTCCAGCCCGATATCGACATTCTGGTTTTCATAGCCACCGATCCACGCCTTGCGCTTGATGAAGTCCTTGCGGCTGAAGGGGCCGGCCTCCATGCTGGTATGGATCTCGTCGCCGGTGCGATCCAGAAAGCCGGTATTGATGAAGGCCACGCGGTTCTTGGCGGCACGGATGCATTCCTTGAGATTGACCGAGGTGCGGCGCTCTTCGTCCATGACGCCGATCTTCACCGTGTATTGCGGCAGGCCAAGGAACTCTTCGACACGTGTGAAGATGTCGTCAGTAAAGGCGACTTCCTCGGGGCCGTGCATCTTGGGTTTGACGATGTAGATCGAGCCGTGCACCGAATTGCCGCTGTCACGGCTGAGGTCGTGCATCCCGATCAGCGTGCTGATCGCCGCATCCATCAGCCCCTCGGGGATCTCGTTGCCGCCTGCATCCAGAATGGCGGGATTGGTCATCAGATGACCGACGTTGCGCACCCACATCAGCGCCCGGCCCTTGAGGGTCAAGTCGCTGCCATCGGGGGCGGTGTAGCGACGATCGTCGACCAGTCGTCGGGTGACGGTCTTGCCGCCTTTTTCCAGATCGGCCTGCAGCGTGCCCCGCATCAGCCCCAGCCAGTTCGAATAGGCCTGCACCTTGTCTTCGGCATCGACACAGGCCACCGAGTCCTCGAAATCCATGATGGCCGAAACCGCGCTTTCGATCTGCACGTCGGCCAGAAGCGCCTGATCGCGGCAGCCGATGAAATGCGCGCGGTCGAAGATCAATTCGACATGCAGCCCGTTATTGCGCAGCAGAACCGCGTCGGGGGCCCTTGGGTTGCCCCGGTAGCCCACGAATTTCTCAGGGCTCGCCAGCGGACAGTCATCGACCAGAAGCGCGCCATCCTTCACGTGATAGCGCCGCACATCCGCGTGGCTGGCACCGACAAGCGGAAAGGCCTCATCCAGAAACACACGCGCGCGGGCCACGACCCGTGCACCATGGCCCCGGTCATAACCACCTTTTGGCGGCAGGGTGCCCATGGCGTCTGTGCCATAAAGGCAATCGTAAAGGCTGCCCCAGCGGGCGTTGGCGGCGTTGAGCGCGTAGCGTGCATTGGTGATCGGCACCACCAGTTGCGGCCCTGGCACGCGCGCGATCTCGGGGTCGACATTGGTGGTTTCGATCTCGAAATCGGGACCTTCCTCGACCAGATACCCGATATCCTTCAGGAACTGCTTGT
>Ga0307981_1000838_pt1 | contig 29593 bp, 19 predicted proteins | sample OrgLakmetagen987_FD_201849 | JGI IMG/M metagenome (GOLD analysis project Ga0307981, IMG submission 201849) | Saline water microbial communities from Organic Lake, Antarctica - #987 | ecosystem: Environmental > Aquatic > Non-marine Saline and Alkaline > Saline | place: Antarctica: Organic Lake... | reverse complement strand
GCCCGCATCAAGGCACGCTTCAACATTCGATCGCGCGTCGCCTCCGCTGCCAATACTGCTCGTGAAAAAGGACACGTTCCAGTTGCAGTAGCAGTAGCAGTAACAACGGCTGCTACGAACTGCAACCAGCACGACGATACCGTCAAGAATGCACCCTACTCATTGGATACGGTCCGTTGCATTCTGTGGAGAATCGTGCACGGCGATCGTTCCTTCTTTTCGCTACCCTACATGGAGGAACACGCACTCCTCCTGACTGCCAGACATTCGACCCAGTCTCTCTGGCAAGATGACGATGACGACAATGACGACAGTCACAGTCATGCATTGCTGATTGGAGAACAAAAACTGCTCAGCTGGTTTGGACACGCACAAGTTCAAGAATTCAAGCACTATATTATGACCACCCGGGAAAGCTTTACCGTGACGGAATATACAGTCTGGTTGCGTCGCTACCACATCTTGGGTTCGTTGCTGTTGGGCGGCGTGAACCCGTGTGTTCGAGGGACCGCCATTGTGCGCACGCATACTGCCACCACTGCTACAGAAAATCATTCTACGCAGTGGCAACCAACGACGGGGGCACGCGTCCTTGGTCGATTCTTTGACAGCGTACCGCTGTCGTTGTCGAGCTACATTGTCGACCGAATCGTGCGTATGCGGCGACTGGCTACTACTCAAACGGACGATACTGCTTGCGCTCTTTGTCAGCGATGCACCCCAATAGACTGCAAGCTCTCGTTTGGATCACCCTGTCACCACGTCTTTTGTGAAGCTTGTCTGTGGGACGACATTGTCACGAATCTGAACGACCGTCCCGGGGATGTGGTGCTCTGTCCAGTCTGCTGCAAGCCAAAAATAGAGTCACCAACGACCGCACCACAAACCACTACACCAACCATGCGACGTCAAGCCTCCCTTGAAAAGTACCTGGCGCTCCCACGGGACGCCCACGAACTCAAGCGTTTGCCACGCAAGAAACAAAAGGCTCACGAGTGGAATGCACTTTGTTCGTCTTGGTCCGAGGCAGTACTGCCATCTCTAGGCTTGACACGAGACGTACGACGCGACAAGGCTTTTACGCATACCGAAAAGGGAGCCAGACACTACGTCAAGGGCTGCCTCGACGCTGGCATGGACGTGCACGATTTGCGCAACGAGTACGGCCAAACGCTCTTGTTTCTAGCCGCCTGGCGTGGCCACTCTGCTTTGGTGCAACTTCTCTTGGACTACGGAAGCGACCCGAATCAAACGGCCAATGGGGGTTTTACGATACTGGGTGCCGCCAAGGCAAATGGTCATGGTGATATTATTGAGCTACTGCGTCCACTTGGCGAGGAGCCCGCTACTTCTGTTGTACACCCAAGAGATCCATTGTGTATTGCTCCAGAAACGCCTGCGACCACGCTTTCGACGCTGATTGATCCACTCATGGATCACCCAGGGGCAGGATCCTACCTGGTTGACGACGCTATCCAACCTGACATGGTTGAATACCTTCTCGAGCTGTGGAGGACCCTTCCCATTGAAGAGAAACCAAAGATAAAGGCCGTTCCGTGTTCGGTTCGAAGCTACTTTTGCGACACGGAACGGCTCATCTCTGCAACCCTGTCCACAAGTTTGGTAAACACACAGCAATGGAAGGACGATGAAGTGACTGTTTTTCCGCATATGCGCTTTCTGCACTATTCGGAGCCAGGATCCACCCTTGTGCCTCATATCGACTTGTGCCGTGTCGATGCTCTCTCGGGCGTTCGGAGTACGCATTCCTTTCTCCTGTACCTGACGGATTGCGAGAAAGGAGGCGAAACGACGCTATTGGAGTCTCTTACTACAGCGAAGACTCTGGCTAGAGTCTCACCACAGCGGGGTCGGCTGCTCTTATTTCCTCACAATTGCCCGCACGAAGGTGAAGCCATTGTTGACGCCCCAAAGATTCTAGTACGCGGTGAAGTAAGATTGCCAAAGCTGGGATTTTAAGTACACACATGGCCTTTTACTTGAATACCTCGAAGATCATGCTTTAGTTGGAAGTCCCGCACGTGTCACTCGGATCGATATCACGCCCCCCAAACCACGAAAGGAGATGGTAGCTAAGGACAATCATGGTAAAACTTCCCACAATATCTTGGATCGCAGTCTCAAGCGGACCTCCCCACTTTCCAGAGTCTTGGTTGAAAACAAAACTAAACAACAGCGGTGCAAATGTACCAGTCATTCCAGCTGTCAGCATGCTGATGAACTGAGCAATCATGAGCGTACAAGTAAAGGGAATATCCATTCCACTCGCAAAGAATGCAATGCTACCTTGCATAATGCCCATCCCAAGCCCAAGCCAAGCGGCGGCACCGACCTCAGCCCAGAACCATTTACTATACGACTGGGGTGTCACATGCGAGTGAGAAACGGCCCGCGTTGTCAATGTACTGGCTTGCAGACCGACATTGCCCGATATCGCGCTGGTGAGAGGAATAAATCCAACCATCAATTGGTACCGTTTCCGTCCAATAAGCCCACAAAGAGCGTCCGACCCTCCGGATATCATAAACAGCACGGGAATCTCTAAGACGAGTGTCACGCAAAGTGCAAACATTCGCTCTGGAAAAGCTTTTTGCAGAATACTGCTCTTTTCGTAGTGTGCGGCTTCGTTCCGAACCTTTTGTTGCTCTTCCTCCTCAACCACATCGAGAAAGGCATGTTCCATAATCGAGGCGATAGACACAACCGACGAATGTGCAGGATACTGCCCGCTGTTGGATCGAGCGTGGGAGCCTCCACAATAATGACGGCTCGTGATGATTTCGGGCGGAACATCCATGCCGAGAAGTGGCTCCGTTTCATTAACATTGACAGCGGACACGGGAAGCGGAGCGTACGGTAAACTTGGCCCATCCTCCATCGACCCATAGTTTCGTGAAGCACCGGCAGGTTCTTCTTCGGTAGCGGGTAGTTGCACAGGCGGCGCTCGAGTTTGAATGGGAGAAATGTGCATGATATTTCCCGCCGGCGACCAGCCCACGTCTGGCAAGTCGCGGAGAGAACCCCCCTGATCATCGTCCGTACGTGGAGACATGGGCTCATGCTTATCAAAATCAAATCCTTCCACCACCATGGGAGGAATCGGTGAACGACTTGTCGAAGCAGCAGGTGCATTTCTGGGACCATTTCGACTGACCTGTGGCCGCAGATTCACCATACCAGGTCGCATTCGACGATTGACGAGACCTTCACTATTTCCCCCGTCCGAGTCGGTCTGGTCCTGCATGTCGTGATCGGTATCATCCAGTGTAGGTAGTCGCTGGTTCTCGTTGAGACTTGCTGTTACACGACCAGAGACATTTAGGTCTTGGATATGAGCGTCAGGATTCGCGCTGGCGCCAGGAGAACCCAAAAGCTGGGACGACATGGACGCGGACGGTATACCATCAAGACTGAGCTGGTCTGTTCCATGGTCATGCGATGTGGCAGACGCTGGCGGGGCGCTCCGGTTCCCACTGTGCATGGATACGGATTCCATGGCCGTGGTGGGCGTACCCTGGCTGAAATTACCAGCCGCGTCGGTAGCATGGTGTCCTCCAAAATCGGCCAACTCTCCGATTTCCGAAAGATCTTCTTCGGTGCGTTCCGAAGGAGGACCGTTTCCAATACTCGCTTCCTCGATGGCCGCCATTTCTTGCATATCCGCTTCGGTCAACCGCAGCACTCTCGGTTGCTCGCTCGGTGTCATGGACAAGTCTTCACTGTCAGCAATGGAATCTTGCACTTCCATTGAAGCCATGGGCGTGGAGAGTGGATCACGGGCAGCATCATCTTCGTCCGCTTGCACAATGACGGACGAATTCGCATCCATCGAAATACTGGCTTGGTTGTCAAGGTGTACATGATGATCATGGCCACCATAATGATTGTGATTCTCACCCGTTGCATTCTCCAAAACATCAAACGAAACACTGCGTTGCACATCGGCCGATCGCGCAGCAGCTTGCTCTTGTTTGGTATCTGGTTCTGGCTCACTACTTCCCACCACGACGGGATCACTGAGAAATCGTTCCATGACGGGTCCCTGATCAGTAGTGGTGGTGGTTGCTGCTACACCTCCTCCTGCCGTTGCAATGGTGGGCTGCTTCTGCTCGTCCTTGGCCAGCTCGGCAGGGTGCTTGAAAGTGTCACTGTTGCGAAGAAATCGCTCCATGTTGAAACCCAACTGTTCTTGCGCAGGGGCCGTTTCCATATCGGGATGCGCCTTGGTGCTTTCTTCTCCCAACGTGCCAGCAGCACTGCCATTTTCTCGCACGGCCGATTCGGATAGCTCGTACTGCAACCCTGTACTTGCACCACCACCACCACCGGCAGCATCTGCATGGGCCGCGGCGCCATGATTATTAATATTGTCACGATTATTAGCATGATCATGATCATCGTGACTACCATTCGCACCGTTGCGATTGGAAAATTCTCCCCGCCGTTGCTCGTCATTACTGTCTGGATCGTTGTTGAGGGCAAACTGTCGCTTGAGACGAGCGCGTTCCGTTTCGATGCGACGCTGTCGTTCTCGCAGGACGAGTTTTTCCTTCATGGTGAGTCGGGGTTGTATGGGACCCAAGGGAACAACATTATCGTCTTGTTCTTCTTCCGCGACCGATTCCATGCGCAAGGACGATTCGTCTCCCATGAAGATTCCGGCGGCGATTGTCTCGTCGGTTTCTACTTGACGGCTCCAGTTGTCTTCGTCGTCGTCGTCGTCATCATCATCATTATTATAGTGACGGTTCGCCTGCTCCAGTGACAGATCGCCAGTAGTGGCAGCAGCTGCTGCTTCTGCTAAAGGCCTGGAGTCTTCCTCCTCGTCAAAATCGCTTCGATTATGGTGGTTGTTGTTGTTATTGTTGTCCATAATGTACTAGACTATCGCTGCGCAGCTCTCAACTATACTTTTGGCGCTGAGCCTGAACTTTACACCTAAACCTGTATCGTATACAACAATCGATCGATCGATCCACCGATGGATGATCGGATTGTACAGTACGTACTGACCTCTCGTGTAGTCGTAAGCAGGGTGGCGGACGGAGAGTAGAGCTCGATCGTCGATCTGTTCGGATTTATACCGTACAGGAATTGGATCGACAATCGACCCCCGCCGCTGGGGTTCGGAAAAGATGTTACAGGTCATCGGTCATAGATCACGCTCTGGGCGCGTGCTCGCCTTACTTCGCATTCTGCACCCGACTTGTGGAGGAAAAGATAGATCGTATCGTATCGTATCGTACAGAACTACCGTATACCGGTACGAGGCAAAGACGAGAGGTGCGTAGAAAATATGGTTTCAACGAAAAACGTCATTCCGTTTTCGAAAAAGTTGAAAATCCATCACTTTAAAACTACGCTTGTTGTTGTTCGACCAGCAGCATCATCAGCATGGGATCATTCTTATACCGGAGGCTACTCCCAAGTCCCAAGCTCCTATCGTAATCGCAGCCCCTTGCACCTTTTAGATACAACAGTACCACTGCTAAAAAAGCCGCTCCCAGCCTTTCAAGAGCGACATGAAGAAGAACAAGACTACTCCTCTTGCCATTGCCAATTGTACTACTTTCACTCTCGTCTGGATTATCGTTGAACTGACCTTGCTGCTATTATTCACCACTTCGAGCACAACCGCGTTGTCGTCTGCCGCTGTCACTGCAATGAATACCCGTCACTTTCTTGGCTTTGATCTCGGAACGTCGGGAGCACGCATATCGGTCATTCAAACGGATCCAAACAACAAAAACAGAAACAGCAACAACGTGGACTCACCGCCGTCGTACCAACAGGTCCACACCCAAGCGGTCCAATGGGACGACGGCGCCTACGACGACCCCACTGCTTGGATGACTGCCGTCACGACGCTACTGCAAGGTGCCGCCGACAAACTGCCCACCAGCTTGGAATCCGTCGCTTCCATTTGCGTTTCGGGCACTTCGGCCAGTTGTCTGCTGGTGGACAGCACCACGGCACGCGCCACACGCGCCCCCCGCATGTACAACTACGACGTCGTACAGAGTGCTGCCAACCAGGAGGCGGCGGCGTTTGGCCAGCAAGCGCTCGATTCATTGGGTGCGTTCGCCCCCGCACGCCACACGGCGCGCAGTCCGACCGGATCCTTGGCCAAGCTCTTGGCGTGGAATGCGGCCGCGCCCCTCCAACCGCACGAGCGACTTTGTCACCAGGCCGACTACGTCGCCCTTCAATTCCTAGTCGGACCAGCGATTGCACCACCAACAACCACACCAACCACAACAACCACACCAACCACAACCACACCAACCACAACAACCACAACAACCACAACCACAGCAACCACAACCACAACCACAGCCGTATCCTCGGATTGGCACAATTGTCTGAAACTCGGCTACGACGTGCGCCAACTAGAATGGCCCGCGTGGCTCGTACAGTGTTTGCAGACGGTCCATATTCGTTCCGATCAAGTCTTGCCCGGCACGGTCGTTTCTCCCGGCCAACCAGTGGGCACCATTGCGGCCGCGGCGGCCGCCAAGTGGAAATTGCCCGCGGCTTGCCAAATTGTGGGCGGCACGACGGATTCCAACGCGGCTTATTTTGCCGCGGTGGCGGGCTCCCACCAACCACCCGGCACCGCAGTCACGTCCCTGGGCAGCACCCTGGCCATTAAGCAACTATCGACCACCTACGTGGAGGATACAACGTTGGGTGTGTACAGTCATCGCTTTCCTTCCGTCTTGTTGTCGAATGAACAAGAAGCGTGGTTGGTGGGAGGTGCCAGTAATGTGGGTTGTGCCGTCCTGCGACAACTCGAGTTTTCCAACGACGAGCTGGATCTGCTCAGCCGGGACATTGATCCAACCACCAACAGTCCACTGGTATACTATCCATTGACTCGAAAGGGAGAACGCTTTCCTGTCGCTGATAGTAACAAAGAACCTGTTTTGGAACCGGTCCCCGACCACCGAAAGGACTACCTTCACGGGATTTTGCAAGGGATAAGTGACGTGGAACGAGACGGCTTTGTGGCACTCGGCAAGTTGGGAGCCTCGCCTGCCTCACCTGTGCAGGTATGGACCTGTGGCGGCGGTTCTCGAAACGAAATATGGACGCAAATGCGTCAGCGTCGATTGCGAGAGGCCTTTGGAGATGACAATACGGTGACTGTTGCGAGAGCAGAGAATGTCGAAGCTAGCTACGGCGCTGCTCTCTTGGCGGCAGCGTCCTTTCAATAATGCTATCATTTAGAAAGTAACAGTGAATACATATACTGTAGTACAATAGAGAACACAATAGTGCGACAGTCGCTATCTCACTTGTACTCTGGCCATTGCTTCTTTGGCGGAACCATTCTGTATAAAAGAGTCTTTGGGTCGACAATCCGGGCGGGTTGGCTCGCATCTCGAGGCAAATCCACCACTATGCATTGATTGGAGCACTTGTATCGCGCATTGAGACACGATGCATTGACAAAGAGAGTGTGTCCGTCAAAGGTTGCTCCGTACCCCTCGTGAATGTGTCCAAAAACGTGCAACCGTGGCTTGACACGCGTCTGCACCTCGTGCAACAGATCCGCGTCACCAGTATAACCAGCGTGTGTCGTATAGTCACCGTGACCCAAGGGTGGGCCGTGGGTAATCAGAATGTCTGTTTGTGAAGGAATGCGAGACCACACGGACCGCAGTTCTGCTTGACCACGGGGTAAATTAAAGGCCCAGTTACAGTAGGCGGGTGTCCAGGGCGATCCGTAGACTGAAAGCCGTCCGCTATCCAGAGTACAGGCAGAATCTTGCAAATATGTGCCATATTGCATAGCTCGACGACTTGCTTCACAATCCAGCAATTCGTCTCCGTGAAAGCGGCGACCGTGTCGACTGTAAAAGCTCGGGTCCAAGGTAATGTCATGATTGCCAGCGATAGAAACCACCTCGGGACAGCCCGATTCGGCAAAATAAGCAGACACGTCTTTGAACGTTTCCGTCTCGCCAGCTTTGGAAAAATCTCCCGCGTGGATGAGCGCGTCTCCCGCCGCCAGTGGAACTTGACGATGCTTGCCGTGCGTGTCGCTCATGATTACCAGGCGAGTGCAGTCGCACTCTGCTGACGCTGCTGTTCTGAATTTGTAACGTGCGGTCGTCACCACGGGCTCGACAAAGATTTGGGATGCTCGGATGCGCTCCCAGGCGGTGTTGGGATCCGCGGAATCATCGTTCTCACTGTCGGCGCCGTTGTTGCTCTTTTTAGAGTTATCCATAGTAGTAATGATGGAATGGTGGCGTTCTTGCTGGAATGAACGATTTGACGACGTGGAGAGAAATAAGAGAAACGCAGTAATCGGTGCTAACATTGCCAGACGTTCTCGGTAACGACCCTAACCAATCTACAGTACCAGGTACTGTAATAGAAGATGAACGAAAGGATGACAAGTCATCCTCATGGTGTTGCGATAATCTGGAAAGGAGGTGTCGACTCGACTCCCGGGAAGGCTCATTTTTGTCTTGGGTCTCGAACGTGATTGATTGATTCCTTCGTCTTTCGAAGTCTAGCCCACGTGGCAACGCTGACCAATCATTCGCCTCGAGAAGTTCGAAGTGCCAACTGCCAACACGAAAGTACACAAAGATTCAGAAGCAAGCTTCAAGCTTCAACAAACGCCACCTTTCCTTTCCCACAACTTACCAGAGACATACGACTACAGTAGTCTAGTCTACACCATTCACTACTTGGACAACAACAAAAAATAACCATGCCCAGCTCCAACAGACTACTCGCAGCCATTGTCGCGACAGCGCTCTGCGTATCACCCGTTGCATACAGCTTTAGTGTACCCGATGCCCTTCACTTGGCCTCGTTGCATCACCTGGCCTCGATCCACGCGGCCACCAAACTGACCAGCACTGCTGCTGCTCACCCTGCCTCGACGCATGCTGCCGTGACCGACATGGCTGGCAACCTGCTGGCAACCTACAAGAATGCGCTGGCAAACCACGCTCTGCCCACCAAAATGGCCACGGGTGCCACCCTGGCCGTTGCCGGCGACGCCATTGCCCAGTCTCGCGTCAAGGAGGAATCGTACGATGTCCAACGAGCCGCGTCGTTTGCTGTATTTGACATGGCGTATCGTGCCTTGCAACACGTCGCCTTTCCCATTATTACCCAATACTGCACGGGACAAGTCTTTGGGAGCGTTGCATCGGATGCACATGCGGCGGCCGCCATGGAACAAACGCTGGCGAGTCAATTGGGCATTGTCCCTTTTTTGTATTATCCCGCCTTTTTCGCATTGACGGGCGCCGTGCAGGGATTGTCCGTGGATGGCGCTGTTCAGCGCGCCAAGGAAAACTTTGTGCCACTCATGAAGCGCAACCTCTTGTTTTGGATTCCAGTGCAGTTTGTGCAGTTTGGGTTTGTGCAAGAAGATTTGCAAATTCCATTCTTGTCCGTCTGTGGACTCGGGTGGACGTTTATTCTGTCGGTGGCTGCAGGTTCTGCCAAGAAATACAGTGTTTCACACGACGATGATAGTCTGGCAGAGGAAGCCATGTCGGTAGACCTGGCTGCCGTATCCGCATCCGACGAGGTGCTGGACGAAGCTGCGACGCAAGCGGTCGTTACCGAAGAGGTCGAGAGCCAAGAAGCAAGCAGCACGAGAAACGGCACTACGGGACGCGAGCTTGCTAGCTACAAGGCATGAATGAGTGTTACAAAATTAGAGCTGCATTATCAATTTACATTTGGAGGATTACCTACAGTATGACTACGTTATCTTCCAATGTCTACGAGTAGTCTTTGTAGCTAACGCTGACGGGCGGAGGTGTCAACAACAGTCAAGAAGTGTTTCGTTGCGTCATTCTCGGGAACGAACGAATCTGGAGGGAGAACTGAATTGTGACGTGTCAACTGTAAATTAGATCGTCCCCCGGCGTTCGATCATTCGAACCCTCCACTTAGGTAAATACTTAGGCCGTGGTCCTCTATCTCCCTTGGCTGTGAGTCAGGGATATCTAAGCGTTCCTAACCAGATAACAGCCCGGACTAAAATTTCGCAAGTTCCAAGTCCCAGGTCCAAGTTCACTCTTGCCGCTATCTACCGACTTCCGATACTAGACGAGGTTTCTCCCTACTCTGTTACTTTGACGTGGTGCGCTTCCCCTTGCTTCAGTCATTTCCACAGGTTTGCTCTTTGTGTTCCTACCCTCGGTGATACGATGGCAATCTCTCTACAGCTACTGCTGCTACTCTCTCTGTTGTTGTGCGAACCAACGGAAAGTCAAAATAACGTCGGGGGCATTGGCTGTTATGGCAATCTCAATACCATTGCGCTGCGCGAAGGCCTCTTGGACAGCAGCGAGATTTTGCTTGCGAGAGAATACACGCTTTGCTCGGGATTGTATACCATTGGTACTCTGGATTATGATTATCAGCTCGGCAATGGTCAAGATATGCTGTCGCTGCGACCCAATATGCACGTCAAGTGTGGCGAAACGGGCGCTCGCGACAATTCGTGCCTCATTAGCGGCGGCGATGTCCAAGTCGATGGCACCAATCTCTTTACCGTGGGAGACGGAACGCTGGACAATGTTACTCTGGAAGGGTTGACATTTATCAGTGCGGGTAGACACATGGCCTGGCTCAACAAGCCCGGCAGTGTCTTGTTTAAGGATTGTGTCTTTCGAGTACGTTTGTGGAAAGGATTCTCAACTAATAGAATGTTGGTAGTATCCGCCTCTCTCACCATGTATTCTCCCTCAAACCTCACTTTTACTCTTGCAGGACAGCATGGAGGCTCTCTCCCCCGTGCTTTTGGATTTCTTTGATCCGAAAGCGGTAAACAACGAACTCGAGGTGACGTTTTACGAATGTCTTTTCGAGCAGAATGTGTTTGCTGGACAACCGGCGCAACCCGCCTTGGTGGTGGGGAACAGTCGTCAGAACCGCTTGATCTTTGAAAAATGTCAGTTTACCGACAATGACATGGTTGCCAACAATACCAATGTAAGAAATATGCGAACCTGTCGATGATGACGTTGTCGAGCTCGTTGCGTGTTGCATACGTTTCTCACTTTCGCCCGTTTCATTCCCTACACTTGCTACCGCAGTGGCGAGAGAATAGCTTTCTCGTGGAATCCAGTGGACCTCTTAGCATGATTGGCAATTGCTTCCAGAATAATCAAATTGGATATGCGCCTGTCTCTGTCTACAACGAGGAATACTTTTTCGTCAATAACTACAACGACCGGAGCGAAGGACGCTTCTGCCCCTTTGCCAGTCGATTCGAGACGGCCTCCCAGTTTGACAATTCTGCTCCACTTTGTTCATCCTTTGACGCCGACACGTGTGCGACGGATAGTACATCCACTCCGACTTTGGCTCCTACCAGTTCACCGACGGCTCCCACCAGTAGCCCTTCGAGCAGCCCGTCGGGTCAGCCGAGTGAGGCCCCCTCGGACAGTCTAGGGCCTTCTGTCGACCCGTCGACTGGTCCCACATTTGGACCGACCGTTAGTCCATCGACAGTTCCTTCCGGCGTTCCATCTATGGTACCATCGTTCCAACCTTCGGGTGTTTTGAGCATTGCGCCCGTCATGCAAACGCTGTCTCCAGCCACTAGTCTGCGCGAAATTACTACCAGTTCCAGTACTTGTCGCAGCAGCTCTGTCGTTGTTGGTGCTATCATTGCTATCGTGGGCTCTGTTTGGTTGGCAGCATAGAGGGCTTGGCTTGCACGCATTTTCCAATGCAACCATAGAAACATTTGAATTCAAGTGGACATTCACCTGTATAACGAGACTGCATCATTCTATCTAAACATGTGTTAACCTTGCGTTGGCGTCGAGTGATGGAACATGGGATATACAATGTCTAGTAAATACTTTATGAAGGCTCTCTTTCAGTGTCCTACAACGTTGCAGTCCACTTTAGACAAAGGATCGGGACACCCCAAAACCAAATCTACGAGTTTGGTTCATCTGTTTCACCACGATAAAGGATGGTTTACAACTTGATTACAAATAGTAGAAGATACAGGAGTAAAACTGCATTCACCGATTCTTGCCGCAGCAGGAGAGTTATAATGCGCCTCGATAGAAAATTTGGTTAGTGCAAACACTGCACACGGACCAAGACGACGGTGGTTGTTACCAGCGTCGTAACGAAATTCGTTCTACCCATGGTAGCAGTAGCAGCGCTATCCGCCAACGTCGCAGTACTGGGAGATGCGCTCGGGGAGGCGCTGGGTCCGGCACTCGGCGAGGCACTTGGGTCAGCGGATGGTCCGGCGCTCGGGGCAGCGGTAGACTACGATAACGACTCCAATGGTTCTGCGTTATGGAGAACGCAAGTAGTAGGTAAGTTGACGCTTCACCAAAGTTGATACAATAGTTAGCCCAACGTTTCCCGCCTTTCTCTCTGCTTACCTTCCAGACACAGTCGGTAAAGGTAATATCACCAGCGTTTCCCAAAATAGCAGTAAAGAAGTTGGCACCTTCAAAAGTTATACCAGCCACTTGTACGTTCGTATTGTCAGTTTCTTCAACGCTCCTCGAACTGACAAAATGGCTTCTGCCTCCACGAAGCGTAAAGTTGTTGCTCGATAAACCATCGTTTCCGCACTGAAAGCGTGTGTTCTCCACGGCAGCCAGCGGCGGTTGCCCTTCATCAAAACAGCACTCGCCATTGGTAAAGGGAAAGCCAATATCAAAAACAGTATTCGGACAGAGCGTCCATACTTTTTGCGCAAAGGGATCTGTCGTCGCTTACGCGAGCTCAAGGTTTGTGAGATTGGTAAAGCATTCTGGAATATCAAGAGGCGAAACAGTCGGTGCGACAGTGTCGTTTTGTGCTGTGACAGTCGTTGGAGCCGTAGAGAGCCCCAGCAGCAGTAGCAACAGATGAGAAGGTTTCGTTCCACTCGAGCGTAGCATGGTCGTGGTGGATATAGTAGTTAGTAGTGTGAGTGCTAGTAACACAAACCCATACTCTCGTCTCGAACACACTTTTGCGAACGGTGTCAAGGATTTTGGCACGTGTCCTACTTAAACGGACAAAGAAAAATGAACAAAAAAAATCATGTCGGCAGTCGGCAGACTTACCAGGTAGACTACTGTAAATAATCATACCCAACGAATACACCATTGACTCCATGGACAAACCCCAGACGCAGAACCGAGCCATGGGCGGCCAAAAGGCCAAATGGGGTAAGGTCACTGATCCATCTATTGATTAAGCCAAACTGTCGAAAGCATCTAACGTCCAAGATTGGTATGGAATTCATACGCGCGTTGTACGGCGGCAACGACAAAAACTCGCAACGTATCCGCCTTTGCTTGCTCACTCAAAGAGCACCGTCAACTGAGATTACCGCGTGTCCGTTCATGACGGGATTTCTGTGTTTGTATGCGACCACTGATGATGGCGAACCGGCTGAAAGTGGAGCCGAGGTTGTGGAGGCAGTTTATCCCGACCGCGGCATCTCCAACATTATTCACTGCGAGATGCCCATGCCCCCAATGGTCGTCAAAGAACAAAAGATTTTCTTTCGATTGAAGGAAGGGATATCAGATGCTGTACTTATTCGAGTCTCGGTGAACGAGAAATACGAACGTAATCTAGGCATTGCCGAGGACGAAGCCGAATGGGCGAAGGCTGAGGATCTGCAAGCCTTTGAAGGGGTAGAAGAGCTCCTTGCGGACGACGCTTTCATGGATCGCTTGAGCCGCAGCGGCAGGAACGTTCGCAAATCCATGCGCTTTCGTATAATCTGGTCTGAATAACCAATATTTTTGGTTTCCATGCCGTTTGCGGTGGAACTTATGTGCCTTCTTGCTGGTCACGAGGACTTCCTGAACACGGCATCGCTACAGCCATTTGTGCTGGGAGTGCACCCGACATGGTTGCCGAATGAGCCAAGTTGTTCATTCGACTTAAAAAGGGGGTATCCTATGCCCTGCTGATGAGAGCTCCGCGCCTCCGCGTTGCGAAGCAGCAGGATAACATGTCGGATATTCTCAAGGCTCTGGAGGAACAACCTGGAATGAAGATTCAATATCCAGACACCAATGATGCGAGTCGCAAAGAGAGAGAGTGCGCAGCATGTGGGATCGTGCAGCGTAAGTCCATGTCCAAGTGTGCTCGCTGCAAGCAAGAACGATACTGTAGCTCGGTTTGCCAGAAACAGGCATGGCAGACGCACAAGAAAGTCTGTCAACCCTCCACGGCCTGCCGTGTAGGATGATCGAGTAAACTTTCCAAGTGGCTATCAATCCTAGCTTTCGCGGTACGCACTTTCGGTAATTTCTCCTGGGGCAAAGTCATAATATGCTTAGTGCTGTAGTTCATTTTAGCTCTCTTATTATAAATATTATGCACGGCGTAACTTCTACGCCAATATATGTTAATCAGTACTATCCGTTCTCTTTCATGAGCTCCCGCGTCGAGTCAATGCACTTCTCCATAAACTTTTCTCCGAGATTCGTGTTTCCGAAACGAAGGATATCCTTGCACAAGATGACAGGGTCCGTCAGATGGAACTGGTTGCCTTTGTTATCACCCTGCAAGTCTGTCACCATCAAGTACTTGTTGGTGATCTGGTACGTGAAATCAGCAAAACGGAGTAGGGACTCGTCAAGATGGTCCTCCTCCCAGTGGCCCGTGTTGTTGCTGAACTTAATGAAGACGGATCCATCGGTCGGCAAAGGCTCTTCGGCACAAAAACGCCGGGCTCCAGCCTTCTCGTTAGTTTCATCTTCCTCCTCGACCACACAAACCTGCAAAACACGGATGTGGGCACAGTGCGCAGGACAAAGAGACGACTTGTTGTACTCGTCGGCCAAGAATTTAGCAATATTCGAGACCTCCATTTGCTTCAAATACTGGTCGCGATCGTTTGGGCCTTTCCCAATGTGTTTGAAAGCTTTCATGACCATCGCACTCTTGTTCGCGTCTCCCAGGTCGTGTTTCTTTCGATTGAGCTGAGCGTGGTATGCGATACGAATTTCTCCTTCGGCAAAGGGATCTGCCGCACGACGCATAAACATGGTCGACTCGCGAGTTTTATCAGCGCGTCTGGAAGGATCATCGCGAAACCCAAGAAAGCGAAGCATACCGATCGCAATAGGAGCCTGCAACTCTTTGACGGATTTGATGCTACGATTTCGATACACTTTGACGTATACGGCGGCCAGCCTCTTCCACTCATCCGCACTAGGTATGCTGGGCAGGATACAATAGTCTTTCAGACTTACCGCCGTCCCTGAACTCGTGCGACCGCTCTTCAAGAGCGCTGCCATGTCTATAACAGGCGCAAAGGCCACCGCCGTGAGTAACTGTCACGGTTTTAAAAACGGACTTTCGGACACTCTTGGTGACGGCTTTACTGACGTCTTCGATTCCAACTGCATCAATCGGGATACCACACTCTTGGAAGTTGAGAATCATCAGATCAGTGTAGGAAGTGATACGCCCAAAGTTCACGGTCATTGTCCCGTTGCTATCATTAGAAATCATTTTTTCAATTCAGCTTTGATATCCACGCCCGGGGTTCCCAAGGGATAGTCGTCGTCCATCGAGTGAAACTCTCTACCATGGCAGGGAACGTCCGCAATGATGAAAACAACGCGGGTAGGATGACTCCAACTCAAGTCGTTGGCTTCTTTCACGCCTCGAGCCATGTCTGCAGTCCAGCCATCTCCGCCCCATGTAGAAATCGCTCCCAAGAAACCTTCAAATTAGTCAGCTGAGGATACGAAGTGAAAACCAAGCTTCCAGGGTGACTCATGTCGCGTACGCCTCGGTACCCTACTATGGCAAGACGCAGTTTAAGGTTTCCGCTTGTTTTCGAGATCCTGCGAATGATATCCAGGATGTTCTGCTTGACTGAATTAATATACTTCGTCATGGACCCTGTGCAGTCGATAAAAAATGCAAGATCCACACTCTCTGCCTCACAAATCGCTCGAATAGCGCTCTGAATGTTCTTTTGCTTGACGGCAACCTGCAGCTGCGTCGTCTTGATGCGCGTGGTCGATCGCAGCATCTTCAGCTCGGTTAAGCTTTCGCGTTCTTTCGCCAACTCGACTTCTTTCTTCATGACACTCAGTTTTGCGTTGAGAGATACAACTCGATCCTTTTCATTTCGGGTAGCTGTACCAGTGTTCAGCTTGCCAAGGAGAGCACTCAATTCCATGAGTTCCCTTTTTGCGGCAGCAGCCAGCGTCGCCGTCTTCATCTTTGTCGCCGTTACCTCGTCTTCACTGACAAAGTCTTCAATCACTTCATAGTCCTCGCCAATAGGGGCAAGGACCATGTCCTATGTACCAAAAGCAAAAGTCATCTTATGGAAGATAATGGGAAGATACAAACGGCGACTATTACCACGATAAGCCTTTGCACAAAACCTGCAACTGATGAATAGACCAATAAGAAACGATTGCGAAACCAACACTCGCTGGATGATCTTGAAACTGTTCGCGCAGACCAATACACACCACCAGACTTGGATCATTTCATCTTCGCTTCGACCCATTCAGATATATACATCTCTGCTCTTCACACATAAACCGCAACGGTCGACCAGTCCCCAGACCGCACAGGTATCATCCAGAAAAGAAATGGCTGCTGGTCCCGTTGCGCGACGATACGTGCGCATGATGGATGCTGCACGGAGGAATAAGAATGAACCAATCGCTCCGATAAGCTGCAAAACTTGAAAGCCGAGTGAGTCGAGTCGAATGCAGCGCTTGCCGTATTTCAAATCACTTATCCCGGAAACAGTGAGTCGCCGCTCTGACCTATGCAGCTTGGTGCTCGGGCGAGGATCTTCATCGTGAAGATCATACCATCACGATTCACGACACTTCTTGTCGTTCGTCGTTTCGCTATTGTGGCAAAACAGAGTGATGCCAATGCCGGAAAAGCTTACTGTGATAAGTATTGCACCCCAGCATTCTTCAGCAGGGACACAAGGATTGCTTTTTTTAGCAATCTAATTATAGAGTCCTTTCACGTTGCAGAGAGAGACGATTTTCCATACTGATAAGTTACCAGTATGCAGACTACGACCATGGCAAGGTCTTGGAGGGGCAATTTCAGGAAAATAAGTGTGCTGTATGCGGTACTATGCAAAGCGAGACCGTGCCCATGCGGCTGTTCCCGATGCAAATACAAGAACGATACTGCAGTCGTCCATACGAGCAGCCTATTGCTCTCGAGTATACTACCTTATATATAACTGCTAATGTACCTAGCACTAGCACCCCACTCCACTTGACAACAAAACAATCGCTTACTTCTTGGAAATGCGCTTTTTGATCCAGTCGATAGTCACCTTCATGCAATCCTCGGCAACGCCCTCGGGGTCGCTAAACAAATCATGATAGCCTCCTTCTTGACGACAAAACACTTTGTCGTCCGCTGGAGTCGAGACTGTTTCGTCCATCAATACAGATCCCGCAAACGGCACAGCATTGTCTGCCGTACCGTGTATGAGCAAAAATGGCAACGTGAACCCGACAATGGCTTTCTTAGCCGCGTCCAAACCACCAAGCATCTGGACCGCCGATCCGAGACGAAAGGGTTTTCCACTTCCGTCCACCATCATTTCCTTGACACGAGGCGTTGTCTTGCGTGCCAACACTTCGGGGTCACGCCAGATTCGATCCGCAGAGACAGGGTTTGGCATGAAGAAGGGTACCCACTTTGGATACATGGGAGCGAGCATGTATCGCAAGACAAAGTAAACCGGATACGGTGGCAAGTCGCCTATAATGGCTGGGCAAACCAGAATGGGGCTGTCAAAGTTGGATGGACCACTACTGGGATCATCCTGAAACTGCCTGGCAACATGCAACGACAAGCATCCTCCCCACGACTCGCCCATGACGAACAGAGGAACGTCCTTGTCGTGAAACGAACTCACCAGGTTGCAAAAGGCGACACAGTCCTTCACGCTGGCCCTCCAATCAGGAATGAACCAGCGCGTTCCTTCCGAGAATCCGTGACCGTACATATCGTGAGCATACAAGGCATAATCTTCCGCCAACAAGCCCTGCGCCTTGAGCGCCATTTGGTACTTGCGACCGTCCTTCAATACATCAGCGTTGCCACTGTGTGTCTGAATGCCATGCGTAAAGACGACAATCGCCTTTGGCTTCTTCCCACTGGCAGGTACCCACTTACGGTAGTGGAGTTTGGCGCCTTCAGAGCACGAGTCGAACCAACCGTGTTCGCACGGGGGCATGGCATCTTCGATACTCTGCAGTTCCGATGCCGTTGGAAGCACAGGAATGTCAATGTTGCGTTCGACGCCAAACACGTTGTGCATGACCATTGTATTACTGGAAATTGGGTTTAAAGAAGAAGCTGGCAGTATCAGCAGTAATAGTTGTAGTTGTAGTAAAGACGTCCAAGAAAGGAGGAGCCAAACACTAGGCATCAACAAATAACGACGATGATTGATATGGGATATGGGATAACGGGAAGATGGAAAATGGCGCCTTCGCGAATCTCGATAGTTCTGAAAATCTTTTTTGTTCCCGCATAGACCTCAGACGGGACCCAATCCAAGCCTGTTTCTGGTTGGTTCGCTTTCTTGACACCGCGACTAGCAGCAGACATGAAGTGCCTAAGTAAAATGCGAACTCGATTGGGAAAAGGGAACCGTAGAACAAATGCAACTCACATCTTGCGCGAGAATCGAACCGAATGCGATCCAATCATCAAAGACGAAGGACACCATGCTGGTTGATCGTTCGCATTTACCCCGTTCCATCGCTAGTATCCCACCAAAAAGCTGATCAATATTGCTCTCCGTGTCAACAAGTGTTCTGTCCATTCGTGAAGTCGCCTGATCACTCCATCCTCCGTTGTCGCAGACCACAACCACAACCTCAAGACCAAACCAAAACGTGTAACCCCGTCTTGAGTAACAGAAAAGACACAAAACGAAAAGCAACCAAGACTACCAGTATTGGCTAGAGCAAGGAAAAGATAGCTTGCTAGAGAGTACAGCCCGGATCGTATTCACGGTATTCTTTGCTCCTCTGCTCGTATTACTCTATTTCTGCGGCCGTCAACCAAGAAACAGCAAGTGCTCGTATCTCGTATCCATCGGAGCCTCAAGCCTCATACACATCATCTTGAAAAAGACTTCCGTTACACTGGACGCTACGGTCTCCGAAGAAAATTATTTCCACACAAAAAGAGAGGGATCTCCAGCCTCGTCACTGCCATGCAGTTTGCTTCCCCCCAAGCCCAAAAGGAAGTCACTCCCACGCCCCGACGACTGACTAGTCGGCATTCCCGAAGTAACTCCTTTTCTTACGCCTCGGATGATGGGAGTCAATCGCATCATGGCGACGACAGACTCCCTCCACCTGTTCTAATCTATCACGAATCAGCGCGAAGTATTGTCTTTCGAGACCATTTGCGTCGTGCTGTCCGACGAACTGAATCCGAATGTGAGACGGAGCCTTTCTCTCAATCCGACTCTTCGGTAGGCAGCAAAAGCACCACCGATAACGGCACTTCTTTCATTGAAGCCGTGCGTATACGTCCCCGTTCCGTCTCACTGGGAAGTGTTTCGGACAGCGTTCCTCCACCTACTATTAGACGGAAAACGACCGCTGCTGCTTACGGTGGGGAACACCGGGATCCATTGGTGGGCATGATTACTCCGATTGCTGAAATGGCATCGGAAATCCTCGATTATGACGACACTGTCATGCCATCGGAAGCTGGTATCCCACCGACACAGATTGCAGGATTTCGGCCTCGTCTCGATCCGTTACCACCCATGGAGTTTGGGCCCTGCGACATGTTTGTTCCGCTCTTGGGGTCACCCAATGTCGAAAGGGACGACCCGTTTCCGACGGACTGGACGGAGGCAGAAAAAGGAGTCGTCCAAGCACTCCAGACACAACGAGCCTGTGTCAAGACTGTCAAGAATGTTGACTGGACGGCCTTTTTGCGCCGTTTTTGCTTTTCGGTGGAATCGCACAGTCGTCACCCCAGTTCACACAAGGACGTACCACCCGCACAGTCGAGTCTTAATTTTAACAGCTTCGTCACGTCCACGACTATGTTACCCGAATCGGGTGAGAAGATGCGTTGCTTTGGATCACCCAGCATGTACACAGTGGGTGTCGTCTTTGAATTGCCCACGGCTTTTCCTCCCGGCACGACGGAAGATGAATCCGCAGAAGAAACAGAGACCTGGTCTTGGCCAGCTGGCTACTCGGCCAAGACGGAATTTAATATCGACAGTCGTGGCCGTTTGACCAATGGTCGCAAGGAAGCGATTCGACCCTTGTCCGTCTTGCGCCAATACAATGACGACTACCTCAATCAGGAATCGTACATGATATCTACCCGCATGGTGAGCGGACTCTCACAGATCCCGTACAATGAAGTGTTTCTCCGTGTGGGCGGGTTGGGTCGCATCGTGCAAGGCAAAGACTGTGCAACCGGAGAAGAATGCAATGATGCTGAAGGTATTGGTCGCTCCTTGTTCAATGGTGTTGGTCTCCCATCGGCTCTCTTTGTACGCACAGCCTCTTACGGCCACTTGATTACCATGCAGCGGACCCGCGCCCGTTTGATTCATATTTTTGGAGAAAGCCACATTCGCGGCATTCCACTGCTACTCATTACACCCGAGAATGGCGTTCGCGTCTTGACGGAAGATCTGCAACGAGAGCTGTGGAAGATTGCGAGTCGCAACTTGAACCCGTTTCAGAATCCAGCCGTCTCGTATAAGACCACCGTAACTAATACGGATGACGAGTGCTTTGAGCAAAAGGTGGAAGAGCTCCTAGATTTGGACGATAACATTCGGGAAATGTTAACGCCCGAAGAGCTAGCCCGATTGGCCGGGGGTTTCGGGGCCACGGATGAAAGCGTGGCCCTCATTCTCAAATCAGTCATGATGACGGACAAAAAGGCAAACAAGGACAAGCAAGAGAGTTCGGAAGCAAGCCACAAGCTGCAAGATGTTGTCAACGAAGGGCTCGCTTCTGCGCTAAGGTCGGGCGACTATCACACATCGCGGCAGCTTTTGATTCTGTACTCTCTCGTCGCATCTCGGACAGACGAGGAGGCAGAGGAGGATGCTGAAGAAGACGCTGGGGAACACAAGATTGAAGAAGGAAAATCCCAAGGCCACAGGCGCCAAAGCTCGCTTGGACGGGACGCGGAAGTCATGAAGAAAGACTTGGAACTTGCCAGGAAGGCCAACAGCGATGGAACCTTAGCGGCGCTTACCGCCCCACCTCCACCACCGCCGCTTGATACGGATAGGCTTCGAATGGCTACTAATTCAGATGGGCTACTCGCAGTGCTTGGTGCAGCACAAGTGCTCAAGGCAATGCAGGATGGTAGTGCCAAGAAGCGAACCGAAGAGGTCGTTGCCGCTGTGGAAGAGTGGGTCAATCATGGCGAACAGTCCATGGCGTTCCGCATCTCCTCTTGGTACGATCAACGGGCAGCGCAAGACGACTTGAGGATTGCCACCGAAAACAACTCTAGCTTCATGGCGTTTCTCAGCAACAAAGCTATTTCCAACCGCAGGAATTTTGCCTCCCAACTCTTAGACGCTACAGAATCAACCGACTTTACGACAATACGATTCCTTCAAGCGATTTCCGAGATTGTCGGTCGTATGCACTCGCCTTGCTTAAGGCTTGAATTACTCCAATACGTTCTGGGACTAGATAATCGATACTCGGTCGCTCATCTCGCTCGCAGCGTGGAACTTGCCGCAATTTGTCTCGGTATTTCGTCAACACCTAGATAATTCCACTTGAAGTGTAGTAAATTATACAAGCGTTAACGATATTCATACCAAGACATTATCACAATGCACATTCATCATCGAATTGGACCCTACTAGCCTTGGATGACAGGATGTTCGCCGTGATATCTGATCGCTGTTGCCATACTTTAAATTCATCCGTCTCAACAACTGACTTTCGCTCGTGATGGAAGCAGTCGACGGTCGAAGCGCTGGATGTCTGCAGTAGTCGCACCGGCAATTGTATACTTTCGTTTATTACACCTCGCCTTGAAACGATTGCATGGCAAGGAGCAGTGGGCTGGACCTCTAGTGATGGCTCGGCGTCCACAGTTCCGCCTAGCACAACGGGGTCTGGAAGGGAATAGCCTCCTCGAGACTGGGGAGAAGTTCGAAATTTTACTCCGCTTGGAAACGGGAATTCATTCCGTAGAGATATCTGTAATGCAAAGCATTTCAAATCAAGTGCAGGAGTCTCCGCTCCGTCGGGAATGGCCAAAGCGCTGGCCCCAATCGGAAGTTCGTCGTATAGCTTACTGCATGTATAACCCGACTTGGATTCAAGCATCGTATGCGTGTAAATATCGCCTTTGTTGGTCATTGTAATCGCACATAGAACTCCGGTTGTATCCTTCTCTGCAAATCCCAAGTCTTGTAGGCTTTCACTCGAGAAAAAGTATGCGGTAGGTGTTCGAAGTGTAGCCAAACCACAAGTAAATACATCGTTGGAAACGTCTGGCAAGGCATATACCGAACTTGTTGCCACAGATATCGCTCCCAAGTATACTAAACCAGGGCATGAAGTACACTCAACGCTCTGAGTCTGAAATCGAGGCTTGACGTCTGGACGCTGATATATATTTAGTCCAAACGTTTCGGGACTCTTTCCGACGCTCAAGATCGGACGGGATGTCAAAGAGTTGTCTACATTTGTGAATGTAGACGGTTGTGCAAATAGTATCCCAGCACCATGTATACCAGTTACCGGGAGAGTCGTATCACCTTCATCACAGTTTCCTGGTAACGACCAAGCGTTGATCGTTCGATACGGCACCCGTACATCAATCTCCCATGTTTTTCCCGCGGATACCGAGGAGACGAGAACCGTATTCTCTTTGGCCCAATCCGTCTGGATTCCGGATAAGGAATGAATTCCTTCTGTTACGAATTCCTCTGCACTAGGGCTCCACTGAAACGTCGCTTCATTAGAGCGAAGATCAATGCTAAACAATGAGCTACCGTGCCCGACACGGTATTGCTTCGGCCCATTATTACTAAAGAGGTCGGCCGTGAGAACAGGCCGTACATGCGATCGACCGGATGCAAGCAACACCATGGGATGATGAGGGCTAAAGTCGATTGCGAAAATGTCTTGAAGGTTTGTGATGCAATGGTCACTCATACTTGGTGACGGACTCACCGAAACAAGACGAATTATATTGCGCTGGTTGCGATCCGATTCGTACAGAATAGCAATCTTGGGATCGGTCCACCCGTCTCCATACTTGGGGTGGACAGCGATATCACGAGGGTAGTAGGCCGCAGTACTACGAGACATGGACCGCGCATCAATGCGATGGATTTCCTCTAGATTCACTGTCTTGCAGCACCGAGTAGAGCCAGTGGGCGCTTGGTTCGTACAGTCAGCGATTAGACGAAATATACTGACATGGGTACTTGTTCGAGCAGCAAATGTATCAGTAGAACACCGAATGAGCTGTTTAACGCCATCGCCTACATCAAGTTCGGCGGCCTCGGGAAACGTTGTAGTACTTGATCCGGCAAGCGGTAAACCAAGAAAGGATAATCTGACTGTGTCCAGCAATTCACCGACAGGATACAATAGACACCACGAATGTTGACCCTTTCCTTTGCATATTGAACAGAGACACGCCGTGACCACTATGCAGTTCCCAAAAACAGTTGGCGAGTTTGGATCATCTTTCAAGATTGCTGGCGTACGACGACGTCGTGCTACGCTGCCAGATTGAAGAGCATCGTCTTCAATCGCAAGAGAGACCTTGTCGTCGAGAGTCGTCTCCTCCAGACTTTCGGTATGGAAAGGAGCCAAAAATGCGGGGTCGCCGTAGTTTTGTCGCTCCAGACTTAGCTGCAACGTCTGTGCGACTCTCTTGGGCATTAAGCCATTGGCAGTTTGTTTTTGTCGCTTATTCGCCTTTGCTCTCACTCTACCAGGCACGTAGCTCGCATCGTATATCTGATTAGCTTCTAAACGTCTCTGATGTACACCATGTGATTCATTCGTGCTCTCCATGGTATCATCTTCATCCAAGGAAAGTAACGCATGCTTGCGCGCTTGTTGCAAGATGGGCAGACTCTGTTGACCAAAGTAATCTCGGCAAACAAAAGCTGTGTTGATAGTCTTTTTAGCGGCTGCTCCCTGTTTTCTTTTCGGTACGCGTCGACTTTCATCTTTGCCACTGTCGTTACTTTCTTCCCCTTTGGCGTCATTACTGTTGTTGATGTTGATGTTGTTGTTGTTGCTGCCAGCGTCAGCTTCTCCTTTGTTGCCACAGTCTACCGCAGCAGCAGTAGCAGCATCCCCGCTGCCTTGCCGTTCAAAAGCACGGCGGCGGCGTCCTATTTTGGACGAGAATGCTTTCGAAAGACTTTGAAGCGTAGAAGACAAAACATGATGGTCGATTGGATAGTACCACCGGGCTTGGATACGGCGCCGTGCTTGCAGATACTCTTGCAGGGCCGACGCCATGTTCTCTTGTAGCAGCGGCTCCGCAAAGCGCGTCGTAGATTCCTGCCCCCGAAACAATAAGGAAGGCGCCCCAGCGAGTTCGTAAACTCGCTGGGTCCGCAACGGAGGCACTCTTTTCTCATTCGACATGCTGGGGCGTCTGTAAAAGGCTCATTGCTCAGCTTAGCAGGGCATACGCTTCACCATTGTCGCTCGTAAAACAACCACAAACCACAACACCACAAACCAGCACCACTCATTCGTGAAATGTAATGCTTCGCGCAATTTTCAATCGTTTCTCCTCTGTGACTCACAGCTCCGGATTTTTTTTGCAACCAAAAACGCACAATCACAACATACGCATACCACCCATGATAACGGTCACTCCACCATGACGAGGGCTCTCTGCTGCCACCGTTGGCGCTACTGGCAATTTTGGGTCGCAATGTCCCTAGACCACTTAGACGCCGCGATTCTCCAAAAATGCTCGCTTTCCAAGCAGAGAGCATCACCGCAGTATCTTCCTTTCGATACACATGACCATCCGCGCGGCTGCCATCTTGGGAGACCGGGGGCGTCGTGGACGGTTCTGCACCAGTCAGAGACCAGCGCCGACTCTCATCAGAGTGGAGCTAGTCATAAATCGTCAGGTCGAATTCATGTCCTGTCGAAAGAACCGCTCGTTTACGCAATACCTGATCTCTTGTCTCAAGAAGAATGCGACGCCTACAAACAGCGTGTCAAGGACATGCAAGACTCTCGACCCATGACAAGATCCAACCCACCCGAAGTGTCTCTGGACGCAAGCCGTCTTTGGCCTCTACCTCTTTTGTCTCTTGGAGCAGGAATTCCACCGCTGATGAAGTTATTTCAAAGAGACACGGTGAATGAAGTCTCCTCGGCTACGATACTGTCGACGGTTCTACCCAACGTTGCCCTTGCCTTTACCGTAAGCCTTTTCATGGCCTTTGCTGTCATTCTTCCACTGATTAGAATTCAATCTTCATCTTCGTCGCGAACGAGCGAAGCAATAGCTCTGAATCTGCAAGAAGATGCAGATTTCATTCGCCCGCTGGTCGATCGAATTTGCGAGATTACGGGGCATCCATGGTACGCATGGGAGGCACCCGTTGTGACGCGATACGACCCTGGAGCGATTTTCGCCAAGCATGGCGATGCTTCGCCCACCAAAGGCAGTGAATGGAAAGACATGGGAGGCCAACGCGTGGTTACTTGCATATGTTATCTCAATCCTGTTTTTCAAGGCGGTGAAACATACTTTGATAGGCTAGATTTGGCAGTGCAGCCAAGCACGGGTCAAGCCTTGGTATTCTTTCCAGCAGACTGCACCACTTGGAAGGCGGATGATCGGACAACGCATGAATCGCTGCCGCCTGCGGAGGAAAAATGGATAGTCCAACTCTTTGGACGCGCCGAACGAGTACCCCAACCATTGGGACTGCCAGCGTCATACGGCAGCACGACACATATATCTTGATCTAACTATTCATGCCTACCACATCAGTAGAGGATACTGTATCTAGTTTTTAGGGGCATGCATCTACATATGAGGAATTGTTTGAGGTCTACCTTTATTTGGTCGGGCGTCGCGTAGCTTCGCTAAACTATGGAGTTCTGCTCGCAATGCGAGGAGTATCTTGGACACTGCCGTAGATGTTTCTTTGAGACTACATCTACTAGTCGAAACTTCAAGTCTAGTTCGTTTGCACTTAGCACGATCATATCGTACCGTAGGCTAGATCTTCAACAGCTGCGCACGAGTCAGAATTCAACCGAGAGTTTAATGAAGAGATTGAGCGCGGGGAATGCCGCCATGGCGTTTGCATCGGCACATCCTTTGCAGTTTGCATGCGAGCTCACGCAGCTGCTACTGTATATACGACTATCGTACGTACAGTAAGTAGACAATACCAGGTACAGTAGTTGTATCGTATCTCGTATCGTAACTAAATTTGCTCGGCTGTATTACAGTACAGTAAACCTGAAGACATAATTAATACTTACATCAGGAAGCAACTAGTCTAGGGAAAATAATTGAAAATTCTGTACAGGGTATCCCAAAAGTTCTATAAAATGTGAAAACACACTCTTGAAAGAAGACTTCTCTGTCCCAAGCTGGGACCTACATTTATATCGTTGCGGCTTCAAAACCCTCTGACGTGTCCCATTTGTGCTGACACGCTGACACGCAATGTTCTTTTGGTCTTGACGTTAGTGACGTTGCCTCGAGTTGATGTCGCCATAATCTATCTCGAAAAACGCTAAAAAGGACGGAATCATTGCTGTTCAACTGGGCTGACGCCTCCGTAGGTACCCTTTACTCAAGACGTCAATAAACTTATCGCCATCTATCCATATCGGAAGATTCCAAATCCCTTGCGGAAAGGCCTGATTGATGGGATTCGCGGAAGCTCTCAATGACGTCAGCGTTAGCTCAACCCTGTCCAATTCCCAACCACGACAAGAAGAGCAGCAGGAGGACGCTCCATTTCTCCTTGAACGAACAATCGAAACGATGGAGCCTCTCAGCCACGCTGAACAACTTGCCGTCTCCGCTGTTGCCTCCCTCGGGGGCAAGCGTGATCGTGATGATTGCCCTGATGCCGCTGGTGGATTCAATCTGAACAAGGTTGCTCGCCAGGAAGTCATTCCACCGGCGGCTCCCATGGGCCCCCCTCCTCCTCCTGCGCAACCTGCCCGTGCGGAAGCGGATCTCAAGCCTTATCCCTTTTACTACTACAAGGACTTCTCGAAGAAGCCTGACCCCGATGTCTTGACGCCCTTGACTGCTCCGGGACGTGTCCCCAATTTTCCCGCGAAGATGCACAGCATCCTTTCGAACCCTTCGTTCGCTGATATCGTTGCCTGGATGCCCCACGGACGCTCTTGGCGTGTATTGAAGCCCCGCGAGTTCGAGGTCAGTGTGATTCCTACCTACTTTGAACACGCCAAGTTCTCTTCCTTCATCCGTCAGGCCAACGGATGGGGTTTCCGCCGCGTGACACAGGGACGCGATCGCAACAGTTACTATCACGAGCTCTTTCTTCGCGGGCTTCCTCACCTTTGCAAGGATATGAAACGTCCCGGTGTCGCTGAAAAGCAGGCTGCTGATCCCGAGCACGAGCCCGATTTGCACAAGATCGCCGAGGAGCTTCCTGTCCCTGATAAGTCGGACGACGAGTCGATTCTCCTTCAGTGTACCCTTCAGGGTGGACCCAAGGCCCGCATGCCCATTTACTCGGGCGCCTTGGCTTCCATGCAGCACATGACTGGCAATTTCGCCTCTGCGTCCACGATGAGCGCCCCCGCAGCTGCTCATCAGTTGAATCCCCGCGATCAGCAGGCCATGAGCGCATTTCAGCAATCGTTGGGAGCGTCGGAGCACCAGCTCAAGAACCTCAGCTTTGGGACTGCTCCTGTGGCTCCTGCTCAGCAGGTCCAGCCCGGTTCTCTTCATAACTCGTCGCTCTTTACGAACACCCAAGGGCCTTTTATGCTCTCTTCTGCCGCTGTACCCACTGGTGGAAACAAGCTGTCTACTTTGGCAGCTGCCAACCAGCTGGCTTATAGCGACCCCACCCACATGGCGGCTGCCTTTCAAGCTTCGTCGGCTGCCTCACAGTTTGCTGCCGGCTTTGCGGCCGCTACTGCCTTGAGTCACCAGCAGTTGCGAAACATGCTGGGGTCCATGGGAGTTCCTCCTTCGGAACAACCCTAGGTCAAGCGTGTACTTTTTCCCATTCCTCTTTCAAATTTGTCTTGCATTCTCCCACAGCTCTATATGGCAAGCAGCATCATCCAGTACTACTGCATCTTCCCACTTTGACGATTAATGTATCGACGACTCCCAAGTCAAACCGTAGCCGTAAATTAATTATATTGCATCGAAACTAAAGCTACCGATACTGTAGGAGAGGTTACGTATGCTGGCTGTTATTCGCCAGACAGAGAGACAGTTACAATTACTGCGTGTACGCTTAGTTTAGTGTCTATACTAGACTACTAGCAGACGCGTACTGCTAGTAACAGACACCTAATATAATACCTGGTACTGGTCCAGGTACATCGCATACGAGTAGGCTAGCTTGATGGCCGAAGATCAACGCACTTTCAAACGCAAACGGCCACCTCACTGCAATTCTCACGAAAATGCATCTTGAACTTTGAATTCTGCTTTTGCTGGTGAAGCCGGTTAGCGGTCAGTACTGAACCTAACGTCATGTATATCGGCTCGTCATTCGTACTCGACGACACCGCGTACCAGGTAATTAGGAAAAACAGAAGTACGTACGCCGAGGAGATGACGAGCCGCTAACCAACTTTCGCGGACTTAAATGTGCTCGTGACACCATTCTCTAATCTGACTGGTCGTGTCTTAAATGATCACTGACGTGGAAATAATTTCTGAAGTCCTAATAAGTATCTTAGGCTTCAACGAAGTACAGACGCAGAATTCTATTCTCCATTCCGCGATCAACAGCATCTAGTCTACGCCCTACGAAACATAATACAACCAAGCGTAAAAAAAGTGAAGAGAGAGAGAAAATGATGTTGTCTTCCAAGAAAAGTGGCGTGTTGCGCCGGTCAAAGAGCTCGCTGCAGTCCTTGACGTCTTTGGGATCGGATTGGTCTTCATCGGGTTCAATTAAGCCTCCTCCATCAGCTTCGATTGCGCCTCCTCCAGCGATATCGAGCCACACCGTACCCATCAGTCGTTCGTCATCGTCTCCTTTTTTTCAAGGCCACTCCGACTCTTCTTTGAGCAGTCAATATGGCGCCCCGGAGTGTGAAGGGATTCACCATATGATGGAAGTTTCACCCGACGCCGCATCCACCCTTCTTAGCGTATCTCTGCTCACAGATTCAGACAGCATGACAATTGTTCAATGTCTGCTCCTGGTTACAGTGGCTCTACAGATCCCCAATTACATTGACAGCATTCTCGAGATCCTCGAGCTACACATTCACAGCCTTCCCTTTTTGATTGTACTCGGAACGTTTCCTTCCTTGTACTTCAAAAAGAAACAACATGCGTCAACGACAGATACCGCTCCCGCAAGCTCTCGAAACTTTAT
>Ga0307981_1000837_pt1 | contig 29686 bp, 9 predicted proteins | sample OrgLakmetagen987_FD_201849 | JGI IMG/M metagenome (GOLD analysis project Ga0307981, IMG submission 201849) | Saline water microbial communities from Organic Lake, Antarctica - #987 | ecosystem: Environmental > Aquatic > Non-marine Saline and Alkaline > Saline | place: Antarctica: Organic Lake... | reverse complement strand
TCCAGAAGAACCGATTGCGGCATTGGACGAGATGGTCAATACAGCGGAAAAAGACACCGCGTCTCTAGTTGTGGAATCAGCTGTTGCGGCGGAAGATGACTCTCCCGTACCAGTTGCTGATCTTGCTTTGGCAGCTGAATCTACGGGTGCACCCACCGACGTTGCTGAAGCGGCAGAAGGTAGATCCGTGGTTGACGTTGAGGAAAGCGCTATTGATTCTACTGATATATGCGATGAAATCGTTTGCGACACGATAAAAGACGAGACCGTAGCTCCAGTTGCAATATTGGCCTCGGCAGCAGCTCCTGAATCATCACCTCACGATCATGCAAAAGTTGTTGAGGAAGAAATGCAAGATGTCGTCTTTTCGACGAAAGAAGAGGCTTTGCCCGAAGCCAAAAGCGACACTGTTGGCAACTCCGCAGAAATGGTCAACGAAGGGGACGAAAAGGAAATCGTCACCATCGTTGCCATTGCCGCAGATATCGCTGCAGTCACCTACGAAGGGGACGAAGAGGAGAGCATCGCCTATGAGTCCGAAGAGCCCTCAGGTGACAAAGTTTTTTCTGAAGAAGAACCATTTGTCGTTTTGTTTAAAGAAGAGACTGTTCCGGAAGAGTTGACATCTAAAGTATCAAGAGAACCTGTCGAACCTAACGAAAAAGCAAAGTCGGCGGTAAGCATTGCTGAGGAAATCACAGAGGCGATCACTGTGGTGGAAGACGCTGTTGAAGACCAGACTATCGCTGAGGGTGATTATAGCACAGAGAAGCTGGCTGTGTTAGACAATTTTGTTGAAGAGGAGGCTATCGCTTCGGAGGAGAATACTAAAGCTACTGACGAATCCGAACCCCTTGTCGAACGACCTACTGTCGAGTCTTCCAAATATTCGGATCCAGCTATTGCGACCGTCCAGGACAGCACCGACGGATATGCTTTAGTAGACGATGTCGTTGAAGAGAAGGAGGTTGCGGAAGCCACTGACGAATCAGAACCCCTTGTCGAACGACCTACTATCGAGTCTTCCGAACAAGCGGAGCCAATTGTGGCTACCGTCGAGGACAGCACTGACGGAGACGCTGTAGGGGACGATGGTATTGAAGAGAAGGAGGTTGCGGAGGCCACTGGCGAATTAGTAGAACTCGCAGTCGAACGACCTACTATCGAGTCCACCGAACAAGTTGAGCCAACTGTGGCTACCGTCGGGGACAGCACTGACGAAGTCGCTGTCGGGGACGATGTCGATGCAGAGAAGGAGGAGTCAGAAGCCACCGACGAATCAGAACTAGCAGTCAAACTACTTACTATCGAGTCCACCGAACAAGTGGAGCCAACTGTGGCTACCGTCGAGGACAGCACTAACAAAGGCGCTGCCGGGGAAGATGTCGATGCAGAGAAGAAAGCCACTGATGAATCAGAAATCGCAGTTGAACGACCTACTATCGAGTCCACCGAACAAGCGGAGTCTACTGTGGCTACGGTCGAGGACAGCAGTCACGGAGTCGCTTTAGAGAACGATGTCGATGAAGAGAAGGAGGAGGCGGAAGCCACTGACAAATCAGAAGTCGCAGTCGAACGACCTACTATCGAGTCCACCGAACAAGTTGAGTCAACTGTGGCTGCTTTCGACGCATTGTCCGACGAGGTTGTTGGAACAGCGGAGGAATCGGAACCATCGGTCATTGTGGACAAGCTTAGTGAGGAAGTGGAGCCAGCTGTAGCTGTCGGCGACGTAGTGTCCGACGAGATTGTTGAAGCAGTTGAAGAATCGGTCGTTGTTGACGAGCTTATTGAGGCAGGTGAGCCAGCTGTCGCCGACGTAGTGTCCGACGATATTGTTGAAGTATTTGAAGAATCGGTCGTTGTTGACGAGCTTACTGAAGAAGCGGAGCCACCTGTGGCCGCTGCCGACGTAGTGTCCACTAATATTGAAGCATTTGAAGAATCGGTCGTTGTAGACGAGCTTACTGAAGAGGCGGAGCCAACTGTGGCCGCTACCGACGTAGTGTCCACTGAAATTGAAGCAGCGGAAGAATCGGAACTGGATGACGTGGTTGACGGGCTTGCTATCGAGTCTACCGAACAAGCGGAGCCAACTGTGGCTACCGTCGAGGACAGCAATGACGAAGTCGCAGTCGTGGACGGTATATTTCAAGAAAAGGAGGTTGTTGAAACCATCGACGAGTCGGAACCCACTGCCGAAGGGCCTACTTTTGAATCTGACGGACAAGCAGAGCCAAGTGTGGCTATTGCCGAAGACAGTATTAACGGAGACGAAGGATCGAAAAATATTTCTGATACGAAAAATGACGCCTTGTCTGTGCCAGAACTAGTGGACGTGTCTTTTGAATCGATTGAAGAAACGGAGCCAACCGTGGATGCTGCGTCCGAGAAGATTGTTGAAGCAACCGGAGAGGACAAAGCCATCACCTCGAAGGAAGACAAGACGGCCTTTCCAGTACAGCAAGAGAGATCCATCACTCTCAAGTCTGAGCAAGTTGATACCATTGGCGTTGCCACCGATGAACTCCGTGTCTGGCGTAACTTTTTGCTGCTCTTTCTGGTCGGCATGGTGTGGATGCTTGCTCTCCATGCCTTGTCAGCTCTTGTTTCCGGACGCGACCTTCAATCGGAATGGAAGAATCTTGCCACGCAAACAGAGTTACAGAGACAGAGACTTCTCCCCAAGATTGAAGAAATGGCATTTGTGTCGACGCGTGTCTTGTTGCCTACACTGCCATCTAGAACGTACCACCGATAGTAACAGCAATGGCAAGGGAAAGGAGGGATCCATCAACTATCACTTGTCACGGGAAGACATTCGATACGCTAGCTCATCACCAATGCGCTTTGGTTGTTGATGGCTGTTCTACTGCTACTAGCTACTAGTAGAGTAGAAATATAGACTTTAGCTAGTGCCAAATGGTAGAGCCACTATTATTAGCTACTCGTACACGAAAATAGGGAATACTGTTACAGAAGAGTACAGCGATCTAGATAACCGTCCTCATCGAAGAATCAAGCCCACGTTTTTTCGCAACGTCATTCCTCCCATCACACTGACGTCACCGCAAAGGACGCTAGTTAAAGTCTGAAAAAAAAGAGCTTGAACACCGCGAGGGGAAATAATCAATAAGAAACAAACGTGTTTGAGTTTCCCCTCACGAGGTCACAAATCGAAAATCGCATCAATTTGTGATCGTTGATCTTGTTGTTCGCACAATTGCCGTCCCCAACGTTCTCCAAGCGCAGGGTATCCTTTCATTGAAAGTACACCAGAGACGAAGCATCATGGAGAAAGCTACATTGCCGCTGCTTTCGGCAATGTCCGATTCCGCTCGAGAAGCTGTGTATTCGCTCATTGGCCCGGAAGCTTGGGCAACCTTGGAGAGCGCTCAACAAGAAAGCTCGGAAGCTGTCAAGTTGCTAGACACTACCAACACGGCATCGTCCAGTATCCGTGGCAACAAGATATCAACAAAGAATCGCAATGCGCAGGAACAGGAGGGGCCTTTCGACGAACAGGAGGGGCCTTTCGACGAACACAAGGTAGATGAAGAGCAAGAACGAGACGCAGAACCTGCTACAAGTACAATTGTGGATACTACTGCCAAAGAAGCGGATGAGCACGCCATCGATACTTCGAACGATACTTGTAAAGAAGACCAGCCAACAGTGTCATTGGATGCAGCGGTGAATGCCTCCTCATCAAATCGCCCCTGCTTGGTAGAAGCCAAGAAAAGCATGTCGGGCGCCATTCAGGAGATGGCGTTGGCGTCGACGCGCATTGCGCAAGCGTCCCAGGAATTGGCGACCGCTATGGCCTACGCGTCGTCGACTGAAAGAACAGAGACACCCGCTACATTTGCCAACACTAATAGAAGCTCCACTAGTTGTGCAGCAAAGAATCAAGTCATACTTGAGACCAAGCAAGCATCTAAAGTAGACACGCACGAATCCAATAAAGCTGTCAGCGTAAAGGAGGAAGACTCGCCTCCTACACTGGCGGGCGAGGCCACTACACCAGAAAAATCAATCGTTGTTACCGGTTCATCAGCTGAACTGGATCAGTCAGCTCAAGACAACATTCCAGAAGAGGCCCAGACAGCCTCCACAGAACCCACCGTTTGTTCGGATATGACTCCTCCGGAAGCAGTCGTTTCGGATCCTGTAGTAGTGGTGTTCGAGGAAGCCACTTCCACAGCCAACGAAAGTGCCGACGATGCGGTCGCCTCTGTGCCAGCCAGCGATGCGGACGTAACGGAAGCAGGCAAAACGGTCGTCGCGCCTGTCATAGAGGCCGCGCTTACTATTGTCTCGCATGACAAGGTTGAAGCAGACCAGTTAGCTCAAGACAGCATTCCAGAGGAGCCCGTGGCAGCTCCCCCAGAACCCACCGTTTGTACGGATACGACTCCTCCGGAAGCAGTCGTTTCGGATCCTGTCGTAGTGGTGTTCGAGGAAGCCACTTCCACAGCCAACGAGAGTGCCGACGATGCGGTCGTCTCTGTGCTAGCCAGCGATGCGGAGGTAACATTAGCAGGCAAAACGTCCGTCGCGCTTGTCGGAGAGGCCACGCTTACGATTGTCTCGCATGACAAGGTTGAAGCAGACCAGTCAGCTCAAGACAACATTTCAGAGGAGCCCGTGACTGCTCCCCCAGAACCCACCGTTTGTTCGGATATGACTCCTCCGGAAGCAGTCGTTTCGGATCCTGTCGAAGTCGACTTCGAGCAGGCCGCTACCGCAGCATGCGCGAACGCCGACGATGCAGTCGTCTCTGTGCAAACCAGCTATGCGGACGTAAAAGTATCAGGCGACACGGTCGTCGCGCCTATCGGAGAGGCCACGCCTCCTGTGGTACACGCCGCGGAGCCCAAACATGTACCGCCTAAGTCGTCTCCCACATCTACAAAGAAGCTCTCTTTGTCTGATGAACCCACTATTGTCTTGGATGACAAGGTTGAAACAGACCAGTCAGCTCAAGACAACATTTCAGAGGAGTCCGTGACAGCTCCCACAGAGCCGACCGTTTCTTCGGATATGACTTCTCCGGAAGCAGTCGTTTCGGATCCTGTCTTAGTGGTGGACGAGGAAGCCACTTCCACAGCCGACGAGAGTGCCAACGATGCGGTCGTCTCTGTGCCAGCCATTACTGTGGAAGAAACAGTAGCAGGCGATACGTCTGTCGCGCCTGTCGGAGAGGCCGCTCTTACTATTGTCTCGCATGACAAGGTTGAAGCAGACCAGTCAGCTCAAGACAACATTTCAGAGGAGCCCGTGACAGCTCCCACAGAACCCACCGTTTGTTCGGATATGACTCCTCCGGAAGCAGTCGTTTCGGATCCTGCAGTAGTGGTGGACGAGGAAGCCACTTCCACAGCCAACGAGAGTGCCAACGATGCGGTCGTCTCTTTGCCAGCCAGCGATGCGGACGTAACAGTGGCAGGCGGCACGGTCGTCGCGCCCAGCGAGGAGGCCACGCCTTCAGTGCTACACGCCATGGAGCCCAAACATGTACTGCCTAAAGAGACGTCTCCTATATCTGAACAGAAGCCCTCTTTATCTGATGAATCCACTATTGTCTTGGATGACAAGCTTGAAACAGACCAGTCAGCTCAAGACGAAATGGCAGAGGAGTCGGTGACAGCTCCCACAGAACCGACCGTTTCTTTGGATATGACTCCTCCGGAACCAGTGCTTTCAGATCCTGTCGTCTTCGTGATCGAGGAAGCCGCTAACGCAGCCTGCGAGAGCGCCGACGATGCTGTCGTCTCTAAACCAGCCAGCGCTGTGGACGTAGCAGTAACATGCGAAACGGCCGTTGCGCCTATCGGAGAGGTCGTGCTTCCAGTGCTACACGCCGTGGAGCCCAAACATGTACCGCCTAAAGAGTCGTGTCCCATACCTGCACAGAAGCCCTCTTTGTCTGATGAATCCGCTATTGTCTCGGATGACGTGGCTGAAGTGACAAAGAGTGAGACCGTATCTTCAGTGCAAGAGGTCGCCGTTGTGATTGGAAAAGAATCTCCTCCGAAGCCATCAGTGGAGCACATAGTTGCTGAAAAGTCCGTGACAGCTTCCGATGATGTTGGTACACCAACAAAAGACACTGCCTCCTCTTCATTGGCAGTGGTCGACTTATCTCTTGAAGCTTCCTCTCGCGAGAGTATCGAAGAGCCTCTGGAAGTTGAGAGTGCTCTAGATGCAAAAGAAGATTCGGGCGCACCTCTAGTCAAAGCGGACGAAGGTGCCGTTCCAGAAGAACCGATTGCGGCATTGGACGAGATGGTCAATACAGCGGAAAAAGACACCGCGTCTCTAGTTGTGGAATCAGCTGTTGCGGCGGAAGATGATTCTCCCGTACCAGTTGCTGATCTTGCTTTGGCAGCTGAATCTACGGGTGCACCCACCGACGTTGCTGAAGCGGCAGAAGGTAGATCCGTGGGAGACGTTGAGGAAAGCGCTATTGATTCTACTGATATATGCGATGAAATCGTTTGCGACACGATAAAAGACGAGACCGCAGCTCCAGTTGCAATAGTGGCCTCGGCAGCAGCTCCCGAATCATCGCCTCAGGATTATGAGCAAGATGAAGTAGTTGCGATTGAAGACGTTTCTGCCGTTCCAATGGTGTCGTTAGAGACCAAGTCTTCAACACTATCGCCAGAAGCAACGCAGAAACTGATCGCAGTCAAAAGTCCCACTTCCGAGCCTGGTCAGACTATTAACGATGAGATAAAGGACGAAACTACTGTATCAGTGAAAGATGCTGTCATTAAGGGGGAATCGATCGTCATCGAAGAACCTGCGGTGAGTCTCGAAGACAAGCCGGAAGATACTGCCTCACTACCAGTGGAAGAGGACGCCATAACAGAGAAGACCCGTAATACCGAAGAACCTACGGTTAACGAGATTGTCGAAGATAAGACGGAAGTCTCCACCTCACCACCAATGGCAGAGACCACAGTGACGGAGATCTTTCTTTCTACTGACAAGTCCACTCGTATGTCCGACGAAAGCGTCGAAGCCATAACGGAAGACGCTACTTTGCTGGTAGAAGAGGCCGAGACAGAAGTAAAACAAGAGGATTCGACTGCCAATCAAGTGGAGGAGCCAGTCGCTGTCGAAGGCCCTTCCGTTTCATCCGAAGAGACTTCTAACGGCGAGGTGGCATTGCCCGTGAAAGAGACGACCCCAATTGAGAAGTTCTGTGCGGGTGTCGAGCCAGAACATGTGGAGAAGCCTGATATCAGTGCGGATTCAGCTACTGTGTCAAGCGAGATCGTTAAAGACGTGATGGAAAATGAGACGCCACTCGTGGAAGAGGTGGAGGATAACGGTCTTGCCCTCTCAATTGACTCCGCTCGCGAAGTTGATGATCTCGTAGTCGTTGAAGAGTTGGCCGATACGTCCAAGTCCCCGGCCTTAGCAGAAGCGATCGATGTAATAGAGGACGAGAACGACGCTTCTACTACTGTGGCCGATCCTACTATCAATACCAAGGAAGAGGATGAGACCGCTTCTGCGGTGCATGCCACAAAACTGTCTCCCGAGCTAGACGAGCAAGAACCAGCAACAGTAAACAATGCTTCTGTCATACCATATGAGAGTATTGACGAGATGCAACACGAAGTCGAACCTTATATACCACCAGTGGATAGTATGTCCATTCCACTAAGTGACGAGACCATTCATGAGAAGGATGCGCAGTTGGCGTCCTTGGCAGGCCATATAACGTCATCTCCTGTCAAAGCACAATCGACAGCGGTCGCATCGTTGGATAATGGTTCGGTGTCCTCGCCGGACCAGGGAATATCTCCATCGCTTTCTCCCATTCCCAATCAGAGCTCTACTGTAATAGAGATCGACGAGATGGAGGATATCATTCCGGGCTCAGTGGGCCCAGAGACGACGGAGCACGACGACCACGAGAATATGTCTCTCTTGTCGGAAGCAAGTCAGCATGAAGATGACGGCGAGACTGAGGAGCATAACAGGTCGACAGACAAGACGGCCACAACGGGCTCAGACTACGGTCCAGATTCGTATGGTTCACTCAATCAAGTGACTGTCGCTGGTGGCGGGGCTTGGGCCACTTCCAAGGCGTTGGGTTTGTCAGATGCGCCCCGAGTCTCGTGCATTTCTAGGGGCGGCATCGATTTGGCCAATATCTCTTTCTTCGAAAAAAATAGGAGCAGACACGGCAGTGGCAAGCAAAAGAGTATAAAAACCTTCTTGTTCCTCATGGCCTTTCTCCTTTTGGCTACTGTCATGTGCACGACCTTGGTTATCATGGAACGCGCCGAGACCACAACTAGCAAGGCCATCGAAGAACCCGCCAAACCGAAGGGGGTCCTGAAAGCACTTCAGCACGCCCCTTGGTTTTCCGGTATCGTCAGTGGACGCCACTCACTAGAATGAGTAATGATGTATCGGATACACCTTTGCAACTTTTCACAATATCAACAACAGAACACAATTTTATTTTGTCTGTCGCACGCTGAACAACTTATCTATCTGTCTTTCAGCCTACACGTATTGTGCAGTAGATATTAAACATGATTAAGGACCCTCGGCACCATACAAGGTACCTACCCATCGTACATTATTTATCGTAGTCGTGCTGGCATACAGCTACACAGCAGACCCTACCCTAGCTGTGACTGGAAGGAAGTCTCGCCGTATCCACCAACACACCAAACAATCATGACAGCCATTGTCACAAGAAATTCACTTGTGGCTGCTTCGTTGGACGGCTGTCGTTCTCTTGTATACTATTTCATTTTCTGGATTCTTGGCGCTGTGGAGAATTGTACCCAACAACGAAGAGATGTCACTGGAACAGCAACGCCATCAGTAATCGCGAGCGCCGGAAGTGCTGTACTCGTACGTATACCGGAACCAGCTACTATCATTACGGTGGTAACTTTTATTGGTTAGAATCCTCTTGGCGACACAAAAGCGGAAATATTGGTTGCCGTTTATCAACCGACCAGGCACATCGCTCCGTTCTCCATACGGTACGCTACGTGCCCACGCTTCGAACGTTCCTCGATTGGTAGACGGACGTAGCAAGGCAAGAGATAATATAGCTGGATTATGATTACCACATTTATCGCCGCCCTACATGTATTCATCGCATCTTACTCTTTTGAAGGGGCCCGGTTCATCTGCCAGTCGTATTCAAAGTAGCGCACAACCGGCGATCCCTTGACAATCTTATTTTGATGTTCCGCAACATAGGGCTGCAAGAACTTGCGAATGTCAGCATTAGAAGAACCAAAGTCGGCAGAAAACCACAAGAAAATGCGGGACAATTCAAGACGGTTGCCCGTCACACGCAAACCCTTGGTATCATTCGTCATCCACTGCTTCATTTGGTCTTTCATTTGCTCCGCAACAGTCACACCTTCAAAAGCTTCTGGGCGGAGATTGGGGCAAGAACTGCTCGCGCAAACAATACAAGCGTGCACAGCAGGTTCGGCCCACACACCGCGCAGCTGCTCGTGCTCAATGTGACTGAGCGAAACTGGCTTACCCGTGATAATAGCAGCCGGTTGGTCCCATACCTGGCCCGACGAGTCGGTCAGTTTGTTAATGCTTGTCAGCTTGTCGCCCGACTTCTTTTCATGCTCGACAATCAAGTTAATACAGGCGGCGTTATACGCATTCATCCAAAAGGCCAATTGTTCCGCACCACTCAAACTTGTTGGATCAGCCTTGGCCAGGATGTCCATATAGGCCGCGTAATCGGTATCGTCTTGCAAAGCGGCATAATCAACGGCGTTGACACCAGTTACGACACCAAAGGTACAATCTGGAACCACGTGACGCTTCAACACTGCAGTCCAGAGCGAGTGGTCCAAGGAGGCTCCTTGTTTGGAGCAAGTGTCGAGTGTGATGCGATCAGTCTTGGAGGCTACCTCGGGAATGCCCTTGGAGGCCACCTTTTGCTCTATGCGATAATAGTACGGTTTGAAGAAGTCAAGCACCATGCCGAGATTGTTAAAGGAATAGACTGCGGGTAGCTGAAGAAGGAGCAGGAGGAGGGGAATCCCTGTGAGGATCTGGCGAAAAAGATAAATGGTAGCGGTGTGAATTATGATCAATCGATCGATATAGTCGCCGTAGACTTGGGAAGAATCAGTCAACGTTGCCTACGCAATGTCTTTATCGTGCACAGGCAGTCTTTCGCAAGAGTGACACAATACACGATGCTCGGTGGATCTCATGCATGATGCATCGCGCTGACGACAGCCGCCGCAAAGGAGAATCATCGAGAACGACGTACAGGTACTGTACCAGGTGTACGACGTAGTACTGTAGTACCGGTAAGACAGCGCTCAGGCGATATTATTGAATAAAATCGTAATTCATCATGACTGTTTTCAAGTTCTATGTAAAATCCAAACTTTGCGAAAAGCGAGAACGAACTGCCCCCAACCACCGAAGATAAACGAAAAGACCATGACGAAGCATATTCACCGCCGCGCCCCCGTCCACGACCACTCCTCTTGCGACTGCTGCCATGAGATTCATGAGATCTGTGTTAGTCTTAATTCTAGTGTGGATCGGCAGTGTCGAGTCGTTTCGTAGTAGTGTTTCGCCCGCTCGGCAGACACTGACGACGGCAGCAAAAAGATCTGCGGTCCTAGTGCTCGCGCCCTACCGGCATCGGTATGGACACTCCTCCTCGACTACAACGGGTTATCTGCAAGCAGTCCAAGTATCTCTGCAAGCAGTCCAAGTTTTTGACCGTGTCTTTTCGTCCGAGACATGCAGTGACCTCCACGATCTATCAGTCGATCATGCTGAAAGATGCGATTCCAGTATCTTCAACAGATGCACGGCGCACAAGACACCGCTCGAACACGTCCTGGACAATTTGCTACACCAACTCGGTGATGATTGCAGCATGGTCGAGTATTGGTCCAGGGACGAATACATGAACATTGACGCACATTGTGATATTGACGAACGCGAGTTGGAAAACCAAGGCACGCTTCGATTTCCGGATTTCAGTCATGTACTCTACTTGCAAGTTGCGACACGAGGACCTACGTGTATATTGGCGGATCAAGAGAGTGGCTATAGGAACCAGCCTACCACTGATCTTGTAACTGTTCCTGCCGTGGTTGGGAGATTGTTGAGGTTTACTGGGAATTTGCTGCACGCTGTACCGAAACCAGCACACCGATGGTTGTTGACGGCAGATGAGCAGCAAGCGTTACTGGACGAAGAGCAAGAGGATTTCGAGGTTGACGATGACGGCAGCGACTACGACAACAAAGAAGAGGATGACTGGAACGATGACGACGGCGACAATGACGATTATAGAGTGGAACGATCCGTCCTCTTGTTCAACACGTGGTCCAATGAAGCGCCTCTCGACGTACGTGTAGATACGGCCACGGGCGCTCTTCCAGATGGTATCGAGATTGATGGCGTTGATCTAATGGCATGTCTAAAGCAGGTGCAAGCTACACAAAGCAAAGCATGGGAAGAGGTCTACGGCCTTGAAGCAGAGCAACTGCGATGCAATCCCAAGAAATCCTGGGTCACCCATGAGCTACCTGTAGCAGCAGTAAGCGAAAGTGCTGACTCCATACGCGTGAATCTCATGGGGAAACGAAACCGACGGCTTTATGCGGACAAGCAAGCTTGTCTTACTGGGTCTAGCGAATTCCTTCGTTCCGCATTGGAGCAAGAGACTGCCGTTTCGCAGATTCGTTTGTTGGGCGATTGATATATCAAGGCAGCCCGAAGAAAGAAGGACGCTGTAGCTCATAGAATCTTGGACTACCACTTTTGAAGAATAATGAATACAACTGGCAAGAATTCTTTAAAACCCATGTAAGACTAAATACAAGGGCCTCTTCCCGTGCACAATCATGCGTTGGGGCCTACACAATAGATTCAGAGCTCCAAGCGTGTCGTTATCATCGTTTGGGACCAACATTGCTGAACCTGCCGCGTAACCAGTTCCGGATTACCTTCCGATCCCAACTGCAGACAAGCCGAATTGCCCAGCTCTCATCACAGGCCAATGATATCACACGATTAAGTCCATTCTGCCAACGCATCGCGCAGCATTCAATGGCCTACCACTACTTCCCCATAACTAAGCAGTTCATCTTTAGGATTGACATTGTTTCATCAATAGAACTACTTTAACAAAGCACGCGGTACCGGTATAGACTATACTATACCGTGCGTAACCGGTGCGTACCGCGGTGGTTCAAAAAGAGTACAATCGAAAACCTGCTGTCAACGAACACGAAGAACAAGAACGAATGCGATAAAGCAGTCATTCTGTTTTTTCAATAGTCATTGCTGTCAAAAGACATTACAAATAACTCAATATTTATGCTCCGGATTCGATAAATTCCTAGCCGAACGCTACTTATTTCTGAGTTCATGTTGTCAAGCCACGTATTTTTTCTTTGGCCAATCAGATCGTCTTAAGCCAAGAATAGTCCGTGCGAGATCCAAGGAACCCAGTTAAACCTCGAGTAAAACCCCGGCAAAAGCATGTAAATCCTTTGCCATATTAATTTTCTGCTTTGGGGCCTTCACAGAGCGCTTCCCTTGCCTTGAAGTTGCCAATGAACACCACCCTTGCCGCCACCGTTGTCACCCCCAAGCTCAAACTGACGATTCAGAGGTCTTCCGCCCTCGCTCTCTCTTCCTCTTCCGACTTGAGCGTCTTGACCATCTCGAATAGCAGCTCCAAGGGAAACAAAGGCAAGGACAACAACAAAGTAAGTAACCTGCACTCCAACGCAAGTCAGTTGCTTTTCTGTTGCTGATGGCAGCCTCCAGCGCCTCGCTGAAGCAGCCGCCAACCAAGACACGACGATCAACGCCACGCGCGAGTACAATCCCGAGAGCGCCACTTGTGCCCGCAAGCTCCAAAAACAACGCGTTATAGATCTAGAAGAACGCATTTGTATCGTGAACGAGAAAATTGCCGACGGCCAGCAGCTGAACCGTGTCTTGCTTGGGCAAGTGAAAGCTCTAACAAAACGGAACCTCGCCTTGCTCGGTGTTGGCAAGAAGGGCAACGCTGCTGCTGTGGCGGCCCCATTTGTCCAGCAGCAGCTCCAGCAACCCGACTTGAGCCGCTTGAATGGAACCTCAACATGGCCAACGTATTGCAGATTCTTCAAGCCTTGCAGATGCTGGGATAAGGCGAGCGAAAAATCTGATCTAATCGAGGGATGGATCGATCTAACATGAAGAAAATATACTACCGTACATGTGAATACTAGTAAACAGTTACATACTAGTACTAGCCAATGGCTGTGACAAGAACTAAAACCTCTACTATCGTACGCTCTACAACGGTAGGCACCATGGAGTCATTCGTCCCTGGCGTTTCTCCTCCTTTTAGCTAGGGGGTAGAGTAAAGCTACCGGTAGCAATAGCTAAAGGAGAGAGAGCTAGAGAGCTACTACTAGACTACCGGCGGCAAGGCAAAACGACCAATGGTCACTTACTTTTTTCTGCTGGCGATTACGGATCAAAGATCAAAGGTTACAGTCTTTCGAGTCAGTCGGATCGAGCAATAGCCGGGATTCATCAATTCATTCTTCCCAAATTCCCAACGCTTCCCCCAACGGATCTCCGAGAGTCGAAAGGCGAAACGACGAACTGCGCCAATGCAAGACGGCAAGAAGCGAAGCAACGACGGTATTATGATATACGTACCGTATCCTTTCTGTATGGTACCTGGTAGCCTGCTGTTCTACGTACAATACAGTACATGGAAGGAGATAGACTTCTCTAAAAAAGAGAGAGCACACCAACGACACGATGCGATTATTACTATTGGTAGGAGCGCTCTTGGTCGCACGAGCAGCAGCCGCTCAAGAAGTACAAGACGACGCTTACTGCGATTCGTCCGGTTCCATGACCGACGACGAACTCGACGACTTTATCGACTTGCTCTTTGAAGACGACGACGAAGGAGGAGGAGGAGGTTCCTGTGGCGGCGGCGGCGGCGGCAGTCCTCCTACGAAAGATGCTCCCGAAGCCGTCTTTGGACGACAGTGCGGTCTCTACATGGCGAAATCTTCCATTCCGAATGCAGGTTGGGGCATGTACACTGGCTCTTCGATAAGAGAAGGCGACGCTTTCCACCCCATGGACGTGTCGATTCAAGTGGCCGACTACAACCACCATAACGAACTCGCCGCGCAGCATTCCACCCGTACGACAGCTCCGAGCTGGCTCATGCACGAGTATTACTGGCGCTCGTCCGTCGCGAACGCCATGTTTGATGCCGAGGCGGTCGATAGCATCTTGCCGGGCTTTGGCATGTTGGCCAACAGTCACACCGGTTTGATCAATGCCGCCAATGAAGGTCCCATCATTAGAAAGCCGGGAGCCCGCAACAATCCCACGGCAGGTGCCGCATCGCATTATCAAAATCTAACGTTTACAGCCTTGACGGATTTGCCTGCCGGTCACGAAATATTTGTCGAATACGGTGACGAGTGGTTTGCCGGGCGCACTGCTTCTTTTGGGGACGCTCTACCGCTTTCAACTCATTTTGAGCAGACTGATGCATTGTTGCAACTCTGGGAACACGTCACAGACGGCGAACTCGATTCCGACTTGGCTGTGGGCGTTTGGAAGTTGGCCGAAGATATACTGCAAATGCAGGACGACGACGACGGTAATGTGTCGTGGTCTTGGCAAGTATCGGATATTCGTCGCTTGCACACTGCCTTGCCCGACAATGCGACACATGCGGCTACCATGGTACTCAGTGGTACGACTTCAGCCTACGAAACTGTCCCGGCAGTAATTCGCTCCAAGGAATGGTTGCAAGAGAACGGCTTGTGTCTTGACAATATCCAACCAACAAAGACACCAAATGTCAATGATACAGACTGGAATATCGGGACAGGAGCCAAGGCAACGCGATTTCTGGTCGCTGGCAGTGTCGTGGCTCCAGCGCCTGTGATTCACCTTAGCCGGCAACACATGGGGATTCTCTTGGCCGACTCGGACGATACGGCCGTGCAATGGCGAGGGCACCAGCTGCTATTGAATTACGCTTTTGGACACCCAGCATCCTCGCTCTTATTTTTCCCGTACAGTCCAGCTGTCAATCTTATTAATCACGCTGGACCTGGGCAAAAGCCAAATGTGGCCGTGCGATGGTCCAACCGAACGGCCCACGGCGAAAGCGACGAACCTCATCCGTGGCTGGCATGGACCGTCGACGAGCTCTTGCAGCAAAACAAGAAGGCGGGCCTCTTGATGGAATTCTACGTCTTGACGGACATCAAAGAAGGTGATGCTGTGCTATTGGATTACGGTAACGAGTGGCAGCAAGCCTGGGACGCCCATGTGGCTGGATGGAGACCACCTGTGAATGCCGACACGTATATTACGGCCTGGGACTACGATCACGCCGACACTATTCCTCTCGATAGTGATCCGAATTATCCTCCATCGTGGATTCAAGTGCGGTGCTTTGCTGATAAAGATCTAATGGAATACGAAGACGACACGGAGCATGAGTTTTATGGTTGGTACACGTGGTCGGAGACAGACTCGGATGCCATGGAGGATACGATTCCGTGTCGTATCATTGCTTTTGACATTGACGAAGAAGGTGACAAATTGTATCGTATTGGCTTGGAAGATAAAGATGATGGCGAGATTCGCGTCAGGGACGTACCATGGAGTGGAATTACTTTTGTCGACAAGGATTATACGGGGAATCAGTTCTTGCGATCATCCTTTCGTCACGAGATTGGACTGCCCGATACCATGATACCCAGCAACTGGAGGGACTTGGATGTTCCAGAGACATGTGGTCTCTATATGGCAGAGTCAGCCATTCCCAACGCTGGATTAGGAATGTACACGACCCGGCCATTTGGAACCGGCGAGAAGCTTTTTGAGGGCGATGTCGTGTTACAAGTTGAAGACTTCGAGGTCAATCAAAAGTTGCGCCATTGGTTTGCCGGGGAGGTCGAATACAAAGAAGATCCCGAGTGGTTACCTGCCAACTATTTTTGGAACTCGGTGAACACCATGGGACATTTTGAAGCCTTGGATATTGAATCTATTGTTCCTGGGCTTGGCATGCTGGCGAATTCTCATATGGGTCTCGTGAACGCAATCATGCGACCACCTGAAATGACGGCGGACTTACATCGAGGAAGAGACCCAGGAGCAGGTGGCTCGACCGCATACAACGGCATCCACTTTGTTTCGTCCCAAGAGATTGAATCGGGCGCAGAGATCTTTGTTGCGTACGGTGATAGTTGGTTTCGCGACCGCCTCGATCTTGGAAATATTCCTCTCTCGGATGACTAGTAAGTTTGATGGCGCTGACGTCTGTTGGTCCTTGTTGTGCGAAATCTGTGAAATCTAATGACCACTCTTGCTTTTCTATTAGCTGGAAAGCGGATCGACTTTTGAAAATGTTTCTTCAGCAAGTGCAGAACGAGACAGAAACAGAGCTAGCTCAGGAGCTCTGGGATCTCGTCAAGGTGGCTCTCGACGGAGACAGCCGCACTGGTGCAGCTTTCCCTGATAGTCTCGAAGATGCCAGGAGGGTTTTGGAGATTGGCACGGCTGTGAATTCTGTTCCAAATCGTGTTCGCCCCATCGAATGGCTCGAGGAGAATGGGCGTTGTCTGGACAATATTCGTCCAGGACTGTCCACCATAAAGCAGGCTGGCAGAGGCGCCTTTGCAACGCGCAAGATTCAACAAGGACACGTGATTGCCCCGATGCCGCTAGTTCATGTGCGGAAGCATCACATGGACATCTACGACACTCAAGACTTAGAAGAATACGATGGCTACGTTTGGTGGGATGGCAAACAAATTTTGACAAATTACGCTTTTGGTCATCCTGAGTCGTCCTTGCTGCTCTTTCCGTATTCGCCCGTCGTCAACTACGTCAATCACAATGCAACTAGATGCAACGCCCAACTTCGCTGGTCGACCCTGCCCAACCACAATTCAGATTGGCTGGAACGAAGTCCTGACGACCTTGATTCTGAAGACCACGCTGGTCTGATTATGGAACTTGTCGCGACACGCAAGATCGAACCCGGGGAGGAGGTCTTTTTAGACTACGGCGATGAATGGGAAGAAGCGTGGACCGATTATGTTGAGAACGAATGGGAGCCGGATCCAAAAGAAAAGAACTACGCTTCCGCGGCCGAACTAAACCAGCATTTGGAGTGGTTAGAAAATACCGACGAGTTCCCGAGAGAACGAGATAATGTGATGACCGTTTGCTTCGCTGGCAAGTTCCGAAAGAAGGTCGGTAATACGGACAATGGCCCCATGTACGAATGGGAACATTTCGATGGCATGTACAATGATGCCGACGTTGCCTGGCCTTGCGAAATCATTGAACGAGTAGCAGAAGGTGACTACTACAATGCAATCGATCGAATGGAAAGCATCGACCCGATCCGAACAACGTACACTGCCGTGCTGGACCGAGATGACGACCCCCCTTGCGTCGTCACTGGGATACCACGAAGCGCAATTCGATACTTTGACAAGCAATATTCGTCGGATCTTTGCCTTCGAACAGTCTTTCGTCATGAGCTAGGTCTCCCCGACAGTATGGTACCACCGGCGTGGCGAGACATTGAAGAATAAGTGCTCTTCGTACTGTAGTTCGCTGCTTTTTGTTCACTTTATTCTCTAATAATGATTACATTCTCTTTATAGAAAGTCCTTTTCCTCCAGTGTCTCTCCAAAATAGGCAAACAACTGTTGCAAGGCTGGTTTTTGCAACTGTGTATTGCGCTGCGTTGCATGCATTAGCTTGATGAACTGTTCCGAGTGATACTTGTTGGGTTCCCACTTCCACAGCTGTTGGACAAAGTATACGTAGCGTTTCGCTTCGTAAATCATGTCGCGTGCCAAGCAGAACTCCAAGATCTTGATGTGCGTCGTATACGGCGGCAACACATTGTGTTGATTAAAAAAGTCTTGCACAACCGTCACAGCCGCGGGCAAGTCTCCCAGATTCAACAAACCATCGACGATGGCGCGGACCGTGAACGCATTCGGCTCGAGTCCAGCATTGAGCAGCTTTTTGTAATATTCCTGGGCCGTCACCACGTCCCCCACTCGCGCCAAACCCCCCAAAATATGATTGTACGTGACAATGTTAGGAGTAGTATTGTCGTCTTGCACCATGTCTGTATCCAGCAACTTCAGGGCCCGCCACATGGCACCTCGGTGACAGCACGCCTTTACCAAGGCATTGTAACTACCTCTATTGAGAGTAATACCGTCGTGCCCACACGCGCCATGCTGCAAGGATTCAGTAAAAGCAAACGCTGCCGTCAACGCCAACGACCATTCCGGATCACTCTCGCGTTCCAGTTTGAACTGCCCATTTCGCTTGTCGGTATCCGAAAACAACATTTTACCCTTGACCGTGGCAGGCACCTTGTAAAAGGGCGGTGACGCGGCATTATATTTGAGCCTTACTTTGACGGGCTGGTACTTGTAGTTCTGTAAACCGTCGGCCCACACATGGGGCATACTGTCCGTCACAGCCGGTTGTTCTTCCGTGGGTAGCGTTTCCAACGCGTGTCTCACCACGCGATAGAAGTGGTGCACCGCCTTTCCTGTCTTGCCAGCCGCAAAGGTTTGCAACATGCGATTAGCCAAGTGAACTGTCAGAGGATAGTCACGTTCGTGCATGTTCAACATGATAGCATCGAGCCATCGAATAGGATTGTCGACGGCGGCTTGTTCACGGTCTCCGACAAAAATGTTGCGCTGGCGCCGCGCCGCCCAATTGGCGGCTTGCAACGAAGTCACCGCATAGACAAACTCACGTCGGACCGCCGGATACTGACGGGCTTTGCGCAAATGCAATAGTGACAGGACACGTCCGACATTACCGGCCTTGCCATTAGCTTCCAATAATCGCAGGGAAAGTGGATCCGTCAAGGGCGTACTCTTCAAGAGACCAATACACCGTTCCCAATCACGGACGCGAGCACCGAGCTCATCCGGATCATAACGACACTTTAATAAAGCCTTGAAGGCTTGAATGACAGTCTCAGCCGACAAGAGCAACTGCTTGTCTACCGGTAACATGTTGGCAATGTTTTCATGCCGCGACATTTGAGAGAGCAAAAGGTCATAGCGATCGGTTACTCGGCGACAAAAGTCGGGGTTCCAGAGCGTTTCGTCATACGACTTTCCTACTTGTCCGTGATTCCAAGCCGACGCCTTGCTGAGATCTCCCACGAGTTGCTGGACATCCACTTGCGATATATGTGGCGCGGCTTCTCCTGCGAGAGCAGAAGGATCTGTAGAAGCAGCTGGGGCCGCACAAGGCGTTTGCGAAGGAAATTCGACCGTAGTAGCACTGGAGAAGGAACGCGCTGACGAGCATACGATCCCTCCAAGACTTGGAACTTCTAGTGACGCTACCGCGCGTCGTACTGGCCGCGGAGGAAGGCCTTTAGGTGTCGGTAGTCGCGAATGCCGAGAAAGACGCGCCGCTGCTGCTGCTGCTCGGGAGAGATTTTTGCATTGCGGAATCATTCGTTTCTTTCCTTTCTTCCGTCTTGACTGTCTTTAGAAAGGTAAGCAAGGCTGGTGAAGAGAGGATCTCACTGAAGGGACCTTGGAGTAGAATAGGACTGACAGCAGCGATGACAGCGAAGCTTCCAAGTGTATACCGTACAGGAATGCAAGCTGCAGCGGCAAGCGGCAAGGTTGTGGTAACGGTACGTCCAGCTGGCTACATACGTCGTCGCTTCCGCATTTTACGACGGACGCCTTGCAGACATCATTATCTATCTCATCATAACGAGCTTCACCTGGTACTAACTTTTAGCCATTGTCGCTAGTTTTTCGTCTCTTGCTCGTAGGCTGGACGTCATTTCAAGTTAAGCATCTAGATAGATCGTTAAGCCCACTTTGTGTTTTGACAAGAATGGATGAGATCCTGATGGATCGCAACTGCCTTTCCAAAGTCCCAGCTCCGAACAGCATACGACGGTTCTTGCTGTCGGTCGAGCAGAAACACGATATCCGTAGCCGCCGGGACTCGTCTGAATTCTGTTTTGTCGAATGAAACCAGCTTGTCCATACCCTGGCTTTGTAAGGAAAGAACGCAAAGTCTTAGAGAAAACGATCAGCCGAAGGCTTCTGCCATTGCTAGTTTATTCCAGCGCTGAAGGCAATTATGTACCGGACGACACATCATAAAGTGCACCTTCATAATGTGCACCTTTATGTACTAAAATACATGCATACATGACGCGCGCCACGCGGTGGAGATGAATAATGTGCACCTTTCGGAGATGAATATGTAATTTGTGCACCTTTCGCCAGTCCAGACAGAGGCGATCTCATTGTTTCAACACCTCAATGGAGTAAGGGTAGTCTACTGTAGTACCATAAAATGACTGCCTTTCATGGTTTTGATTATTTCAAGTACAGCTCTAGCTAGTCTTGCGCATGTTAGATATTTCACTCAGGATCTGTCCTACGAAAGCGACACCTGTATAACATTGATAAATATGTTGAGGATACCGAGTACGAACTTAAATCTTGGACAACGTTGAGGATTGTCTCTGTTACATGCACGGCTACGTGGCAGACGAAAATAGCTGGTCTCACTTACCATGATCTTTCAATGCTTTGAACACAAATCTACAACCCATCGAGTAATTCATAATTCATAGCGTATGAATGAAACAGAAACTATACGTGTATGCGTGGAAATTGTCATGAGACTACTCATAACCCTTACATTGTCGGTCCCGCGGCGTCTCCACCATTTTGCAGCTTCTTGGCACGGATGTTTTCCATGCGAATTCGGTGCCGCTCTAAGGCCATTTCGTTGCGCTTTTGCACCGAATCCGATAGTGTTGACTGGGCGTCGGCTTCGTACCGCTGCGTCATTTTATCTAACAGCAATGCTTCCTTGCCCTTGAACTTGTCCATGATAATGTCGATACGATTCACCTTGCCCTCGTCGTGCTTTTCCAAGAGTTCCAACACTTGGGATCGAATCTTGACCACCTCGTCAGAAGGTGCTGCTGCTGCCGCTACAGGGGTGTCAAAACCGTTTGTGTCCGTAGCTGCAGTTGCGGCCATGGGAGTGACAGGAATGACCGCAGCCTTACCTGCTGCTGCTCCGGTAGGCTCTGGCTTGCTGCTTCTGGCACCCAAAACTTGATCTCGTCGAGCGCGATGCGTGGCAGCCGACGAGTTGGCACGCTGATCCCGTAACTCTTTACTGGCAAGCGTTAGGTCTCGATCGTTGTCTTCTAGCCTTTGCTCCACCGTCTTCAACTTGCTATTAGCTTTGCCCAACTGCTGCTTAACGGTACGAAGCTCCTTCGAAGCCTTTTCCAGTTCCTCGGCAGACTCTTCCCTCGCCGTCTTTTCCTTCTTCCAACGAGCTGCCATATCGTCATTGTTCTTTCGCAACATGTCGAGCGTCTTGTTATCTGTTCGACCTTGGGTCTTGGATTTTGACATGTTTTGAAGCTTATCTTGAACTCGTGCATTGTCACGCTTGAGCGAGTGTAAATGGCCTTCAGTTCGCTCCTTGGCGCGAGTAAGTGATCGCATTTCATTCGTTAGGGCCTTGACTGTCTCTTCCAAGTTCTTGGACGTAACGTTGCGCTGAGCAGATCCGATCTGAATACGACGAACACGCGTGGCAAACGCCAGGGCGTGCACAGACTCATCAAAGGAGTTCTCAATGGGATTGATAGTAACGACCATCATCGTTCGCGAGTTACCACCAAGGGAGTCCTGCAGCATGTAGGTAAGCTTGCTGTCGCGGAAAGGCACGTGCGATGCCTTGCGGTCCAGGGCTTCCATGACGTTACCGAGTGCCGACAAACTCTTGTTGATAAATCCAGCTTCCTTAAGCTGGTCGCCTTGTACGTTACTCTTACGTACACGTTCGGAACCGGCAAGATCAACTAGGTACAATGTTCCTTTGTTTGTTTGCGCGTCATCGAGACCCGAAATAACGTCGACCATGAGCACCATGTGAGACCGGCTACTGTGCTCGTTCATGTCTGTGGTGGCTGTCGCTCGATGAGAGTTGCCGCGCTTGAGCAAAGCCATCACTTCTTGAATACTGTGCACCGTCTCTTTGGTCAAGTCCGGTACTTCGATACGACCTTCCTTGCTTTGGCGGATATCCAACGATGTCTTTCCGCCAGCATTCATGGCACCCTGCTTCTTCTCTGCCATGGAAGAGCCTGCCGTGTTGAGAAGGTCGTAGATCTCGTCGTTGTAAATCTCGAGCATACCCAGTTTCAGCGTAAAGTTAAAGGCGACTTCCTTCGCGGGGTCATCTTCGTTTTCATTTCCGACAAACATCTCCGCCGCTCTCTGCTGTTGCGAACGAAGACTGAGGAGATGGAAGATTTTTTGGATAGTGCGATAACTGATACCGTACTGGTTGTTCTCCTCGGTACCCTCCATGGTGAAGGTCTTTCCACTTCCCGTTTGACCATACGCAAAGATACAAGCGTTAAAACCATCGACGACACTCAATGCCAGAGGCTCAACATCCTGAAAGACGCTCTGCTGCGATTGATCGGGTCCCCAGACACGGTCAAAGGAAAAGCTCTTCCACTTGTTGGTACGATTGTCATAGCAACCGACTTCCGTCTCGCTCAAAGACTCGCAAACACTCTTGTATCCATTCTGTACCTCGGTGATAGTCATAGGTCGCAAGCGGCAGTAAACTTGAATGTTGCCCTGCAAGTGAAGCATCTTGCTGAGCAACTGTGCGTTATACTCGCGGTGTCCATTGCATTTCTTCTCCAACGATTTGAGTTCTTCCGAAATGAGCTTGACATCCCTTGACTCGATAATATCATTGACTCTCTTTCCTTGGACTTCCTCATCGGTGATATTATCCACTGCCCCAGTGTCCTTGCTCGCAAGTGAGCTCAGACGCGTCATTTGCGTTACAACAGCAGTATCGGCGCCACCCGAGAAGAGTTCCTTCTGAAGAATTCGTAGATCAACTTCTAGTCGCTTGATTCGGACTTCCCCCATGCGCTTTTGGTCCTGCAAGACATTGTAATCCTTCTGCAAATCGTCATACTTTTTGGATTCCTCTGCAAGACGGTACTCCCACTTCATCACCGACGCAGGCGATGTGGAACGAGAACGATTGCGAGCCGGAGTACTCAATTTGCGAGACGAAGGGCTGGCTTCCATACCCGACAATTCTTCACGATCAGTGGAAACACTTCGGGAGACGGAGGACGGAGAGGTGACGCTGTCGTCGTTTGACGTCTTTTTCGAAGGAGACACAACAAGCGTGTTGCTGCTGCGTTCCTTTTCACGTCGCAAGACAATCAGGTGGGCCTCTGACTCGGCAAGCTGCCCCTTGGTGGTATGTAGTTCGCCTTCGAGGTGCGTCACATTCTCCTCCGCCTTGGCCAAACGATCTTCCAAACGTTGGAGAAAGACCGACATTTCCTTTTCCTTCTTGGCCAAATCTTCCTTGGCACGAGCCAGTTGAGCCTGAAGCTGCCTGGCCACTTCGCTTTGCACCTCGGCACCCTCAATGTGGCGCTCTTGGTTGTCCTTGACGGCTGCTAGCGCTATTTCAGCGTCGTCTACCTTTTGTTGCAAGTCCGTATTCTCTTCCGACAGCTTGTTGAGCTGTTCCTTCATTTCCTTGACTTCGTGCGCCACATCCGACTTCATGGCCACGCGCATCTCTTCAGCCGCAGCCTCGCGTCCCGCTTGTTCCGCTTCTTCCCGAGCTTCATCGAATCGCCCATTTACATCATCCAGCTCTTCCAATACACCCTGGTAATCGGTCTTGGCGAGTTCCAACGCAGCTTCCAGCGCTTGGATTTCTTCCTCCATTTGAAGGTTGGCTTTTCCCGCCTGTGTGACGGTCGACGCTACCAAAGCTGCTTCTCCCAAAGTATTGCGACTCGCCATTTCTGCCTCCTTGATCTGAATATGCAGCTCATTGGTTTCATTTCTGCGCATAGTCCTTTGTTCTTCCACGGCCGCTTGCGCAGTCCTGGCGTCCGCCTCCAAGGCTTGCAACTCTTCCTGCTGCAGAGTGACTTCTTCCTTTGTAAGGGTTAACTCTTCCTTAACAATTTCCAATTCATCTCGCAAACGCTGTTCGACATCCATATGATCAGCCACTTCAGATTGCATCTGTCGAATCAAGTCGTCATCTTGTTCCGATCGACCCTGCTCTTGGAGAGCCACATTGTCGGTCTGCAACGATTCCAATTGCAATTCCGTTTCTGACAGACGCTTTTCCGTTTCAATCAATTGCTCCGTCACGAGTTCCAATTCTTCTTCCAGCTTCTTCACGTAACCATCGTCGACCGAAGGAACGGAATCCGCAGTCGCCTGACTGCCCGTGGCTTGTTCGGTAACTTCGTCGGCCAAGGCGGCCGTGTTGCGACTTTCCGCCAAATCAGTTGATTTCACGGCAACTGAAGCAGCCTTCTCAGCCGCAGCCAAGGAGAGGCGAACAGCTGCTAGTTCATTTTCCAGCTGCTGCTTCTCCACCTCGAGTTCCCAGCGTGTTTCTTCCAACTCATTTTCTTTGAAAGCCAACTCTTCGTGAACCACATCACACTCTTCTCGAACTTGGGCGACACTCTGTTCCATTTCGCGGAGACGAACTTCTGCCTCATCCTGAGCCTGTTCAGCGGTACGACGCACTTGCTGCTCCTTTTTGAGTTTATGTCTACTTTCCGTGAGGGCCGTTTCGAGCTGGGTGAGCTGTGGGGAAATATTTTCGAGTTGCGACGAGAGTGCCGCGTTGGCAGCTGTCGATTCTGCCAGCTTTTCCTCTGTAAAGTAATGAAAGGTGAGACATGCGTGCGAGTGAGTAAGAGATGTGTGCAATGCGAAAGTAGAAGAGAACGTTGATGATGGTTCCAACATCCAACACACACACACGCCATGCACAATTTCAAAATGTGAAATTTGGTCGTCGGTTTTTCCAAGAATACGAAAATGGAAGTACCCAAAATAGCTTCGAATACGAAAATTCAAGTCACGCTGGGCCTTCCTCTCAACGGATCGAAAATAACACGAGACACCATGGTACACGGCAGTCGAGTAGTAATGTTCTACTTACGCATCTTGGCTAGTTCGGCATCCAGCTCTTCCTCCAACTCGCGACTACTCGCAATGTATTCATCAAAGGCGCCCTGCAGCGCAAGCAGCTCGGCCTCACGCTCGGCGACCGTCGCAGGGAAGGCGTCGGGCATTTCCACGTTGAACGGAAGCGTCTTGACTTTTTGAAGGGGCGTGTTCTTCTACACGCGTTATTTTCTTTCTTCTTGAACTGCAAACAGTAGTCTACTTCTAGTAGATATCTCTACTATCCGAGGATACAGGGAACCAGCAACAACACGACGGTGTCTTGAAGGCGTTTCCAATGGTCGGCTGATCTTCTTACTTCTGACTGTGGGGAGAGATCCTGATCGAACCGAGATGACCTGCGTGTCTTTCGCGGCCTTTTTGGTGTTGGAGAGGAATCGGCGAACCAATCCGGCCTAAGTAGATGCTCATCTACTTAGACGCCGCGCGCTAAATATGTCGCGGGCTGGACATGAAGAAGGACAGTCGCCATCTGAGTTAGAAATAGAAATAAATGCCGGTACGACTAACTGTTAGATGGAAAGCACGATTAGACAAGCAAGGTCTGATACAATAAGCTACAACTGCTGGCAGTTGTAGTCGCGGCCCTGTACGTGTACGAGTATTAGATCGTACTCTATGTTTATCATATAAAATAGGCAAGGTCTGCTTCTCTCAAAACTACTCGAACGAAGCTGGCAGTTGTAGTTTTAAATTGTACTTTATGTACCGGCATGTTCTCTAATATGATACAATCAATGCTTTCATGCCTCGACTCCATAGAGTCCGCACTCTGACTTAATCTTTACACTCGAGTACTTCCTTGTGTCCTCCAAATTCGGGATTCCCAATTTCATCCGCCGCGGATCGAACGTTGCACTGGGCCGACTTTTGCAAGCTCACAATGTAATGAAACCAATAACACGGCAAATACAAGACTTCTCCCGCCTTTAGCACAGTCTCGACCGCTTGACTGGGCCCAGCCTTCTTCAACCAATCACTTTCTTTTTCGGACATGCCAGGTTCGTCTAGATACGCAAAATGGTCATAATTCAGCAGAGAGTGCCGGTACATGGGCGACGTATGTGTCCGTACCAAGCCCAGTTTGGAACATTCCCGCGGCGGTGCCAGTATATAACGCTTGGCGCCCGTCACCATTGCCACAAAGTTGCGCGTCCCATCATAATGCGAAGCAGTCAAGACACCACGCTCCCCAAATCGACACTGCAATCCTTGTTGTTGGTCGGGATGAAAGACAAAAAACGTTTCTTTAAAGACGTCTGGTTGCGCGTAGCTAAAGGAGGGCAAGTCTCGAGCCAAGAATTCCCACTTGGTGCGTCCTTTATAAAGCGAGCCCAAGAAATGGGCCGCTTGAAAGTAAAAGTGCGGTTGATCTGCTGACAACTGGGCCGCATCCGCGTACCGCGCGTGTTGACTCCACGTGTGAAAGTTCCAATCATTATATCGCACGGGTGGTAGTCCCAAGGTGAACATGTCCCAGACGGTATAAAAGAGATTGTAGTTCGACTTTGCTTCTTGGACCGATCCGGGCAAGTAGTGCCCAGATTCATCAAATTGTTTGGTTAGATACTCGTCTGTCCACTGGAGAGTGGCGGCCGTCACCTCGGGAACGTCAGTGAGCTTGAAAGGCAACTCAGCGTCGCGAAACCTTCGGGCGGCTGCCAGTTCAACAGGATCCGAGTAATTGAAATGAATCAGTGTTTCAGTAATCAGCCTGTTGTCTGAAACATCAGTTTCTTGTGGCCAATCCTGCAGTATTTGTTGGAGGGGTCGAAACTCGGGATACGTGCCTGCTTCTGGCAAGCCAAGTAGTGTTTCGGGATACTGGTACTTTGTTGGGTCAGTATAGTCTACCAGCGGTTGTCCTGCTTGTTTGTCTCCTGCTTGTTTGTCTTTGCTTTGAATGAGCTCCCAGTCAGTCTTCCAGGCCATCATGTCTGTTTCATTCATTCTAAAAACGTGGTAGTGCTCCCATTCACTTAATGAGCTGGCTTGGTTGGCAGTGGTGAGGGTTTCTACTTCGCCCGTTGTAAGAGATGGCAATAGGTAGGAAGGAATCCACTGTCGGCCTGAGTGCAGATTTTGGCTGACTTGTGCATTGGCGTATTCTAGCCAAACGTCCAAGAGTGCCTTTAAGTGACTCTCAGAGTACTTGAGGCGCTGCTTGGCAAACAACTGGGCCATCATGTTGGTCTTATCGGTCGCGGAACCTCCAACGCGTTGGGCCACTTGGCGAAAGGTGGTAACGGCAGCTGGACCCGAATGTTCTTCCCAAACCTCGGCAGCCAGCGCTTGCACATATGTGTCAGTGCCTGCAGAAGACAGAGGTGATTCGCCACTACTAGTGCCACTACCACTGGTATCGGTCTGAATGGAAGCCGTCCAGAGCCAGTGCCATCCTGCCAGTATGCCGCAAACGCAGCCAAAGACAATCAACGAAACTGCCACAGCTTGCTGCTGCCACGCGAGCATCAACCTCGTGCGACACCGACGCCTTTTGTTGTACTTTTTGGTCGAGGAACAACCCTTGCTGGAGCGTGAACGTCTCGCGGTCGCTCCATTGCCTTCATGCATGGGAAGATCTGCCTCTGCGACAGTCAATGGTAGCTTGTTGCTGGAAGCAGCTCCACCAAACAAGAGGCGTCGAGCACCGCGAGGGCTCTTGCCGTTGCCGTTATTGCTACCGGTACTGCTATTGTGGACTCGACTCGTCATGATGAGGAAGAGTGTATGTGGAGGCGTTTGCTGGAAAGAGATTCGCTTCGTCAACCTACTAGACTACTAGTCTACCGCTAGCTTTTGCTTCGCTTTTGACGAACACGCCGCCATTGTGAAAGCGATTCATTGGGAAACGTCTTCGTGTCGCTCTCGCGTCTTACCATAGTTTTCGTTGATGTATCGTATGTGTAAGCTTTGAAACTACATACATATGACTACGCAGATAGTTAGACTACGTACGCTATAAACAATATCCGGGATCCGGGATCCTGTTCGGGATCGTCGAATGAATGAATCGGAGTTCGGGGCATAGATGTAAACCGGGCGCCAGGCGGTCCGTGATTCCAACCTAAGCCTTTGACAGCAATAATGATCAGAGAGACGAAGCAAGCATGAGGCATGAGGCAAAGCACATCGCCAACAGAGACCAGTGGTGCGATCGTGTCAAAGGCCTTGTCCTGTGCATTTATTCGTGCTTCGGTTGGTTATTGTCTCGTCCAGTAACCACTATTGCAGCATGAAAGTCATTACTCTTGCCGCAATTTATGCCCTCGTTAGCTCCTCCGCATACTTGATCACCCAAGCCATGGGGTTTCAAGTACTTATGGTTGGCAACAGTTACGCGCGCCGGAACGGAGGTTATGGCAGCATGCTAGAAGCCATGCTCAAAGAGAGCGGCGAATCACGCGTAGATGTAACTACCGTTGCATCTGACGGTTATTCTTTCAAAGACCATGTCAACCGGGGGACAGTGAGAAATCTCCTGAAAGATGGGAGCAAATCATGGGACTGGGTGGTGCTGCAAGACCAGAGCCAGATTCCCGGTTTTGGTCCAGGTAACGGCGAATTCGACGAGAGTCTCTCCGCTGCGCTTGATCTGAACGAGCGAGCTGCCAACGCTGGCGCCAAGACTGTATTCCTCATGACCTGGGGCCGACGCAATGGCGATAGCCGCAATCCTGATCTATACCCAAACTTCATAGCCATGCAACGGCGCTTAAGAGATGGGTATGTTAGATATGTCCAGAATACCAGTACCGCCAATCGACCTACCACAGTGGCGCCTGTAGGGAATGCCTATGAAGCTCTTTTTATACGCAGTTCAAATCCATTGGGCTCAGCGAGTGACTTTTACAAATTGTACGAGGACGATGGCAGCCACCCAAGCCCGTGGGGTAGCTATCTTACGGCCTGTGTGGTGTATGCGACAATCACTGGGCGCGACCCTCGCGATCTCACGTATCGGGCAAACGGCGTGGATTCAGCAGCGGCAGGTAGGCTTCGAGCTGTGGCTGCTGAGGTGTCTCTATCAAATCTTCCATTGGACAAGCCGACGAGTGCTCCGGCCATTCTTCCATCAAAGGAGAGAAGCGCTGCTCCGTCTACTTTCCCATCAAACGTGCCGAGCACTAATCTGCCCGGTCTTCGATCAATGGTGCCGACAAGTGCTCCGTCCAGTCTTCCATCGATCATGCCGACAAGGGCACCATCAAACGTGCCGACAGGTGCTCCGTCAGGTCTTCCATCAAACGCGCCGAGTACGTCTCCGTCAAGCTTTCCATCAAGCGCACCGAGTAGTGAGCCCTCAAGTTCTCCATCGATCGTGCCGAGCACGACTCCGCCCAGGCTTCGATCGATCGTACCGACAATGGCTTCATCCAGCCTTCCATCAAACGTGCCGACAGATGCTCCGTCCAGCCTTCCTTCATACGCGCCGAGCACGACTCCGTCAAGTCTTCCATCAAACGCGCCGAGCACGACTCCGTCAAGTTTTCCATCAAATGCGCCGAGCACGACTCCGTCAAGTCTTCCAT
>Ga0307981_1000836_pt1 | contig 29690 bp, 31 predicted proteins | sample OrgLakmetagen987_FD_201849 | JGI IMG/M metagenome (GOLD analysis project Ga0307981, IMG submission 201849) | Saline water microbial communities from Organic Lake, Antarctica - #987 | ecosystem: Environmental > Aquatic > Non-marine Saline and Alkaline > Saline | place: Antarctica: Organic Lake... | reverse complement strand
ACTTGGGTCCTCACTCACGTCGCTGACCACAAAATCAACAGGATAGATGAACTCATGCCATGGAACTGGTCAAAAGACTGAACTGGCAACTGCTGATTAACCGGACGCTTACTGTGAACGACGGCCATCTCGAACTTCACGGGCAAGCGCGGGGGGCGTGGTATTCACTCCGATAAGGTTTATTATGTTATTTATTACCTTAAACATATCTCGTCCGCAGTTCTAGAAAATCCGCTTAGAGCTGCTGCCATCTATCATTGCGATGGAAATTTGCGAGCCAACGTCAACGGCCTTGCGGGTAGCGATCAAACCACCCCCTCCGTCACTTCAGAGTGGAAATTAACAACAAGGCCACTTTGGGCGAAAGTAGAAATTCTTTGGAGCCACAAATGCGGCTTTTCATTCACTCCATCAGATAGACTTCTGGTTTACCCTCTTAGACAGATCGATGGCGCTTTCCTTGCGTTCGCTATAACGGTCCAGCAAGTAGGTCTTATTGACACGGGTAAGCACCGTGAACTTCATCAACTCCTCCATCACATCGACTATCCTATCATAGAACGGTGACGGCTTCATGCGCCCTGCGTCGTCAAACTCAAGAAATGCCTTGGGGGTGGAGGATTGGTTAGGGATGGTCAGCAGGCGCATCCAGCGACCTAGAATACGGAGCTGGTTGACAGTGTTGAAGCTCTGTGAGCCACCGTTCACCTGCATCACAGCGAGTGTCTTTCCCTGCGTCGGACGCACCCCACCAAGGGACAACGGTATCCAGTCTATTTGTGCTTTCATGATACTTGTCATAGCGCCATGCCGTTCCGGAGAACACCAGACCATGCCTTCGGACCATTTCACCAGGTCGCGCAGTTCCTGCACCTTCGGGTGATCGCTGTCGGCGTCGTCCGGTAAAGGCAGGCCGGAGGGATTATAGGTCCGTGTTTCCGCACCGAACTGTGTCAGGATGCGCGCAGATTCCTCGGTAACCAGCCGACTGAACGAGCGCTCCCTGAGCGAGCCGTAAAGCAACAGAATACGCGGCGCTTCTTTTGACTGCGCGACCGTAAGCAAACGATCGGTGTTGATCGGGCGGAAATGGGAGGTATCCAAGTTCGGTGTATCAGCCAACGCGATTTCCTTTCGCATCTAGCAGTAAGGTGCCATCCTCTTTTTCGATTGGGCCGGGAGGGAGGCAGTCGAGAAGATCAAGGACAGTTTCGCTCGGGCGGCACAGCCGGACGCCCTTGGGCGAACAGACGATAGGACGGTTGACCAGAACCGGATGCTCTAACATCGCATCAAGGAGCGTGTCATCGTCAACAGCAGGATCGAGCAGCCCAAGCGCCTCTGCCGGTGATTTCGTTGCCCTCAAGGCAGTTCTCGGTGTGAGGCCCGCAGCCGCAAACAATCCGCAGAGGTGTGGGCGGGTCCAGCCTGTCAGGAAGTATTCGATTACGACGGGCGTCTCCCCCGACGCCTCGATCAGTGCAAGCACATTGCGCGACGTGCCGCAGTCGGGGTTGTGGTAGATGACGATGCTCATTTTGCCTCTCCTACGGAGGGAAACCAGTGTTGCGTGCGGTTGGCAAAGGCGACAAGCGACAACATGACCGGAACTTCCACGAGAACCCCCACGACGGTGGCGAGTGCCGCGCCAGAATCAAGGCCGAACAGACTGATCGCGACAGCCACGGCCAGCTCAAAGAAGTTGGACGTGCCGATCATTGCGCAGGGTGCCGCCACGTTGAACGGAATTTTCCACGCGCGGGCCGCAAAGTAAGCCACAAAGAAGATCCCGTAAGACTGGGTCAGCAAGGGCACCGCGATCAGCACGATAACCAGCGGGCGGTCAAATATAACCTCGCCCTGAAACCCGAAGAGCAGCACCACAGTCACCAGCAGCCCGACAATCGAGAACGGCTGGATGCTGGATTTGAAGGTATTCACTGCAGCGGCACCGCCCTTCGCCAAAAGCGCCCTGCGGGTAAAATACCCTACCATTAGAGGCAAAACGACATATAGGCCCACCGACAGCAGCAGCGTATCCCACGGGACAAAGATGTCCGTCACGCCCAACAAGAACGCCACGATCGGCGCAAAGGCAAAAACCATGATAACGTCATTCACGCTCACCTGCACCAGAGTGTAGGCAGGATCGCCGCGCGTCAGGTTTGACCAAACAAAAACCATTGCGGTGCAAGGTGCGGCGCCCAGCAAAATTACACCGGCAAGATAAGCCTGCGCATCATCCGGTGGGATCAAGCCTGCAAAAACCACTTCGAAAAACAGCACCCCAAGGGCGGCCATCGTAAATGGTTTGATCAGCCAGTTCACCACCAGCGTTACGACCAGCCCCTTTGGCTTCTCCCCCACCTGTCGCAAAGCGCCGAAATCGACGCCCACCATCATGGGATAAACCATCGCCCAGATCAGCATTGCCACGGGTAAGTTTACCGAAGCGATCTCCAACGCGGCCAGAGCCTCGAAAACCGTCGGAAACAGATTGCCCAGCAGCAGCCCCGCCCCGATGGCGAGAGCGACCCAAACTGAAAGCCAGCGCTCGAAAGTGCCCAAACCCGCTGCGGCGGAAAACGATGAATTGGTCATGAAAGGTTCCTAACAAGCACAAGCGAGCTCGTTGATTATGGGCTGGCACAGCTCGGGGTTGCCGCCACAGCAGTCTTCCATCAGAAACGCCAGAAGGCCCCGCATTCCGTCCATGTCTGCGAAATAGCGGATACTACGGCCTTCCCGTTTGCTTCGGATCAACCCTGAGCGGGCGAGAACCCCGAGGTTGGCAGACATTGTATTCTGGCGCACCCCGAGCGTATCGCTGATATCTCCCGCTGACATTCCTGCCTCTCCGGCTTTGATAAGAAGACGGAACACGTCGAGCCGCGTGGACTGGCCGAGAGCAGCAAAAGCATCAAGAGCGGTATATTTATCCATAATTCACGATTTATGGATAGAATTTTAGCTGGTCAAGTTGTTTTAGTTTCCGAAAGGCTTCACGCGATTTCGGTTGAACCAGAATAATACCCTGAAATTATTATCTGATGCTGATTTTCTTCCGGAGTCTGTTTGATTTTCATAGAAACGCCCAGTGTCACTCAAGTGTAATATTTCTCAATTACTGAATCAGCGAAGAGCGATCCGATCCCGCAAGTTTGCGATACCCCACCCTCTGAGGAGAATTTCATGAACCGTATCATCTTGGCCGCCGCCCTGTCTCTGACGCTTCCCGCAGGTGCGTTTGCACAGACGCTGACCCTTTATACTTCCCAGCCGGATCAGGATGCACAGCGCACCGTCGATGCGTTTGAGGCAGCACATCCGGAGATTACGGTCGAGTGGGTGCGCGATGGCACGACCAAGCTCATGGCGCGGCTCGCCGCCGAGATGGAGGCGGGTCAGCCGCAGGCGGATGTGTTGCTGATCGCCGATACTGTCACGCTCGAGGGGCTGGCGCAGGAGGGCAAACTGGTGGCCTATCACTCGCCCGAAGCGGCAGCCTATGACGCTTCGCTCTACAGCGCGGATGGCTATTACCATTCCACAAAACTGATCACGACCGGCATCGTCTACAACACCGGGGCCGCGATGGTGCCCACCTCTTGGGCGGATCTGGCCAAGCCGGAGATGGCAAATCTGGTGGCCATGCCTTCGCCGCTCTATTCCGGTGCAGCGCTCATTCATCTGGCGACGCTGACGGGCACACAAGGCCTCGGATGGGAGTATTATGAGGCGCTGGCCGCCAACAATATCCGCGCTGAGGGCGGCAATGGCGGCACCTTCAAAGCAGTTGCCGCGGGCGAGAAGCCTTACGGTGTGCTGGTCGATTTCATGGCGATCCGGGCCAAGGCTGACGGCTCTCCGGTGGAATTTGTGTTCCCGACTGAGGGTGTCTCCTATGTGACGGAGCCGGTGGCGATACTGGCGGGCACGGACCAGACCGAGGCCGCGCAGACCTTCGTGGACTTCGTGCTGAGCGAGGCAGGCCAGACCCTCGTGGTGGAGATGGGATATATGCCCGCCCGTGATGGGATGGCCAGCCCCGCAGGCTTTCCCGCGCGCGATGCGATCACGCTAATGGGGTTTGATCCAGTGAAAGCACTGGCCGATGCGGATGCAAACAAGGAAAAATTCTCGGGGATCTTCAACCTGCAGTGAGTATCTTTCCCCGAACACATGGCAGCGGATGGTCGATGGACCGTCTGCTGCCTTTGATTTTACTACCCGTCACACTCATCGCATTGGGGCCCGTGGCCCGCTTGCTGGTGGAGGGTGTGGGTTTTGGTGACGGGTTCACCACGAACCATGTGAGCACGGTGCTTGCCCGCCCTTCAACCGGAACTGCCCTGCGCAATTCGCTGGTAACGGCGGGGGTCGGCACGGTGCTGTCGATCCTTATCGGAGGGGCGTTCGCCTATCTGGTGGCTTTCACAAATGTGCGGGCCAAGGGGGCGTTGGTGTTCTGCCTCATGGTGCCGATGATGATCCCGCCGCAGATCACGGCGCTGGCGTGGATGCAGATGGCCGGCCCCTCCTCGACCCTGCTCAAGATCGTGGGCCTCGCGCCGCCACTGGGCAGCCCGCAGCCGCTGCATTCTGCGGGCGGGATCATCCTGCTGCTTGGCATCCAGCATGCATCGCTGGTGTTTCTGACCCTGCGGGCGGGCCTGCGGATGATCCCAGCGGAGCTGATCGAGGCCGCGCGCATGTCGGGGGCTGGCCCTGCGCGCGTCTGGATGCAAACGGTTCTGCCCCTGTCGCTGCCTGCGCTGGTCGCAGGGGGCGCACTGGCTTTTGTCACGGCCTTGGGCAACTTCGGGATCCCTGCGATGCTGGGCATTCCGGCGGGATATCTGACGATGCCCACGCTGATCTACCAGCGGCTGGTCAGCATGGGCCCGTCGGTTCTGCCCGAGGTTGCGGTGCTCGCCATGGTGATCGGGGGCGTGGCGATTGCGGGCGTTCTCCTCGCCCGACTGGCCCTGCGCCAGCGTGGCTTTGGCCTTGTGGGGCTGTCGGGGTCCACGCTCGCCCTCGGGCTGGGGCGTGCGCGGGCGGGGGTGGAGGCCGGATTGTGGGCCTTCATCTTCGTCATCCTCGCACTGCCGCTGCTGGCCCTGCTCGCCACCTCGCTGATCCCTGCCTACGGCGTGCCGCTGACCTTTGGCACCGCAACGCTGGAGGCATGGCACGAAGTGCTGGTGAGCCAGCCCGTGACGCGGCGCGCCTACGGCAATTCGCTGATGCTGGCGGGCGGTGCTGCCGGCATCCTGCTGCTGATCTGCCTGCCGCTCGCCTGGGTGCTTAAGCGGCGGCCAAGCCGGATCACCCACCTGCTAGACACGCTTGTCGATCTGCCTTACGCCTTGCCCGGTGTCGTGCTGGCGATTGCCTGCATCCTGACCTTTCTGAACCTGCCCTTCACCGACCGCACGCTCTATGGCACGGTCTGGATCATCCTGCTGGCCTATCTCGCACGGTTTCTGGTGGTCATGCTGCGCCCCGTGCAGGCGGGCATTGCCCAGCTAGATCCTGCGATGGAAGAAGCCGCCGCCAGCGTCGGCGCACCGCTGGGTCGGCGGTTGCGCGATATCGTTCTGCCGCTTGCCGCTCCTTCTGCGGCAGCGGGTGCTATTCTGGTCTTTCTCACAGCCGTGAACGAACTGACGGTGTCGGCCCTCCTGTGGTCATCGGGCACGCAAACGCTCGGGGTGGTGATCTATAACCTTGAGGACAGCGGCGAGACGGTGATGGCCTCGGCCCTCGCCCTCTCCATCGTGATGGCGGTGGTCGCACTCATGGTGCTGGTCCAGATCGGCGCGCGCAGATTTCCAAAAGGTGTCATCCCGTGGCAGAGCTGATCTTTTCCGACCTTTCACGCGAATTTGACGGGATACCCGCCCTCAAGCAGATTAATGCGCAGATCTCCTCGGGCGAGTTTGTGGCCCTGCTGGGGCCGTCGGGCTGTGGCAAGACGACCCTGCTGCGCCTGACCGCAGGCTTTGACCAGCCCAGCAGCGGGACTGTGCAGCTGGGGGGCCGGATCGTCGCCGGGGATGGCCATTTTGTGCCCGCTGAGGCGCGAGGGATCGGCGTTGTGTTCCAGTCCTACGCCCTGTGGCCTCACAAGACCGTGTTCGCCAATGTGGCCTATCCACTCGAAGTGCGCCACCTTGCCCGCGCGACGGTCGCGGCGCGCGTGACGGAGGCGCTGGAGCTGACGGGCCTGAGCACCTTGCGCGACCGGATGCCCGCGCAGCTGTCCGGCGGGCAGCGCCAGCGTGTCGCCCTTGCGCGATGTCTGGTCTTTGATCCCGCCGCCGTCCTGCTGGACGAGCCATTGGCCAACCTCGATCTGGCCCTGCGCGCCTCCATGCACGAGGCGTTTGTGATGTTTCACCAGCGCACAGCGGCAACGATGCTCTATGTCACCCACGACCAGAGCGAGGCGCTGGCCCTTGCGGACCGCGTGGCCGTGATGAAGGCGGGCGTGATCCACCAGTTTGCCACGCCAGAGATGCTTTACCGCGAGCCGGTGAATTGCTTTGTCGCAGGCTTTGTCGGGGATGGCGCGGTAGTGCCGGTGCAGCAGACAGGACCGCGCAGCGATGCTGGCATATCCGTCCGCGTGCTGGGTCAGGACCTCATCTGCACCAGAGCCACGGACGCGCCGACCCATGCCAGCATTCGGCCCGAGGCGATCACCCTGTCAGGTGAAGCGCCATTACGCGGGCGGGTCACTGCCTGCACCTACTTGGGCGGACGGTTTCGCATCATACTGGATGCGGCGGGCGAAACTCTGGTCGCCTTTTCCACACAACGCGCTGTATTCGGCGAGAATGTCGGCATAACGCTGGGTCGCGTCTGGGCGTTTCGAGATCAAGACGGGCAGCCATCTTGAAGGACATCTCGGAGAGTACCCGGAAAAAGGTCGATCCTCCCTCCGGGCTTTCTGGCTTTACTATTGCGCCGCGAGCAGCTCGGGCACGCTCAGCAACACCACTTCGTTGTCAGCTGCAGCATCAAGTTTGCGCCCCGAAGAGAACGGAAGGTTGTTGTCAATTGCCACCATGATATGGGTCTCATCCACGCGCATCACATCTTCGATGGTAAAGAAGGGCAGACTGAACCGCCCTGCTTCGCCCCCGTCTGTAGCAATTCGGGCTTTACCGTTGGGATCGGCGATGTCCATCAGATCGATCTGCCCGATGCGGCGCACAAATCCCTCTGCGTCCACCTGCGCCGTGTCGATCAGCACAACATGCTTGACCATTGCAGGGTTAGGAAAGCAATCAGGCGCGGGACCGGCGGCACATTTGAGCGACGGCTCGCCCTCGCCGTTGTCCCGCTCGATCACCAGCGCGCGCGAGGCGTCGATGAAGTTGAAATCTCCGATTGCGGTAGCCCCTGCTGCGAGTCTAAACTTGAAGCTGCCGCCCGTCCAATCCCGCGCGGCGGGATCAAACGCGAGCACGCGCAGGAAGTCGCCTTCGCTTGTGCCATCCGTCCCAAGCAGAGGTTTCTCCAGCATCGCCCAGAGCAGACCCGTATCAGGCTGGAGCGCCATCCCCTCATAGCCGCCGGAGCGCGGCACGGTCCAATCCTTGCCCATCACGGAGGTCGCGGTGATGCCGGGCGTGTCCGGGCTTTTGAGGGGCTGGCCGTCGATCATTGTGGGATAAACACCCAACACGCGGCCCTGCAGGTCTGCCTCGATGAGGTAAGGGCCGAATTCATCACCAATCCAGATCGCATCGTCCACGCGCTGAATACTCTCCAGATCGAAATCTGCACCTGTCAGATAGCGGCTGTCGGTCCCGTCCCACGAGATGCGGAACGGCACTTTGAAATCGGGATCATGCAGGAAAACAGTCTCCTTCACCTCGACAGCACCGGTCTCAAAATCTGCCGCCATCCGGCTGAAAAACAGCATCGTGTCGGGGCTGTTGGCCTTCGACCCGAAGCCGTTGTCCGTCAGCACATAGACAGAGCCATCCTCCGCCCGCTCCATCGCAAAGCCAGAAAACCCCTGCAATGGCTGGCCGATGAAGGGCAGGCTGATTCCAGTGGTGCGGTTGCCGTGCAGAGCACCCGTGGTACCCGCGACCGACATCGGATTCGCATTGCGGGCCGCCCCTGTGAATTTGCCGCTGATCCAAGCATCACGCGGGGCATCCGCAGGCGGTGCCACAAGGGTGAACGCGGGCAGATAGGCGTGACCTGCCAATGTGGCGGGAAAATTCTGCTCGGCGAAAGCCGGAGCGGCCAGCGCAAAAACGGCAAGGGGGACATATTTAGCAATCATCGGAAGCCTCCATAAATGATGACTCCTTAACGCCTGCCCGAGTTACGGATGCGTGACGTATTAATGAAGATTATATGAAATCGTAAGGCGTGGACCAAAGGACAATGGATCAGCCACCGCCAAAAGCCCCTTGATCGGCGTTGTCACAAAACTTTCTTAAAACCTACACAAACGTGAAATGAGGCACGGCTATCTATCCCGAAAGAGTTTGGGGATGTTGAATGCTTACGATAGAAAAAATTACAAAGACTTACGGCGACAAAACCGCCGTGCGCGCGGCCAGTTTTTCTGTAGATGCGCCAATGATGATCGGGATCATCGGCCGCTCCGGCGCGGGCAAGTCGACGCTTCTGCGAATGCTCAACCGGCTCACTGATTCCACATCGGGCGACGTGGTCTTTGAGGGGCAAAACATCACTGCGCTGCGCGGTGCTCACAAGCGGAATTGGCAATCGCAATGCGCCATGATCTTTCAGCAGTTCAATCTGGTGCCTCGTATTGATGTCGTCTCGAACGTGCTGCACGGAACGCTCAACCGCCGCTCCACATTGGCCACGATGTTCAACATCTACCCTGACGAGGATATCCACCGCGCCATCGACATTCTCGAACGGCTTGGCATTGCCGAGCATGCAGCCAAGCGCGCCGAGGCGCTTTCAGGTGGTCAACAACAGCGCGTGGCGATTGCGCGCGCGCTGATGCAGGACCCCAAGATCATCCTTGCGGATGAGCCGATTGCATCGCTGGACCCGATGAACGCGCAGGTGGTGATGCAATCGCTGCGCGACATTCACGAGCAGGATGGCCGCATGGTCATCGCAAACCTGCACACGCTGGATACTGCGCGCCGCTACTGCGACCGCGTAATCGGAATGCGCGACGGGGCGATCGTTTTTGACGGCACCCCCGCTGAGCTAACGACGGATACAGCCCGCGAGATTTATGGCGCCGATGCCAGCTTCTCCGAGGCGACTACCTCCACCGAGATCGAAACAACCCCGGCTGCCAGATACATGGCAACCGGTATCGCGGCGCAGTAGCGTCATTGCCCTCGCGCCCGAGCATGGGTGCATCAAACATGAGAGATACCAGATGAAAAAAGTCATCGCACTTGCACTTGCAACGACCGCGCTTTCCAGCGCCGCCTTTGCGCAGGACACCGCCATCACAGAATTCCGCATCGGCATTCTGGGCGGCGAGAACGCACAGGACCGCATGAACAGCAATGAATGTATGCGCGCCTATACCGAAGAGCTGCTGGGCGTTGAGACCAAGCTGTTTGCCCCCGCCGACTATAACGGCGTTATTCAGGGATTGCTGGGCGGCACGCTCGATATGGCATGGCTCGGGGCTTCGGCTTATGCGGCGGTCTATACGCAGGACGCAGAGGCGGTCGAGCCGGTGCTGGTCAAGATCAATCTCGACGGCTCCTTTGCCTACCATTCCATCGGTTTTGCCCGCATCGACAGCGGCCTGACCAAGCTGGAAGACGTGAAGGGCAAAGTGTTCGGGTTTGGTGATCCGAACTCCACCTCCGGCTACCTGATCCCCTCCATCGAGATCCCGCAGCTGACCGGATCAACAATGGAAAACGGTGCCTATTTCGGTGAGGTCAAATTCACCGGCGGCCACGAGCAGACCATCGTTGCTGTGAACAACGGCGATGTGGATGCAGGCGTCACATGGGCCGACGGTCAGGGCAACTGGGAAGACGGCTACAACTCCGGCGCGCTGCGCAAGGCGGTTGATGCCGGTCTGGTCGACATGAACGATCTGGTCGAAATCTGGCGCTCCAAGCCGATCCCCGAAGGCCCTGTCGTGCTGCGCAAGTCGCTGCCGCAGGACGTGAAAGACAAGATGATCGCATTGGTCGATAACCTGCACGAGAACGATGCAGATTGCGCCTACGGTGTGGCAGCAGGCGAGAGCCTCGGCTTCAATCCGATCACCCATGACGCCTACGAGTCGATCATCGCGGCGCGCCTGTCACAATCGAATTGAATAAAGACCTTTCAAATCGCTCTGCTGGCTCCGGTATTTTATCGGGGCCAGTAATTTTATGTGAGGTAGAGAATGACTGACATCACGGACGACAGCCCGCGCGGCATAGACATGCGCACGCATTATATCTCGCAGATGCGCGCCAAGCGGATCATGAATATGATCCTGCTGATCCTTTTTACGGCACTGCTGATCCTGGGGTTCAATACAGCCGATGACCGAAACGCAGGCGGCTTCTGGGACGGATTGCGCAACGTCTTTGATTTCCCCGGCGATGTGATCGGCGAGGCGGTCGAGCGCTTCCACCTGATGCCCGGCTATCTGGTGAAATATTTCCCCTCGCTGATCGAGACGGTGAACATCGCGGCAGCGTCCACCCTGCTGGGCGTGCTGATCGGGCTGGTGCTGTCCTTGCTGGTCACACGCGGGCTGGCACCCGTGCCGTGGCTGGTAGGCCCGCTGCGCCGCGTCCTCGATATCCTGCGAGCGATCCCCGAGATCGTCATCGCCCTGATCCTGATCTATCTGCTGGGCGGCGGGCCGGTGCCTGCGATGATCGCCATCGCTATGCATACAATCGGCGCAATGGGCAAGCTCTTCTCGGAAGTTAACGAGAACGCATCGCTGAAACCTGTCGAAGGCCTCGAGTCCGTAGGCGCGACATGGTCAAAGCGGATGTGGCTGGGTGTGATCCCGCAGGTGGCGCCTAATTATTTCAGCTATGCGCTGCTGCGGTTCGAGATCAACATTCGCGCCTCCGCCATCCTCGGCTTTGTCGGCGCGGGCGGCATTGGCTATGACCTGCGCAACACAATGAGCTGGGGCCAAGGCAAATTCGACGAGGCGGCGGCGATCTTCCTGCTGCTGTTTGCAACCATCATTGTCGTTGACCAAATCTCGAGCCTGATCCGGAACCGCCTGATCCATGGCGCACGCCTGTCGGAGACGCATCCATGAACACCGCCACCCTGCACGCCGACGCAAAGCGCCAGTTTGGCCGCAAGCGGCTGATCTCATTTGCCTTTCCCGCTCTTTGTCTCGCCTATTTCACCTATATCTTCTTTGCCTTCGACATCATGGGGCTGGGCAGCCGCATCAACGTCAACAATGCCGCGACACTGGTCTCGGACGTCTACAGCTTCAAAACCCATGTCGCGCGCGACAACCGCGACGGCAGCATCGAGATCGCCATCGAGGGCGAGCGCAAGGGCCGCTATGCGGAGGGCACCAGCCCCGACTGGGTCACGCTGGGCAATCAAACGCGCATTGATCTGGGCAACGGGCATATCGTGATATTTGACGGGCCACAGGTCCGCTATGATATCCCCGGTTATGGCAGGGTCGAGGCCACTCCAGGCGCTGGCGGCGTGGACGCAACCTATCCCGCAGGCCCGCTGCCAGAGTTCATCAGCGCGTCCAAAAACCGTGTGATGATCGTGACAGACGCGGGCCGCCTCACAGTCACCCGCAACCGCGCGGAAGTGTTCAAATACGAGGCGGGCTGGGAGCTCTTCTTCTTCACGCTCGACAGCCCCTATCATAATATGAGTTGGCCGCAGGTCGCCTCGGCGGCGGTGAATGGCGAGGCGGGAGCCATCTGGCAGGACTTCTGGAAAAACAGCATGTGGCGCCATTCGGAGGTGGCGTGGGCCATCGTCGAGACGATCCTGATGGCCTTTCTCGGCACGTTCGGGGCGGCACTGATCGCGCTGCCGCTTGGATTTCTGGCGGCAAAAAACTTTACTCCGCTGGGCGGTCTACGCTTCGCCGCCCGCAGGCTCTTTGACTTTCTGCGCGGCGTTGACGGGCTGATCTGGACGATTGTCCTGAGCCGCGCCTTCGGTCCCGGCCCGCTCACCGGAGCGCTGGCGATCCTGCTCACGGACACCGGCTCTTTCGGCAAGCTCTTTTCCGAAGCGCTGGAAAATGTGGACGAAAAACAAATCGAAGGCGTTGCCTCTACCGGTGCCAAACCATTGCAAAAATACCGCTTTGGCGTCATTCCACAGATCACGCCGGTGCTGCTGAGCCAGATCCTCTACCACTTTGAATCCAACACCCGCTCGGCCACGATTATCGGCGCGATCACCGGTGGCGGGATCGGGCTGTTCCTGACGCAGGCCATCATTACCCAGAAGGATTGGGAAGAGGTCAGCTATTACATCGTGCTCATCGTGCTGATGGTCATCGCGATGGATACGCTGTCCGGCTGGCTGCGCGGGAAGCTTATCAAAGGCGACGAGGGCGGGCACTGATGGCACGTCTCAACGAGGGTGCGCCCTTCCTCCATCCTGATTGCGAAATCACGGATGCCACCTTTGGCACATATGTCGAGATCGGGCGCGGCAGCAGGCTCGCCCATTGCACATGGGGCGATTATTCCTACTGCGACCGTTTTGCCGATGTTGCCAACACCAGCATTGGCAAGTTCAGCAATATCGCCGCCTTCGTGCGGATCGGCGCCACGGATCATCCGATGGAAAAGGCCAGTCAGCATCATTTCCACTACCGCTCAGCCAGCTATTTCGACGACGCGGAGGATGACGCAAGATGGTTTGCCCATCGCCGGACACGGCGCACGGTCATCGGACATGACACATGGCTGGGCCACGGCGCACAGGTCCGGCCTGAGGTGAACATCGGCCACGGTGCGGTTATCGCCGGTGGCGCGATTGTGACCAAGGATGTCGCCCCCTACATGATCGTTGCTGGCATACCTGCAGTGCCGATCAGAGCGCGCTATCCCGCCCCTGTTGCGGAGCGGATGATGGCACTTGCATGGTGGGACTGGCCGCACGCCCGGCTGCGCGCAGCGCTCAAGGATTTCCGTATGCTGCGCGCCGAAGCGTTTCTGGATAAATACGAATAGTCATTCTGCCGCATGTGCGATGGCGGGTTGCGGGGCAGTCAGCCGCTCTGCCAATCCGCCGCAGATATGGGACCAGCGGCCTGCGACCATCGTGCCCTCGATCTGGCGGGTCTGTGCGTTGCAGATCACGATATCCGCGCGGTTGCCCGCCACCAGCGTCCCCCGATCCGTCAGGCGCATGATGCGCGCCGGATTGGTCGAGATCATCTGCCACGCCGCGCCAAACGACATCATCCCGTCATCCGCCAGCGAGAATGCCGCGCGCGCCAGCGAGGGATAATGATAATCCGAAACAAGCGCGTCACACAGGCCCCGCCGGATCAGATCAGTCGCAGCAATATTGCCCGATTGCGACCCCCTGCGAACGACATTTGGCGCACCCATCAACACCGGATTGCCCATGGCGTGGGCGACCTGAGCGGGTTCGACACGGATAGGAAATTCGCAAATCCGCGCGCCGATCATGCCGTAATAATCACGTGTGGCCGCATCAGGATCATCGTGACTGCCATATCGGATCTTGGCGCGGTCAAAGGCATTCGCCAGATTGCACAGATACCGTGGAACGCGGGCGCGCTGGATCTGCGCGGCCTTTACGATTGCGATATGCGCCGCAACATCGCGGCCCGCCCGCTTTGCCCAGACGGCGAGACCTTCAGGATCGTTTTCGACCATATCCAGCGCCTCGGCGATGTGATCGTTGAAGATCACATAATCGATTCCGTGGCGGGCAATTGCGGCCAGCAAGCGGGCTTCGGTTTCAACCGTATGCGTCTCACAGCGGATCTGGATGCGCAGGTCGGTTAGGGCGCGGGGGCGGTATTGCGCCAGCGCCTCCATAAAGCTTTCGGCAAACTCAGGGCCGCGGCTGCCGCCCTCCCATGACCAGCTTTGAGCCATCCATGCAGTTGTGACACCGTTCGCGGCGGCATCGTGATCAACGGCTTGCAGACCAACCTCGCTTGGAAAAGGTGCCGAGGGGCGCGGCGCCAGATGCCGCTCAAAGGCGTCGCCATGCAGATCAATGATCCCCGGCAAGACAAGATACCCGCGCAAATCGATCGACCGGTCAGCCTGGGCATCCGTTACCCATCCATCGCAGATTACAACATCCCCCTCTATCAGGGCGTCGTTGCGCAGAACCAAAGCGCCCGACAGGCGCACGCTTTGAAAATTAGGCATATGATTTGCTCGAATTTGATATTTTCCAAAACGTTACCAAGCCTTTGTTTCAACTGTGTGACATTCTAATCCGCGTTCAGGGTAAGCGTCACTTTATCTCCGGCAAACCATGTCCGGCCCGCCTCAATAGGGATGCCATTCTCGTCCACGTTCACACTGGTGGTCCTGATGATCGGGGCATGCTCCGCAATCCGCAGGTGCAGGGCCTGCGTGGCTGTCGCGAGTTTGGCGTTAATGCGCGTTTGCGCGCGGGTGTAGTCCGCCACGCCTCCCGCCCGCAGCGCCGCCGTTACAGATGGATCTGCGCGCAACGCCTCCAAAATGCGGGGAAACCGTGCCGCGCAAAAAACACTTCGAAACAGCGCAATCGGGTGCCCCTCAGACAGCGACAGCCCCTCATAGACATGGACCTGCGCATCACCTTCCAGCTCAAGCGCCGCGCGCTCTTCCATGCGCGCAGTGCGGGTCTCAAGCAACAGAACCGTTTTGGCTGGCGTCCGCCCCGCTGCGGTCAGGTTCTGATGAAACCGCACGCGCGGCCCAATGGGATAATCCGTCGCAACTGAAGTGACGAACACGCCCGCCCCCCGCCGCGCATGAACCAGCCCCTCATCCGCAAGCGCGCCAAGCGCCTGGCGCACCGTGTGGCGGTTCACACCAAAACGTTGTGCCAGAACGGCCTCGGTCGGGATTTTGCCCCCCGAAGGATAGAGGCCATTGGAAATTTCGCGGCGCAGGGCGGCAGCAATGGCGGACCAGATCGGGGTGCGGGCCGGGCTGTCGGTCGGGGAATTTGTCGCCATGTCACGAAAACTTCACAAAAATGGGGATTGGCCAACGATAGCTGAGCCTATAGTATTTGTATAGTTGTATAGCAAATTCTCAAAGGTGTCTAGATGAACATGATGAGTGATCCCAATGCCGCGCGGAAAGAATGGCTTGGCCTGCTTGCCAGATCTGCACCGGCAGAGGTCGCGCGGCTTTGGCACGCGTTGGAAATTGATCCGCCACACAGCCTGTTGCGGGCGCCAGAGATTGGCGGCGTGATGGTGCGCGGGCGCGCAGGCGCTGTGGGTGCCGCTTTCAATCTGGGTGAGATGACGGTCACGCGCGCGTCGGTCAAACTCGCGGATGGCAGCGTCGGGCACGGCTATGTTCAGGGCCGAAACAAAGATCACGCGGTGCAGGCCGCCCTTGTGGACGCGCTCATGCAGACCGACACCGCAGCGGACATCGAGGGCGGCATGCTCAAACCGCTTCGGGATGAGATGCGCGCGCGCCAGACAGACCGCGCCGCCAAGGCCGCCGCCACAAAGGTAGATTTTTTCACAATGGTGCGAGGGGAAGACTGATGCAGGTTCATGCACTTGAGGGGGGATTTGTTGACGCGCCAGTGGCTGCCAGCCATGCGTTTCGTGCGGTGATGACCGCAATGGCCCGTCCGGGTAAGATTTTGACCGTTCAGGGCGCGCTGCCGCCGGCACCCTTGTCGCCTGCGGCGGGCGCAGTCATGCTCACGCTCTGCGATCCTGACACGCCGATTTTCCTTGGGGTGGCCCATGATACAGCGGTGCTGCGCGACTGGATCACCTTTCATACCGGCGCGCCACTGGTAAATGCGGCGCAGGCGGCGTTTGCATTCGGCACGTGGGATGATCTGCCGCTGGAGGCCTTCGCCGTGGGGAGCGCTGAATACCCTGACCGGTCCGCAACCGTCATTGTCGAGACGGATCTGCTGGAGAATACCGGCACCACCTTACGTGGTCCCGGCATCAAGGAAACTGCCCTGCTGTCTTTGCCCCAGACTGATGTTTTCGCCCAGAACACAGCCCTCTTTCCACTCGGGCTGGATTTCATCTTTGCCAGCGGCGCGCGGCTTGCCGCCCTGCCGCGCAGTACGAGGGTCGGCTGATGTATGTCGCAGTAAAAGGAGGCGAGCGAGCGATTGACAATGCCCATGCGTGGCTGGCTGAGGAGCGGCGTGGGGACCCTTCGGTTGCGGAGCTGAGCGTGGCGCAAATTCGCGAACAGCTGTCATTGGCTGTCAACCGCGTCATGGCTGAAGGGTCGCTATATGATCCCAACCTTGCTGCACTCGCTATCAAACAGTCGCGCGGGGATCTGATCGAGGCGATTTTCCTGATCCGCGCCTACCGCACCACCCTGCCGCGCTTTGGCGGCTCCAACCCAGTGGACACGGAAACGATGGCCTGCGACAGGCGCGTCTCTGCCACGTTCAAGGACGCGCCGGGCGGTCAGGTGCTGGGGCCGACGTTCGATTACACCCACCGCTTGCTAGATTTCAAACTGGCCGCCGATGGTGAGGCGGGTGAAGTTCAGACCGCACCGCCGCATGACGCACGCACGCCGCACATCATGTCCTATCTGGACCGCGAAGGGCTGATCCAGCCCGAGGCATCGGATGATGCACCCCCGCCTGATCTGACGCGCAGCCCACTCGAATTACCCGCTGCCCGTGCGCTGCGCCTGCAGGCACTTACCCGCGCAGATGAGGGGTTTATCCTCGGCATGGCCTACTCCACCCAGCGTGGCTATGCGCGCAACCACGCCTTTGTGGCGGAGTTGCGCATCGGTGCGGTCGCGGTTGAGGTGGACATCCCGGAGCTGGGCTTTGCCATCGAGATCGGTGAGATCACCGTGACGGAATGCGAGACCGTCAACCAGTTCCAAGGCTCCAAAACCCAACCGCCCCAGTTCACGCGCGGCTACGGCCTCGTGTTCGGCATGACGGAGCGCAAGGCCATTTCAATGGCACTGGTGGACCGCGCTTTGCGCTGGAAAGAGCTGGGGGAGGATAACCTCGGCGCGCCCGCACAGGATGAAGAATTCGTGCTCTACCACTCCGACAACATTCAGGCGACGGGGTTCCTCGAGCATATCAAGCTACCCCATTACGTCGATTTCCAGTCCGAGCTGGAACTGATCCGCAAGCTGCGCCGCGACGCACAGGCAAACATGCAGGAGGCCGCAGAATGACAGATTATAACTTTGCCTATCTGGACGAGCAGACCAAGCGGATGATCCGCCGCACTATCCTCAAGGGCCTCGCGATACCCGGTTATCAGGTGCCGTTTGCCAGCCGCGAGATGCCTATGCCTTACGGATGGGGCACCGGGGGTGTTCAGGTGTCAGCCGCTGTGCTGACGCCGGATGATACGCTCAAGGTGATCGACCAAGGGGCTGATGATACGACCAATGCCGTCTCGATCCGGCGGTTTTTCCAAAAAACGGCGGGTGTTGCCGTCACCGAGGCTACGGCGCAAGCCAGCGTGATCCAGACCCGCCACCGCATTCCGGAGCAGGACCTGCGCGAGGACCAGATCATCGTCTATCAGGTGCCGATCCCCGAGCCGCTGCGGTTTCTGGAGCCCTCCGAGGTCGAGACGCGCAAGATGCACAGTCTTGAGGAATACGGGCTGATGCACGTCAAGCTCTATGAGGACATCAGCCAGCACGGCGATATCGCGACCGCCTATGCCTATCCGGTCAAGGTGGAGGGGCGCTATGTAATGGATCCCTCGCCAATCCCGAAGTTCGACAACCCAAAGCTGGAGATGGCCGGTATCCAGCTGTTTGGCGCAGGGCGCGAGCAGCGGATCTATGCGATCCCGCCTTACACGCAGGTCGTTAGCCTTGATTTTGACGATTACCCTTTTCAGCCGACCAAGGCAGATCACGCCTGCGGGCTGTGCGGCGCGCACGACAGCTATCTTGACGAGCTGATCGTGGATGACGAGGGCGGGCGCGTGTTCATGTGCTCTGACACAGATTATTGCGCCACTCGGCGGCGTGCGGGCCATGTGGGCACCCATGGCACGCCATTTGAGGAGGACGCGGCATGACCCCGCTCTTGCAGGTTGAAAACATCGCGAAATTCTATGGCGCGCGCATCGGATGCGCGGATGTATCATTCGATCTCTACCCCGGAGAGGTGATGGGCATCGTGGGCGAGAGCGGCTCTGGTAAGTCCACGCTGCTGAACTGTCTGGCGGGGCATCTGGTGCCCGATCGCGGTGCGGTGCGGTTTGATACCCGCACGGGCGGTCTGCGCAATACCGTGACAATGTCAGAGCCGGAGCGGCGCATGCTAGGCCGCACCGATTGGGCCTTTGTCCACCAGCACGCCCGCGACGGGCTGCGCATGAACGTGAGTGCGGGCGGTAATGTGGGTGAGCGGCTGATGGCCGTCAATGCGCGCCATTACGCTGAGATCCGCACACAAGCCATCGACTGGCTGGGCCGCGTCGAGATCATGGCCGACCGAATTGACGACCGCCCCACCGCCTTTTCGGGTGGCATGCAGCAACGCCTGCAGATTGCGCGCAATCTGGTGACCGGCCCGCGGCTGGTGTTCATGGACGAGCCTACGGGCGGCCTTGATGTGAGCGTGCAGGCGCGGCTGCTGGATCTTTTGCGCGGTCTGGTGCGCGAGATGAGGCTGAGCGCCATCATCGTGACCCATGATCTGGCCGTCGTGCGCCTGCTGGCGGACCGTCTGATGGTGATGAAGGACGGGCATGTGGTCGAGACGGGCCTGACCGATCAGGTGCTGGATGATCCACAGCACGCCTATACCCAGCTTCTTGTTTCTTCCGTTTTGCAGGTGTGAGCCGATGATTGTCGTTGAAAATGTATCCAAATCCTTTGTCCTTCACAATCAGGGCGCAGCCACGATCCCTGTCATGAAAGGCGCGTCCCTGAGAGTAGCAGCGGGAGAATGTTTGGCGCTGACCGGAGCGTCGGGGGCGGGTAAATCCACGCTGATGCGGATGATCTACGGCAACTACCTGACCAGCTCCGGAAGTATTATGGTAGGCGATGTGGATGTGGCCCGCGCCGCCCCGCGCGAGATCATCACCCTGCGCCGCCATACGCTGGGCTATGTCAGCCAGTTTCTGCGCGTGGTGCCCCGGGTCAGCACCCTTGACGTGGTGGCGGAGCCGTTGCTGGCCACGGGCACATCGCGGGCCGACGCAGTGCAGACCGCGCGCGATCTGCTGACGCGCCTTAACATCCCCGAGCGCCTCTGGACCCTCAGCCCGACCACGTTTTCCGGCGGAGAGCAGCAACGCGTGAACATCGCGCGTGGTTTTGCCTATCCGTATCCCGCGCTGCTGCTGGATGAGCCGACAGCCAGTCTTGATCCCGTGAACCGTGCAACGGTCTTGGCGATGGTCAACGAGGCCAAGGCGCGGGGTGCTGCAATTATCGGGATTTTCCACGACCATGCAGCGCGCGAGGCCATCTGCGACCGCCAGTTGGACATGACCCGATACACGCCCGGACTTGCCGCATGACGGGACGACTCGTCGCCGTCGTTGGCGCGTCCGGCGTAGGCAAAGACAGCGTGATGACTGCCCTTGCAGAAACCACCCCGCAGATCAGCCTTGCAAGGCGGGTCATCACCCGACCAAGTGACGCTGGCGGTGAAGACTTTGACGGGATCGGTGAGGCTGAATTCCTTGCCCGCGATGCGGCAGGCGAATTTGCTCTGAGTTGGTCCGCACACGGGCTGCGATATGCGATCCCCGATGCCGTCGATGTGCCGCTTTTGGCGGGTCATGACGTGCTCGCAAACCTGTCCAGAAGTGTTTTGACGCAAGCAACCGCACGTTTTGAGCAGTGCGAGGTCCTGCATCTGACGGCCAGCCGCGAGGTTCTGGAACAGCGCCTGATTGCGCGGGGCCGCGAGAGCCGCGCTGACATCATGCGGCGTCTGGACCGCACGGCGGGGGCGCTGCCCGCAGGGATAAAAACCCACCAGATCGACAACAGCGGCCCGCTGGATCTCACCGTGCAGGCCGTCATTGCTGCCCTCTATCCTGTAAGGGCGTAGCGGTGGATTTGATGGAACATCCCTTCCGCATCCTCGCCCATGAGGGTGACCGCGTCGATCATCACAGGGGCAGGCAACAGCGCAGTGATGTCGGGAACCAGCGCCCCAATCACTTGGGCCGCGACCTCCTCTGTCGCCCGACCACTCAGCGTAAGGTGAAAATGGAAGTCCTCGAAAATATAGGGATAGCCCCAGACCATCATCTGCTGGTCCTGACGCGGGCTGAGGCGCGCTTTGCGGCGCCGCGCGATATAAGCCTCACTCAAAGGCGCGCGCAAATGGTCGAATGCCCGGACCGTGTGGCCTGCGAATTCACGCAGCGCGGGCGGATTCTGCAAGGGCCGCAGCGCGATGAACCCGTGTTCATACACAAGCCCAAATGGTCCTGCATCGAGCGGGGCATGCTGACGCGCAAACTGCGCAGCAGTCTCTTCCAGCACGCCGTCGCCGGTATCGGTGGCAAGCACGAAGGGCGCCTTGAGTGTGCCGTGAAAGCCGTAGGCGCGCGGCGTCGCAGTGACGGCGTCCACATCAAGACCCGCGAAAACAGGTGTTTGCACGGCGGTGCCCGCAGCGCTGTCCCAGCCCAGCCAGCGTGCGCCCCACTCGGCCAACCGGCCCTCGGGCGTATAGAATATCGCATATCGCTTAAACACAAAACTTCTCCAGAATATCCCATGCAGGCCAGATGGCCCGCCGCTTTTTGTCCCTCCTCCTTTGCCAAAGGCACATGACAGTCCCATGACAAATCACACAATTTTCGCCAATGCCAACCTGATTTTACCGAATGAAGTCGTTTCCGGCAGCCTGCGGGTGTCGAACGGCAACATCACCGACATCGACACTGGCACATCCGTTCCAACGGGTGCGCTGGATATGGGTGGTGCCTTTCTCGCGCCTGGATTGGTCGAGCTGCACACGGATAATCTCGAGCGCCATCTTGCGCCGCGCCCCAAGGTTGACTGGCCCCACCGTGCGGCCATTCTGGCCCATGACCGCGAGCTGGCGGGGACAGGTATCACAACAGTATTTGACGCGCTTCGCGTCGGGTCCATCGTCTCGGGCGCCAGCAAGAGGTACGGTAAATATGCCCGCGAAGTGACCGATGAAATCCTCGGGTTGCGCAAGGCCGGTCTGTTGCGGATCAGCCATCACATCCACCTGCGCGCCGAAATCTGCTCTGAGACACTGATCGAGGAATTGGACGCCTTTACCCCCGATGACCGGATCGGGATCATATCGATGATGGACCACACACCCGGCCAGAGGCAATTTGCGGACATCTCGAAGTTCGAGAGCTACGTGCGTGGCAAATATACATTCGGCGATCAGGAGTTCAAAGACTACGTCGAATTCCTCTACGGTCTGCAGGCGAAATTCGGACGTCCTCATGAGGAGGCAACCGTAGCGGCGGCGCGGCGGCTGGCTGCCACACTGGCCAGCCATGACGATACAACACGCGATCAGGTCGCGACCAGCCATGCCTACGGGGTCAGCATGGCCGAATTTCCGACGACCGTCGAGGCAGCCAATGCCTGCCGTGCCAACGGGATCGCAACCATCATGGGCGCGCCGAACCTCATCCGAGGCGGTTCACACTCGGGCAATGTCGCGGCCTCAGAGCTGGCGAAGATTGATCGTCTGGATATCCTGTCGTCGGACTATGTGCCCTCTGGCCTGCTGATGGCGGCGGTGCAGCTCGGCCAGCTTTGGGATGATCTGCCGCGCGCAATGGCCACCGTCACTGCACGTCCAGCACAGGTTGTAGGCCTCTCAGACCGAGGCCACCTATCAGTGGGCACGCGGGCCGATCTGGTGGCATTTTCGGTTGTGGATGGCACGGCCGCTGTGCGCGAGACATGGAGTGCAGGCACACGGGTTTTTTGATCAACCCGCGTGATCTGCGCGCCGGCTCTTTTCATGCAGCCACTGGTGGATCGCTCTTGACGAAGCGCCCGAACAGACGGCATCTCCGACCAGATCAAGATGGCGGGCCGGTGATTTCACCGGATGCACGCTCCGCCCCGTGGCATCGGTAACCCAAACGGCTTCAATCAGACCGGCTTCGTTGGTCTCCGCGATATACTGCGATTTGCTTTCAGACATAAGTTATCCCCAGAATCGATTTCCCAATGCAAGCTTCCCACAGTCGAACAAGTTCACAAAAGTTTAATTTTCCAAAAAGACGCGCATCCTACTCAGGCCTATGATTCAATTGCAAAACTGTTTTGGTGTCACGAAGCATGCCAAAGCTCACGTCATAAATCTTTCATGAGACTGTCACCGTCCTGCAAGCTGCACAATGTATTCGTCTGCGCATCTGGAGGCCCATACAGGGCCCATGTTTCAGGACGGAGCGAATGCAATGACACTTCTTATCGGTGCAGCCCTCGGGGTTGCTGATCTTGCGACTTATTCAGACTGGCTGAAAGAGGAGCAGCGCGATCTCGAACTCCAGAGCTTTCACAGCGCAGACGTGCTTTCAGGTGACTTCACGCCGCTGGCAGACGAAGTGAACAAATTGCTCGATGGCTATAAGGGCCGTTTGGGCCTGCACGGGCCGTTCTGGGGCTTTGGCATTGCCTCGCAAGACCCTGAGGTGCGGGCGATTGCCGCCAAACGTATGGCGCAGGGGCTGGATGCCTGCCGTGCTGTGAACGCGACCCAAATGGTCATCCACTCCCCCTATACCATTTGGGATTACAACAATATTGACCAATACGAGACGGGCCGCGCCGATCTGATCGGGCGGGCGCATGATACACTGCGGGCCGCTGTCACCCGCGCCGAGGATCAAGGCGTGCAACTGGTGATCGAGAACATCGAAGATGTCGATCCAACGGACCGTTTGAATTTGGTCCGCAGCTTTGGCAGCGAGGCGGTTAAGCTATCGCTCGATACGGGTCATGCACAGTATGCTCATCTCACCAACGGCGCACCGCCCGTTGATTACTATGTGACCTCGGCAGGCAATATGCTGCACCATGTGCATTTGCAGGATGCTGAAGGCTATGCCGACCGCCATTGGGCAATTGGCGAAGGTAACATCCGCTGGTCTGCCGTGTTCCGTGCCCTTTCAACGCTGGAAAGCGCGCCGCGGCTGATCCTTGAGTTGCGCGACAAGGCCGGTATTCCAACCTCCATGGCCTATCTGGCCGCTCACGGTCTGGGGCGGTGAGCATGTTGAAGTTTATCGTCCTGAGTGATCTGCATCTGGTCCGGGAGGGCGCGCATTCGCACGGATTGGACACGACCGACCGCCTGAACACAGGCATCGCCGCGATAAATGCCCGTCACAGTGACGCCGATTTTTGTGTGCTTGCTGGGGATCTTGCCGATTTGGGCGAAGCAGAGGCCTATCACCGGCTCAAAGAGTGTCTCTCACGTCTGGAAATTCCGGTGCATATCACCATCGGCAACCATGATAACCGGGATACTTTTGTTCAGGTCTTTGGACAGGAGCTGGTGAGCAAGACTGGCCATATAGACAAGGTCATCGACTGCAAAGGCCAGCGGGTCATCTTGCTGGATTCTGCCGTGACTGGCCAGCACGGCGGGCGGCTGGAGCAAGGGCAGCTTGATTGGCTTGCGGCACGACTCTCAGAGGTTCCGGACATCCCCGTTACGGTTGTGCTACACCACCATGCCAATCCGCTTTATACCCGCGTTGACCGAATTATTCTGGAAAACGGCGATGATTTTGTAAGCGTTCTGAAGCAGCATAATAATTTGCGTCAGGTAATCGCAGGGCATGTTCATTATACGTCTACGGCGCTATGGCACGGCGTTGCCTTCACGACGCTGGCGGGGGGCCATTACAACGTCACTGTGCCACTCGATCCGCAAGCCGAAGTGGACCGGCTGGACGGTCCGGCGCAAATGGCGGTGGTCTTGTCGGATGCCGCGCAAACGCTTGTGCATTTTGACAGCTATATTGATCCGGCTCAGGTCATTTCCGCGCTTTAGCATCCTGCGCACCAAACGCGCGTAGCACTGAAAAGAGGGGCCACTGGCCCCCTTAAAGCCTTCCAAAAAAACACTTTTTCTGCGTCGCGAAACCATCACAAACAGGCAATAAAACTTTAACCAAACTGACGCCTTACCGTCACATCCCGCCACCAATCTCCCCTCATGCGCTGCTGCTGCGCTGCATTTATTGAACTGGAGATGGACAATGAAACTTTCCCTCGTGAGCACATCCGTGCTGGCACTTCTGGCTCTGTCGGGCGCAGCTGTGTCTCAGACGGCTGACAAGATCAAATTCGACTACTGGTATGGTCTGAGCGGCCAGCTCGGTGATGTGGTGGCCGCGACCTGTGACCGCTTCAACGAGAGCCAGTCCACCTATGAGATCACCTGTGTCGGGCAAGACGGCTATGCCAATGCCGTGCAGAACACCATTGCCGCCTTCCGCGCGGGTCAGCACCCCACCGTTGTGCAGGCCTATGACGCAGGCACCGCCGATCTGATGATGTCGGGCGAATTCTATCCCGTCTCCAAGATGATGGCGGATTTCAACATAGACATTGACTGGGACAACTTTTTTCCCGGTATCTCGAACTACTACGCCTCCTCAACCGGAGAGCTTTTCTCGATGCCGTTCAACAGTTCCACCCCGATGATGTACTACAACATCGCCGATCTGGAGGCCGCTGGCATCTCGACCCCGCCCGCCACATGGGAAGATTTCGAGGCAGCACTTGTCGCGATCAAAGCGACAGGCAAGGAATGCGCGTTCGGTTATGAGCCTTCTACATGGATCGACATGGAGCAGTTTTCCATGGCGCACGGCATCCCGATTGCCACTAACAACAACGGCTATGACGGGTTGGACAGCGAATATGTCTATAACACCACGCTGCACGTCAAGCACATGGAAAACATCAAGCGCTGGTATGATGACAAGCTCCTGGAGATCCGTTCGACCCAAGGCGGGCTAAACGCGCGCGACAGCTTTGCACAGAACGAATGCTCGCTCTACTTCGGGTCCATCGCCAGCCATGCGGCTGTTGGCTTGTTGGTCGATGGAAAATTTGAGTGGGATGTCGCGATGATCCCCGTTTACGAAGGCACTGCGCGCCAGAACACCGTCGTCGGGGGCGCGTCTCTTTGGGTGCTGTCGGGCAAATCGGAAGATGAATATCGCGGCGCTGCAGAATACCTCAAATTCCTGATGACGGAGGAAAGCGAGCGCTACTGGGTCTCCAATACAGGTTACATCCCTGTGACCAAGACCGGTTTTGCCGCGCTCAATGCTGAGAACTTCTACGCAAACCCTCCCTACAAGGGCCGCGAATTGGCGCTCAAATCGCTGACCTATACCGATCCCGGACCGCTGACACGCGGCATCCGTCTGGGCGGGTTCATTCAGGCGCGCAGCGAATGGACAAACGAGGTGCAGGCCGCATTGCAGGGGGACAAAACCATGCAGGAGGCGCTGGACACAGCTGTGATGCGCTCCAACGATGTGCTGAACAAGTTTGCGCGCACCTATCGCGGCAAACAGCTTCCCTGATCACCGGAGACTACCTCCCTCCCGCGCCTTTAGGGGTGCGGGAGGTCATCGCGTAATTTCAGAAAGCGACACAGCATGAGACGTGCGTATTTCAAGAACAACTGGGTTGCAGCATTGGTCGTCGCACCGCAACTTCTGATCATTTTCATCTTCTTTTACTGGCCGACCAGTCAGGCGCTCTACTGGGCGTTCACGCTGGAACAGCCCTTTGGCGGTGGCAGCGAATGGGTCGGCTTCGAGAACTTCCAGTATTTGCTGAGCGACGGACGGTATTGGGACTCGGTGCGCATCTCCACGATCTATGCGCTGGCGACTACGGCGCTTGCGATGGGCATGGCGCTCACCCTCGCACTCTTTGCCGACCGCCAGCTGCGCGGCTACAAGGGCTTTCGCGTAGGCCTCATCTGGCCCTATGCGGTGGCGGCACCTGCAATCGGGCTGGCCTTTCGTTTTATCTTCAACCCTTCGGCGGGGGTTGCAAGCTACCTCAATCAGGCCTTCCCGGACATCTGGAACCCGGTGATGAACGGGGATCATGCGTTGACGATGGTGATCATCGCAGGCGCGTGGAAACAGGTGTCCTACAGCTTCATCTTCTTTCTGGCAGGCCTGCAATCCATCCCTCGCTCGCTGGTCGAAGCGAGTGCGATGGACGGCGCGCGTGTGATGCGACGATGTGGGACATACAGCTGCCGCTGCTGACGCCTACGGTGTTTTTTCTGATCATCATCAACATCACCGACAGTTTTACCGACAGTTTCGGGATCGTGGACACAATGACGTCGGGTGGGCCTGCACGAGGCACCAATCTGATGGTTTACAAGATCTACGAGGACGGATTTCGCGGGCTGGATTACTCGGGTGCGGCGGCCCAGTCGATCATTCTGATGGTCCTCGTGGTGGCGCTGACGCTGTTCCAGTTCAAATACGTCGAACGCCGCGTGCATTACAGCTGAGGAGCAGTTAGATGATTGAACGCACCCCCGTCCTGAACATCGTCACCCATGCCATCCTGTTCTTCGGGTTGGCGATACTGGTCATCCCGATCTATCTGGTTGTGGTCGCTGCCTCGCACACATTGCCCGATGTCATGTCGATCCCGGCCAAGCTGTTGCCCGGTGATCAGCTGGTTGTGAACCTAAAAGCGGCTTGGACAGAGGCGGAGTTTGCGACCAAATTTTCCAATACGCTCATCCTCGCGAGCAGCGTTGTGGTGGGCAAGATCGTGCTGGCCGCCCTCACCGCCTTTGGCATCGTATTCTTCAACCACCGTCTGCGCATGCCGATCTTCTGGATGGTCTTCATTACGCTGATGTTGCCACTGGAGGTGCGGATTGTGCCGACATATGCCGTCGCCGCCAATGCGCTCTCTCCCTTTCAGGCCATTCTGGACTGGACCGGGATCAGCTGGCTGGTGCAGCGCACAACGGGCATCGAGGTGGCGCTGAACTGGAACCTGCTGAACAGTTACACAGGTCTCATCATGCCTCTGGTTGCGACCGCAACAGGCATCTTCCTCTACCGCCAGTTCTTTCTCACCATCCCGGACGAGCTGGTGGAAGCGGCCAAGATGGACGGCGCAGGACCACTGCGGTTTCTGCGCGACATTCTGATCCCGCTGAGTGCCACAAACATGGCAGCCCTTGCGGCGATCATGTTTGTTGTCGGTTGGAACCAGTATCTGTGGCCCCTGCTGATCATCACCGACCCGGCCTACGGTGTCGCGGCGGTAGAGCTGAGCCGCCTTGTGCCGAACATGAACACCACGGGCGGCGATGTGCCCAACTGGCACTGGGCGATGGCGGGCACGCTCATCGTCATGCTGCCGCCGGTTGTTATCGTCATCGCGATGCAGCGCTGGTTTGTGCGCGGCCTCATCAACACAGAAAAATAGGACAGGATTATGGCTGATATTGTGATGCGCGATGTGCGCAAGGCCTATGCAAAAACCCAAGTGGTGCATGGTGTCGATCTGGAAATCAAAGACGGCGAGTTCATCGTGATCCTCGGGCCATCGGGATGCGGGAAATCGACGCTTCTGCGCATGATTGCCGGACTTGAGGACATCTCCAGCGGTGAAATCTCAATCGGTGGCAAAATCGTGAATGATCTCGAGCCGCGCGAGCGGGGCTGCGCGATGGTGTTCCAGAACTACGCCCTCTATCCGCACATGAGCGTGGCGGGCAATATCGGCTACGCGCTTAAAGTCGCAGGCATGCACCGCACCGAGCGGGAGGCAAAAATAATCGCTGTGGCCCGCTCTGTAGGTCTGGAGGACTTTCTGGACCGCAAACCCGGTGCGCTGTCTGGCGGGCAGCGCCAGCGTGTCGCCATGGCGCGCGCCATCATTCGCGAGCCAAAGGTCTTTCTCTTCGACGAGCCGCTGTCCAATCTCGATGCCAAACTACGCGTGCAAATGCGTCACGAGATCCGCCGCATCCACAGCCGGATCGGGGCCACATCAGTTTTCGTGACGCATGACCAGCACGAAGGCATGACGCTGGCCGACAGGATGGTGATCATGAACAAAGGCACCGTTGACCAGATTGGCACGCCGGAAGAAATCTATGACCGCCCCGCGTCGGTCTATGTGGCAGGATTTATCGGATCACCGGCGATGAATTTCATGCTTGGGACTGTCGATGCTGCGACATCATCGGTCATACTGGACAGCGGCGCCCACGTGGACATCGCAAGACGCCGCGCGCAGGAACTGGACGGACAGCTGGTTCACCTCGGCGTGCGGCCAGAGAGCATTGAATTGCTACCGCCACAAACCGGCCCGATCACCGCAACATTCGAGTTTGCAGAAGAACTGGGGTCCGGACGCCTCTATCATTTCGGATATAATGGACATCAGCTCACTATTTTGTCATCACAAAAAGCACAGTATATCGAGGAGGATGAGGTTGGTCTGGGGATCAAGGCAGATCATGTCCATCTGTTCAGCCGCGAGACCGAACTTCGACTTACGTCCGGCGAACAGAACTAGGCTTTTTTTGTATCGAATGCTGAATAATGCGTCTTACCTGAGCTTCGGGACTCCGTAATTCATTACGAAACTTTTTCAAATTTATGAAGTTTTTCATTTTTGCCCTTTATCACCTCCAGACCATCTTCTAATAGCTCAGTTGTGAACCTACAGGAGTAAAACACTCTCAAGATTCCTGCATAATATTCTAGGCTGGGTTCGATCATTGCCTACAATTCAGTTGAGTCTTAAAATATCTAACCCGCTACAATATATCACAAATTCATATACAGAATAATGATAATAGTCATTAATGGAAATAGTGACTGCTTCCTCCCAAAAAACCAGGCTCGAAAATTCAATGTACTAACCGACAAGTCACGTTTTGGCCCGCCTATTCTTTCGAGCCTCTCGCTCGAAAGAATAAATTCCCGCTGAAATGATCAGACCGACACCAACGATTGTGGTCATGTCTACTCGTTCGCCAAACACGACGGCGCCAACCAGCATTGCGAATAGAATGCGACTATATCGGAAGGGAGCCAACACAGAAGCCTCTCCCAACCGCATACCACGAACAATGCAATAATAACCGATAGCCCCAAACACTACGCCGCCGAACGTCAGGATTAGATAGGAGCGGGAGACTGGCGTTAAAATCTCTCCCATCGCAAAATGCCACAGGATTCCTGTTGGTATCAAAACAGCGAAGCCCTGAAACGATATGATTGTCGAAGATAGGTTTTTCTGGATTCTACGCGTTGCCAAATCCCTCCCAGCGACCAAAAACACCGAGAGTACCGCCCAAAGTGAATTCGGATCAAATTCCGCAATACCAGGGCGTGTTATGAGCAAGCCCGTAAGCGTCCGGTGTGCCTGCACTGACGATCCGGAGGAGTGTTTGCTAAGTGTCCACTATCGATAGTGGACATCATGGGGGCACTCTATGGCGGGCAAGGCAGGACAGAAGAAGCGATTTTGGTC
>Ga0307981_1000834_pt1 | contig 29844 bp, 29 predicted proteins | sample OrgLakmetagen987_FD_201849 | JGI IMG/M metagenome (GOLD analysis project Ga0307981, IMG submission 201849) | Saline water microbial communities from Organic Lake, Antarctica - #987 | ecosystem: Environmental > Aquatic > Non-marine Saline and Alkaline > Saline | place: Antarctica: Organic Lake... | reverse complement strand
GGATAGCGATAATGTTAAAAACGTAGCTCCAGTCATTTTACCTCGTTGTTGGTATGGGGGATAAAGTGGGGGTTAAATCTTGAATCAGAATATCAGTTGTTATTCTCCTCCGTTTATTCTAATTTATTTTGTAATGCTTATCATTTTAAATTTTCTTAGTGCATGAAGGGCATTATTTTAGCGGGAGGTTCTGGGACTCGCCTTTATCCCATAACATTGGCAATCTCTAAGCAATTGATGCCAGTGTATGATAAGCCGATGATTTACTACCCACTGTCGGTTCTTATGTTGGCGGGGATTAATGAGATTCTTATTATAACAACACCAGAGGATCAGACTGCCTTCAAGCGCTTACTGGGTGATGGCTCAGAGATTGGTTGCCGTTTAGAATACGAGGTGCAACCGATTCCAAATGGTTTGGCACAAGCGTTTGTTCTGGGTAAAGACTTTATTGGTGGAGATAAAGTAGCACTCATATTGGGAGATAACATATTTTATGGTTCCGGCTTTGGTGAATTCTTGCTGCAACATGCTGATCCCGATGGCGCGGTCATCTTTGCGGCACCCGTTCAGGATCCTAAGCGCTATGGAGTTGTGGAATTTGACCCTTCTGGTGAAGTTATATCAATCGAAGAAAAGCCTGCGCATCCAAAATCGAGGTATGCAGTTCCGGGGCTATATTTTTACGACAATGATGTTGTTGAGATTGCGAAGGGCATTGAAGCCTCGGATAGAGGTGAATATGAGATTACTACGCTTAATCAAGTTTACTTGCAACGGGGAAAACTGAAAGTGAGCGTTTTCAACCGAGGTATTGCTTGGCTAGATACGGGCACGTTTGCTTCATTGAATGAAGCTTCGACTTTCGTTCGTGTGATTGAAGAGCGGCAGGATACTAAAATCGGTTGTATTGAAGAAGTGGCTTACTATCGAAAATTTATTACTCGCGAGCAGCTTCTAGCCTCTGCCGAAAAGTATGCGAAGAGTGGCTATGGCGATTATTTGCGACTGGTGGCTTCGGCCTGAGTTCTTTAAGTGTTAATCAAAAATATTGTGCAAAGAATTGATGTAACAGAACCATTTCTTCCTCCATTAGAGGAATATGTGGAATATTTAGCGGGTATCTGGGAGCGCAACTGGTTGACTAATCAGGGGCCGCTGGTGAAAGAGTTTGAAAGAAAACTTCAGGATTACCATGGACTGTCAACGTCCGTGCATTGCGTCGCAAATGGAGCACTTGGACTGCAGATTGCTTTGAAAGCATTAGGGGTGAAGGGGGAGGTGATTACTACTCCCTTTTCCTACGTGGCTACTACCTCATGCCCCTTGTGGGAAGGCTGCCATGTGAAATTCGCTGATATCGAACCGGATTATTTGACGCTCGATCCGAAGGCGGTAGAAGCTGCAATCTCGCCCAAAACTGAAGCCATTATTGGGACGCATGTATTTGGGAACCCTTGTGACTGCGAAGCACTCGAATCGATCGCTAAGCGTCATGGGTTAGCACTGATTTTTGATGCGGCCCATGCGTTTGGCGTTCGTTATAAAGGGAAAAGTATTTTGGAGTATGGGGATGCCTCAATGGTCAGTTTGCACGCCACAAAGCTGATGCATGCGGTTGAGGGGGGATTTGTTGTTGCTAAAGATCCCGCTGTTTCAAGCAAGGTCGAATGGATGCGGCGTTTTGGTCACAATGGGCACGAAGCATTCCATGGAGCAGGCATAAACGCCAAAATGAGTGAATTCCACGCGGCGATGGGGCTTTGCGTTTTAAGGCATATTTCCAGATTACTTAGCCGAAGGTCAGATATTCTTAACGTTTATCGCAATAATTTATCTGGATACGGCACGCATTGTCGCATGCTTGATATTCGTAAGGAAACAGTGCCGAATCACGCCTATGCCCCGGTAATGTGGCAAAGAGAGCAACTGTGTGTTGATGCTCAGAGTGTGCTTTTAGAAAACAGTATCATTCCGCGGAGATATTTCTATCCTCTGTTGGACTGTTTGGGCGAGGCACACCCTGAAAAGTATCCTACTGCGATTGACGCTAGTAATCGCATTATGTGCCTACCCCTTTATGATTCATTGAAAGTGGAACAGGTCGAGGATGTGTGCTTAATTATAGGTCAAGAGGCGAAAGGGAAGACGCTTTGAAACTTGCCGTCATGCAGCCCTATTTACTTCCGTACCTAGGATATTTTCAGCTTATTCGAGCTGTCGATAAGTTTGTTCTTTATGACGATGTTACTTATATAAAAGGGGGTTGGATTAACCGCAATAGATTATGGGTTAGCGGTAAGGAATACCTTTTTACCCTCCCACTTAGTAATGGGAATAGTGGTGTGAGGATCCATGACGTTGAGATTGCGAATACTTATGGCAAGTGGAAGAGGAAGTTCCTGAGCTGTGTTCAACAAAGCTATTCTAGAGCTAATAATTTTGAAGAGGTTCATTTGATGCTTGAGGGGTGGCTTAATTTGTCGACTCATTCAATTGCTGAAATTAATTACAGGACCTTACTCGACTGTTGTGCTTGGCTCGGCCTGGAAACTGAAATTTGTAAGTCGTCCAGCGTCTACGGAAACTGTAATTTAGAGCGCGCCGATCGAATTATCGACATTTGTAAAAAAGAATGCGCAAGTGAATACATCAATTTTGCCGGAGGACGTAAATTGTACTCTCCGGGCTTCTTCAAGGATAAAGGGGTTAATTTGAGCTTTATAGAGTCAAATTTAGAAGCATATTCGCATGGTACGGACGTATTCGTTCCGGGGTTGTCCATACTTGATTTTATGATGCACGTTCCCAAGCCTAAAGCCTTGAGGTATTTGGGTGAGGGCCAAATTGTCTAGGATCCTGATACCATGCCGTTAAAGAAAGTAGCAGTTCATGGACTACCTCGCTCTGGAACGTCATGGCTTGGCGAAATTTTCAATTCATCTGAAGTTGTTGCTTATCGTTATCAGCCGCTTTTTTCCTATTCTTTTAAGCATTATTTGGGTGTCGACTGTACTGAAGAGCAAATAGAAGCTTTCTTTAATGAGATATTGGCAACCGAAGACCCTTTCATTCTCAGAACCGGAGACCGCGGGCAGGGCAGATGTCCTATGTTTACAAAATCAATCATTGGAGCCGTTGTTTATAAGGAGGTTCGTTATCATCAGATACTTCCAGCACTGCTCAAGCGATCAAAAGATGTCAAACTTGTGCTCATGGTTCGGCACCCCATCGCGGTAATAAATTCCTGGTTGAATACACCACGTGAGTTTCGTAGCGATCTGGGTTGGGGACGATTGGACGAATGGCGCTACGCGTTTAAGAAAAATTTAAATAAGCCAGAAGAATTTAACGGTTATGAGCGTTGGAAGGAAGCGACTCAGCTCTTCTTGAGATTAAAGGAATTATACCCCTATCGTGTGAAACTGGTCTTTTACAACGCTTTGATTGCGAATCCCCTGGCAGAAGTAGAGAAAATGTTTCGCTTTGTCGGATTACCACTTGAGGAGCAGACGCTGAAATTCCTGGAACCTCGCTGCGACTCAGTAGATTCCGATCCCTATTCCGTTAATAAGATTGTCAACGCGGACAATAAGTGGAAGAGCGAGTTGGAGCCTGAAATCCAGGAGGCGATTCGCTCTGATCTTAATGGAACTGATTTGGAATATATGTTAGAATTGTAGGTGAGTAAATTATACTTATCCGTAGACTAGTGTCTTGTTGAATAAATAATTTCTTAAAAAAAGATTGTACGCGCTTCCAATCCTTAGCATAAGATTGGGATGAGCAAAACACGGTATCCGATCAGATTGAGTTCAGACGAGCGATCTTACCTGCAAGAGGTTTACGATGGCTCTTTTCCAAAAACCAAGCGAAGACGCGCAGCAATTTTATTGCGAGCCGACGAAAACCGTAACGACGGAGGGTTGTGTGACCGGCAAATAGCACAGGCTCTGGAGTGCTCACTGCGAGGGATTCAGCGGATCCGTAGGGTCGCCGTCGAAAGAGGACTTCGTGTTTGTGTGGACGGCCACTACGGAGAGCGTCCATATGTGCGCAAGATAACCGGCGATGTTGAGGCCAGGCTGGTTGCTCTTTGCTGCTCGCAGCCGCCCGAAGGCAATGCCCGATGGACCCTACGCCTTTTGAGCAAGCGCTTGGTCGAGTTGGAGATCGTCGACTCGATCGATCACTCGACATTGCACCACTGTCTAAAAAAAATGAACTTAAGCCTTGGAGGAAAAAGCAGTGGTGCATAGCGCCCAAACAGAGTGCAGCGTTCGTCTGTTCGATGGAAGATGTGCTCGAAGTTTACCAGCGCGAGCGCGATCCGGATTATCCTTTGGTCTGTCTGGACGAGACAACCAAAGAACTGCATGGTCATAGCCGCGAGCCTATGCCGGTTCGACCGTCTCAAATTGCACGCGTTGACAGTGAGTATCTCCGAGCTGGTGTAGGCACCCTTTTCATGCTCAACGCACCTCTGGAAGGTTGGCGTGAGGTTATCGTCACCGAACGGAAAACACGCCAGGACTACGCGAAGATATTGCGTAAGCTCAGCGACGAGTGCTTCCCTGATGCGAAAAAAATCATCCTGGTGCAAGATAACCTGAACACCCACAATCCCACTTCTCTTTACGAAACCTTTCCCGCACAGGAAGCCCGCCGTCTGGCCGAGCGATTCGAAGTCCATTACACACCAAAGCACGGAAGTTGGCTGAACATGGCCGAGATAGAACTTAACGTTTTAAGCTCCCAGTGCCTGAGTTGCCGCATTCCCAATATGCAACGACTGTGCTTGCATACTAAAGCATGGGTTGAGCAGAGGAATCGGCAAAAAGCTAAAATCCAGTGGCGGTTCAGAACCTCGGAGGCACGCATCAAGCTCCAGCACCTCTATCCAAAATTTGTTTAATTATCCATTCAACAAGACACTAGAGTAAAGTTGCTACCCTAGGTGAGATTAGCTGAATCATGACGAACGCCTGTTCTTGGTTGATTTATTTTTCTAGAAAGACATCAATGCATGCGATCAACTAATGGTTAAGCCTCCTTCAGAATTCTGACACTAAAGAAGATTGTTTCGATTACACGTCATGATGAATAAAGCTATGGAAACTAATTTAATTTTGCTGGGATCAGAACGCTCAGGCAGTAATCTGTTGCGTGTTTTACTCGGAAATCACTCTCAAATTGATGCACCTGTTCCTGTGCATTTTTGTGATGCCTTTTGTGGTTTAATTCCCCGCTATGGCGGCTTGAGTCATAAAGATAATGCCGTGCGTTTAATCGAGCACATGTTGCGTTATGCAAATTCAGACTTCAGTGACTGGAAATTGTGTGCTGAGCCGAGTGATCTCGTCAATGACTACCATGTGGACTCTTTTGCGGCGGCGTTCAATGCCGTTCACTCGGAGAAGTGTAAGCAATCTGGGAAAGCCGCATGGTTTTGCAAAGACAACCATATGAATAAATATGCTTTCCAGTTGTTGTCTGAGTTCCCTGGCCTGCGTTTCGTGCACTTGTACAGAGACCCTAGAGACCAAGTTGCCTCGTGGATGAGAAATCCCCTCTTTCTATTAACACCTAGAAAGGCGGTTAAAAAATGGGTCGAAGAGCAGGAGAGTATCCGTCAATTAATTGAGGTTTGGAATTTGCCGACGTTTGGAGTTGGGTATGAGGATTTGGTTCAAGACCCGGAATCGACGATGACCACATTGCTCAATTGGTTAGATCTGGACGCTGAAAATGCATGTTTCGAAACCTCTGGTAACAATGAAGAGGCATCTAAGCTTCCTCAGTGGGAGAATCTGAAAAAACCTATCATGCGTGATAATTATAATCAATACGTTGATGTCCTATCAACTGAAGATGTGGCTCTAATCGAGCACTATGCTAGGGATTCGATGGAATGGTTAGGTTATCGTTCCTCCTTGAAAAAAACAGTTAACTTTAAAGGTTTTTTAGCGCGGTTACATGAGTATAGAACTGCTAGAATTAACAAATCGAAGGTCCGTGAAGGTTACGCGACTGGGCGATATTCCGTAATTGAAGCTAAGCGAGCCATACGCAAAGGTATACTTGCTGAATTGGAATCTTAGACTTTTTGTGTGAGCACTAAGCACTATGTATGCTTCATTAAACTGGCCTATTAACGAGATTCGACTTCACTGTTCTGGAAGAGTCTTAATCATGATATTCACTCATAGATGAAACAGGTTTTATCAAAGTTATCACAGACTTACTGGGAGTTTCGTTTGCGACATAACACACGTTATTTTTGTGTCGGACGCAACAAGACAGGAACAACTTCAATTGCCAAGGCATTCAAGTATGCGGGTTACCGTGTAGGGAAGCAGCGCCCCGCGCAAGCCATGGTCTCCGACTATATTAAAAGAGATTTTTCAGCGCTCATACAGTACTGTCGCAGTGCTGAAGTTTTTCAGGACTTTCCGTTTAGTTGCCCTGAGACATACCGCTATTTGGATGAAGCTTTTCCTGGTGCTAAATTTATATTATCGGTTCGTGATTCATCGGAACAGTGGTATAAATCACTGGTTCGCTTCCATGCATTAAGGTTTGGTAAGGAAGGGCGAATTCCAACAGCTGAAGATTTAAAATCTGCCCCCAGTTTATGGACGGGACGGCCTTGGGAAACAAATCGCGCACTCTATGACAGTCCAGACGACGATCCTTATAACAAAGATATACTCATTGCTCATTATGAGGCCCATAATCAAGCAGTCCGCAAATACTTTCGAGACAGACCGGGAAATTTTATTGAAATCAACGTTGCTCGAAAAACAGATTATCGACGATTTGTTGAATTTATAGGAGCAGATTCAGCTGACGTCGACTTCCCGTGGGAGAATTCTATTGAAAGCGTTCGATCAACCTCTACTCAATCTAAAAGGTAGTGCGTTCAACAGAATTAGGTTACATAGAATGTGTCACACAATGTATTATAGTGTCTTGGTAGAAAGCAAATTTTGAAGTCGCGTATACTAGCTCCTGTTGGCTTGTCGGTCTATAATCGGTTGACACACATTAAAAAAACTATCGAAGCGTTATCAAAGAATGAATTAGCGAGCGATACGGAATTATATATTTTTTCTGATGCACCGCGCTTAGGGGACGAAGAAAAAGTGGACGAAGTGCGTGCTTATCTACGTTCGATAGTCGGTTTTAAAAAGGTTGAGATTGTTGAACGAGATGAGAACAACCGTGTCGCGAATAATCGAAATGGTATGCGTCAGCTATTGGATTCTTTTGGTCGAATGATATGGCTCGAAGAGGATATTGTTACTGCTCCAGGCTTTCTTGAGTTTATGAATAGTGCATTAGACTTTTACGAATCGGATCCTCGTGTATTTAGTATTTGTGGGTATGCCCCACCGCTTAAATTGAATTTGTCGGAGGATGTTTTTGCACTTGGGCGTTTTTGTGCTTGGGGTTTCGCTATGGCCAAATCTAACTTTGAATCGATAAAAGCGATACCATTTGATGCACCTAGTAAAGTTGATGAGGCTCGGCTGGGTTTATATGGTGACGATATCTATAAGCTCTTGTGTATGGACGCCTCGGGAGAGATTGATGCTTTGGATGTTAAAGCAATGTTCTATCAATACCAAACCGGTAAGTTAACTATATATCCTAGGGAAAGCCTGGTACAAAACATAGGTTACGACGGTTCCGGGCTGCACTGTGGGCAAACAGATAAATTTGATCATGAATATTTGTGGAAAAAGGAAAGGAGTTTTGACTATGTTGAAGGGATTGAACCAGAGCCTTTTATTATTAAAAAAAATAAAAAATTTAGAGCAGATAAACGATTGAAACGCCTAAGAAAATGGTTCCGTGGTCTGAGTCTGATCAAAATGTTTAGGTAATTGTTATTTCTTATTTCCCTAGGGCCTTATAGTCGACTAGAATTATATTTATATGGTAAAGCCCGTTTTCATTTTGTCGCTTCCTCGGTCAGGATCAACTTTGTTGCAACGTTTGCTTCTCGGTAGCGGTCGATGTTCAACATTGGGTGAACCCAGCCTACTTTTACGCTTTTTAGGTAACGCCGATTACATGAGTCGAAAAGCGGTTTACTGGGAGTTTCTCATCTCAGCAGCAGAAAAGGATATGCGGGGAAAATGGTCGGGCTATGATTCAGCTTATTACGAAGGCATTCGTGATTTAATGATGCGTATTTATTCAGGACTGGCCGATGGGAAGCCTTGGTTTATTGATAAAACGCCGCGTTATACTTTGATTGCAGATGAAATAATTAAGGTTTTTCCGGATGCCAAATTTATTGTTTTGTGGAGGCAACCGTTGGCTGTGGCTGCTTCTATGGCAGCTGGAAAAAATTATTGGTTTCCAGATGAGTATGCGATCGATCTTCACGAAGGGCTGGATCGGTTGGTGGATTTTGCGAAAAAAAACGCGAATCGTATCTGCCAAGTTCGCTACGAAGATTTGGTATTACAACCTGTGGAGCAGTTACAACGCTTAGGTGATTATTTGGGCTGGGACAACTTGCCATTGGTTCTAGACCAGCCATTGACTCAGTCGGCTGGGGGTTCCTTGGGAGACCATTCTGGGGTTAATAAATACAGTGCTTTGACGGCTGACAGTAAGGACAGTTGGATTGGTGCATATAATAATTGGTATCGTTTATCTTGGGCGCGCAAGTTCTATACTTTGAAGCGGGCAGAGTCTATGAAGCAGCTTGGTTACTCATTGCCTGAAGAGTTTCAATGCATGGGAGGTGGTTTTTGCTCTGGCTTGTATGATTATTATCTAGCGTACCATCGTTCGAGGCGTCGTCATAGAAATCCAGTCTGGCTAAAGCGTTTCTCTAGAGATTATCGGAAGAATCATGGCTACGGTGTTGCCTTTCGCTAATAAGTGTAGCACGGGCACGTCAACCTGTGGCTCTTATTTGTTCAATGAATAAACTTTTAGAATGATTTTTTGAATCGGCGTGTCGGCAACTACGTCGATCATCGACATGCCTTCTTACTGCGCGTTCTAAGCTCTTCCAGCTTTTGTGAGTATAAACATCGCCATTTTTAAGCTGACTCGCGTATCGGCCGATTAGGCCATAATTACTGGCGATTACAGGAGTATTTGAGGTTATAGCGTTGGCGAAAATCCCTGAAGAGTATCGGAATTTTCTATATGGAATAATTACCCAGTCGGCAGCACTGAAGTATTCGATAAAGTCTGCATGGGGTACGCATTCGTCGGTCGAATAAGCGAGTCCTTTCTCAATTAAATATCCGAGGGTTTTTCGATCTTTGTCGGCGAGTCTTGAATTATCACCGACGCGTAAGAGTAAAGCTTTGTCCTTGATTGCTGGATCCTTCGAAAGCTGGTGGAACGCTTTAAGGACGTCTGGGAAGCCTTTGCGGGGTTCAGAACTGCCTGCATGTAAAAAAACCGTTCGCTCTTTTGGGAGTGCGAAATGATTCCTCGCATCAAGGGTGTTAAGCTTTGGAGGTTGTTCTCCAGGATCAACTAAAACACAAGATGTGATTTTTTGATTGATCGCTTTAAGTGCGGAGGGTGATAGTTCATCAAGGAAAAACAGGTGTTTGATTTCTTGTGTATTCAAGGAGTCTTTTAGCCCTTTATGGATTTTCCTACGAGTGCGTAATCGTTTGTCGAAAGGAGGAAGCCATCGATACTTTTTATCGAGTGCGTAGGGGTGAAACCAGATGCCGGAAATCGAGCAACCGATCGCTTGATCGCACCTTAATAAAGCTTCAATATGCGCATCGAAGTAGGCAAAAAATACGGTGTCGAATTTGTATTGAACGACTAATTCCCTTATCTGCTGCAAGAGGTCTTTGGTTGAATGCCCTGTGGGCTTAATAAATTCAAAGTCGTCTTTAATTATATTCCGACGATTGAGATGAACTTGGTTTTCAACACAACTTGAATCCGCCAGTATCCTGCATCCTTCAGCAGTAAAGGACTCCGCCAAGAGTGATAGGTAGAAGGGGCAGTGCCCGCCTTTTTCCGGGCTGACTATTAATGTCTGCTTCATTGGCGAATAAATGCTTTAATTTGATACAAAATGTTTCGAGGGAATGGGCGAAATGCCTTATGGGTCGCAATAACTATTCTTTTAGGCGTAGCTTTTACTTTAAAGTGTTTATTACTTAGCTCTGAGGAAAGGCTAAAAATATTGTATTTGTTGAGGATTTGATGGCGTGCATGTTTAATATCCCGCTGTCTGCTTTCATGAAGTTTACTCGCTAAGGCGGTGCTCATTTCGCGAACGGCTTGCTCTGGATTTTCCGCATTCAGTACAATTAATGCTTTATGGGAGAAATATTCATGGATATTCGGGGCGCCTAGGTAAAAAGGGAAGGCATGGCCGAGATAGGCGTCAGAAAGTTTTTCAGTCCAATAATGAGGTGTCTCAGAGTTTTCGAGGACTAGATGATACGCGTAGGGAAGAATCGCTTCAAATTTATCAGGAATAGGGGTGAATCCTCGGCCAAAATGAACAATACTGTCGCCTAGTTCAGATTTTAAGTGCTCTAAGAATTTGAGCCGTTTCCTTTGCCCTTCAGTGGTGGTCAAATTAGAGCAAACAACGGAGATCTTGTTGATCTTATGCGGAGACTTGAGCTGTGAAAGATGCTCGCTGCCGAAGCGATATTCATGGGTATCTGTGTTCAGTCCAACATGCCAGTTCAGGCAAGGAGCACCAACTTCAACGCGTGGATGTGGGTCCTTAGGGTTGCAACTGTAGACATGGTGGAACTGAGCATAGAAGCTCTCGGGGTGGACTTTCTTCGATGGTGGTTCACCCGCCAGGTAGAGAGTATTTTTGGGGGCACACTGCATCCAGTCGCGAGGTCTTGAGGCAGTAAATACAATCCAGAAGTCACATTTTGTGCCTTTTGGGGGATTATACAGGATTTGCCATTCACCAATTATTCCGTCAGGGCTAGGGCATAGTAACGACATGTTTTTATGCGGCACATCGGAGGTGATGACTAGAGTTCTAGGGCGATCCATTGATGACGAAGCTTTTTAGCTTATCTAAGTGTGCTTTTAGGATGATGCGAAATGGTAAGTCCTTCTGTGGTTTGTGATACAAATCCAAATTGGTCGACGGCATTGTGGTATGTGCGTGTGCATGCATCCCCATGGAGTTCGATGACCAAATGATCCACTTTATCGAGCCACGAGGAATAGTTCTCAGAGAATACGGCTAACTCAGAGCCTTCGATGTCGATCTTAAGAAGCGAAATGCGGTCAAACCCGGACTCTTCCAAGAGACTCCCGATGTCTATAGCGTCGACTACTGAAGCTTCGTCTTTTTTTGTTTCACAGACGCTGCGAGCCCATTCTCGGCCGTCCCCAAACGGGATCTCTGAGAAGCGTAGGCCGCAGGTTTTCGACCAGATGCCAGCTTGTATTGCCTTTCCACGAAGGCCGTAGGCAGCGATGTTTTTAGAGAGCATCTTGAAGTTTTCAAGGTCTGGCTCGACCGCGATAACCTGTGCCTTTTGGAAGCGGGTTAAGAAGTATGAGGTGGAAAATCCTGCATTTGCGCCGCAATCTATAATTAGGGCAGGGTCTTCAATGCCATCAAAGCATTCGTATTCGTGCAGTGTGTAAATATGTTTAAATACATCAATGTCGCTACTGCCTCCCCGGCAAATAAGTGGATGCGCGGCAAATTTGGATTTAAGTATAAACTCCCCCTTTTTTGGATAATTTGTCTTTTTGTGTATCAAGTATTTAAAAAAGTTTTTAAATCCTAAGTTGTTGATGCGCTTGAGGTATTTATTTTTAGTCATTACAGGCAGAGAGTTAGCGTATAGCGTCTTGCGGCAATTCTTTATGGTATTGAGTTCGGTAATACTTTCGCTGTATGCGAGTGAGCAGGTGGAATAGATGAAATGTCGTCGATCGGTACAGGCGCTTTCGCTTGGCCTTGTTGATTTGACTCGGGAAATCCTCACAGGCGATAGGGAATGGGGTAATGCAGGCTGTTTTAAATCCGAAATCCCAATCGCGATCAAGCGCGACATCGTAGGGGAGGCGCATCGGCAGCATTTTATCTACGCAAGCCTTTGCTGCTTTCCGGTTAATGACATAAGCACCTGTATTTTTAAGCACCTTTGTATTATAGGTCAGTGAGTAGTCTGGATCAATATCTGCAATTTTTAAGTATTGCCCTTCCCTGGAGGAACTCAAACGAAGTAGGTCCCAGTGTTGGTGATGCGTTATTGCCCCTTGGATTAGTCTAGGCAGGTCATCGGGCAAGTTGACATCATCCTCCAGGATTAGTGCGTGCTCTGATTCGGATTCGAGGAACTCTTCGAATGCTTTTAGGTGACTCAAGTAGCATCCGATTTCTCCATAGTTTTTGTGCTTCCCCGTTAGAATGTTGAAGCTTTTCTCACTGAACTGTATTATCGGTTCGGGGAGTTCACGTCCGAGAATCGCATCAATGCGTTTGTAGGGCAGGTCGAGTCTCTGCAGTTCCGCACGCATGTAGTCCATCCGCTCTTTAGCATCGCTCAGGTTGATGACGTAGGTATGCGGAGTCGGCTTTAGTTCTGATTTCATCTATTATTTACTCCAAGAGCGGAGTACCATTTTCGCGCCCCAATTTAGATGGCTTACGAGGTCACTTGGATTGCGAATTCGCATTTGCTTACGGCCATAGAGTGGCCTCTGAGAGGTAGTTCTTCCTGGGGTGTAGTTTTCAGATACGATTCTATCTACCATTGCGATCAGATTGTATTCATTGAGCACGAGTTGTTGTGATTCTTTCAGGGCGTCTACACGTTTAACATACTCTAAAGGATCGTTTATTAATTCGTCTATTTTTTGTAAGGCTTCATCTGGTTTGTTGATATCGATGGCTAGGTAGCTGTCTGCTGGGAAGTAGTCGCCGATATTGGAACAACCATAATAAATAGGGAGTGCACCGCTGAGGAAAGGGTCTGCTAGTTTCTCTGTCCAATGATGTGGCGCAATATGATTTTCGATTGCGAGATGGAAGCGAAAGGAATCGAGCGCTGAGTATTTTTGTTTGATGGCTCGAACTCCATGGCCGAATATTTCCAGTTCAGGTATTTGTGCTTTCAGCCAATCAGTAAACTCGAAGCGAGCTTTATGGATAGTGTGCCTTTGTTGCTTCGAGGAGCATACTGTGGAGATTTTTTGAGTTTTGTCGTTGAAATTTATTTTTTGAATTTCGCCATAGTTATGTCCGTTAAACCAGAGGTTTCCAGTATGAGAATAGAGTCGGTTACGATGCGGCAGAGATTGTTCATCTTGGCTGGTCAGGACATGCTCAAATTGTCCTGTAAAAGCATTACCGTAGTGAGTAATCGTGGGTGGTTCAGAGGTAATTAGCAGCGTATGCTCATCGGCGCAGGCGAGCACTTCTGGCAATGCGTTATGCTGGCGTGAAATATCGTCGATTACGACTAACCAGTCGTAGTTGCGTTCCGTTAGAGAGAAGTGGAATTCGCAATTGCCCCAACTGTGGCTTTGACCAGGGAACTGACTGGAGCATAGTATGCCAGCCCGGCCTCGATTGATGAGTTTTACTTTAATTTTCTGCTGACGTGCATGAGTCATACGCTTAGGAGCTGCTGTCCTATTTTTCAGTTTCAGCTATTCGTGAGGTATGATTCGAATTAGGCTTTCAGCTTTAAAACGCTGTTCCCGCGTGTTTTAAGCTGTAGCCTGTAACCGTTGTTTAGCATGTATGCGATTATATCCTCCTGCCAATTATCACTGCAACAGTGCTCGATCACAATACATTTGGGCCATAGGCTTAAAGGGGCGCTCTCGAAAAAGGGTCGCAGTGCCCGATCTTCCATGCCTTCGATGTCTATCTTTAAACCACCAATTGCCTTGATGTTGTTTTCTGAGAGCAACTCAAGTAGTGGTTTTGTTGTGATTGTTACCGATTTAGTGGCATTGCTAGATTGAATACTTGCGCTGCCAAGGTCACCTTTATCGGAAAGCTGAAATTCGCCGGATTCTCCAACCCCAAATGGGACAACCTTTATTTTGTCAGCGAATGAATTAAGCTGCGTGTTGTATCGCAAACGCTCTAAAGCTGCAGGGTTTGGTTCGATGGCCAGGACGTTTGAACCAGCAGACGCGAGAGAGAGAGAGTAAAATCCAATATTCGCACCTAAATCAATAAATACGTCTTTTTTGCATGCTGCTATCAGCGATTTAATTTCAGGCCTATCGTATCGTTTTGAGGAGGTTAGTATCCTCCGATCGGTGACATTGTCATCTAAGCCTAAGCGGTATTTGATGCCTGATCTCTCAATGTCGAGAATTGGTCCAAAGCGTTTTATCCAAGAATGAACCAATCTCTTTTTTAGTGCGCCTCTTGCTAGGCCTATCCGGATTAATGTGCGCAGAGGCCATGCTTTTGGGTTAGGGGCATAGTGCCCCCATGTCTTCGTGGTATCCATTTTATAATGGGTGTATGTTATTTAGAATAGTCAATTGTTGCATGTATATTAATGTTCAGGCTCATTCCAGTGCTCAAGAATCCATTCGGCTGCAAGCATTTGGTGATGCGGACGTTTGCCTTTGAAACCTTGAATTGCCTCATCGGGGTCCGGTTTTCCATGAAAGACTAGAATTCGGCAATCATCCGGAAGTTTAGGAGTTTTGAGCAAATTTAATGGATATACAGGACGGCAATTCCATTTATAGCTTTTGACCCATGCATCTGGCCACCAGTTGACTTGCTTCATCGCGTAAGTGAGGAATGCTTGTTCGGTGTTAAAGATTGAAGTGTCCTCGGCGCGGCTCATCTCCTTTAAGAATGTCTGATAAATGTAGTCAGATTTTGGCCCAGCCTCGAAGCGAAAAACGGATGAGTTGCCCACATCAGGGACGTTTCCGAGTAGGCGTTTACGCCAATTTGTCCAATTGTGTATAATGCAGTTTTCGCCAATTTTGTAATCAAACAGGCAGTCTATATTGCCGGTAATGACTACATCCAAGTCGAGAAAAAGCGTGGGGCCGCTTAGGCCGCCAAAGCCATCTTGAGTCGTCATTAGTTTAACGAGAACGTGTGGCCATCGACTTTTGATTCCCGGGTTTTCGGGAAAGGGAATGATCCGAACACCTGAGTGCACTTCACTTGGATCATCTGTGCAGCAGTGAAAGATAAATGATCGATTTAAATGCTTAGTAACGCCTGCATACAACTTATTAACGTAAGTTGCAGAATATCGTTTCCCCCATTTTATACAGATAATATTAACTGCCTCTTGTCCCTGAGTGTCTGATTGCGTTGTATAATTGCCTGTCTGCATAAATTGAGATCTTAAGCTTTGTAGTAATTTGCTGGGCGTTGGTCGATGCAGTTGCGTGTGTCGACAATCGGGCACCCAAAGCTAGAGAAGTCGAAACTTCGATATTCTTTATGATTAGTCGCGAGCAGGATAAGGTCGTAACTATCTCCAATCGGACTGGATGTGCGACCAGCTAAGTGCGGGTGCTCGCGGGTGGGTTTGATGACTGGAATATGAGGATCGTGGTAAGCCACTTCGGATCCGAGGGCTTCCAGCTTCTCGATGAGCACGTAGGTCGGCGATTCGCGGTCGTCGTCGACATTGGGCTTATAGGCTAAGCCTAAAATGAGGATTTTTGAACCTTTGACTGATTTTGACTGATCGTTGAGGGCACGCATGCAGACGTCGACGACGTGTTGTGGCATGGAGGTGTTGATTTCGCCGGCCAATTCGATGAAGCGGGTGTTAAGGTCGAACTCGCGAGCTTTCCACGTTAAGTAAAACGGGTCGATGGGGATGCAATGCCCCCCCAGGCCAGGGCCGGGGTAGAAGGGCATAAAGCCGAAAGGCTTGGTTTTGGCAGCGGCAATGACCTCCCAGATGTCGATGTCCATGGCTCCGTAGATCATCTTGAGTTCGTTGACCAAGGCGATGTTGACTGATCGGAAGATGTTTTCCAATAGCTTGGCTGCTTCGGCCACTTTACAGCTTTCAACGGGAACGAGCTCGTGTATCGCATGGCTGTAGATGGCGATCGCTTTTTCGCGGCAGGCTGGAGTGAGGCCGCCGACAAGTTTTGGGATACGTTCGACTTTACTGTCTGGATTACTGGGGTCTTCCCGCTCGGGGGAATAAGCGAGGTGGAAATCAACTCCGGCGGTTTTGGCTGAGCCCGCCTCCAGAACTTTTCGTAGATCGACTTCAGTGGTGCCGGGATAGGTGGTGGATTCCAGACAGACGAGGGCGCCCGATTTCAGGTGCGGTGCGAGTGAGGCACCTGTTTCGAGCACGTAGGACAGGTCGGGTTCGCGGTACTGGTTGAGTGGGGTGGGGACGCAGAGTAAAATGGCGTCGCAGGTCTGTGCGTCGGCAAAGTCAGAGGTTGCTAGGAATCGGCCACTTTGGCATAATTCTTGGATTAATTGCTCCTCAATATGACCGATATAGGACTTCCCATTGTTCAACAAGTCGACCTTGTGCGCATCCACATCAATTCCCACGACCGAAAGTCCTGCTTTTGCAAACTGTATGGCAAGCGGGAGACCTACATAGCCCAAGCCGACAATGGCAATTTTGGGCAGGGGAATGTCTGTCGTTGATGAGGCTTGATCCATTGGGCAAGTGTGGAAGGCGTCACTTGGCTGCCAAGCATAATGTTTATCTCTAAGGCTTTCGACCTTCCAGGGGCTCATCGAGATCTTGATAGGTTTTGACGGTTTTTCTGAGCATACTTTGTAGGGTAAACGGGATCTCGGATGTTGGTTCGGGTCGGTTGATTGCCTTTGTCCATTCCAAGATCTTTTCGACAACGTGGGATCGTTCGCTCATCTTGATTTTTCCGTCCGGGAAAATTTGAGTCAGTATTTCACCGACCCCGCCATGATCGTAGCCGATCACCGGGGTGCCGAGTGCAAGCGCTTCAAGGGTGGTGCGGCCAAACGACTCAGGTTGCTGGGTCAAAGAGAGCACAATGTCCGAAAGTGATAAGATTTCCTTCAAGTCGGATCGATGACCTGTAAAGGTCACTTGGTTGGTCAGCCCCATACGCTTTGCTTTATCCTGAATCTCGGCGAGGTATTCCTTTTTTTTCGGGTCGGCGCCGCCAGCGATGATTCCATGGTAGCCTTCATCTTTGAGTGCCTCGAGAATATGGAGGAAGTCGCCATGCCCTTTGAGCCGGGTAATGCGACCCGGCAGGGTGAGGAGGCGCTTTCCGTGGGTTTCAGGGAAGCTTTGATACCATGCGTCGAGCCACTCTTCCGAGGGCTTGAACGCGGCATTATATTTTGATAAATCAATGCCGCGGTGTATGACTGTGAGCTTTTCTTTGGAGATGTCCGGGTAGTTGCTCAATATATACTCACGCACTGAGTTGGAGACACAGATGACGCGCTCTCCGCAGGTCATTATTTTGGAGTAGCGGTTCACAGAGTTGAAGCCGTGCACCGTGGTGATGAGGCGGGGGCGGGTGCTTGAGTTCATCTTACGCCAAGCCAGCCAAGCCAGCCAGGCGGGCAGGCGGGAGCGAAGGTGGAGGATGTCGGGCTTCTCTTCTTCGAAGATGCGGCGCAGGCCTTTGACCTGTTTGAGCGAGCTGAGGCGTTTTTTGTGTACGGGGAGGGTGATGTGGCGACTACCCTCGGCTTCGAGTTGGGCGACTTGGCGTCCGCCATTGGAAATGATGATGGATTCGTGCCCCTGATCGACGAGGTATTTGCCGACTTCGAGGGTGCCACGTTCGACGCCACCAGCATTCAGTTCTGGGAGGATTTGGATGACTTTCATGGCGGGATACGGGATGCGGGATACGGGATACGGGATACTTTGGCTCGGCTTTATTGACCACGGATTACACGGATGGGCGCGGATGCTTAGACTAGGTATTTTTTAAGCTACAGAATGAATTTCTTTGAAATTAAGGGCGATGGTTTGATCGCTGAGCTGATGTCGGTCTCCGGAGTAGATTAGGTGGCTTCGGCTGACTTTATCGGTAAGGGTTTTGAAGCGTCGGATTCCCTTGAGCTGGTTCATGTTGAAAGTTTTGGAAGATTTGACCTCGATTGCATTTAGATTACGCCCTTCTTGTGCTAGGATGTCCACTTCGTTGCCTTTGCTATCTCTGAAATAATACAGATCGGCCATGTGTCCTTTGTTGTAGCGAGTTTTTAAGCATTCAATTACGACTAAGTTTTCGAAAATTTGGCCGACGAGGGGATCTCGGCTGATTTGTTCGGGCTCACGGATACCGAGTAGGTAACAAAGTAACCCCACGTCGGTGAAATAGTATTTCGGACTTTTAATGACTCGTTTTCCAAAGTTTTCAAAGAAGGGTGGCAGCTTATAAAGGATGAAAGATGCTTCAAGTATGGTGATCCAATGGCGGATTGTTTTTGCATCGACGCCTACATCGTTGGCTAAAGAGCTGTAGTCGAAGACTTGTCCGATTCGGCCTGCTAATAATTTCAGCATCTTTTCAAATAAACTTACATCTTTTAGCTGAATTAGCTGGCGAACATCTCGCTCCACATACGTTTGATAGTAGTTAGCGTAGGCGGTGGTGGGGCGCTGTGATTGTTCATAAATTCGAGGCATAAAGCCTGTGAAGCAGTAGTCCTCGAAACGATCAAATTCTATTTTGGCTTGCCTCAATTCATGGATAGAAAATGGCAGTAGGTTGAGTATCGCGGTGCGGCCAGCCAATGATTGAGAAATCGCCTCTCGCAGGCTGAGTTGATGCGAGCCAGTGAGGACGAAGCGTCCGTTGCCTTTCCCTGAATCGACTTCAACTTGTATATAGCTCAACAGATCGGGAGCGCGTTGAATTTCATCAATCACTACTTTTCCTGAATATTTGCCGAGAAATGCTTTAGGATCCTGTTGGGCGATTCCCCGTGTCTCGGGATCTTCCAGATTTGCATAAGCATAGTCTGGCAGCGAAGTTTTAGCTAGGGTCGTTTTGCCCGCTTGTCTGGGGCCTAGTAAAGTGACCACAGGGTACTCTTTGAGTAGTTCCTTGAACTCGTCTTCAATATCTCTCGGAATCAACATTCTTAGAAGATGTTGGTGTAATATCAGATGACAAGTCCTATATTGCTCCGTCTTTTCATATTGGTGACTATTGCCTCGGCTTTTTTGACCACAGATTACGGATGGGCACGGATGCGGTCTTATCTGTTTGATTTGAGCGTTGGGGCACTGACCTTATGTCAAAGTTAGAACAGGATACCTCGGGATTTGTCCATCCTGAGTCGCTAGTGTCCACCCATTCACAATGCAGGTGGCAATCAGCAGTCGGTCGAAGGGGTCGCGGTGGATCATGGGTAGCTTTCCGAGCATGAAAACAGCACTGTCTTGCAGACCTTGGTAAGCGAGGCGGGACTGGGTGATGAGATCGGGTATGCACTCACCGGGAGGAGCCGGCAGAGAAAGTTTTCCCGTGTCGTATTTGACTTGTATCTCCCAGACTGAAATCTGGCTAATATACCATCGCACTTCCTTGCTTTTTAGGAGTGTGCTTATTTTAGCCGGCAGTTTTTCCGGCTCATGGTGCATCCAGAGGAAGATGCGGGTGTCGAGTAGAATCGTCCTCATTCTCCGTAGTAGCTGGCTTCAAAATCGGGAATGGGTGCGTCGAAATCCTCCGCGATCTTGCACTGGTTTCGAAGTAGGCCAATTTCGGGGCAAATTCCGAGTTGGGCGTCGTCAATGGGCACCAGCTTGGCCAACGGGCGATTGCGGTTGGCGATGATGAAAATTTCGCCGTTAACGGCTTTTTGAGTATATTTACCCAAGTGCGCTTTGGCTTCGCTAAGTTTTATTGTAGTCATCTATTAAACTAGTATTAGACTGATTCTGTGGTGTCAACTCATAAGCCCTCGTTTCGTTTTTTCTATCTGCCGATTTCTCTTAGCAGGGAATGAATTTCTTTGAAATTAAGGGCGATGGTTTGTTTCGGCTGACTTGTGTGCGAGTGCGGCCTTATGCCATGGGATGTTGGGGTATATCTACCAAAGCACTGGCACGGGATAGCGTCCGATTATGGGATCTGGTGTCACTATTTTCATGCCTTTGCACAGGGCTGCGGCTATAAGGATGCGGTCGAATGGGTCTTTGTGGTGCTCCGGCAGTTTCTCGATGTGCCAAATCGCGTCGTTTTCGAATGTGGCGCAATCGATTTGATGCAGTCGAAGTGCTTTGGGGATGAATGTGCGTGGGCTTTCGGAAAGCTGTAGCTGGCCTTTCTGGTATTTGAGCTGGATTTCCCAAATCGAGGCCTGGTGCAAGACTAAGGTATTCTGGCCATCTTCCAGCGCCCGGTGAGCCGCAGGGCTCAGTCGATGATCAGCGATATCGTAGCGAGCGTGTTTATCCCGCGATTCGATCAAGGTCGATTTACGAAAGGCCTCGTTCCTGGCATAAAGCCAGTCCCTACACTGCATTTTTTAAAATGGCTGTTTCGCACTCAGATCAGTCAGTAGACAGATTTGATATTTAGTTAGTTATGCAATTTCGAGCGTCACCAAGATGAAGGGACTCGATGTCCCACTCAGAGAGACCTCAGCGTTTTCTGCGCCTTCGGCGAGTTTGGTGCGATTAGAGCAATCGTTCCGCTACGACCTTTGCGACCCGCTCGGCTTCGTTCAGCGGGGGAGGATTATTGAATGCGGCTAGATCGGCCTGGTTCTCTCTGTAGTTCATTAAGTAGCCGTCTTGGTTGAGCGACTCCAGGCCGCGTACGATTCTGGAGCGAGTGGACTTTCTCGGGACGGGGAGCAGCCCGACTTTTGCGCCAGAGCTTAGCGCTTCATAAACCATGGAGACGCTATCTTCGCTCACCCAAACGTGAGCAGTCATTGAGAGTTCTCGAGGCAACCAGTCTATATCCGTCGTCTCGACGGGTATTACCTGGAGTTGCTCCTTTGGTAATTTCTCTAGCTTTTTGATCGTGCTCGGTGGTGTGCGCCGAGAGCTCGTGAGCGTCCATTGAATACTGGAGTTGGCGTCGAGTATTTTGGAAATTTGTTTTATTAGCATACTTTCATCCCATTCATGGTGCTGCGAAGGGCCGCCAATTAGGAAGAGTCCAGTGTGCTCGTTTTTATTATCCGCAGGTTCGATCATATTCATCGCGCCTTTAGTTGTAATCACATTTGAGCTGTTGCGTAGGTCATGCTCTGGAGCAATGCACAGATCGAATAGACTGGTGAGCCCTTTCGGCGGAGACATAATCAGAACGGAAGGCGCTCTCGTCGCTCGGCTAGCGGCGAGTATGGTAGAATGAGTCTGGCTACCTGCTCCAATGATGAGGTCTGGCAGTTGGAGTCTGGCTGTAGGAGGAAAACGAGCACATAATGCTTGCCACCATGAGGCTTTGTCGGAGGCGGTATTTATTCGCACGACCTCTAATGGGACTTGCCGCGATAGAGCACGAATAAGGCCTGAACTCTGATTTTCATGCCCACGCTTATTGTCGCAGATTTGCCATATGACTTTCGATTCCATCATCTCAAATACCAATACTAGCACATATTTAAAGTCGCTCGCGATAAACAACGCGAACTTTTTGAAAAGTTTCTTCGATTTAACGCTCGCAAAAAAATCGTATTCGGGTATCGAGTCGAGGATTGCAATGTCGTCTACAAATATAACAAATCAATTAGAAGGACTTGAAGGCTTTGAAGCGCTCGACGTGAGCGAGCTTAATCGCGTGGGTGGCCGCAAATACTTGGATCGAGGGCTTGCGCACTATCGCCAGATCGCGGTCGAAGAGCTGTTGTGGGATGCTGATGCTAAACGGATGTCGGCACAAGTTTCGGCGAGTGGGGCGGAATACTGTGAAGTATTTTTGCAAGTGCAGGATGGAAGCTTAACGCAACAGTGCGATTGCGAGGAGTGGCAGCGGTCGCAAGATAGTTGCGAACATGCGGTCGCAGCTACGGCAGCCATGTTTCTTGCAGTTCAGGGTGAAAGTGTGGGTGGCTATTCGATGCCGGATGATTATGCTCAGGAACTCCGCAAACAACTGGGTTATCGCGATGTCGGAGGCAGTGGGCACTCTGGTGCCGAAGATGAGGTTGAACAGCCTGTAGAATTTATTCTTAACGAATCAGATGGGTTTGACCGCTTCGGCTTTACGATTAGCGGCCCCTTGCCGCATGAATTTTTAGGCCAGTTCGGCGTAACACTGGGAGGAAGCTACGGCTTCAAGCTGGATCGGTCGTTCAGTCTGCAAAATTCAGATAAACAGCTTAAGCAGTTCCTTTCCGCAGCGAAGGAAGAAGGCATTCAGGTTGTCGCTCAGGTCGAGGGTGATTCCTTTCCGTTAAAGCTGAAGTCAAAGCACCTCGATGTTGTTATTCGTAATGATTTAGTCGGTGAAAATGTAGTTCGGCGGCTGATCTTTAGAGACGCAACGAGTGAGCCGGTGGATGTGATTCGTTTCTTTCTGGATAGTTCGCTGGTCTTACTGCACGGGGGTGAAATTTGCCAGGTCCGTGTGCCGGATGGTAAAATGTTGGAGGACCTTGTCCCCCTACACCTTTCGGTGGATGCCGAGTCATTCAACGAGCAACGCCTAGATCTTACCCGCCTCAGTTCAGCAGACTACTTCGAGCTTAAAGGTAAACGTGCGAAGCCCCGAACGCTGCCAAAGAAATCTGTAAGCCTGGAGCTTGAATTACTGGCGATGGAAAACGTCGCCGGAGAGTGGGAGGCGCTTGAGTTTGACCTACTCCTTGGGCTGGATGGATGCCGGGTCGATCTCGATTCGTTGTTGATCAAATTTGTTGGCAATGTGATGCATGCATATGCAGGAAAGCTGCTTAGCGCGAAGCGGCGCGTCCAGGCGTTGTTTGATTTGCTGCGCCGGGTGCTTTCCTCTGAAAAGCGCCTGCCGGATCTTGAACTGCAAGAATATGCAGATGATTTCGAGGAACTCTTCAGTAATAATTACCGAGTTGGAGTGCTTGAGATCGTGACAAGAATTGTGACTCTGGTCGAGGATTACGAAAACTATGGTCAGATCACGATTGCCGATTCGGGTAAGAAGCGCTGGCTATCCGCTGATTTGGATGTGCGACGTCTGGCGATGCTGCTTTTTAGCTTTTGCGATCCACTGACGCGAAACGACCTGCAGCAACTCGAAGAGGGTTCGATTGCCTTGGCTAATCCGGAAGCTGGAGCGGAAGCCCTGCAGCGCATTGTCTCTGTGTGTCGTTCGCTGGGCGTTAAGGTTCGCTTTAACGAGCAATCCATTCGTTCCGAGCCACTCAGTATCTCCGTGGACACCAAGGCGTCAGGGTCGGATATTGATTGGTTCCAGTTGCACCCCTCTATTCGCTGTGGTGAGCGCACGATCAGCCAAAAAGAGTGGCAGAAACTCATCCTCGGAAAGCTACTGATTGAGGACGAGGATGGCGGTTTGATCATGCCTGAAATTGAAGGAGGGGCTGGCGGCCTTGAACTGCTTGCAGAGCTATTGGCTCCCAGTCAAAGTAAAAGAAATAGAGATAAGAATGCAGATCCAGACGTGCTCCAAGTCTCGCGCTTGGAAATGCTGGATTGGATTATGCTTCGCCGACATGGAGTCAGCCTGACTTTGCCGGAAGAGGCGGAAGAGCTCTTTACCAGTCTGGCTGATTTTGAGGGGGTTGGTAAATTCAAGCAGCCGAAAACTTTAACGGCGGATCTCCGGGAGTATCAAAAAGAAGGCTGTGCTTGGATTGACTTCCTCTATCGCCATCGTTTCGGAGCCTGCTTGGCAGACGACATGGGCTTGGGCAAAACAGTTCAGGCGATTGGTTTTCTGACTCGTTACTTTCATATCCAAAAAAAGGCAGGTCGAGCAAGTGTGCTAATCGTTCTGCCTCCGAGTTTAGTCTTTAACTGGCAAGAAGAGTTTGAACGCTTTGCGCCAAGTCTAAAAGTAGTTGAATGCCTGAGCAAAGCCTCGTGGAAGAATGCTCTCGATAGTGCTCAGGTTGTTCTGACAACGTATGATCGGCTGCGGATTGATATGCCTTATATAAAGGACTATCAGTTCGAAATCGTCATTTTTGATGAAGCACATAACTTAAAGAACGTGTCGGCAGCTCGAACGAAGGCAGCTGCACAGATTAAGCGCCGCTTCACGCTTTGCCTGACTGGCACACCTGTGGAAAATAATGCTTCAGAATTTTATTCAGTCATGTCAGCCGCAGTTCCTGGGATATTTGGGTCTCTAAAATCATTTAAAGAGCACTTCCGCGAGGCACCTGATCGGATTCTCGGGCGCTCCAGGCCGTTTATACTAAGACGCACGAAGGATAAGATACTTAAGGAACTCCCTAAAAAGGAGGAGCACGAGCTGTTCCTTACCATGTCGACTTTGCAGAAGGAGATCTATACGCGCACTGTGGCAGAGGTCAAAGCCGAGGTGGCCGAGGCCTATCAAGATCGGCCCGAGCAGCAGGCAGGAATTATCGCGCTCGCAGCTATTCTCCGATTGAGACAGGTTTGTGTCAGTCCAGAGCTACTAGGTAAAACGATGCCGGAGCCGGCTCCCAAGTTTCAATACATGGGCGATCGCTTGGAAGAGTTACACTCGGAGGGCAACGCAGCATTAATTTTCAGTCAGTTCATCGGTGGCCTCGACCAGATGGAAGTCATTGCGAAAGAGCGAGGCATCAGCTATTTGCGGATGGACGGCCGAACACCAGTCTCCAAGAGAAAAGAGATCGTGAAAAGCTTCCAAGGCGGCAGTGGACCTGCGTTCTTCTTCATCAGCCTTAAGACCGGTGGAGTCGGACTTAACCTTACCCGGGCGAACTATGTCTTCCATCTGGATCCGTGGTGGAACCCGGCGGTTGAGAACCAGGCGAGTGATCGGGCGCACCGTATTGGCCAGACCCAGTCGGTCTTTGTGCAGCGCCTTATTATGCAGCACAGTATCGAGGCACGAATGCTTGAGCTTAAAGCACGCAAAGCGGAGTTATTTCGCCAGCTCGTTGACGAGCCGGGCGAAAAGACCGCTAAGACCGGACTTTCCCGCGGTGACTTTAATTATCTTCTCAATGGTTGACGCATCTTGCGGACTTGACGGCACGCCTCGCTCTGTCTGCCTTTATTTTTAATCCTATGATCGATATAAAGCTACTCCGCGAACAGCCTGACTTTGTAAAGGCTGCCATTGCTAATAAAAAGTTTTCCTGCGACATCGATGCGGTTCTTTCGCTTGATGCGGCACGTCGTAATAAAATTACTGAGGCAGAACAGGCTCGCGCGAAACAGAAGGCTGCCAATCAGGAAATGGCTGCCCTGAAGAAGGGCTCGCCCGAGTTTCTTGAGAAGGTCAAAGAGATGAAGGCGATCGCAGGCGCAGCCAAGGAGCTGGAGGCATCGGCGAAAGACGCCGATGAGGCGTTTCAGGCCGCATTTCTCGAAATCCCCAATTTGCCGGACCCTTCGGTCCCAGTGGGGAAGGGTGAAGAGGAAAACGTGGTTGCATCGACCTGGGGAAATGCAGATGCAGAATTCCCCAATGCACTGCCTCACTTCGACATTCCCTGGTTTGAGTCTCGTATCGATTTTGCCCGTGGCGTAAAGGCGACCGGTGCTGGTTTTCCATTCTACGTAGGTGAGATGGCGCGTCTCGTTCGTGCCTTGGTAAATTTCTTTCTACAAGAAGCACAGTCTAATGGCTACGAGGAGGTCCTGCCTCCGATCGTTGTCAACGCAGAGAGTGCGACTGCTACGGGGCAATTGCCGGATAAAGAGGGGCAGATGTATGTGGACGAGAAAGAGGGCTTATACCTGATTCCTACGGCAGAGGTGCCGGTGACGAATTTTTATCGTGACGAGATCCTTGATGCTGATCAGCTGCCGATCTACCGCTGCGCCTACACCCCATGTTTCCGCCGTGAGGCCGGGAGTTGGGGTGCTCATGTTCGCGGGCTTAACCGTTTGCACCAATTCGACAAAGTCGAGCTGGTGAAATGGACTGATTCCGAGAGCAGTATGGATGAACTGGAAAAGCTTCGTGATAACGTGGAAGCGACGCTTCAAAAACTCGAACTGCCTTATCGTGTGCTTCGGATGTGCACTGGTGACATTGGTTTCACTCATGCCAAGCAATACGACCTTGAAGTATTTGCCGCCGGGCAGAAGCGATGGTTGGAAGTTTCCAGTTGCTCAAACTTTACTGATTTCCAGGCCCGACGTGCCGGCATCCGCTACCGCGCAGAAGATGGGAAGCCTGTGACAGCGCATACGCTCAATGGCTCAGGTTTAGCCGTTCCACGTGTGCTTGCCGCAATTTTAGAGAATTTTTTACAAGCCGACGGGCGCGTCAAGGTGCCTGAATGTCTGCAATACTGGATGCAGCAAGAGTATATTGGCGAAAAGACTCTTTAGCAGCTCAGACTTGCCATATTCTGCTGGTTTGGGAAACTATTTGTATGGACACTTTTAAGGAGTTTATTTCATCCGGTAACATTGTTGCCTGGATCGTCATTATCTTGATGCTTATTATCTTCATCAAGTTCCTCAAAAGTGCGGGTAAAGGCATCCTGCTTTTCGGCGTATTGTGCCTGGGAGTCTTCCTGATTTCAAAATACTTTCCTGGTGTGGCAGAGCCGATCGCCGACTTTGTTCGGGGCGGCTGGCTGGGTGACCAACGTCCGGATTAGTCGAGCTTCAAAAAAGTTTTTCATGTAGCCGAAGCGCTTCTGCTTCGGAGTGGATCGGCTTCCTTTGCACACCCTTCCAAACGCGAAGGCGTTCGGCTACACCCTTCACCCTTCCAAACGCGAAGGCGTTCGGCTACAAATTATACCGCATTAAGGGTCTTTCCGGTAATTAGACGTTGCAGGAATGCACGCCTGCACTTTGCTTCAAAGTTATATGGGAAAGAAGGCACAAACTGCAATTACTCCAACGCGTTCGGAAGATTATCCTGAATGGTATCAACAAGTCGTTAAGGCCGCAGATTTGGCGGAGACCTCTCCGGTCCGTGGTTGTATGGTTATTAAGCCGTGGGGCTACGCTATTTGGGAAAATATTCAACGTGAGCTCGACCGGCGCTTCAAGGAGACTGGTCACAAGAACGCTTACTTCCCGCTATTCATCCCCATGAGCTTTCTACAGAAGGAGGCCGACCACGTTGAGGGCTTCGCCAAAGAATGCGCCGTCGTCACTCATTCGCGACTGGAAGCCGACGCAGAGGGCAAACTCCATCCGGCTGGCCCTCTTGAAGAGCCGCTCATTGTTCGCCCGACCTCTGAGACCATTATTGGCGAACTCTTTTCAAAATGGGTTCAGTCCTACCGCGATCTACCGCTACTCATAAACCAGTGGGCCAACGTCGTCCGCTGGGAGATGCGCACCCGGCTCTTTCTTCGCACTGCCGAGTTCCTCTGGCAGGAAGGGCACACCGTGCATGCGACTTCGGAAGAAGCCATGCAGGAGACACGGCAGATGCTCGAAGTCTACGCCGACTTTGCCGAGAGCTATATGGCGATGCCAGTCATCACAGGGGAGAAGACCGAAGCTGAACGCTTCCCCGGCGCAGAGGCTACTTTCGCCATCGAAGCCATGATGCAGGACCGCAAGGCCCTGCAGGCCGGCACCTCGCACTTCCTGGGTCAAAACTTTGCCAAGTCCAGCCAGATCAAATATCTCAGTGCCGAAGGCAAAGAGGAATACGCATGGACGACCTCATGGGGCGTCTCGACCCGCTTGGTCGGCGCCCTCATCATGACGCACTCTGATGACGACGGTCTCATCCTTCCGCCCAGGATCGCGCCATCGCATGTCGTGATCATTCCCGTAACTCCAAAGGAGGAGACACGGGAGGCCGTGCTCGATTACTGCCAAGACTTAAAGAAAGCACTCGAAGCGCAAAACTACATTGGCGACCGTGTCCGCGTCGAATTTGACGACCGCGATATCCGTGGTGGCGAAAAATCCTGGGGTTGGATTAAGAAGGGTATCCCGCTTCGCGTCGAAGTGGGCCCCCGCGATGTAGAGAGCGGTTCGGTCTTTGTGGGTCGCCGTGACCGCGCGCCGAAGGATAAGCAAAGTATCCCGCATGAACAGTTCGTCGCCGGCGTCGCCGAACTGCTTGATGAAATGCAGTCAGCGCTCCTCGCTAAAGCTAAGGCTTTCCAGAGGGAGCATACCCGGGAAATTACCTCTGAGGCCGAATTTATCGAATTTTTCAAACCAAAGAATTCAGATGAATCCGAGATTCATGGCGGCTTTGCCTCCATGGGGTTTTGCTGCGATGCTGAGCTCGAAGAGAAAATAGCCAAGCAATACAAGGTCACCGTCCGTTGCATCCCTAATGCAACCATTGAAGAGGAGGTGCCCTGCGCCTTTACAGGAAAGCCCGGTAAGCGTGTGATTTTTGCTAAGAGCTATTGATCCGGACGTTGGATTTTTTGTAGCGGCAATGCGAGAGCGGTGCCGAATAGGCGTCGAGAAGCTGCACTCGGAACGGCTGTCGCCGCTCCGCTACGGAAAAAACGGGTGCTCAGTCATACAGCTTTAGCTTTTCCAGCTTAGGCTTTATGACCATTTGGCAGTAAGGAGCATTCTTATTATTGCGGAAGTAATCCTGATGATAATCTTCTGCGATATAAAATTTTGAGGCCGGGGTGATCTCTGTCACTATAGGCGACTTAAAGCTGCTTTGAGCCGCAGACTTGGAGGCCACAGCGGCTTCGCGTTGAGCGTCGGTGTGATAGAAGATGGCGGATCGATACTGGGTGCCGGCGTCTGCACCTTGCCTGTTGAGCGTAGTCGGGTCGTGTGAGCGCCAGAGCCAGTCGAGCAGGGTCTCAAACGTGATAACATCAGAATCATAATAGATGCGAGTGACCTCGGCGTGGCCGGTTGTTCCGGTCGAAATTTGCCTGTAGGTCGGGTCTTCAGTTTCGCCGCCCATGTAACCGGACTCAACGGCTTTTACACCTTCCAGGTTTTCAAAGACTGCCTCCACGCACCAGAAGCATCCGGCGCCGAATGTGGCAGTTTCCAGGGAGTTCTTTTCTTCGTTGCTAAGTTCTTTTGGCATAGGTTTGGATGTTTCTTTTTCTTGCGCCGTGCAGGCAATTGTGAACGGGAGTAGGAGGAGGACTATAAGGGTAAGGCGTAGATGTTGTATTCTCATAATAGACAGGAGTGAATAGATAGGAGTTTTGTTCCCGGCCCTTACAAAGAAATGACGCCATCGACCTGAGCGACACGCTGGTAGATGGCAATCACCTCGTCGCAGGAACGAACATGCATCTCCATCGTGTAGGCAATAAAACGCCCATTGGAGGATTCGTTCGCCTTGACCGGGTCGTCGGCGAAGAGTTCTAGGACAGTATCGCACTGATCCTTCGGCACGATAAATTTGAAAGGATAGTGGCAGGGCCAATCGTAGTTCGCATCCAAGGCTGAGCGAAAAGAGTCTGTAGTGTTGTCATCTAACATACACGAAAGTTAAAGCTAAAATGCGGCCTGTCCAAGTGTAGACCGTGTTTTTCTTCGGAAGAAATGATATTTCGAGGATTGGGTTATTACGTAGGGGCTTTCCTGGGGAAGCCCGCGAGTCTTGCGGCGGTTTCCGTTCATCACGAAGTCTCCCGAGCATTCGCGGGTGCGCCAAGGAGCACCCATACGAGTTACAGCTTGCCAAGCTCTTCGGCGGCCTGGCCCCACTCGTAATTCTTTTCCTCGAGGTATTTGGCTAATCTCGCGGCCTGTTGGTTAAGTTGCTTGGCCGCTTCGGGATCGGAGTAACTGGAGGGGTCTTCGAGTTGTTTCGAGAGCTCTGCCTGTTGCTCTTCGAGTTTCA
>Ga0307981_1000832_pt1 | contig 29870 bp, 24 predicted proteins | sample OrgLakmetagen987_FD_201849 | JGI IMG/M metagenome (GOLD analysis project Ga0307981, IMG submission 201849) | Saline water microbial communities from Organic Lake, Antarctica - #987 | ecosystem: Environmental > Aquatic > Non-marine Saline and Alkaline > Saline | place: Antarctica: Organic Lake... | reverse complement strand
AGTGCTTCGTACGCTTCTTTATCGGGATGAGAGAGCGCTCGCAAGCTGTCCAGCGTGAAGAAATACAGCGACATGGCAAAAAACTTGCCGCGTACTGGAGGATGCGGAACGCCACCCACGTGACTTCCGAGCTTTCTATCGCCTGGACTAGTTTGATCGCTGTCGGCAGCGTGTGGAATCAAGTGCTGGACCTGCTGGACGCACGCTTGTGCGTCTCCTGTACCAATCAACGTGTATCCTTGCCATTCAATCTCGTATCCCTTGAAGGTACACGGGTTTTCAATCTGCATGGAATCGCAACTGTCGGCGCACTCTTGGCTTTCGTGCAATTCCTTGCGCTGCTGGACCCAAGTGGTCCACAGCCGTTCCCGAAATTGGTCCACGCCGTACGATAGATACGAAGTGGCAAAAAAGTCTTGCCCGTTCAAGCGGGAAGGCAATTCACCGAGCGTGGCGGTGTGACAAGTTGCCACGTCTGCGTCGGAATCTGAATCCGATTCGGCAATGGACTCGGATGGAACGGGACACGAATCGAGACTGCCCTTGCCAGAAACAGTGTGTTTGGTTCCGGGCAAAAATACAATCTGGGTCGAACTTCCACCCATGTCCAAGGCACCAATGGGACCGTGGTGGTGCTGATTGTCGGACGAGGGTGGTGGTGCAGCAGCAGCTGCAGCGGCAGTATTCGTAGGCAACAACATTTGCAAGTCGGTATCAATGGTCCCCTTTAGGTAGTTTGCCGCCACGGCTCCATAAAATCCTTCCAAGTCTCCCGGTAAGGTTGCAATGTCACTGCGCTGCATGCTGACAAATAGAAACGAGTCTGCCGCGTGCAAACCCGCGTAGAGTGCATCGTAGACAGCGTCCTGTTCCGACACGGTCAAGAGTCGCATACCGGCGGTTGCTTGGTACTTGACGGCCGTCGTGGCGTGATATCTCTCGGGAACCAAAGTTGCCGCGTATTCAAAGGCTGCCAACAAGTGATGTGCAACAGCAGTGGCATTCAAGGGTTGATGGAGCTCACCGTGAGTTCGTCCAAAGGACGATAACGGTACATTGGCCCGAGCGGAACCCCTTCGGACCAGCGTGACGGGCTCTTCTACCTCGTCCACTACCGCTTCCTTCGTAGCGTCATGATCACCGTGGTTATTGTTGTTGTTGTTGCTGCTGTTATTATTATTATCAATACTGTCGGCAACAAACTCGAATACATGCAAACGCGAGCCTGTGGAACCTCCATCAATAATCTACAGAGACAAACGAAAGAGAGCAACGGGTGGTACAAGTACAATTAGTGAGTTTGTTACACAATCACCCCGACGAATATAAGGATGCAAGCCTTAGTCTTTGCCTTGGCAGTGGTAACTTACAATCGAGAACGGAGACGGCTCCTCCAGAGGTCCCCTTCTGGCGACCAACGCATGCTCTTCGGTCGAAGAAGAAGAAACTGCTTGTACTGCCAACACCAGGACAGTAAGAGTCCTCCAAGAGACAACGCTGTATTTATTCCTTGGGGAGGTCATGGTGTGTGTCTGTATATATGTATTTATATATGAGTTATGCAGAAGCTCGCTGGGAGTCGAGTGATGAATGAATCTTATGAATGCCCTGTCAAAAGAGACGCAGTCAATCAATGGACAACGTGATTACTGTATTTGCGTTCGTTTTCTATACGATCGAACCGAATCAATCAATGGGAAAGCGCTCGTCTTTGTCACTGCTTCAATCTATCGCAAGAGGAAACGACTGTATGAATGCGAGTTTACGGTCGTTACGGATAGAGAGTTGGTTGTGGAAATGGACTACAGTAGTCTACCGTACCGTAGATGTGATTGAGTGATTGTGATGGCATGGATGGCATGGGTGTGGTCTTCCCTTCCTCTCGCAGTGTGGATGCGCGCGGTGACTGGCTGTCGCTGCCGAGTCGGTCGGTCGCAACGCGCGAAAACGCCAGCAAGAAGAAAAATCAAAAAAGCTGCCACGTTCTAAAAGGACCTTTGATATGCTCACTGAGCTTTTACACTGACGTGGTCAAAAGCTGGTCTCCCCTTATTCCAATGGGGAAAACGCGTCCAAGACAGACGGCGTCTGATCCAAGTTTCCGGGAAACGCCAGTCACGTTTTCCCTTACTGGTAAATTACGATCATAACTATCATAACTATTTAGTAGTAGCTCCCCGCGAGCTCCCCGCGAGAGGTCGACGTTCTCCGAACTACGAATTGAGAACGCTCGCATCGATCACGATCGAAACGCTCAGTTTTCTGCAACCGAGGTATTGCATCCAGGACTACAGTAATACTCAGTACCAGTATCGCTCTCAAGCACATAAAGCGAACTTTTACACAAACACCCGACCATGACAAAAGACGAACCGAAAAACTACACCACTCCTACGAAGAAGGAAGAAAAGGACGAGGAGAAAATGACAGAACCGGAGGAACAAGAGCTACACTCGATTGCTTCAAATAAAACGGTGGAAGCCCCTCCTCCTGTCAAGCCAGACATTACCGTGATTACTGCCCGTTTGGATGCAGCCGTCAAGGCCTACACGCCCGTCAATCGTAGTTCCGACTTGGTTCCGCTCAACCATGACTATGATATCATGCGCAAGACCTTGAGAGCCTTGATTGGAGCCACCAAGCAGTACAAGCTCAAACGAGGTGAAATGGACAAGGCTCGCATGGAGGTACGTACAGTGGTGCAGTATGCACCGGAACGATCGAAGGGTTCGCATGACGGATTCGTACGAGGTTCGATTTGCGTTCGCATCGTGTCAAAATCCATTTTCTAACCAGCAGTACTCGCGTCTTTCTCCTTGCGTTTCCAGGTTGTCATGCAACTCTCGGCGCTCTCGACCAAGTCTCCCATCCATGAACACATTGGTAACACGCTTGGAGACAGTTCCTCGGTAGCCTCGATCAACCAGCAGGCCTCCACCAAGGCCCATGAAGAGGCGGAAATTTACCAATCGACTGTGATTGACTACGCGATAGAGTGGGAACGCATCGTTACCACTCGCGCCGACTTTGACTTGGCCGAGACGGGCAAGCTTCACTCGAAACTCAACCACTATCAAAACAAGGTGGACAGTCTCCGTAAATCAGCAAATGCCAAGGAGACCCAGGGAAAAGCGTCTCCCGCCAGGCTCACGACCAAACTTGAGCGCAACGAAGGCAAACTCAACGAAGCATGGAAGCAACACGAGCGCAGTGCTTCCAAATTGTGCAACCTACTCGAGCAAGTTACGGAACGTGGATGGAAAGACTTGTACCCGTTGGTGTTGGCCATGCTGGACTGGGAGAAGGCTCGTTCCAGTCAAGACTATGACGTCTTTAAGAGGCTTCCCTTTGTGAAAGAAAAGTTGACGACCACCTACAAGGCGAAGAATCTAACGCCCGATAAGGAAATTTCGGGCGTTCCAGTGGTCCTTGCCGAGCCAGACGCCTCGTCAGATACCACGGGATCGTTTCATCCTGAAGAAGACTCGAGTGTTACCAGTGTTGAACCAAACGAAGGCGAGGGCGAGGGCGACGTGACGCCCCAAAGGCCCAACGTGATCGAAGGTAAAGTGACTTACGACAATATTACCCTTGCGAGCCCCAAAGGTGTGGTCCATCAGCTGCATTAAAGGTTGGACCTTTAGTGTCTTTCTGTACAAGAAGTTATTCGATTCATATGACATTGCACGAGGCATGTCTACACGTAAACGACACGTATCCATACGAGAGGCTGCTGCTCGCGTGCCTGCAAAGTCTCATTACTTAGTTAAGCCTTATGTAACTCTATCCGTATCCCCCGTGCTTACACCTTGCTCTATCTTTCTACTATCATTAGGAGCGCACAGAGCTAGCTGTTAAGCGAGGGTAGACCGCTGCAGAGGCGAAACCCGCGAAAAAAGCTTTTTTGCCTCAAATGTTATTTTGTTGAACTGACCTATGCCAACCACTATAAAATACTGTATATCCATTGTCGTAAAGACTTACCGGTACCATCTCCGGAACATACAGTAGTACTATTTCCGATTTTCTCTCGCGACTATCGGAACCGGGGCGCTAGCAGCACGTGACTTCCGCTCCCCTTTTTGCATAGCTAGCGTACACAAAAATAAGACACACGCGGTATTTATGACTAGCTTTGGTCGAAGGATAACACAGATTACTCAAAACGACAAGTGTTCCTAAGAAGCAATTACAGACACTAGACGGCCCAGGCAAAGATATCCAAGCACCAGGCGTCTCACTCATTAGGTAGTCTCAAGGAGTCGTCCCTTGTGTGCCACGGAGGGGGATATGCGGGCGTCAGAAAGACCCTGTTGGACGGTCCGGCGTACATTTTGCCTATTTTTCGACGTCTTATAGTTGAGACACGATTAATGATTTTCAATTTAACTTTTCTTGTTATTATAATGAGGATCGGGAAATCGAAGAACGAAAACCAAACAGCAGTTTCGTTCTCGTTCTCGCCCAACCGTAAGGGTCGGCCTTATCGTACCTTTGTAGATTAATCTCATGGTACCATGACTTTCAAGCGTCATAATATTCATATTCAAATTGGTAGATATCTGGATCTTAACCGCTCGTCGGTTTTTAGGCGGTGTAGCGGTAGATTTCGCCCACGTTTTAAAGTCTGAGAAACGACAAACGACACGATCAACGATTCCAATGGCGCACATTTGGGGTATCTAAGAAGTGATTTGAAATGCCCTCCTAATTCTAGAGACTTACTAGACCTAGACTGCAGTGGTATCTTCGCCTTGGCTTATTTCATCGAGAGCAAATAATTATCTTTCTCACTATTGCACTTTTCTTTGTTCTCAATCAACATTCTTTACATTCATTTGCGAGGGCGCGAAAAGAAGCAAACGTCGCCGTAGCTGAGGAAACGATAGCCTTTTTCCTGGGCAGCTTCGTAGATCGTCTTGACCTTTTCACCACTTTCTAGAAAAGCAGCGACGAGCAACATCAAGGTGGAGTCGGGGGCATGAAAGTTCGTGACCAGTTCGTTCACAACCTTGAATTCATACTTTCCGGGGACGATCATCAAATGGGTTCGTCCGTCCAAGGTGTCCTCGTCGGCCTTTCCCTCGATCAATACCTTTAGAGCTTCGGCTGCGCTAACGTCCTGCGCAAAATCCATCAACTCCATCCATTCACGCTGTCCCAACGCGAGCAAGACCTCCTTGTCGCGCAACAACTTAACACCGCACCAGTAAAGGCTCTCCAAAGTTCGAGAACTAGTGGTACCCACCACGACAAGTCGTTTGTTAGATTCCAAAGACTGAATGATACGACGCATTTCGCCAACGTTTACGTGAAAGCTTTCGCCGTGCATCTTGTGATCATGAGCATTTTCAACAACAACTGGTTTGAAGGTTCCAGCACCCACGTGGAGAGAAAGAAAACTCAAGTTTTCGGGACCAATTTTGTCGAGAAGCTCTTTGGTAAAGTGCAAACCTGCCGTTGGAGCTGCGACTGAGCCAGAGGAAGCTGCGAACACGTTGTTGTAGGCATTCTTGTCGCTTTCCTCTGCAGAGCGGTTCAAGTAGGGCGGAATCGGAACTGTTCCGACTGCATTGAGTACCTCAGCCAATAAGAGATTATCTTCAGTAATGCACTCGACAATCGCTTCCGAGCCATTTCCATTGCTGTGCTCGTCTTCGATCCAAGGAGCAACGAATTCTACGACGCGAAACTTTACGGCAGAGTTGTGTTCGCTCGCATAGACATCGCCAACCTGGACATCTTCTTTGCGCAACATCACGTTGAGACGGAGGCCTGCTGCTTTGTTCGCAATAAGATCACCGATATCAAGAATCATCATCTCGATGGGGGTATCAACGCCCTTACCGACGACCGAAACCCGTGCATTGGCTACCTTGCTTTCGTTAAATACAATGTGTACGTCTTTGGCAAGATCCATGAATGAGTCGGCGAAGTTGTCGTGGTACGAGACGTTGCCACTTTCGTCCACTCGGAGCAGACGAGAGCTGCCCCTCGGATGAGCGGGGTACTGTGCGACTGCTTCCAGCTTGAGATTATAGGTAAAATCACTCATACGAATCTCATTTGAGACATCTTGTTGACTCTTGTAAAGATAGTCGATAGCTTGAGCAGCGAGGTAGTCCTTGTCCGTCACACTGTTTGCTTCAAAAGTGAAGAGCTCCATCATGAGATCAACACCGTTAACACACTTGTGCGAAAACGTCATGTTGGCGTGGTGGTCGAGATCGGTACTCAATGAGTCTACTTGGTTCGCAAAGGCAAGTGCGGATGTGTAGTCACTAAAACGGATTGTGCGGTAGAGAGCACTTGTTTTCTTGGTCCAATTCTTTTCGACCAAACGCGTAGTCGATGCTCGTTGAAAGGCCGCCTCGACTGTATTCTTCAAGAGAAACGCCATACTGAGCGGACCGACTCCACCAGGCACCGGCGTATAGCGGCCAGCAATGCACGAAAGATCTCCATCAATATCTGAAACCAGCATGTCCTTAACATTGTCAAACGCAGTGCCAACCACAACAACATCTGCTCCAGGCTTGATCCATTCCGCCTTTAGAATGCCTTGGATTCCGACACACGAAACAACCAGGTCCGCGGCGCCCACCAACGACTCGAGGATGTCGGGCAATGTCTCGGAATGCACAATCGTCACGGCCGAAGCCTTGTCACGCAGCATACGTGCGATTGGAGATCCGACGATACGACTGCGACCAACCACGACGACATGCTTGTCGGCAAGGTCAATCTTGTACTCGTCCAGCAAATGCATGACGGACGAGGGCGTGACGGGCGGCAATGCAGTGACCTTGCCTGGCGCCAGCTCGACTTGGCCAATATAGTGCGCACCATCAACATCTTGCGACACCGGAATCGCCTTGTAGACTGATGCAGAGTCAACGTGGTCGGGAAGAGGCCACATGAGCTGAATTCCATCAGTCTCAGTGTGCGCATACACGATACTGAGGAGCTCGTCCGTTGTGGTCGACGCGGGCAAGACAATCTCCTCCACCGCAAAGCCATTGGCGCGACCCACCGCTGCCTTGCTGAACCAGCTATGACTCGTATTGCTGTAGAGCTGAATGCGGCGTGCGGAATCCTGGTAACGAGGGTGCTCGCCCACCGTAATCACCACCAGAGACGGTTTGCGGTAAAATTGGCGCTGAAACTCTGAGGCAGAGACCTTGGCCTCCGATAAAGTGACACGCCCGAGTTCACTGCCAGACAGCAAATTAGATGCAGGCTTCCAAGTTTTCTGGTCGAGACCAAAGGTGTCGACGTTGACATCGGCGGCATCCGGACCGAGCAACCATGCAGAGGCCTCGGCCCAACGTCGGCCATCAATGACACCATGGCGGTCACCTTGAAAGGTATCGGCGACCAAATTACCACAGCGCCGCACCGACTCGATGAGATAGGCATTGCTATCGACCCAATGATCATTGGATTCGTCTTCGAGTCCGAGTTGGGCGCGGGCTGCTTCGACCGCGGCAGCAGCCGAGGATGGATCGCGAATGGCACGTTGCCATCCTTCAAAGGTGGCGGCCAAAAATGCCTCGATCGACTCGCCACTGCGCTCGAGAACCGCTCGGGGGCAAAAGAGGACTTGAGAATAGCCGAGTCGGGCACCATTCATGCCTTCGAGCATTTCCACCTTGACCTGATCGGCTCCAAATTGGTGCTCGAGGGTTGCCACTTCAGTCGTCGTGTAGGCTTGAATAGCATGCAGCGTGTCATCGGAGAGTAACGTGTTTTTTGTCGCCCGCGGACTGGCCACGACCACGGCATCCGCAAGCAAGCGCTCGAATAGGTCTACCGTATCTTCATGGGCTCCGATCACGCGTTTCTGCTGCTGTTGACTGCTAGATCGAGCATTGTTGCCGATCAGAGACGCGAGGCACAGCGGCGATTGACGAAACATGGCACCAACTGCCGCCATATCAAGCGATGGATCGCGATGGAGTAGCGGCACGAAAATGTTTTGTTCCACGACGCCAATGGTCGGGATCGAAGTGGAGTGGTAGTAATCGGAGACACGATTCATTTCGAGCCCCGCGTCGCAAATGGGCAGAAACGTAACGTCGAGACCAGCCTCCGAGTACAGATTGTCTTGAAGGGCCACGGCCATGCCAGCAAATTGCGCTGACATGTAGTAATCGAGCTGCACTGCAACAGAATGAAGAGCACGGCGCACGATACTTGAACTATTGAAGCATCGCGGCGCAACCAATCGTCGAGAAGTAACAGTATGGGCGAGGCGCGACATCATGGGTGCTATTGAGATCGAGGAAGTGGAGGAAGTCACTCAATCAAAAAAAAAAGAAGCAAAGAGCAAATTAAAAAAGCAAGACCTGGGTTCTGTGAAGTCAATCGAATAGATAGTAGCGCGTTTGAAAGAACCAAGGAAGGAAACGCGCAACGTTGTTATCTAAAGATCGTTTTCTTCTCCATGGAGAGAGAAGAAAATATGAGGAGAGGAAGCCGATCAGCATGAGCACGAGCAGATGAGCGGTTCTGGTTGGGATGACGATCGCGATCCTGATTCTCGATCATCACGCTCTTTCATCTTCAACTTGGGTTGCGGACCGCTCGATGACATTAATTCAAGTTAGTATAGTACTTAAGTACAACAAAGTATATCACCAATATATCCAGTATGATGCATTTCGAAGACGAGTGTGTTCTCGAATACGAGCTTTCTCGCTCTGTGCTACAGTAGCTTCAGGCCCTCTCGATACTTCTTGCTTCTACCGAAGTCAGAGGCATTCGATTTCAGGTGTTGTGGTAGTCCACGCACTGTAGTCTAATGATGATCGATGCAAGCGAGCAGCGAGCCACAAAAATGCCAGCGAACAAAAAATCGTAACGGAATCGTCATGAAATCGTCACGCTCGCTAGTTAAATGCTAGTAAAGCTACCGTTACGATTCCGTTACGATTCCGTTAGGCCACTTTGAAACGTCTAAAGTTATTTTCAAGGCCGACCATGGCGCATGCGTCAATATTTCTAATTAAAGCTACTGAAGCTACCACTGTACGTACGACGAACTGTAATGCTATGGTAGATAGATTTAATATACTGTAATATAATAGGAAGAAAAGGAAACATTGACGGGAGTGCTTCCTTTTTGGCGGGAAACGAGCCATGGCCGATGCGCACGTTTCTCCTATTTTTTGACATTTTCGCCCTCACCATGACGATGGCTGTCGCTGCGGCACACACCACACCACACTTTCGATTGTTAGCTCTGTTGGACCTTTTGCTGCTTCCAATGGAGCTGTGACCTTTTACCTTCCTGAAGAATTTTGATATCGGATAGTATCGTAGCGGCAAGCTCTTATTCCTTACGTGAGACAACGCCTCCTCACGTGATAGACTAGCTATTGATTCGATTTCGCCCATTCATGAAACAAAGTCTCCATCGTCCGACGTATTGGAGTTTCTGTAGCACCTTGCGTTTCGCAGTGCTCCTCATGGTGTCTGTTAGTCGACTGGCCAAAGGCTGGGTCTTGCGCTCGCCTTACCAACTTGCGAGAGGATCGCCTTCGATTCGGTCGCTACCGACAAGCACACAACCGCAGCGTCTGTCAACAAGTCGACTATTTTCGTCGCAGCAACCAGCGCGCTGGCAAGTGGGAGATGTGGTCTCTCTACCAGCTACGACTTCTCACAATGATACTGCCACTACTACTACTACTACTACTACTGATGATGCGGATGCTGGTCCAATACTACTACTACAAGGGGTAATCAAGGAGAATCGCGGGGCCGGATGGTATTCCGTGCAAGTCCATGGCGCCGAGACGACTGTCAAGTACCGGGGAACAAATCTACGTCCAGCTTCGGCCGTCAATGGATCGGCAGTAGAGACTATCAGCACTGCTGTATTGGAAGAATCGACAGGTCCATCCTTCAAGCCGATACTTCAACGGTCCTTTCAGGGAGTGCCTCCACCGCCAACCATTGTGGATCTCGATGCCGCGGTGCAGTCAAACAATGACTTGTCGGATGCGGTCGAAAACCTTGTCGATCAAGCATATTTACAGCAAGTAAAACACTTTATGACATACAAAAAGTGGGTCGTCTTTACGGATCTTCACTGCGCACCGTCCACCTTGGATACAACGCTGCAAGTGTTGGAGCAAGTCCACAGATTGGCAGTCGAACGTCAAGCTGGTGTCCTCTTTTTGGGAGACTGGTGGCACCATCGAGGGACGCTCCGCGTGGACTGCCTCAACTCGGTACTGAGTCATTTAAAGACGTGGACCGTACCCATGGTATTGATACCAGGAAATCATGATCAAGTCACCTTGGGGGGCCACAATCATGGACTGACGCCGCTCGAGAATGCGTACCGTGTCGCTGTGCGACCCGACAGTAATATCGAGAGTGCGACAGACATGGACACGGTCCCTGGTCCATTGGTATTTTCCCACCCGACCAAGTTTGCCAATGGACTCTTTGTTCCTCACATTCGAGACAATGCAGTCATGGAGTCCGTCTTGCACTCCAGCCAAGCCCACGAAGCGGCCGCAATATTTGTGCACGCTGACGTGACGGGTGCGTACATGAACGACCAGATTGTTTCGTTGGGCGGCGTGCCGCCGTCCATGTTTCCCTCCAACAAGCCCATTTACTCGGGGCACTTTCACAAGCCGCACCTTGTCCAGTCCAGGGACGTTTCGATTGAATATCTCGGCTCGCCGTACGAAGTGTCGTTGGCAGAAGCGCAGCAACCAAAGGCCCTCGCGGTGCTCGATGCTGCGAATAACTGGAAGTGCATCGAGCGCATTCCCTTGTCGATTGGAAGAAAGCACTTTCGAGCCCTTTCGTTGGAGGAGTTTTTGACGTTTCAGCCTGCCAGTGAAGTGGTGGTCGAAGTCGATGTTGACGCTACTGTGGATACGGAACGATCTGTCGTGAACGCTGGCGATCGGGTTGTTCTGTCCATAAACAAGGACAAACTCGTCGCGCTACGACGATCGACTGATCCTGGTAGTGACAGCATTGTCGATGCGCAAGTCAAGGCCCTCCGAAAAGGGGGTGCACTCGTCGAGGTTCGGGAAGTCAAGGACCTACCGCTGGAAGCAATGGGTGTCGGTTGTGCCACGGATGCGAGTGAACTCGAAGAGCTGTCACTCGAGTCGACATGGAAAGCCTTCATCACAGAAGAGATTCGTCGGGAAGCGTTGTCAAGCGGTAGCGCGGAAGCTCTACTACAATCTGGGTTGGAAATGATCGAAGAACTGGATGCAAGTGAAGGGATCTCGCCAGATCAGAGTAAAAACATGACAGATCTCAAACTTGCTTCCGTTGACTTGGAAGGATTTGGTCCATTTAAAGAATTGACAACTCATCCGCTACTAGATCGGGGTTTGGTGCTGTTGCGTGGGTCGAATAAAGATGGCGGGTCTGACAGGTAAATCGCTTACAGTACTGGCATTGCGCGAAAGTTGGCCCATGACTCACCCCTTTGCTTTCCCATTTCGCAGTAATGGATCTGGCAAGTCTTCGTTGGCCATGGCGACTCTGTGGGCGCTTACTGGATCGGTAGATCCACGACCGCTACAGGATTCAAAGGTATCCGACGTAGTGAACGACTCTTGCAAGGTAAGACCCAAAGATCGTACAGTGGGCGTAAAGTGATTCGGCTGAGTTCCAAATGCCTCTGACTCATTTCATCCCCCACCGCCGATAGACTGCACGCGTTAACGTGAAAGGGGCTCTCAACGGAGTGGACTTCTCCATCACTCGCACAAAGACCTTTTCAAAAGGAAGCCTCGCCTTCTTTCTTGGGGGCGAAGACCTGACAACACAGTCGGTGAAAGAAACACAAGCCGCTATCGACGAGAAACTCGGTGTCGGTGCACAAATATTAGCGAGAACTATGTTCCATGGACAGCACGCTATCAACGAGCTCTTGGAGGCCACCGATTCCAAGTTGAAGGATGAGCTCTCACTCATTGTGCCGCTTGGGTTCTGGCAAAGCGCCGTTTCAGCGTCTCGAAAGAAAGGGCGCACGGCAGCGAAGAAGGCAGCGGAGCTTGACGGTATGCATACCGTCCGCTTGGAAGATCTCGAGAAGCTGCAGCAACGTCTGCAGGTCACAGAGGAGGCGCTCTTTGTAAAAGAAGCTAGCTTTAGATCAACCGAGTCTCGGCTACTTCAAGAAATTAAAGATATACGCAAAAGCGAACGTCCTGGTCAAGACATTGCTGGCGAAACCTTGGATTCTATCGAAGTGAGAATGACACGGGCCGCTGAGAGTGTCGATATGCTGGAGTCGCAGCGTCGTGCAACAGTGGAAGAGCGTAATTCTGAAGTTTCGTCACTCCGAGATTCTTTGAATGAAGCAACGCTATCGCATGCTGCTTCCACAGATCGCTTCCAGTCTGTACAAAGGGACTATGACAGCAGTTATGGGAAAGTTTCCTTGGCTGAGGAAAGGGTCCAAAGGCTCGAAGGCGCATGGGAAATTGACCTATCGTCTGGTACAGTCGAAAATCTAACGTTACCCGCGACGTGTCCTACGTGTCGACAACCTCTCTGTGATTCCTCAAAGGAACACTCGCACGAAGGCTTTCTAGAGTCGATGCAGCAGGACATCAGCTCTACTCTTGACCTTCTGAGACATGCACAGGCATCTCTCGCCGAAAGGAAAGGCAAGCTCGAGGCTATTGAAGCTTTACGAACGGAAAAAGAAATACGATTGGCCGTCGTCCGTGCGGAACATGAAAACAGGTCGTCCTACTGGGAGGGTGTGATTAACGACTTGGATAGCCAGCTCTGGAATGCTCACAAAGATCAACAAGAGGCGTCCGCTGCCTTCTCTACTAAAGCCCGTCAAATGCAGCAAAGCGCAAGGATCGATGCTTTGGATTCGCTGATAAAGGTCGAAAGAGAGACCGTGAGTGTTGCTCAGTTGTCGCTAGAAACACTCCGCAGCAACAGCGAAAGTTGCGAGTCATTACTGGCGGATATCCAGTCGCGCAAAGATGAGCAAATAAATATCTCGGCTGTCATGGGAGAACTATCCGATGCGTTTGGTCAACGAGGGGTCCAAACATTTGTTATGCAGAATGTTGTCAGCGTGTTGCAATCACTTTCGCAATCTTACCTTGACGAGTTGAGTGATGGTGCTCAACGTCTTGAGTTCGCTCTGGATGCTGGCGATCGTATCTCTCGCCGTGCCTTCGTTCGCGGTGGTGAAGGAGAATACAAAGAACGCCCGCTTGCCTCCTTATCCGGTGGCCAATGGCGTCGTTGCTCTCTATCAATCACGCTCGGGTTCGCCGAACTTGTTGCACGTCGAGGCAGGTTACGACCTTCCCTCTGTGTTCTTGACGAGCCCCTTACTCACCTTGACCGTTCCGGCCGATCAGACGTTGGGCGTGTACTCCGTAGGATGCTGCGCCGGACAGCGGAACGCCACGAATCGAACGGGTTTACTGTTTCGACGATTCTCATCATTCTGCAAGATCTTGCTGCGGAAGAGCTCGAAGAGTCATTTGATTGTATCGATGAAGTTATAAAGAACAAGGGATTCAGCTCGGTTCTGGTCGACGAAAGGGTGTAACATCCCAAGGGAACAAAGCACTTTATTTAGGTGTAGCAAGTGGGAGACCAAACATAAAAGATACATAGACTCTATTCTAAGGTTTATCATAGCTACGTAGATCTAAAGAGTCTCTTCAAAGGAAGATGCTCCAATTTGGGGTATCCACCTGTAGGTATCGACAGTATCCCCTCCCTTGTTCGAGATTCGAGTGGGATCGAAGCTACCCGCAATCAGATCGCCTGCGAGAGTGATATCCAGAGTTCCACCAAACGAAACCGGATGCTTGTCGCGGCCCACTGGAGCTGCTGTCCGCCCAGACTTGACAGGTACTGTACTGCTCAGATACCGAAAGTTGAGATGAGTAGCAGGTGAGAACTTGGCAGTTCTCGAGAGAACAAGGAGGAGTCGTTGGCTGCGAGGTGCAATGTCGTGCGTGTCTTCGTTACTGCCAAATACGATAAGGATACCATCTTGGACCTCGATCATTAATCTCAACGAGAGGTATTGATCGTGTGAGCCATTTACCGCAACAAAAAAGAGGCAGCCTTCCCCATGGATACAAGCGAGGAGCCCACCGGAAGAAACCGGATAAAAGAGCTTGTCCTCTCTCCGCAAGAGCTCTCCGTGTAAAACACGTAACGCATCTTCACGACAGCCATCGTAGTTGTCCCGCCGTTCCAAAGAGACTGGAGACGCGCTGTAAACTGTCAGTCGAAGGTCAAAGTCGACGGTATTGCTTTTGTGGGCCACACAGGAGAAGGGTACGCAGCAATATATATAGTTTGGGTCCAAAAAGACTTCGCAATGGCTCGTCCGATTGGTACCCACGAGTGCTCGAGCTTCACAGGTCCACCTATCCTCTTGCGGTTTCTTTCTAAGGATGAGCATGTTGGGATCGCAGTACCAGTACTTTGACTGCGTGTTGGATCTCTTCTTGGGCTGCACCAACGAAACGCTTGCCATTGTGCGCGTAGATGGTTTCAGAAGATAGACATGTCGAGAAGATGTTAGCGGGTCCATGTTGCACTCAAAGACACCGTCGCAAGAGGAATATTTCCAGCCTTCGTGCGTCTTGGCGCTGCGAGAGTAGGTTAGAGACGAGAAAAGTGTGAATGATGGTGAGACGCGTTCGTCCATTTATTCATACATTGGGTCATCGTCAGGGTCAGACATACATATCCATGTGGTGAAATCTCTCGAGAACGTCATCAAAGGACATGAAAAAAGTGCCATCGCCCTTGGCAAACGTGTCGCTACTCCCAAGCCGTTCCCTCAAGGCTTTGGTCCAGCGTTCACTATCGGCGCTCCAGTCGCCCTTCCATTCGCGAGTGCCCCAAGGATTGCGAATTCGAACCAATCGGACTGTCGTTCGTTCCCCGAGAGTCGAGCCTTTTTCGTCCGCTTGGTTACTGTTGGCTTTGGATACCGCCACCTTTGCTTTCTTCTTGTCCGGGCTGCATTTAAAGTAGTCTGTCACCTTGGACTGCTCACCAACAACCGAATCATGAACTTCAATGACGTCCAAGACACTGTAAGCGTGTCCACCGACGAGTCCATCACCTCCTTGCGACGTTGCCACTCCCATGAGAAAGCCTGCTTGCGCAAACGAAACAAGCCGTACCCATAATTCGTCTCGGTCCAACATGCCCGCGGCAAAGATTATAGTTTCCGTCGGTGCACCCGTCAGATCCGTCAATCCTTCGGCAATAAAGCCTCCCGATAATTGCGCGTACGAGCCGTGGGCCTTTGCGTACGCCTTTTCAACCAAAGCTGCCCACAAGTTATGATTTGGCGCCGCACAAAAAGCAGGATAGGCTACCAGGTCGCCGCCCTTTTCCCATCCAACGCCGCCCCGCATGGCACTCTTGGACAACGTCGAAGGAGCGCTCTTTTTCTTGGTGGTATCTTCCAAAACCACGGGCAAATTAGAGTCAACAATGACGGGCGTCCATTGACCATCCAAGCACAGATTGACTTGATAGCAACCCTTGTCGTTGAGTTTACAGTGGGGTAGCAATTGGCGCACTAAATACGGTTTTTCGGCCACCACGGCCAGAGCCGAGAGGAACCAACAATTTCCCACGGCACCTTGTCGCACTTGAGACGGGTCGATTGCTTTTCGGTACAAGCAGCAACGATTCTCTCGACCAAAGTGTTGCCACGCCAAGAGCGAGTATCGGGTGCTGTATCCCGCGGCGCCCGCTTTGCCGTCGGGATCCCATTGAAAAAAGTTGCACAATTTTCGTTGGGGTGGTGACGTTGGTATCGGTGTTGGTGGAGTGGAGGTTTTCGGTTGCGTTTTCTTGTGGTTGCTGTTGGTTGGCTTGGCGTAAGGATTTCGAATGACGGGTCTTGCATCGTCTCTAGTGTCGTCCTTTTTGTCGGGACTGCGAACGACGACGACTTTGGCCCGTCGGGCCCGTTGACCGCGTTGCTTTTGACCACAAGCGAGATAGAATCGTCCATAATTGGGACCATCCGACTGTACCGTGCGGGGTGCCGCTGGCAAGCCACAGTGACACTTAATGACAGTTGCTTTTGCGTTTGTTGTCAACGGCCCTGAATCATCCACCCGCTTGCGTCCATCCAGAGACGTGGTTGTGGGTGGAAAATCGAAATCGACAAAAAAGTCTTGCTCGGTTTGTACCGTTCGTTGGTAAGCCTCGTGCCACTGCGGGGATAGTTCGTGCGGCGTCGATTCTTGCTCGTTCTGCGCGTTCTTGGTGGGTCCACGACTGCTCGCACTTGGCGCGTTATTGGATACTGTTACGGTTACTGCTGCTGCTGTATCCTCCATACCGGTAGAACTCGAACAAGCTTGCGCAAAGAGACTGCGTCGAGCCGCTGGTTTCGACTCTAGCCACGCGTCTTGCGCAACTCCAGCCGGAGGTTTGGCGTCCAAGAGATGCGCAATGGTTCGTTCGAGATCAAAGCTGCAGGCTTGCAACCATTCTCGTGCCATTTTCTGCGTGGGAATGTTCATGACGGCCATGAGAGATTGAATCTTGCCGTTTGTTTCCTGATCGGGTGCAACTGCAGCTGATAGACAAGCCGCTGCCGTAGCACAATCCTGTTCTGTATCATCGTCGCTGTCGCTGTCGTCAATGATAATGATGGTATTCGACATGGATCCAACGTGCGCTAACCAGCTAGCTAGCTTAGTAAGCTAGCTAAATACTACTTTAGTCTGTAGCACTGTTGTAGACAGTAGACAGTACGGTAGACAGTAGACTAGCCTTTCAGGAACACAAAACGCATTTTGGCGAGGCACGTCACGTTGCAGGAGCGATAGTCGTAAGTACCGGTATGCCCATGCTCATTTCTCATGCTCCTTCGAATTGTTGCTTGTCGTTTCACGCTTTCTGCATATGAGTCATAATGAGTCATTATGAATCAGTATGAGTCATTATGAATCAGTATGAGTCATAATGCGTCATTTTCTGTCTGTCTGTCCGACCCACCGTCTTTTTGGCGGGAAAAGGATCGCGTTTTGAGCCGCACGTTTCGTTTCATTCAACAACAACAACAAACAACAACCACACCAACCCGCAAGGATCAGCGCTACAAGTACAGGTACCGTATATTTCATCCCTCATCAATCCAGTAGACTACGGTAGACGATTCGTTCATCATGGCCGACGTTGACGAAGTAGCGCACGAAGAAGAGCAGCAACCGACGGAGCAAGACTTGCTGGCCCAAGAAGCAGCCGAGCTCGACGGATACTTTTCGGATGCGCCGCTCGAACCCGAGGCCGAGTACCCCGAGCTCCGTGAAACGTTCGAAACCTCCGTCGTTATTACCAACCTTCCCACTGTCCCCGAAAGCAAGTTGGATAAGCTAACAAAAGTTATTATGAAGTTGGTATCCCGCATTGGCACCTTGGTGGAGAACGAAGCGACGGGCTTTACCGGCGTTTACATGCCTTACGACAAGGTCCAAGGCTCGACGCGAGGAACGTGTCTCGTCGAATTCGAAACGCCCGATCAGGCAAAGAACGCCGTTGAAGTACTGCAAGAGTACAAGTTTGACAAGAACCACAGTTTGACTGTCACGCTCTATCCACGCGCCAAGCAACTGCACGCTATGCCAGCCGGACAGTTCCAGGAACCCCAACCAACGCCCTTTGAAGAAAAACCAAACGCCATGTCCTGGTTGGAAGATACCAATCAGAGAGACGAGTACGTCGTTAGGTTTCAAAAAGAAACTGTCGTTAACTGGTTCGACGCAAAGAACGATCCAGTGGTGGATTACGATGGTGCCCGCGAAAAGGAAGCTGGTGTGCAGTGGTGCGAGTACTATTGTCACTGGAGTCCAACCGGAAATTACCTCGCAACATTGGTGCCCGCGAGGGGTGTCATTTTGTGGAGCGGACCCAATTACGAAAAGACGGGACGCTTTGTCGCTCCCGGTGTCAAGCTAATTGTCTTTTCGCCGCTGGAGAATTACATTCTCACCAACAATGAGCAAGTCGACGATCCGGCCGCCATTAAGATTTATCACGTGGCTTCCGGCAAGCTCTTGCGAGCATTTTCTCTCTATCCAGACAATTCCAATACCGAACTGCCGCCAGCGCCATTTCTGTGGTCGCACGACGACAAGTACATTGCGCGCATGGGTAGCAGCTTGATTAGTATCTTTGAAACGCCCGGTATGCGACTCTTGGACAAGCGCAGTTTGGCGGCCGAGGGTATTCACGAATTCCAATGGAGCCCCAAGGCCAACGTGCTGGCGTATTGGGTACGTGCACTACCGGTATTGCTTGAGTTGCTGTTATTGCATTTGTTCCTTTGTCTTGTTCACACACATTCTTGACTCGAACTACACTTTGCAGGCACCCGAGGCCAACAATGCTCCGGCACACGTGGACCTGATTGAGCTTCCCAGCCGTAAAAAGCTGCGACAAAAGAATTTGTTTAGCGTGTCGAACTGTAACATGGTGTGGCAGGATCAAGGCGAATACTTGGCCGTCAAGGTGACGCGACACACCAAATCCAAAAAGACGCTGTGGAACAATATTGAATTGTTCCGGTTGAACGAGCCTGGTGTCCCGGTGGAGATGCTCGATACCAAGGATGCCGTCATGGCGCTCTCGTGGGAACCAAAGGGATCGCGTTTCGCCATGATTCACGCCGAGAACCCTGGTGCCTCCAAGGTAAACGTGTCCTTTTACGACATGATGAAGCAGGGCGAAACAGTGGCTGTCAAGAATAAAAAGGGAACGACGCAAAAGGAAACGACCGTACCCGAACTCAATCTGGTGGAAACCTTGGGAGGTCGACAGTGCAACGTTATCTTTTGGAGTCCGGCTGGCTCGACTATGCTAATGGCAAGCTTGGGCGACACTGCGTCTGGTACTTTGGAGTTTTACGATGTGGACAGCAAGACAATGGTTGTCAAGGAGCATTACCGCGCGAATCAAGTGCTTTGGGACCCGTCCGGTCGAAGCGTGGCGACTATCGTGTCGCAACCAGTTGACGGTGGCCACTTCAAATTTGCCATGGACAATGGTTACATTATTTGGAGTTTCCAGGGTAAGCAACTCTACCAGCAGTCTTACGAAACCTTTTACCAGTTCCTCTGGCGACCCCGCGAAAGTCTCTTGGCCAAGGGAGAAGTTGCGAAGGTCAAGCGAAACCTCAAAAAGTACGAAAAGCGGTTCGACAAGGCGGATCGCGACCGCCAACGTGCCATGTACTTGGAAGAGACCAAGGGAAAGCGTGCCGAACGTGCTCACTACCGAGATATCGTTGCTCGTAATCTGGCCATTCGTGCCAAGCGTCGCGCCGAGTACATTGAATTGCTCGGGGGCTACGATAGTGACGACGACAAGAACTATGTCATTCTCGACCGAACAGTGGAGACGATCCTGAGCAGTAAAGAAGAGGTCGTCATGTAACCAAACTAAAGACGAGATCACTGAAATAAAAGCTGTACGATCCATACCCCTGATTTGAATATTTGTGGGAGGCTTTGCGGAATACTTATCACCCACCACGATGCAAAACTCATCTCTGTAGCACAGCTTTGTTACTATAAGACCAAACTAGGAAGCCGGTCAAAAGCACCGTGGTCCAACCAAACAATAGCTTCAACTTCCTTTCTGCCCTACACATAACGCATACCAGGGACTTGAGAGTACGACCTTTGATTTTGAGATCATGAAAATGAATACACATGTACTGTCGTTACTTTAGAGCTCTTTCAAAGTTTATGTTTTTACGTCCTGCTGGATCAATGGAGACTGCACGCTGACACTCTCCTCAAATGAGATGCCCTCGCGATCCACTGCTTCAAGAATTGGAGCATATACTTTCTTTTCCATTGGTAAGAGCAAACCCTGTTCGCCTCGAAGTGATCCACTCAGGATAAGATCGGCAGCGATTGCGGCAGGGAACCCCACTGTTTTTGCCATTGCTGTCATCTTTTCATCACCAAAGACCTGCAAACTTGAATAATGGCGTTCTTCACTCCCGTCTTCAAAGGATGCTTCAATCGTATGGTGCATTGCAACCATGTCTCGCTCATGTTCTTGGTACTGAAGTTTACTTTCTAGGACATCGCAAAAGGCGTCAACAACAGAACTCGAACTCGAAACCGGCTCCCTGCCAAGCATGCCAAGCCAATCTAGTGTCGCAATGGCTCGGCGAGACTCGTCCGAGTCATCTTCAGCGCAAGCTTCAACGAAGTCCGATACGCTTCGAAACCCTCCCCGTCGCTTTCGTAACATATCGATAACGTCCTCCCATGTCTCGCCTTCCACCAAGCGGGAATCGAAGAGGCCCATGTTGCGAAACACATTCATAAGACTGCAGAAACCGCGGTAACGCAGCGTGCCGCGAAAGATGGTTTCCGCTCCTTCGATTGAATAGATCTGTTCGTACTTGATCGAGCTGTTTGAACGGCATAGACGTTAGATTTTGTGATGAATAATACAAAGTCATGAATCGAACGTATCGAACGAGTAAACTTACTCCCGATTTGGCAAGCACTCCAGATTGAGATTTGACCAGTTGTCCAGAAATGGTGCAGCCGATTGCAGCAACTCGTTTCCGTGGATCTCCATCACTCGGCCTTCCCATCGGTAACGTGCACTATTCTGACTGGCACTAATTACTCCTTTTGGGCTCCAGCTGAATTTGTACTTGAGCGGATTGTCGGCAGCTTCCGGAGCTGGTAGCCCGCCGCACACACTAGAGAAGCAAGTGACTTTACCTCCGCGGCTCTTGATATCGTCAATGATCTTCATTGCGCTCATATGATCCAAACCAGGGTCGAGGCCAACCTCATTCAACATGATAATCCCGGCAGCTTTGGCTCTTTCATTCATCGAACGAATCTCGTCACTCTCATAGCTTGCGGTCACAAAGTCCTTTTTGTGTACTATGCATTCCGAAGCGACTTGTGGGTGCATCGGGGCGGGCAAAAGGCTGATCACCATGTCAGATTCTTCAATGAGATCCGAAAGGCGATGCGGATCATTCATGATATCGAGAGCGACATGTCGTCCCTTTTTGGTAGCCTTCGCAACAGCACGGGCATCTCTCTCGTTGTCTGCTACTACCGTGATCACATAGTCGCCTGAACGACCAAGCAGTTGCACTAGGCTCTTTGAGACTCTCCCTGCGCCCAGCAAAAGGACTTTTTTCTCTTGCTTCATGCCTTCAACTCGCGCACCTGAGCTCATGCTAGCGGTAGAAGCAGCTCTACCATGGTCCACTCTTTTCATTGACGCTTCCGCTTTCTCGATGACTTCCACCAGACTTGCAATCTTGGATTCAACACGATCGAGAACATCCTTGTCATTGCTGGTGACTTGAAGCAATACAGAAGACTTGGCCTTGTTTGGAGGAATACGACATTGTCTGAAGTCGGCGCCACATTCATTCATTTCGACCACATCAAGGATTTGATTGATCAGACCAGAGTCGAACAAATGTCCGTCCAACGAGATGACCATTGATGCCCCAGAGCCCAAAAACTTTCTGGGTGCTCTCTTCACGAGAGCGTCGAGGTATCGGAAGCCGTGCGCCAATTTACCGTCCACCGTGGTGATACATGCGTCGACCTATCGTAAAGGCAAAGCAAATGCAATGATTAGAGACGGCTCTCGAGACCAGAATGCATCAACTCCGAGCAAAAGGAGACTTACCAAATTCGGAGCCAAGAACTGTGTGTCGACACCAGGCCCAGGCGTCTGTTGCTGTTTGGCCTCGGCCAACTCTTTCACAACACCCACTACTGCGTCTCCGAAATGCTCGCTACTTTCACGGGGAAACTCGGTTGGGAGAATGTCCACACCCATGACTGTGATCCCGCCATCACCAATCTCATCACTCACCTCCCGTCCAGTAATCGGATCGTACGTGAAGAACGGCCTTTCAATGGTGGTAGTGCGGTCCAAGAACTCGATCGATCCATGCACGTCGCAACTAATGTCTGATACCATCATGAGCCTGCGAACAACAAGGTCGGCACAGAGCGTGAGAGGATGCAAAACAAACAAACACCTAAACGGATAAAGCTTCTTAATATGCAAACGTACCTGTCGTTACCATTCTCCACGAGACGCCGCATCTGTCGCTTGGTCAACAATCGTGGATAACGCGCATCCCAGTACACGCAATTCATAATGACTTGGGTATACGGAGCCACGCGATCGGCAAACACTGATCGATAATCACCTGGATTGTTGTTAAAGTCTTGACGATCAAACGACGCGTAGCCTGACAGTCTTTCAAAAGCATCCGGAATACCAACTGGACAAATGTAAACTTGATTCTGTCGTCCTGCTCCTTGCGCCATGACTTCAGGCAAGTCGGCCACAGACACTTGCTCGTGTGGCAAGAGCTGCAATATCTCCAAGACTCCTTCGTGGACACTTCCGCCCTTGCCCGTGACACTAAAGACGAGTGGTTCTTGACTTTCCGGCAAGCCTTCGTACGCAATGCGCTCACCCATGTACAAGACACGGTCCTTGGCCTGTTCGAGGGTGTCGTGCATGACGGACACTGGACACGATAGAAACGGCGTACTGCATTCGTCGCGGTAAAGCAGACGGCGACCAACGGCGTGAAAGGTATCCACCATGCCTGCCATGCCAGCGAAACGACCAAATGAAACGAGACGCTTGGGCTTTAGTTGAGGAGGCTTTTCTGTAGCAACAGTCGTAAATGGTTGCGGCGACAACAATGGATCCACCGCCGCCGTGGAATGCTCGGCAGTTTTTGGCTTTTGCAACAGGCATTCGTAATCCATCAATTGAATGCGCTTCGCCATCACTTGCTGCAACAGTTCCATGTTTTCGGCTTGGCCCTTGACAGTATGCGAGAAAAACACGTAGGTCTTGTCTGGCAACATGGAGTCAGCATCAGCGGGACGCTTGACACCGAGAATCACGTCCGCCGCCGAGACGTCGTTTTGAATGATGGCTCCGGCTTCGGCATAGGCTTGATCGGGAAAGATGCGCCGGGCAGATGGCTGTACCAAGACTTGAATGCGCGCTTGGCCCTGCTCAGTGCCATGCTTGTCGTGATACAACTGAACGAGTTGATGAATGTGCGTGGGCGTGAGAGGCGTTCGACGTTCCCAAGGAGCATACGTCTCGCTGAGGACCGCCACGGTAAAGACAGGCTGTTCCGGTTGGTTCACCTTGGGCCAAACACTAACGGTCAATTCCCGGTAGTCGTCGTTTCGAGTCGACGTTGACGAGGAACGTTGGAAAGTCGTACAGGTAGGAATCAACAATCGCTGTCCAGCAGTCAAGCGAATGGTGGCTCGAGCCGACTGCCAAGACGCTCGGCGCAACATTGGGAAGGATTGGACTCGAACGGATTAGTGAGGAGCAAACAGTTCACCAACGAACAAAACGAACAAGAACAAAAAGCGTTGGGACGAGACGAAGAGAGACGTTACAACAACTTCTTTAGAGCCTCGAAAGTGTTAAGAGTGAGAAAGGATTCGAACGCTCTCGAGATGCTTTGTGAAGCCTGGGCTTCTCAGGATCGTGTCAATGCGCTTCCCCAATGGGCATGGTCGGTCTTCCGCCTTCTCACAGAACAAATTCAAAATGCAATTGAAATTCTTGTTCTTTTCGGCGCGTCGGCTCGTCGTCGGTGTCAAGGACAGTCTGACCGTGCATCCGAAAGGGGCTACCGACGAAAAGAATGAATGAATGAATCGAATAAGACGACGGCTTGGCGCTCTTGCTCTTAGGCGTTGCCCTTGCTGCTCTCTGTTCCAGCACTACTACTACTGCTACCGTTACCGGTACCGCCATTGCCTTTGAGTGACTTGATGACGCAAGAAGTCCCCCACAAGACTAGCGCCAAGGACGCGGCGGCCGTGAGAATGCGGGCACAAGCGACAGCCTCGCGACTGGCCGATAGAGCGCCTTGTACGGCCGTTAGGACGACCTTGTCCCACTTTTCTGCGACGCCAAATATGAATAAATGTTCTACTTGATACGAATCGTTGCCAGTAGCTCCATTGCTGCCACCCATTTCCTTCAACAGAGACGAATACTCGCGCATCGACATGGTCAACAAGCTGAAGACGGAAACAAATGAAACCTTTCGTGCCGACGTCGCGACAGAACGAACGTCACATTTCGCGCCAAAACTTAAGCACATGCCCCAAAATATGCAAGAAAGTAGCGCGCGCAGACATCCAATGCCCAAAACAAACAAATACTACAAGCACGACAGGCAGTAGTAACCGCATCCCGTCCCAAGCGTCAATTCCTATTGTACGATAGTCTACGGTACAAATACAGTACCACAGACACGCCGAGTGACATTGTATGGATATGACTTGATCGTGTAGATCCATTAGCCTCAAAGCGTCGCGACCAACAGCCAACAACAAGCAGGAGCAAGCAAGTCCTCGGAAGCGGGGGGGCGTTACCCCCAAGATCCAGAATCTACCAATTTTCATATCATGATGCTTCCAAGCGTGGATTCCATGCATCTGCATTGTATAAAGCTGGGCTTGTTGGGTCGTGAGGTTGATTGACAATCATTGATCGAGTCGTTTCCGATGGGTCGAAAGACGGGCAAAATCTACACACCATGGCTGCCTGATGACCGAGGACCAACCGTCTCTGCCCGTGTATCCCCAATCTACCATTGGTGACACTCGCAAGCGATCTACCATTGGTGACACTCGCAAGCGATGATTAACTTGGCACTTTGTTGATGCGTCTCTTTCGTCTTCTAGAGGCCCTCTAGAAGGACTGAAAACGGCCCCCCCAGAAGGCAAACCGGAAAGATTCCAGAAGAATTGCGAAGCAAGGCCAAACGAAAATTCTGAGCGCAAAAAGGGCTCTAGACGACTGATTCGACTATTATTTGGCGGGCTGTTTACTGTTACTAAAACTACGATACTGTTCACTGTTCATTTACCATTCTAGAACTAATGTCTAAATGAGGATAACTGTTTTCGATCGTGTCACCAAAGTAAAGGAAAATAGCCTTACGATGACGCTGACGTCTGACGTATGAAAAGGCGAAATGACTTTCATTTTGATATTTTTATCAGGACTTTTGATTGGAGGACCTTGTCCAGCGATAACACGAACTGATTCCAGCCAATCAGAGCGTACTTCAAGCCATTTGTCCATAAGTAGGCAGAAACGGTAATGACCCGCCTTTAATTTCAGGCGTTGCGCACCCATACCTCTATCGTACTGGTTCTTCGGGTCAACTGGGAAACGGGTTACCGGTACCGGTAGAACCGGCGGTACCACACGATCGCTGCGCAGGGAAGCAAATTCCACCAGCGATATTTTGGCAGCATTATGAGCCATAAAATTACCCTCCTTACACAACAACCCCTACTACATCATGACAATTCATGTCGAAAGGGAAGCACTACTACGAGTGCTAGAGCGCCCGATACAACGCTCTCAAGCTAACCAACCATCCCATCCTCCATCGCAAGATGAATCCTTCCTATTGATTGACTTTCGCAAGACTTTTGGTAGCCAAGATTGCTCAGCAGTAGAAAAGCTACGAAATTTTACGTATGACGACGATGATTTTACGGTCTCTACTACGTCCCTCTCTGATACTGACTCTGAAGCCGAAAGGAGTGTATCCTTTGCCGAGGAACTCGTCACTGATGAGTGGACAAGGCCTTACACACCAAGAGAGGAGGTTACCAAGCTCTTTTACTCCACGGAGGAGACCCAGAGGTAAGCAGTTGCTCAACGGGCCATTCGTGTAGGATTCGTACCAAGGAAAGCAGCGATCAAGTGCCTAAAATGATATTTTTAGCCGAGAATGAGTCGGAGTGCAATCTTGTGCCTGTCTTGATTTTTGCCCGTTGCTGCTCATGATGATGTTAACGATAACTTATAGACCTCACTCTCACACCGTTCCTCTTGCCATCAACAGGTTTCGTCAAGAGTATCGTTTGGAGCGCAAGCTTTTGAACGAGCTTTCGATTGACCCCGCGAGCTTTCCGATAGACAACGCGGAAGAGTTGTCGGCGCTTGTTGCTACCACTTCAGGTGGCCAGGCAGGACGCCACCGTATCTCACGTGTCGTTGTCTTGCATAATGACAAGCTCGAGACCTTTTTCAATCCCGACGAAACGCCTGTCGTAATCAAGAAGAAGCTGCGTAGCAGCAACGACTTTTTCGACAACGATTCCTTCTGGAGTGGATCCATTACGTGGTATTAGCAAGCAGGGAGCCGGTTTACCCGGTTCCTTGTATACATGCATCATTGCTGTACCACTTTTTACGTTTATGGAAACGTTCATGTGTCGTCTTGGACGAATGTGTGCGCATTCATATGCTGTTATGGATCATTATCACTTCAGAAGCGCCGGTTGGGACTGTCTCGAGTTACTTTTGGATGGGGGCTTGCTACCTATCTGTTTGACTACTACCACTACTACACAAGGCCTCGGACCTGTTAAAGCATTGAGTCCGAGGATGCTCAGTCTTCTCTTGACTGTCGCAACCTTCGCATCTGTACTGTTTTTGATTGCATAAAAGCTATTGTTTGTTGGCGGCCGATTGGTTCGGCCGCCTTTTGCACGTTCACACCAAGACGACACGCGGATACTTCCATACACTTGGGAAGCGGTGTCGTCTTTGTATATTGTACTATTTAAATACTATCTAGAGGGGATGAATTCATCGCGTTACTTACTGTCTTTTACTGCTAGTGGAGTTTTGACTATTCGCTTCGAAGGGAGAGCATCTACCGGAATCAGTATCGATCCGGTATTAGTATCTTTATGCGTGACTGCAGCCGAATGTCACTTGAGAGACACGGTCATCGCATCAAGACTCATGACCAAGATGACATCCTCCCTTCAGCCTTTCGGACGCCGGGATCCAAGCACAACCGTATTTCATACAGTATTTCGATGGATCCAGACTTGACTAAATGCTTTTGGCGCTCTCGGCTCCGGAGATCAAGGTGACTGAAATTGAACAATTAAAATGTTATATAATATGCATCAATCGCTCTTGAAAGAGACCAAGTACGACGGGTAACATTGACTGTCGTGGTAGACTACAAAGATGGAAGGATTCGTCACATTGTCGACCGTTGTGTCGTAGAGTTCAAACGGATTCCCTGGCTTGGAATCGGGTACCAACTGCTCGTTCTCTCCCTTGTCCCAATCACCGACCACGACCTGACAGACGAGCATGTGCTGAATGCCGTGCTCATCTTCAGACGAGTATGCCTTGTGGCACGAATATGCAGAGTCACGTGCAAAGTACACGCCCTTTCCATAGCGAACAGCGTTGCGTCCGGCGAAGGAACGATTGAATCCTTGCTTTTCAATCTTGCGGATAATGTCGGGATGCGTTCCATGAAAGAGCTGGCGTTCCACGTCGCCGTTGTTGTTCATACGATGATGCTGGTTTTCAGCGTACTGCTGTTTGATGCTTTGCTTCTTGACCGCGTACGACTGCCAAAGGGGGAGATTCTGAATACGCTCGATTTGGGTGACCATGATTTTGCGTTTCTGGCCGTAAAGTCTTTCGGTAAATGCTGAAAAAACCTTGTTGTACTCGTTGCTGGTAAATGGGACATCGATGCGACCTTCGGCATAAACGGAGCTGTCCTTGGCTTCGGAAGTCCATTCATCGGGAGGCATCAGGCCATCAAGACCTTCTCCACCAATGGTACGAATAAGTCGCTGCATAACGCAGTGGTCAGCCGGTTCCGCAACACATTTCGGAAACCAACCAGACATCGCTCGGTCATGAAGAGCGTGCGCGAGCATTGTGTCCAGACGAGTCGTCTTTTGGTGGTCTTTCACCTTGGCGTCGTTCAGCAATGGATCGTCGAGGACATTTCCGAACAGCCACTCTCCATCAGGGTGTACCTTGGAAACCTGAATGACTTGTCCTTTGTAAGTCGGAAGGAGATTCTCGCCTTCGTGGTTGAGATCTTCAGGGAGTACAGGCAAGCCTCCAAGTGCAACAATGTCACTGTGCAAGTCGCTTTCCTTCCGACAAACGTTGCGCTTGTACTTGGTTTTAGAGTTCTTCTGCGTCCTGTGTTTGCATGGAGACTGGCTGGTTAGTTGTGGCGAATGACGATGATTAGAGAGTGTGACAGCGCTGGCGATACTTACAAGGAGGCAAAGTCCACGTCATACTCCATTCCAGAACCATGACCGGTTACCTTCTTTCCGTCTTCAGTGGATGAAATCTTGTCCGTCACATCTAGATGAAGTACCTTGAACCCTCGCCCTTCGCCGTAGAGCTGGAACGAGTGCTCGAGCATATCGGAAATATCTCGTGAGTAGCGAACGAAGCTAGTTCCTGAGAGGACCATTTGAGCCTTGTGCCTCTCTATGTGTTCCGGACTCTCTTCCCAGTACCAAAACGCTTGGTCCTGTTCTTGCGTCTGTTTCTCGTGATACTCTGCTGCGGACTGAACGGGCAAGCCCTGCTTCACCTCGAACATACCTTGCATTTGTTGCTCAAATTGCTTGACGAGTCGGTCATTCTCTTCCTTTTCTCTTCGTAGAGCATCCTTAGCTCGTCTCGTCTTTCGACGCTGGAGATACCACGCGCAAAGGGCGATAGGCACTGCAAAGCAGGTCAAAGCTATCAAAGCTTTCACCATCGGACTGTCAATGGGATTTTCGCCAGGCTCCGGGATATCTTCACAGAAAGCTTGCTCGTTGCTTGTACATTCCTTAGAGGCAGGGCAATCGTCGCATGTAGCAGGCGGATCTGTTGCAACGTATTCGGCAACAACGTAGTAGAGATCGCCTTCGTTGCGGAACCTTGATGTCCAGGCACGCTTCCGTTTCGCTATGCCATTTCCTGTGCTGAAGGCGTACTCGATAACTCCACCGTTATCATTCGCCTTGTTTATCAGTCGGCGTTGAAGGTCTGGACCTCGGATGGAAGTGACTTGTTGCGCATCCAAGATCTCTTGCCAATCCTTGCCAACGTACGAAGGCTCCGCGCCACTGGCGACGCATCTGCCTGACTGGTCGCCAGCGAAAACACTGACCGCAAAGTTGTTGACTCGGTAGATATCATCTTTCGCGGTGATCCTTGCCAAAATGTCGGTCACGGTCACCGTGCGCTGCAGAGACTCTTGCTGAATGTTGGACGAATATAGTGTCAAATCAGCGAGAGCTTGGCCCAGGATAGCACGCGCATTCACTTCGCTACACTCCCATCCAAACTCTGAGGAGCACGGAATCGGTTCTCCGTTCTTCTTTGCGCCGCTTTCCGTGTTTTCCTGGATCGGAGCTCGCAAATGGTTCAGGCCGATCCCTCCGTAGTAATCGTTGCCGTCCAAGTTCATGCTAAAGATGTACGAGATCTTCTCAAAAGGATTGCCTTGCGCGTCAAGCCAGTCGTAATTGATGAAGCCACCTCCCTGCTCTGCGGCAGACCGAAACTGCTCATGCAGAATCCTGCCATCAAGATCAATTCCCACTGAATCAAAGACTTCCGACAACGTCTTGCCAACAAAGCTTGGGTTGGATCCGTGGCTTTGACACACTTCATTGTAGCTGTAAGCAAAAGTATAGAAATCGACATTCTCCGTCTTGAACTCAGGACGGAACGTCATGTCGTTAAACATTTCGGACACGGGCTTCGTCGAAGAGATGGCAAAGACCAACGCATGGCTTGACAGTTGAAAGGCTGTCGAAAAGGCGCAAGGGAGGTTACTGGCCGCCGTACACGCCTCCCCCAAAGGTCCAGTTGGAAGGTCATCGGTAGCAAAATTGAACCCAGCGCCAACGTAAAACGCATCGTCTTCGAATTCAACCTTAACAAGCTTTGCAACCTTGATGTAGGGATCGGTGGTCAAACTATCT
>Ga0307981_1000830_pt1 | contig 29883 bp, 24 predicted proteins | sample OrgLakmetagen987_FD_201849 | JGI IMG/M metagenome (GOLD analysis project Ga0307981, IMG submission 201849) | Saline water microbial communities from Organic Lake, Antarctica - #987 | ecosystem: Environmental > Aquatic > Non-marine Saline and Alkaline > Saline | place: Antarctica: Organic Lake... | reverse complement strand
TTTCCACCATGTTAACGAGGTGGAAAATCATCGAATAGAGCTGAATATGCTTCGGCGTGATGGCATCAACCGCCGGGTCTTCTGCGCTGATCCAAGGGATGGCTCCCGCGATCTCAGCCTCGCCGTTTTCTTCCAAAACGTTCTTCAGACTGCGCAACAGAAATTCCAAATCCTTGTAGGGCTTGCCCAGCACGCGTTTGGTTTCTAAAAATGATTCTCGTAAGCTCATAGATTTAATTTCCGCATACACAAGAGTATCAGCATCAGCTGTCAATCTAGGCATGGAGGTGTTGAACAATCAGTTAGCAAGAAATGCACCAAGAATTGTGAATCGTAGGAGTGGTGCGCTTGAGCGGGCGTAACTCCGTCAAGCCCCTTGTCGCCACCCGAGAGCGTTCTTGGGTAGTGAGTCTTGCCGAGCATTGTCAGACCCTCATCGCTAATATCCAGTTTGGGCCACGACGGCTTGTCTGGAGACTGCGCCCTACCATGCAAGGCTGCTCGAACTGAGAATCGAGGGTAGGGCGCAGTCTCCAGACAAGCCGCAACGCCTCTATGGCTAAAAGATTATTGTCCCAATCAGCAAAACACCGCTGGCAGGAAAATGAGCGTTGCAATCAGCACGATTCCGAAAGCGATAGAGGCGCTCCATAGCCGCTCGCGCATCGTTGGTTTGGGTAGTAGTCCTACTAGAAACGCGGCTATTAGTGCGGGGGCACACATTCCTGCAATTGCAGCTACGAGTGCAAAAGGATTCGGTTTAGTCGCCTCAGCAATACGCACAGGCAGCGGTGTTAATTTCTCTTCAGTCCACCCTTCGGGTTCGTGCTCAATGATGCGGACTGCTTTTGAAAACTCGGATCCTGCCCCAAAGATTTTCACCAACTCGGGATCATGTTGTCCCGGTTCGCCACTGTAATAAGTGACATGTCCGTCCAAGTAGGCAATATGTCCACCATAGGGTGCGTCGAAACTCTCGTAGTTGTGCAGCCCGCGCGTCCATAAAAGCGGGGTCATCGAACTGGGACGAGCCAGGTCGGGGTAGACGGCGAAAGAATAAGCGATCGGAAACTCTAAGATATCTGGAACGAATTCGATTTTCCCTGTTTCGGAGGTGTAGCCTATTATTTCAGGTGCCTTTGTTCGAGCATGTTTGAGATCGTAAGGGCTTAGGAAAATAGAGGCATCGAAAAGTTCTACTTGGGTGAATATTTCCAGCAGAGCTTCTATGTCTTGGTATTTCTCGGGTTGATAGCGCATACGCGCTCCTGAGTGAGTGTATACGCTGAATGCGACGGCGATTTGTCGCATATTGGATGACATCTTCACTTGTTGAGCCTTTTTCTTTACACTTGCGGAACTCAATACCGGCAGCATCGAGCCACAGGCTAGCGCAACTAAAAGGGGCAGGCGTAAGCAGTTTGAGTAGGTCATGGAATCAAAATGAAGCTGACGCCAGGTTTTGTCGATGCTTTGTCGCTATTGTCATACTCCGTGGTAAACGGCTGCCCTCTGTAAAGGCCGAAGAGATGGGTAACAAGTGTGCGCGGACGTCTGGGGGCAGACGTCCCCACCTTGCATTACTGCTCAAACTGAGATTCGAGGGAATGGCGGAGCCTTCAGGCAAGTCGCAGTCCCGCCAGTGCCATCCGCCCAGTTTCACTCTTGATGTCGTTAGGTCGCCTCATTAACTCTTTCGTATCATGAAGAGAATTATCCTGAAAGTCCTGCTGGCTCTTTTTGTCGCCGTTCTAATTGGCGTGCCCGCTTTTATCTTCTGGATGCGTGCAGGCGAGGAGGAGCCTTTGGATTATAAGTATTTAGATTTTGAGCTTGGGCCAAAAGATTCTGAGTTGAACGGTTACACTTATCTGCGGCTGCTTGGTAAGGACTATCAGACGAATATTCCTGAAAACTATCCCTACGATTTTGAGCGAGACATCGATTACAATCGCTACGAAAACTGGAACCTAGATATTTTTGAGTCGATCGTTGAGGACAACAAAGAATTCTTAGAAAAGATTGAGGCTGCCTTTGACCGGCCAATATTTATGAGCGATCAAATGTTCTCTCCGGAGACATGGCTCTATCATCTTAGTCAGCTGCGCTCTTATGTGAATTTGAGCATTCTGGAAGCCCGGGTAATGCACTTGTCGGGAGATTCGGAAGCGGCTCTTACGAGTCTGGCTAATCTGGCTGATGAGATAAAGACATATACACAGTCAGGCGGATCGTTGATTGGGCTATTGTCGAGTGCTGCGATGAATGGCCTATTATATGGTGAGATCTGGATCTATCAGGCAAATATGGATTTCGATGCGAGTGAATGGGCGGCGTTTGCGGATACCTACGATGTCGCTGAATATTACGGTGACGCGATTCAACTTTCGATGCGCCAGGAGTTCCAATCTTTCCAAAATGCTATCGAAAATATCTATGAATTTGGTGTCGATGGATATGCTTGGTCATTAGACGATAAGCCTTCATGGTTTTATATCTTTTCCCAGAAAGCATTGCTCTACGTAGGATTGCGAAAAATACGGACAGGAAACGAAGTCTTCCGAGCATACTCTGAAATTGTAGATCAAGCGAGCTTGCCCGTAAAGGAGCGACATTACGACAATGCGAACAATGTTGAGGTTAAGCTTAGAAACAGAGGCTGGGGTAGTTTCATCAATCGAAATCCATACGGTAATGTATTGCTTAGCATTCTCTATCCAACGATTCGGGCGGTATTGCCTCGCGTAGATCGAGCCGAGGCCAGTGCTTCCGCAACACGGATCAGTATGGCTTTACAGGCTTACTATCTGGAACAGGGTGAATTGCCCGAAAGTCTGGATGCGCTCGTTCCGGAATATTTGCCTGGGATTCCCAGAGACCCCTTCGGCGGTGAGCCGATGCGCTACTCGAAGGAAAAGATGATCGTTTACTCGGTGGGTAATGATTTCGTCGATGATGGCGGGAGCGGGAAGAGTTTTCTCTTTGAACTCGACCCGTATGATGACAGCGATGCTGCGGAGTATGACGATACGGAACCGACCTTTCCGCTTCGCTTTGCGATGCAAAGGCCACCCCAAATCCAATCCTTGCCATGATACTTTTTGCTGTGTATGCTCAAGATAGGTTTTGTAGGCAATCTAACCAAAATACTAATCCAAAATAACAAAAAATATGGCAGAAAATAGTTTCCTCTCTCCCTTTCTTGAACAGTTAGGATCATTCATGCCAAGCGCGTTCGCTGCGGCGATCGTCTTAATTATTGGCATCATTCTGGCGGGCCTTTTGCGCAAAGGTGCAGGCTACCTCTTATCAAAATTAAAGGTCGACGAGCGCATCAACCGGGACCGTGAGAACAAGCTCACTGTCGAGTCGCCGGCATGCACCTTTATCTACTATTTGGCTTTGCTCTATGTCTTGCTGCTGGTCCTAAGTATACTTGGGGTGGAGAGCGTCCTTCAGCCTCTTCAGGAAATGTTTAATGAGTTTGTCGGCTACATACCGAATTTGATTGCTGCGGGTGTTATTGGCTTCGCCGGTTTTATCATCGCACGAATTGTCTCGGTTGTTGTGGGCACTGCGGCCAAGGGGCTTGATGCTCTGGGTAGCAAACTGAATTTGGCAGAGAACCTGAGCCTTTCAAAGTTAGCTCAACAGCTCGTCTTTCTGTTCATTTTTGTCCCGATCCTGATCGTGGCTTTGGATGCATTGGAGATGGAGGCCGTGTCCGGCCCGGCGACTGGTATGCTGAGCGAGCTAATGGCTGCGATTCCCGAAATTATCGGTGCAGCTATCATCCTCGCAGTCTTCTTTATCGCGGGTAAGTTTGTCGTCTCCATGCTCATCGAGCTCTTGAAGAATCTAGGTGCAGATAAGCTTCCGGAAAAACTCGGCTTAAGTGCCATCACCGGTAAGGACTTCTCACTCTCTAAGCTGACTGGACATGTGGCTTTCTTCTTCATCATGTTTACGGCTGTCATTTCCGCACTCGAGAAGTTGGAAATGTTACAAATTGCATCCGTGCTGGAAAATCTACTCGTGCTGGCCGGTCAAATTTTACTTGGCCTGCTCATTCTTGCGGTCGGTAACTTCTTTGCAAACCTGGCCTACAAGCTACTCAACAATTCCGAGAACAGCACGATCATCGCGAATATCGCCCGCTACTCGATCCTTGCGCTTGTGCTGGCGATTGGTCTCAGCGCAATGGGCATTGCAGAAGACATCGTCTTACTCGCCTTCGGCCTCTCTTTAGGTGCGATTGCTGTGGCTGTGGCACTCTCCTTCGGCCTTGGTGGCCGAGAGGCTGCTGGCAAACACACGGAGTATTTGCTCAGTAAGTTCCGCAAGGACGACTAGCAGAATAGTTTAATCCATTTCTTGAAGCCGGACAGTTCGCTGTCCGGCTTCATTGTTTAATGTAGTCGAAGTAGTATTACCAAGTCAGAGTGCAACGGACTTTCTAGTCCAGCAGCAGCTCTTTCGGCATATCCTTATCGCTGAGGCGCTCAATTTTTGCCCCAAGGGCGGAGAGCTTTTGCTCGAAACGTTCGTAGCCTCGGTCGAGGTGGTAGATGCGTTGGATCCAGGTGTCGCCGGTGGCAGCGAATGCAGCTAAGATGAGTGCGGCTGAGGCCCGTAGGTCAGAGGCCATGACGGGTGCGCCGGAAAGGTTAGAGGCGCCTTTGATAATGGCGCTGGGGCCTTCAATTGCGATGTCTGCCCCCATGCGCTGGAGCTCTGGCACGTGCATGAAGCGGTTGGGGTAGATGCGCTCGGTGATGATGGAGATGCCGTCGACTTGAGTCATCAATGCGCAGAGCTGCGCCTGTAAATCGGTCGGGAAGCCGGGGTAGGGCAAAGTGATGCAGTCGATAGGCTTGAGCGATCCGGAGTAAGGTAAGACCCGGATGCTGTTTTCCGATACTTCGAGGGGCACGCCGGCCTCTTCCAGTTTATCGAGGAAAGCGCCGAGCAGGTTGGCCGGTATGCCTTTGACGGTGACGTCGCCTCGTGTGATGGCGGCGGCCACGATGTAAGTGCCGGCTTCGATACGGTCGGCGATCACGCTGTGCTCGCAGCCATGTAGCTTCTCGACACCTGTGATGATAAGTTCCGGACTACCGATGCCTTCGATTTGGGCACCCATTTTTACCAGCAGGTTGCAGAGGTCGACCACTTCCGGTTCGCAGGCGGCGCACTCGATGCGGGTCGTGCCGGGGGCCAGAACGGCGGCCATGACGATGTTGGCCGTGCCGGTCACCGTGCTACCGCTGCGACCACCGAGGAAGATGGGGCCGCCCTTGATTTTAGATGCATCGACGTGGACGTAGCCATTGGTGATCTCGACTTGGCAGTTGAGCTTGGTGAGGCCCTTCAAGTGGAGGTCGATGGGGCGCGGTCCAATGACGCAGCCTCCGGGGATGGAGACTTCGGCCTTGCGTAGGCGCGCAGTCAGTGGCCCGAGTAGGCAGACGGAGGCACGCATTTTGCGCACTAACTCGTAGGGCGCAACGTGAGTTAAGTTCGTCGCCTTTAACTTCCAGACGCCGGGCTCCGGGTTTTCGATTTCCGAGCCGACATGGGCCAGGATCTCGACCATGAAGCGGATATCGCTAAGGTCGGGGACGTTGCGCAGGGTGACCTCCTCCTCGGTCAAAAGCGTGGCGGCGAGTAGGGGTAAGGCGGCGTTTTTCGCGCCGACTACATTAATCTCTCCCTTAAGTGGTCCGTTGCTACTGACTTTGAAGACGTCCATTAGGAAATGCTAGGATTTGTTGTCTTGGCTGCGACGGTCATTGCGGCGTTGGCCGTTTCCGCCCTTGCCGCGTGGGCGACCTTTGCCACCCCGACGGTTTTGGCCTTGGCCCTTACCTCTGTTGCCACCTTTGCCGCGTGGGCGACCGCTTTGTCCGCGGTCTTCAGAGGGCCTGCGATTGCCGCCTTGTTTCTTGGCTGGTTCCTTGGGGCCCATCCCGAATAAGCTTAGGATGGAGGCAAGGATGCCGCCGGATTTCGCCTTCTTCTTTGGAGCGCTCTTTCTGCCAGCAGGCGTTCTATCGTTCTTTGCTGGGCGATTCTTATCGCGCTCGGCGCGTTTGGCATCGCGCTCCGCTTTGCGCTCATTGAGGCGGGTTTCCACACGTCCAATAGCAGCCAGTGTCTCGGTGCTGGGCTTGGCGTTGCTGATACGGGGCGCGGGCTTTTCTGCTCTTGGTTCAGATCTTTGCTCAGGCTTTTCGGCTCTTCGTGCCGGTTTGTCGGCTCTTGGGGCGCGACGCTCCTTTGTCGGTTCCGCGTCGGGCTTCGCACCTCCGCTGAGCTTTTCGCTCTTAAGTGCTTTAGCTGCGTCGACTTCACCAATTTCAGCGGCGCTGGTCGGAGCCTTGTATTCCGTCTTAAATCCTCCGCTACGGCGGCGCGTGCGCGGCTTTTTAGTAGCGTCGGTGCTAGGAGTGTAGTTTTCTTTTGAGCTGTTGGTCGCTTCGGATTCTTCGAATTCTGGCATGATTAGTTTTCTTTGGTGTTGATCTCTCGCCTGCGGTCTGGTCCCGCACACGAATGGGTGGTTTATGCAACTGCTTGCTGTGGAGAGCTCTCGGTGGAAGCCTGCCATGTAGAATCGGCAGCATTGAGAGGTTCAGAACACAGTATATGTATCGCTAGAGTAGGGAATTTGCAGCCGCAAGGGTTAAGTTTCTTTCTGTCTCAGAAACAGCTAGTTAAGCAAGTGAGTCTTCAAGCTTGCTTGGTGCCGGTTGGGTGCGTAGGCAATTGGTATGGACAAACTTGAAGAGATTTTTGAACTGCAGAATACCCTTAACAAACGCATCGGCGTGAACACCGACGGTATGTCGGACGAAGAAAAGGCGAAGTGGGTGCTGAACTATACACGCGCGATGCAACAAGAGATCGCGGAGTTGATCGATTCAGTGCCTTGGAAGTGGTGGGCGAAATATCAGGAATTCGACGAACAGAACGCTAAAGTCGAGGTAGTGGATCTCTTTCACTTCCTTATCTCGATCGCGCAGGTTCTGGGGATGACTCCAGAAGACGTCTACGAAGCCTACACGAAAAAGAATAAGGTGAATCATAATCGCCAGGAAAGTGGCTACGTCAAAAAGGACGAAGACGATTCGAGGCATATCTGATTTTGACGGCGGATGTATGATTAATCAGGTCGGATGAATAATCAATGATGACGGATTCAGCGATTACCGAACATACATACTGCTTCATCATCATTTTTCCGCTATCATTCATTAGTCATCATTAATTAGTCATCGATAATGTCTGAAAACCCCATCATGATTCTGCTCTACGTAGGCATCGCGGTCTACGTGGGGAACATGTATTGGAGCGACTATAAGGACGGCCGCGCGGACGACCCGGAGGCCAGTGCCATGCCGGGCGCAACTAAGACTTCGCTTGTCGCTATGGCTATTGCCACGGTCGGGGCGCTTGTTATTCTGGCGGCAGAGACGGGTGGCGAGATTGCCCTAGGCATTGCGAGCAAGCAGAGCGAGATGCTGTGGTATTTTTTGTTCGCCATTGTGGCCGCCGGAATTGTTGAGGAAGTCATCTTTCGAGGCTATCTGGTCATTGATAAAAAGGGTAAGATCGCTCTCATCGCCAGTTGCACGGGCTTTTCGCTTATTTTTGCGGTTATCCACTTTCATCTCTTCAGTCTTGATTATCCCGAAGATGTGGCCTTTTGGCAGTTCTGGCAGGCAGGCATTGAGTGGACTCTGACACCGAAGGGCTTCTTCACCACCGGAATTCTCTTTGCCAACTCACTGTGGTTCTATGCCTGTCGTTTTGGCCCGTGGAACCCGACGCACTCACTTTTTCCCTGCATGGTGGCGCACGCCGCCAGTAATTTTGGTGTCTATGTTGTGAAACTTGCTCAGGGCTACGTTATTTTCTAATCTCATTTCACGCCCAAGACCGATGCCTTTTTTACGACTACTTCTTCTCGGCTGTGGAATTTTCTTCGCATTACTAGCAACTGCTGGAGAGCGTCCTAATATTCTCTGGATTGTCAGCGAAGATAATGGCCCATTCCTAGGTTGCTATGGTGATGCTAATGCCATGACCCCGAATTTGGACCGCCTGGCCGAGCGTGGGATCCGCTATACGAACTTTTATGCCAACGCTCCGGTCTGCGCAGTCGCTCGCAGTAGTTGGATTTTTGGTGTGCCTGCCGTTACGACAGGGACGCTACACATGCGCTCTCAGTATCGAGTCCCGCGTGAGCGCTTTAAAACTTACCCGGAACTTATCCGAGCTTCCGGCTATTACGTCACGAATCGTCGGAAAACGGATTATAATACGCGTTCTATTGATCCTTCCAAAATCTGGGATGAGTCGTCGAAGTTTGCTCATTTCAAAAAACGTCCTGACGGAGTGCCGTTTTTTGCAGTTTTTAACTTCACTGAGAGTCATGAGAGCAGTCTCTTCCCCGGGAAGTGGCCAAAAAAAATGACAGTGCCTGCCGAGGCAATTAAGCTGCCGCCTTACCAGATACGGACTCAGGAGACTGTCGATAGCTGGCGTGCCTATTATGAACAAGTTCGGGAGATGGACAGGCGGGTAGGCAGTCTGTTGAAAGAGCTGGAAGCCTCGGGGCAGGCTGACAATACAATCATCATCTATTGCTCGGATCATGGTGGAGTCACGCTACGCAGCAAACGCTACCTTTATGACTCCGGCACCAATGTGCCCCTTATTGTTGCCTTTCCCGAGAAGTGGCAACACCTCGCACCTGGCGCGCCCGGATCGGTTTCCGATCGCCTGACTCAATTCATCGATTTACCCAAGACCTTCCTAAGTTTGGTTGGCGTCGAAGCACCGGAGGTTATGTCGGGTCGCGTTTTCTTGGGTGACTCTGTCGAGCCTGCTCCTGATTCTGTCTTTCTCTTCTCTGGCCGCTTCGATGAGGCCTCGGATAATTCGCGGGGCGTGACCGACGGCCACTGGAAATATATTCGCAACTTTGAGTCCGACCGACCGCTTTTTCAGATGTTGAGTTATCCCCTTCGCCAAAAAGGCCAAGTTGCGCAGTTGAAGGCCTACAAAGCTGGTAAGACGGATGCGCTGCAATCTGCCTTCTACCTGTCTCCGCCGCCGGAAGAGCTCTACGATACGAAAGCCGATCCGCATGAGGTCAATAATCTGGCGTCTTCTCATCCGGAGAAGCTGAAAGCCATGCGGGCGGCGCTTCGTGCCCATATTCTGGAGACTCATGATCTCGGTTTCATCCCTGAGCCAATGATGGAAGTCATCGATGCATCAGATAAGGAAACGATCTTCAGTTACGGTCAATGCGACGAGTCCTACCCTCTGCCCCGTATTCTTGATTTGGCAATCAAGGCATCAGATCGCGGCCCAGCGCATCAGCTCGCGTTTGCCCAAGCTCTCGAAGATCATAATCCGATCATCCGCTATTGGGGCAGCGTGGGTTTGCGCGGGCTAGCCGCTTACGATGAGCGCGCGCATGTTATGATTGCAAAAGCTCTAACCGATTCAGAACCCAGCGTGCGTATACAAGCGGCGATAGCACTTGGCCGCAGTGGCGAAGTGGAGCGAGCGACCGACTTATTGCTAGGCGAAGCTCTAGCCGCCAAGAGCGACATGCACGGGGCATGGGCTTTGGATGGTATTAAGCTGCTGGATGCACCAGAGGCAATTACGTCACTTCGCGAAAACGAAATTCAAGCGCTTCGGAAAGGTAACTACACAAAACGGATTCTAGATTTACTCAGGGATGATGGTTCCATTGCCCGAATCCCATCGGAGCGTCAGTAAGCACAGGCGGACGCGCGCCGAGTAGCCGCTGGGATTGTAGCGTCTGCGCTTGCGCACGGCACCGCGCCGTTGAGGCGCGGCTGTTGCGATTAGATTCGCCAGTGCGGCTTGGAGCCTTTCGGTGTCGATGTCCATCGCCTGGACGGCGATAGTGCCGTGCGCAAGCGCAGACCCCACGTTTTCAGCGCTCCGCGAGTGGCCCACTTGCGCCAACTTCTTTCAGCGTTTTGAGCCGATCTTGCACATCTGACCAGTCCTGCGGGAGGCGTTTGATGATCGACGTGTCGTAGTCCGCATTTTTCAGAATATCCAGCAGCGACTCGTAGGCTTGCTCAGTGATTTCATGGTCCCGAGTCATGACCCAGGCATACTTGCGACTGGGGTGCCCGATGATCGTGCTCTGGTAGTCTTCGGACAGGTGAATGACGACGTAATCGGATTTAAATGGCCAGATGAACTGCATCTGCCAATTAGCCGGGTCCGCCTCGTCGGGAAAGCCTTTCGGCGTAAAGGTTTTGAGTTCACCATCGAAACTGCCGTCACGAAAACGGTAGGTCGTTTCGACACGCCCCTTTTCGTTAAGGTAGTAGTGCTCGACGGCGTTGTGCGCCTTTTTATCCACAAGGATAGGCGTGTATCCATGCACAAACCACGCTCCCATGAACTTTTCGAGGTTCACTTCTTTGGGTGTAGGCAGAGGCGTATTTGATGAAGCGCAGGCACTCACGAACCAAAGCGAAACAACTACTAGAGATAAGGTAAATAGAATTTTTCTACGCGGCATAAGTGAAATATCGCGTTCACGGCCTTCAACTTACGGGTGAGTGCGGGGCATATGTTTGTCATCGGCTTCTTCGGGGCGGGGAGGCTCTAAGGCGTAGAGGGAAAGCTATTTGGGGGGCGTCGGCATAATCTTGACTCGTGAGATCTCCCACATGGCCTCGGCTTGTTTCTCTGAAAGGATAGGAAAAAGCCCTTGCTTCCTCAAGTGCGCGTAAGAAAAGATCTCTGTCTTGGCCTTTCGGTTGACCGCTTCGGCCGCAATCGCTGGGTGTACCTTCTGGTCGGCAGCAAAGAGGTGTAAGTCATAGAGTGTCGGGCGACGGCTGCGATGCCGGACGATAAAGCTCAAAAGATCCTCGCTATAGATGAGTGACTTGTCGGCCCACTCGTCGGCTTCTTGCTCTCTGTGGTCGTTGCTTCGGTTCTCATACTCAGCAAATACATCATCGGGTGTCTCGATATGGAGAATTAAATGAGCAATTTCGTGGAAGAGTACTTTCCAAAACTCGGCGATGTTCTTGAACTTTAGGCCATGTATAATCATCGCCTTTGTCGGGGAGAGTAGGCGTGTGCATCCGCGATAGGCTGAGCGCTTGAAAATCGGGACAACTACCAGCGCGACGCCAGCACTGGCCAGGCGTTCTCTGACGTCGCTGAATACTTCTTGCGGCTCTCTGAGTGTGAGCTGTCGTAAGTCGTCGGCAACATCTGCAAGCTTCTCGCGATTGTAGGGAGCCACTGGCATACGATGAGCGGCCATTTCTCCGAGTTTGATCCAGAGACCTCCGCTTGTCGGGCTGAATTGCTGCTGGGTGTCTTTAAAGGCTGCCTGCTTTAAGCAATAGCCCTTCATTCCCTCAGCGAAGTCGATTAGGTTGTCGTGGCTCGTGAGCTGGCAGAGTTCTGTTCGTTGCGCCTGCGGGCTTCGGCTGTTCGCGACAATGTTGATCTTTACCAGTTTCGCGTAGTCGACTTGTTTGAGCACGGCTTTTTCGGCTGCATCTGGTTGCCTTTCTACGAATGAAGTTAAGGCGGCTTCGTTGTTGAACCTTCGCTGTTTGAGGGTCTCGAAGGCTTCGGGGGAGGCTAGTAGCAGGCGGATGTAGTTGCTAATCGACTCGGAGGCACGGGCTCTCCCTCTGAGCCACTTCGATATATTTTTTTCTCCAAGGCCGGTAATGATTGATGCTTGATGCTGGGTTAGTTCGTAGCGATCTAGAAATGTTTGCCACTCTTCAGGAGTGAGGGCGGTGGTAATCTTCCGAAGCTGACTCTCAATCTTTTCGTTGCCTTCATCGCCAATCACAGTGTCGCCGCACTGGTCACAGCAGAGCATGGGCACTCCCTTGAAGCTCTAAGAAGGCATCTTGGCGGTTCATGTGGAGGCCGTGGTTGCCCCAGCCTCCGATGATGTTTAAGCGCCCTCCGTTGAGTTCGTAGGCTTCGGTCATGGCTTGTTGGATATGGGCGTCATTTTTCGCGCCGATGGGGTCTTTGACTGCCAGCATCTCCTTCGGGTCGGTGGCCCTGTAGGCGAAGAGGTTGAGCATTAAAAACTCGTTGGCGCCGAGGCGTTCGCTGAAGGATTTGATCCGTGTGAGCGTGGGGTCGAGCTGGTTCTCGTCGGCGGTGGAGGGGTTGAGGCAAATGAAGAGTGCCCGCCTCCGTTCGAAGAGTTCGTCCCATCGATGGAGGAGTGTGTAGCGATATTTTCGGCAATCCGAAAAGCTGCAGGTATTTTGCACTGTGGGTCGTTTAATCCACCAGCCCATCACGCCGCAGGAGCGCGTCAGGATCCGGGTCGCGGCCCATGAAATCCTGATAGAGTTTGGCGGGGTCTTGGGAGTTGCCTTTAGCTAAAATCTTGGCGCGGAAGTCGCGGCCGGTCTCTGGATTGAGCACCCCTTCTTTTTGGAAGCGAGTGAAAGCGTCGGCATCGAGCACTTCCGCCCATTTGTAGCTGTAGTAGCCAGCCGCGTAGCCAGTCGGGCTGCTGAAGAGGTGGCTGAAATTGAAGGCTCTTGGCCGCGGCTGCGTTTTGTATGCTGTGGCGTAGCCTTCCAGGACACCTTTAATAAAGCTATCTAGATCTTCCTTGTCAGAGGCTTGCCAGTTGATGTGGAGTTCGAGGTCCATTTTGCCGTGGCTGAGTTGGCCGACGTTGCCGGTGGCCTTTCGGTAATTTCTGGCGGCGAGCATTTTGCGGAAGAGTTTATCGGGAATCGGCTCATCGCTTTCGTAGTGGCGAGCAAACCGTGTGAGGCTCGCTTTATCCCAGCACCAGTTTTCCATGATCTGGGAGGGCAGTTCGACAAAATCCCAGGGCACGTTAACGCCGTTGAGAGCCTTGACCTCGACTTCACCGCAGAGGTGGTGAAGCAGGTGCCCGAATTCGTGGAAGATCGTTTCGACCTCGCGGTGGGTGAGCAGGGCAGGCTTGTCGCCCACCGATGGCGTAAGGTTTCCGCAGATGAGACCGAGATGTGGTGTGCGCTCCCCAACAGAAGTGTCTCGGTTTCCAGTGATGAAATAGTTCATCCAGGCGCCGCCTCTCTTGGGCTCACGTGGATGCCAATCAGCGTAGAAGGCGCCGAGCATTTCATTCGTCTGGGCATCAAAGAGCTTGTAGAATTTGACATCCTCGTGCCACACCTCGCTGTCGCGATTCGCTTCGATTCGCAGCCCGAAGAGCACTTCAGCGAGGTCAAACATGCCGCCGATGACTTTATCGATTGGGAAGTAGGGGCGCAGTGCTTCTTCGTCGAAATCATAGTTGGCCTGACGTTGCTTCTCCGCCCAGTAGCCGGCTTCCCATGGTTGAAGAAGGTCCTTGGTCTCTCCGGTTTGCTCAGCTTTGAACGTGCGCAGCTCATCGGCCTCGCTGTCGAACTGGACTTTGACTTTCTCAAAAAGGTTATCAGAGAATTCAAGAGCATTGTCGCCGGATTGAGCCATACGGCGCTTGGTGACGTGGTCGGCGAAATTCTTCTCGCCTAGAAGCCCGGCCAATTCGTGGCGCAGGTCCAGGATCTCTTGCACCAGCTCGAGATTGTTAAAGGTGTCTCCCCGTCCGATTTCCTCATAGGCCGACCACACCTCTTCCCGCAGAGCGTCGCTGTCGGCATAGGTCATCACCGCGATGTAGGAAGGGGCCTGCAGGGTAAAGCGCCAGGCGTTTTCATGGCCCTTCTGCCCGGCATCTTGTTTGGCTGCGGCGATGGCGGATTCCGGCAAGCCTGAGAGGAGTGTCTCGTCGGTCACTATCTTTTCCCATGCGTTGACGGCATCGAGGCAATTCTCGGAGTATTTTTGAGTTTGTTTGGCGAGTTGGTTTTGCAGTTCGGCGGCGCGCTTCTTTTTTTCAGGAGGCAAGTCGGCACCCTGCTCTCGGAAGTCGGCCAGTGTCTCCTGCACGTAGCGCTGCTTGGTCGCGGAGAGGACCTCGGTGGAGTTGCTTTCGCCGTAAGCCTTGATCTTTGACCAAAGCTTGTCGTTGAGCGGAATGCCGGAGAAGAACTCGGTGACCTTCGGCAACATTGCGTTGTGCGCCTGGCGCAGTTCAGGGCTATTGCAAACGGAGTCAAGATGGTTGACGAGCCCCCATGCGCGGTTAAGAGCTTCTAGCCCGTCATCGAGTGCCACGATGGTGCTTTCATAGCTCACATGTTCTGTCTGGTTGGCGACGGCATCGACTGCGGCCTCCGCCCCTTCGAGGGCTTTGCTGATGTCGGCTTCAATGTGATCCGGCGTCAGCGTAGACCAGCGAATGTAAAAGTCTTCAGTAAGGAATGGGTGCATATGAGAGGAACGTTGAACATCGAACATTGAACGTCCAACATTGAATTGAAGTAAGTCTTCGAATACTTCATCCTATTTTATATGGCTCAATACCGCTCATTTATTTTTCCCGATGCGATTGTCACGGAAAGCTCTGTCACGCTGGAGAAGCGTGAGAGCCATCATTTGGTGAAAGTTTTCCGTGCGCGAGTGGGGGAGTCGGTCGAGCTGCTCGACGGCAAGGGGAAGCGCTATCTCGGTAGCGTCAAAGGATTGGATGCACGAGCGGCGGTCATCAAAGTAGAGAAGGTCGTAGAGGTGCCGGCTCCGCGGCACCAAGTAACTCTGCTGCAAGCGCTGCCCAAGGCGAAGGCGATGGATTTAATTATAAAAAGCGCTACCGAGATCGGTGTCGCTGCCATCCAACCGATTTACACGAGCCAGAGTGAAGTTCACATCCCAGAGGAGCGCATAGCTGGGAAAGTGGATAAGTGGGCGACGACGACAGTCGAAGCTTCCAAGCAGTGCGGCCTACCTTTTCTCCCTGTGGTACTGCCTCCGGTTGGCATGTTGGATTGGTTAAAGAGTCATCCTGCGGATGGCGGCGAGTTGCGAATCGTCGCCAGCCTAGAGGCGGGTTCTCGACTCTTGCTCGACGCGCTGGCTGCCGCCGAGTTGCCGAAACGAATCGTGCTGGCAGTTGGGCCTGAAGGTGACTTTTCGCCCAGAGAATACGAAGCCTTAAGCCAAGCGAAGTTTGTCCCCGTCCGTCTCGGAGATAACGTGCTCCGTGCCGAGACAGCGGCGGCGTATATGCTAAGCGTGATCGATCAATTTGCGCATTCTAGTGCGGGATGATCGCGTGGGGCCGTGGGCTTATGGGTAGCGCTTTATGGGTAGCGCAGCCGCGTCCCGCGGCGCACCGCAGCTTGCGAAAAGTTACGAAGGTTCGTGCGGTGGGCTTACGGGACGCACCTGCGCTACCACTATAGCGAATTAGGACAGCTCAAATCCGAGCAGGGTAATGTCATCCTGCTGGCTATTGGACTTCGTGTGTTGAGCCACGTCTTCGTAAATACGCTGCTGTGTTTCTTGTACGCTCTTCGTTGGAGAATATTTATCGAAGCACTTGATCAGGCGTGCCATGCCGAATTCCTCCCCGCTGAGATCGGAGGATTCAACAATCCCGTCGGTAAAGGCGTAAAAGCGGTCGCCTGTCTGCAGCTCTATAGCCTTCGCCTTGGAAGACATTCCCCCCGGTATGCCCATGACCATACCGCCAGGTAGCTCAATGATTTCGCAGCGTTTTTCTGCGCCACGGTATACAACTACTTGACGATGGCCGGCATGGGATAAAACCAGCTTGCGGCTGCCGTTTTTCTGCCGAGCGCTGAAGTGCCCCGCCAGGCCGGTGACGAAACCTTCATTTAAACGTCCGCAGAGTTCGTTGTTAACCGAGTTAAGGAAATCCTGCGGGTTATTGGCATACACCTCCGCACTGTGTGCCGTGAGGTATTTAATAAGAATGGTGTAGAAGGCTGCGGTGACGCCATGACCGCAGACGTCCCCCATGAAGAATAAGAGGCAGTTGCTGGGGTTCCGAGGGAAGCTGATGATGTCGCCGCCTACCGAGGTCATGGGCTTCCAAAGGTAGCCGATGTCCACGTGCTTAACCTGCGGCATGCGCCCGGGGATCATCACAGACTGCACCTTGTGAGCACTCAAAAGGTCAGAATTGAGTATGTCGTTCTGCTCGCGTAAACGCGTCTCGCTCTCCGCGAGCTTAATTTGTGCTTCCCGCTCGGCGGTGATATCACGCGAGATCCCGATGATGCCCACTAATTTTCCGGAGGCGAGATATAGCGGCGCCTTGCTGGAGCTGACCCACGAGATAGAGCCGTCGTCCCACGTTTCCTTTTCCACTCGGTTGATAATTGGCTTCTCTGTGCGCAGGATCTCCTGTTCATCATCATAGGCCTGTTGAGCGTGCTCTTCGCTGAAAAGATCAAAGTCGGTCAAGCCTTCGAGCTCGTGGCGCTGCTTGAATCCGTGCATCTCAGCCAGGGCCTCGCTTGCTGCGACAAAGCGGCTTTTCTCGTCTTTAATGTAAATACGGTCAGGCGTTTGCTCCATCAAACTCTCGAACAATCGCTTTGCCGATGCCCGTAGGAGCATAGAGTTCCCATCAGATTGAATCTTTGCCGATGACTTCATTTTGATTGAAATATATCTCTTGTCTTTTGTATGGCAATACTGGGAGAAGGGATTTCTCTATTTTATTTCATGCGAATCGTCATCCAACGGGTCACCAAGGCCGAGGTCTGCGTCGAAGGTCAATGCGTGGGCGCAATCGGCCATGGTTTGCTACTCTTTCTGGGAGTGGGGCGTGGCGATGAAGAATCCGATGCGGATTGGCTGGTGAAGCGTATCACCAAACTTAGAATCTTTGAGTCGGCTCCCGGTCGTATCGATCTGGCTCTCCCCGATATTACGGGCGAGGCCTTGGTGATCAGCCAGTTTACCCTATTTGCCAGCTTGAAAAAGGGCAACCGGCCTTCATTCAATCGCGCCGCTTTGCCGGAGGAGGCAGAAGCGCTCTATCACTATTTTGTGAATCAACTCTCGCAGGCACTCGGCCGCCCCGTGCCAACCGGCCGGTTCGGAGCAGACATGCAGATCGAAGCGCATAATGACGGCCCCGTGACGCTGCTGGTCGATTCGAAGAATCGCGATTTCTAGCATTATACCTCTGTGCATAAGGTTTTGTCATTGATGTAGTGGAGCGGTCATAACCGTTCCGATTCGTATCACACGGGTCGGCACCACTATCGTGTTGCCGCTACATTATTAACCCCCCCCCTACGAGAATCGCCGCCAGACGGATGGCGCGAAGAGCACGAGCACGGCGTAGAGTTCGAGGCGGCCGAGGATCATCAGCAGGCTAACAAAGATCTTTGTCGTTGGGCGCATGAAATGGAAGTTCTCCATCGGCCCGACTGCGTCGAAGCCTGGTCCGATATTAAAGAGCGTGGCTTGCACACAGGAAAAGGCTCCAAGGAAGCTGAGTTCCGGCTCCATGGCTGAGATGAAAAGCATTGAGACAATCTGCAGTGCGGCCATCAGCATGAGAAATAAAACGACATTGTGGATCGCCCGCTCGCTCAGGTTCTGGCCGCTCATGCGCATATTAATCGTCACGCTAGGACGAAAGGCGTGTGTGATGCTGCGTAGCGCAGCCCTCAATGCTACGGCGATGCGAATGACTTTAACACCACCTGCAGTCGAGCCCGAGCAGCCACCGATGAACATAAGGATGATGAGCAGCATCTTGGCCGATGGCAGCCAGGCATCGAAGTTCGTCGAGGCGTAGCCGGTGGTCGTCATGATTGAAGTGGCCTGAAAGGCTGCCATGCGCAGGCTATCCAAATTCGGCAGCTCTCCGGTCAGCTCGACTAAGAAGAGCATGAGCAGTCCCGTGCTGGCCACAAGTATGCTGTAGAACCAATAGACCTCGTGGTTTTGTCGGAGGATATGGGTTTGGCCGCGAATGATGCGAATAACAAAGAGGAAGGTCGTTGCACTGAGGGCCATGAAGACAATGGAAACCCATTCGATGGCCGGGCTATTGAACTCGGCGATACTTGTCGCCTCGGTGCTGAAGCCGCCGGTCGCCACAGTGGTCATCGCATGGTTGATCGCCTGAAACCAGTTCATCCCGGCGACGCGATAGGCGACGACGCAGGCTGCCGAAATCGCTAGATAATATAGCATCAGGACAAAGGCGCCATGCTGGACTCGCCCCTGATCAAAGTCGGCCGACGTGCCGGATGATTCATTCGTGAAGAGGATTTTAGCGCCCGCTCCGAGCGAGCTGAGGATTGCGACGAAGAAGACAATAACACCGAGGCCGCCGACCCATTGACTGAGCGAGCGCCAGAAAAGCAGGCTGGCGGGAAACTCGTAAAAATTCCAGAAGGCCGTCGCTCCCGTTGTTGTCAGACCGGAAGAACTCTCAAAAATAGCGTCCGAGATGTCGCAGCCCTCCACCGCTAGCATGTATGGGATCGCGCCCACTATGGTGGCTAGTAGCCAGGAGAGCCCGATCGCACAAAGCGCTTCGCGCCGGTAGAGTTTGGCTTTTCCTCGCTTGCCTAAAAGATAGAAAACCAACGCAAGCATCAGGGAAACAACGATGGTCATCTCGAAGGCCATGAGTGAACGGTCACCGAAAGATTCGCCCATCAGCAAGCCCACACCGATGCAGGAAAGAAAGGCGGCGCAAAGTGCCAGCAGCACCATGCAAAGTAATCTGTAAATGATCGCAGTGTTCACGTGCTAAACGAGTGCTTTTGTCACTTCCTTTTCCTTCTCTCCGGAAACAATCACGACAACCCGGTCGCCGGCCAAAATGGTGTCGTCTGCCGCCGGAACCTTGGCCTTGAATTTGTGCAGCAGGGCTACGAGTAGACAACCGGAGGGTAAGCGCAGGTCTTTAATTTTACTGCCGATGACCGGGCTGGAGTGGCTGATGCGCACTTCGAGCACCTGGCTGCCGTCGGGCATCTCCGCGAGTTGGGCGACTGACTCGTTTGAAAGATTGCGCAGCATGAAATCCGCCGTTGTTCTGCGCGGGGAAACGGCCAACTCGATGTCTAGGCGGGTTTGCAACATGCCCAGCAAGTCATCGTAGTCGCCTTTATTAATCAGAAGTTGCACGTGTTTCGCTCCGAGCTTCGAGGCCTGTATGCAGGTTAGAATGTTTTCTTCGTCATCTTTGGTACAGGCGACGAAGTAATCCGCGCAGTCGATTTGCTCTTCCTCCATTAAGCGGATCGAGGTGGCGTCACCATGGATCACAGTTATGTGTGGGAAGCGATCTGCGAGTCGTCGACAATGGTCTCGGTCTTTATCGATGACGCGAATTTTGAAGCGGGGATTCTTTAAAAGTTGAATCAGGTTAATTGCAGTCTCGCTGCCGCCGAAGAGAACGACACGCGAGACTTCAAGCTTGTTGTCGGGATCAAATCTCTCGCGCAGAGTAAAAAGTGCTTCCGGGTGCCCGAACAGTGTAACGATATCCGCCTCTTGTAGCTCCGTCTCTGCGTTGGCAATTTCTGTATCATCGCCCCGCTGCACGTAACCGATGCGCACCTGTGGATCGAGTCGTAGTTCGCGTAGCTTCTTGCCAATCAAACGTGAGCCGCGTGCGACTCGTTGGCGCTGCACCTCGATCTGGCCACGGGCGAAATGCTCGACCTCGACGCGTCCCGCGCTGCGGATCTCCTTGGCCAGTTCAACCGCGCAAATCGCCTCTGGGTTGACCAGTAGATCAATTCCAAAGTGCAGTTGATAGTTGATGAAAGAGTTATCGCTGTAGGTTTCATCATGGATGCGCGCGATGGTATTTTTGGCGCCCAGTCCCTTGGCCAGTGAACAGGAGATGATGTTTGTGCGATCATCGCTGGTCATCGCCAGAAAGGCATCGCAATTCGCAACGCCGACGTCGACGAGTTGACGCGCCGAACTGCCATTGCCAGTTACGATGCGGGCATTCTGCTCCTCTTCCAGGCGTTCGCAGTGGACTTCTGATTTTTCAATCAACGTGACGTTATGCCCGGCTGCGGACAAAACGGTGCTGAGATTACTGCCGACTTCACCGGCCCCTACAATGATGATCTTCATAATTGAACTTGCAGAATGTGACAGTTCATTGCCGTATTTCGAGGGTTTAATTCACCGCGCAAAATACCTTTTCTCCAGGTAACAGCGGTCCTTTTAAGTCGATACCGACTATTGTAACCATTCCTGCCACTCGTCGCGGTAGGATTCAAAATTCCTCCAATCAACGATGCGCGGTTGAGTCATATGAATGGGTTTTTCGGGAATTTTGTTGCTGTGGATCTTCTCAACGATGGCGGAGACACCTTGATAGCCCCATTGATAGTAGGGGTAAGTGATCAACGCTTCGATATATCCCATATCCGCATAAATAAAAGCTGAAGGGGAGGATTGAATCGCTACGACGGGCATTCGGCCCGGCTTCCATGGAAGAGCTGGCATGCCGATTAACGGCCAGTCTTCAAGGAAAAGCCAACCGTCTATTTTGTCGTTACGATCCTCATCCTCTGCTTTTATAATAGTCCGTATTGCTGAATGATAGTTCGGCTTGGTAGTAACGACCTTTTCGATGCGCCGATAGCCCAGAGCCGCGCGTGCACCCTCCATGCGTTGCTTGAGACGTGGGCTGGGGTTAGTGCTGGTGAGTATGGCTACACGCGAATTGGTTGAAAGTTTTTTGAGGATGGCCTCGGCGGCCAAACGTCCGGCTTTCTTTTCATCGGCCAGAATAGTGAGTAGTGGAGTGACGCGTTCTAGTTGGTTCTCGAAAAATACAACTTCTTTCCCTTCCTGAATCGCAGCTTGAATTAAATTCTCCACGATGGCAGTTGGTGCCGGGCTGATCAGAAAGCCGTCCGCACCATCCAAGTGGAGTTTGGCGAGTGCATCCTGCTGGGTGCTCCCTTTTGAGATGTCAGGAGTCGCGATCAGGAGTTCCACATCGATCGAGTATTTTTTACTCAGTTCCAGAGCCGCATCTTTCGCTCCGAGATTGGCTGCCTGGTAAATAATGTTTCCCTGATCGCGGCCAACGATGCCGATCTTGTATTCAGCAAGAATCTCCTGGTTTTGCCCGGACGCCAGTTGCAACAACAGGCTACTGATCAAAACATATCTGGCTATCAGCTTAGGCATCGTAAAATAGACAGTAATGCAGAGAAAACGTTGTCTGCTAAATAAAAATAAAATGGTCGGGCCGACAGGATTTGAACCTGCGACCCCTTCACCCCCAGCGAAGTGCGCTACCAGACTGCGCTACGGCCCGACTCAGAAAGAACACAACGTGGAACGCCTCTACTTTCGGGTCAAGCCCAATTACCGGTCGCGGAGTCGATGAGAGGCCCGATGCTGGATGTTACCTGCGTGATGCGAGTAAATAAAGCAGCCAACCAAGGCTGCTGACGAAGGCCGCCACGTAGGTGTAAGCGGCTGCGTCCAAGGTCTTGTTCACACCTGTAAGTTCATCTTGGTCGATGATGCCGAGGCCGACCAGTTGCTTCTTCGCGCGCTTACTAGCGTCAAATTCGACCGGGAGTGTGACGAGCTGAAAAACTGTGAGGACGAGGTAAGCAAATATACCGATGGTGATAAAAAGGCCTGAGCGCCCGCCGAGCAGAAAGATCGAGCCCATGAAATAGATCGGGAGCAGTTGTGATGCGAAGCTGGTGATCGGCACGAGTGCCATGCGCAGATTGAGCGGTGCGTAAGCTTCTTTATGCTGAATGGCGTGCCCTGCTTCATGAGCTGCAACGCCAAGAGCGGCCAGGCTGGTGCCACGATAGTTGTCCTGGCTTAGGGCAAGCCGCTTGTTTTTCGGGTCGTAGTGATCCGTCAAGGTGCCGCGACACTGAACGATTTCCACATCATAAATACCTGCGCTTTCCATGACTGCTACTGCAGCCTCGCGACCGCTGATACGACCGCGTGAAGGCACCTTAACATACTTATTGTAAGTGCTTTTTACCTTCATCTGAGCCCATAGGCCGACGAGGAGTGGAATGATAATAAGATAAATGAAAGTCATGTTGTTGTTCTAACTGAATAAGAGCAGCCGAATTTATAAGAGTTCCCCCACTTTGCAACTTTCTTAAAGCGGATAGTTTTAAATGACTAAGAACACAGCCTGGGCATGGAAATTTAAAATATGGGCCGATTCATAAAGAAGTTGGAATAACTTAACTTCTCACCTATCGTACAGGCATGACTATTAAACCATACTTATTTGCCGTGCTTGCCGTGTTCTCTGCCAGTCTCTTTATCGCGAATGCGACCATTGCTGAATCTGCTGCTGAATCTGCTGCTGAATCTGAAACAACTTGGATGACTGATTTCGACGCAGCGAAAAAGAAAGCCAAGGTTGAGGGCAAACCTCTGTTTATTAACTTCACCGGCTCTGACTGGTGTGGCTGGTGCATTAAGCTAGTGGATGAGGTCTTTTCTCAAGAAGCTTTTAAGGACTATGCGGCAGGAAACCTAATCCTCGTTGAAATCGACTTTCCCCGCCGGAAAGAACTTTCCGCTGATTTAAAATCGCAAAACGAAGCGCTGGCAAAAAGTTATGGTATTCGCGGCTTTCCCACAGTTTTAGTGATGGATGCCAATGCTAAAGTGCTCAAAAGCACCGGCTACCAGCGGGGTGGCGCCGAGAAATACGTCACCCACATTAAGGAAATTCTTGCGGAGAAGTAATATAATTGCGCTGACCGTCTATAAATAATCGGTCGATTAACCCATGACACGTTTTAAAACATCACTCATTTCTTTAATGCGGTAGGGCTTCGGCACGACGCCTTTGAAGGCTGAATCTTGGTAATTCGACATGATGTTGGAGGTGGCGTAACCGCTCGATGCGATAGCGATTATATCTGGATCATACTCAATCAATATGTTACACGCTTCCTCTCCACCCATGCCGCCCGGCACGGTTAGGTCAAACACGACAGCGTCAAACGGGTTGCCGGATTCTTTAGCTTTCTTGTATGCCTCGACGGCCTCTTCGCCGTTTGTAGTAAACTCTACCTCGTAGCCAAGCACAGTTAATATCTCACCTGCAACGTGCATCATTGCCTCCATGTCGTCCATGACTAGGACTCGTCCACGCCCCTCGTGAATGCTTGAATCGGGCTTTGGATCCTTTTTGTCGGAGACTGCAGGTGTAACTAATCCTTTTTGAGTTTTTGGCAGATATACCGAGAAGCAAGTGCCCACATTCAGTTCGGATTCGACGGTAATTGCGCCTTGGTGGCTATCGATGATAGAATGGGAAGAGGCCAAGCCTAACCCGTAGCCCTCCTTCTTCGTGGTGAAGTAAGGGTCAAAAATGCGGTCTATGTCTTCCGGGCTAATGCCTATACCATCGTCGGAAATCTCTATACAAATATATTCGCCAGCCTTAAGGGTCGGGATCTCAGCATGACGCAGTCGTCGATTGCGTATATTTATTCGTATCGTTCCGCCAGCAGGCATTGCCTGATCCGCGTTGATGACTAAGTTGTTTACAACCTGCCCGAGCTGAACCTTGTCCGCAACGATAGGCCAAATGGATTCATCAGTCTGCGTCACGCATTTTACGTTTGAGCCCCGCAGGACAAACTGAGCACAGTCCTCAACCAGTTTTTCAACAGTCATGACTTCGAGTGATTGTGCACCGTCTTTGCTGAACGTGAGTAGTTGCAGTGTGAGGGATTTCGCCTGCATGGCGGCAGCTTCAGCGGCTTCCAGCTTCTTGGCGTTTCCCTCGTCCCCGGCAAGGTTCATACTGACAATGGAGATATTGCCCATTATCGTGGCCAGCATGTTGTTTAGATCGTGAGCGATCCCACTGGCTAGTAAAATGACTGAATGGAGCCTTCCATTTTGGATGAGATCCGCTTCTCCTTTTATTTGTGCTGTTATATCACGAAGCACTGTGATGCAGCCATGTGTCATGCCATCCACATCGTCTGTAATCGGCCGAGCCTTCGCGGTAACAGAGCGCTCAGAGGCATCACCCTTGCGCTCCAGTAGCAGGCTCTGCTTGAAAGGAATGTCTGCATGTTCGGCACTTAGAAGCTCACTAAGCGGATCAGTCATTACTTTGCCGGATTTTGGATTTTTCAGGCGTAGGATGCTTCCCAGCGATTGACCGCAGGCCTCTTCACTACTTACGCCGGTCAGTCTTGATGCTTCCTTGTTCATGCGCTCAATCACCCCTGAATTATCGGTGGCAATGACCGCATCAACAATTAATTCCAGCGTGACAGAGAGGCGCTCTTTATCTCGCCTAAGTTCAATTTCATGCGCACGGTGCTGCGACGCATCGCGTAGAACGACGAGTAGCGATTCTTCGTTTTTGAACAAGAGCTCAACTGCACTGATTTCTATGAGTCGAGAGCTTCCATCCTCCTCGGGCAGCTCAAGTTTGGACGTGGCAGACGTGCTGACTTCGAATGGAAATGTTTCTCCAATTAAACGGTCCTTGTCGGCCTCAAGCATTTCAGCAGCAGCCGGATTAAGCGATTTAATGACATAATCTCTAGTAAGCACGAGCATTCCGTCAGAGTTGTGGGCAAAGATCTCACCTATCAGTGTTTCTTGGGAAGCAACAAACTGTATCTGCTCGGTGAGTTTTCTGCTTAATGCCTGATTGTTCGAAACCTGGCGAATAAGCGGCCAGAGGGCGGCCCCATTTGTTAATAGGGCTTTGTCCAGGCAATCTGCTGCACCCGCTGATCGTAAAGCTTCCGGGAAAGCGGGATCTTCCGAATCGGTGAGTGCGATGACTGCGGAATGAGGTGAAAGATTTCTAAGTTCTCTGACGGCGGCAGGCGCACTCTCGTCTGCGACAGATAGATTCAATAGGATGACGTCATACTTTGCAGAGTGGACCAGTTGAAGCCCGTCTTCCATCCCGTGCGCTTGCCTAAGCTCATACGCCTCCGGGCATGTCTGTGATAGTTCATTAAATAGATCCGCTTGTGCAGGAGCGATCTCAATGAACAAAATATGTATCGGCGTATGTTTTATCGTCTCCATTGGGGGTCTTTATTCAGCAGATAGTCAAAAAGGATGCCATTAATCAATAGCATATGCCATAGCCTGATTTTCTGGCGATTTAAGGGTGATAAACGCAAGTCGTGCTTAACAGTGCCATAAGCACTTGTTATTAGTGAATCTTAATTGAAATATGTTATTGATCACGCAAGCTTATGGTTAAGTATAGGTCCATACTTTTGGTTAGTATAGAGGGTAGTAGTAGGCTCGAACGTTTGGTAGGCGTTCGAGCCTTTTATTTTTTTGGATCGGATGGATTAATTGATTCATCCTTGCTTGCTAGATGCGGGCCTATTTATCTGTCTTTTCTTTAGTTAAACTCTACCGTCGCTTACACTAGTTTTCAATGTCCAGCAAAGCGGATCCCCCTCAATCAGTTCTCGACTCTTCAGCCCGTATGGCACTGCTTAGGGTGCTCTGGCGCAGTCGTCTGGGCGATTTGAGAGAGCAGAACCTGATACGACAGGGCAAGGGGTGGTTCCATATCTCAGGCATGGGGCATGAGGCCTTGGCGGGCTTGGCGCTCAGTCTTGAGCCCGACGATTACGCCTTTCCTTACTATCGCGATCGGGCTTTCTGCGTTCAGCGTGGTATCTCTGACGATGATCTTGCGCTCGCCTTTTATGCTAAGCGGGACTCATCCAGTGGTGGCCGGCAACTGACGGGGCATTTCAGTGACAGAAAGCTCAATATTTGGAGCCACCCATCGCCGGTGGGCGTGCACCTGTTGCCCGCTTGCGGGGCCGCATGGGGCATGCAACTTGATGGAAAGTCGAATGTAGTTTATGCCTCACTGGGCGAGGCCTCTGCGAGACAGGGTGACTTTTTTGAAGCAGTCTGTTTTGCTAAGGAGCGTAAGCTGCCGATGGTCTTTGTTGTCGAGGACAACCGGATCGCCATCAGCACACGCACCACGGAGACAAATCCACTCGCCTTGGGTGTGCTGAACGAGGACGAATGGCTGCGTGTGGACGGAAGTGATGTGGAAGCCGTTGCTCTAGCTGGGCAGCGGGCTGTGGATAAAGCCCGGCGCGGTGAAGGCCCCGCATTCATCTGGTGCGATGTTGAACGTTTCTCCAACCATTCCAGTGCGGATGATCAACGCATGTATCGCGCCGCGGATGAACTGGAGACCATGCACGAACGTGATCCAATCGCAGTCTTCCAGCATCGCATGATTGAGGATGGCCTGCTTTCAACTGAGGAGGCGACCCAGCTTGAGGAGGATATTCGCGAGGAGATGCGCGCAATTTACCAAAAGGCAGCTGGACAGCAGGACCCTTTGGCAGAAGAGAGTCAGGCCCATTTGACGGGACCAGTTCGCACTCCGGATGCCGGTCCGAAAATTGAGCTTGGCGAATCCTGTCGCATGTTGGATGCGGTGAATAAGACCTTCCATTGCGCGATGGATGAATTGCCGGATGTCGTTTTTTTCGGACAGGACATCGCTGATCCAAAGGGTGGAGTCTTTAATTTAACAAAAGGACTTTCCACGAAAGATCCCGCGCGGGCGGTCAACTCGCCGCTGGCGGAATCGACTATAATGGGCCTTTCCGTCGGACTGGCCTCCTATGGGAAACGCCCTTGTTTCGAGATCCAGTTCGTAGATTTCATCTATCCTGGTTGGAACCAGCTTGTCTCCAATATGTCGACGCTCCGCTGGCGTAGTTTTGGCCACTGGAAGTGCCCGCTAATTATTTACGCGCCCTGCGGGGGCTACCTGCCCGGCGGTGCCCTCTGGCATAGCCAGTCCGGCGAAGCGTCTTTTGCCCGCGTGCCGGGGATTCGTGTGGTCGTGCCGTCGACGCCTGCCGATGCGGCCGGCCTTTTTTGGACTGCGCTGCATGGAGAAGACCCGACGATCATTCTACTGCCGAAGCACCTCATGTGGGCCGAGCTTCCAGTCGCCAACACGGTCAACGCGGTGCCTCTGGGGAAGTCGCGAACCATACGTGAAGGTAGCCTGCTCACACTGGTCACCTGGGGCAACTGCGTCGAACTCGTCGAGGAGACGCTGGATTCGCTGCCGGAAAAACTGGATATCGAACTCATTGATTTGCGTTCGATTGCTCCCTGGGATGAAGAAGCGGTGGCCGCATCTGTTAGAAAAACCGGTCGTTTGCTCGTCGTTCAGGAGGACAATATTTCCGCCAGCGTTGGACAGATGATTGTCGCCACGATGTGCGGGCGGCATGAAATTCTGACGGCTTTAAAGAGCCCGCCCGTTATTGTATCGAAGGGTGATGTGCATGTTGGCTTTAATCCGATTTACGAATATGCAGCCCTTCCCGACAAGGAGCGCATCCAATCCGCGCTGGATCATTTACTCGCGACCTCATTGGAGACCTCGCTGCAATCGCCTGCGCCGGAATTTCCATTGCCTGAATCCTCTGCGTCAAACCCGGAAAAGACTTCTACCATGACCACTTCTGCCTCAAGCCCCTCCGGCGCGTCTAAAAACATTACCGTCCCAATTCTGGGGGAAGGGATTCGAGTGGCGCGTATCGTTTCGATTCTCAAGCAACCGGGCGACGTCGTGCAGCCTGATGATGCGCTCTGTGAGGTGGAGACGGATAAGGCAGTTTTCCCCATCGAGTCTGATGTCGGAGGTGTGCTTGGCGAATGGGAGGTAAGTGAAGATGAAGAAGTCACTGTAGGGCAAAATCTGGTTCAACTGAAGCTTGTCGGCGTAGCCGTTACTCAACCTGTCGAGGGGCCGGTCGCTCCTTCGGGTGAAGCTCAGCAGCGCACGGGCGGGCTTTCTCTGGAAGCCGTTAAACAATTACAGGCCATCGTGCCTGCGACGATTGACATGACCTGCCGCTGGGAAGCTGTGAGAGATGCCCGGTTGCGCAGCAAAAAAACGTCCGGCGGCACGCTGTCTACCGCCACCATGACCGCGTGGGCGGTCCTGCAGGCCATGCGTAAGCATGAGCGCTTTGCCTCTGTGGTGCGTGGCGACGAAATTGTCCACGATCCGGATAACTACGATCTGGGGGTCGCTGTGGCTCTGCCGGGTGATCAACTCGAGACCGCTGTCGTAAAAAACGTCAATTCCATCGAGTGGGAGGAGTTCATTGAGGTATTCAATGACTCGCTACGCCGCACTCGTCATGGCGAAGCCGTCTCGAAGAACAGGGTGCCGATTTCTATCTCAAGTATGGGGGCTTACAACGTTCGCTCCGCCATCCCTATCGTCGTGCCTCCGTCCATCGCCACACTCTTTATTGGCGCGCCTTATCAAATGCCTGATCCAAAATCAAAAGACGGCGGGCACATGGAGGTCGCTTCGCTTGTGTTGACCTTTGACCACCGCTGGATCAATGGAGTGGGGGCCGCAGCCTTCCTGTCGGATGTCAGAAAGGGCATCGAGCGCTTTGATTTGGTTTAGAACGTAGTCTCAGCTTTGCCCGGAAAACGCATCAATTGAGCTCATTCTTTCACTTACAGATATTACACCTCTCCCGGGGGCAATATACTTTCCGGCTTCTCGATATTTGTAATTTTAGCGAAGGTGCGTATAAATGTCGCGACCATCATTGAGAGCCCCTTCAATTGTTCTTGGGAGACACTCTTTTGCTCAACGACGTCAGTGAATCCGGGTAGTTGCTCCTGAAAGTCACATCGCTTGGCGCGTTTGAATCCCATTTTAAATTCCGGGAAATCTCGTTGTTCCACAGATTTGCGTGAAATCAAGGTCACGCCGCCGTGCCGGGAATCCATGGCTATCTTTGCGTAAAGCGCTTCCGCCGCTTCAAGCGGTCCCTCAATGACCTGAATGATGTTGCCCTCAGAGTGTAGTAGAATTCCTGTGATTCCACGTGAGGCGTTTCGTTTTTGTGAGCCTGCCAAAAGCTTGAGCAATGCATCTTCAGTCAGCTCTGCTTTGGCTGAACTGATATAGATGATCTGGGAGAGTTCTTTGCTCATGTGCACAGTTGAATGCTGTATGTAGCATTTTGTATGACAAGTTTTATAACACATCGCAATTCGTGAAATCATAGAGTAGTCGTTGCATGTGGTTAAGCAGTGCAAACATTGTGGCAGTCCTTTTTCGGCACCCGATAGCGGTGGGCATTATTGCTGCCTGGGTTGTAAGCACGTGCACGATCTTATCGAGCAAGGCGGCTTCGAAAATTATTACGCGCTTCAGGATCAAGCGGGCCGCCCTGTCGGAGAGCGGCCCTTTGATCACGTTGACTTGGAATCCATCGAGCGTATGCAGGAGGACGCTGAACGAGCCTCCGAGTGTAAGCTCATTTTAAGTATCACCGGTATGTATTGCGGGGGTTGCGCCTGGTTGATTGAGAACTTGTGCCGACGTTATGCAGGCGTGCGATCTGCTGATGTGGCGCTCAGCGCGGGCTGTCTGAGCATAAGCTGGCGCCGTGGTGAATTCGATTTGGGTAGGCTGGCTGTGGATTTGCGCAACTTCGGATATGTGGTCAAGGGCGCCCCGAGTTCACCGGCGTCTCCTCTGTCACCCTTAGTCATGCGCTTGGTCCTGACGCTTCTTTTCTGCCTGAATGGCTTGCTTCTTTTAGTTGCCAAAGGTCTCGGTCTTGGAAGCGGGCACTTTGAGAAGCTTTACATTTTACTGACGGCGGCCTGTCTTCTGTTTTCCCTCTTCGTGGGCGGCACCGTTTTTATACGACCAACCTGGCGTGGGCTCTTGCTACGCCGGGTGCATCGAGATGCATTGCCTGCTATGATCATATTGTTTCTTTTTGGGCTCGCACTCGCATCGCAGTTTATGGATGGCGTGTGGACAGAATATGCAGTCATTTTCTTTATCGCTCTGCCGGTCATGGTGTCGATCCGCTGCTTATTTTCTTTATGGGCATTACGGAGCTTGTCCTCCGGTCCGGAATA
>Ga0307981_1000822_pt1 | contig 30088 bp, 29 predicted proteins | sample OrgLakmetagen987_FD_201849 | JGI IMG/M metagenome (GOLD analysis project Ga0307981, IMG submission 201849) | Saline water microbial communities from Organic Lake, Antarctica - #987 | ecosystem: Environmental > Aquatic > Non-marine Saline and Alkaline > Saline | place: Antarctica: Organic Lake... | reverse complement strand
TTACAGGGATGATGACGATGAAAGCCAGCACCGCCGGCGCTAGCAGCGCCATAGGGCCGTTGAACGCAAAGCTGATCTGCACGATGGATGTGCCATGATGCAACCTACTTGCCCCAATGGACAGAAACGGAAAAAATAGAGCGCCCGTAATCAGGATTAGAATACTGGCCGCCATGGCAATCAACAGCTTGCCTGCCTTTCGGCGCGGGGCGATCAGCACTGAATGGCATCGGCCGCAATAAGCCCGCTCGTTATTCGCAACGTCAGGCCTTGAGTAGACCAGATCGCAATGCGGGCACGCGATCAGTACGTCGAGTGGTATAGGGCCTATTGAGCCGCCCGTGTGATATGCATCCGCCATATCCTACCCTTTTCGCCGTTACAGAACCGGTCCGCAAGGAGGCTTGAGGTCGCTCAATGACAGTGACGCGGTGAAGATTAAGGAGCCTGTGATGCGCAGATTCTCGTATATCAGCACTATATCAATAACTTATACGTGCCAACTGAGGCACTTTACACGCTCCGAGCACACATCACCTCAGGCAGGTTTCGCGGCGAAACTCTCACGGGCGGTCCAGCATCGATTGAATTTCCGACATGAGGGAATCCATCAGATCCGAGTCAAGTCGCGGACCTTCGAATCGAAGGGTATACCCGCGGTCATCCCGCATCTTGCGAATCGTAATTCCCGAAGTGGTTTCGAGAGTATCCGCACCCTGCCAGCCATAGGTCTTGTCACGCGATGGCCGTCCATCCCACGCACGGACGTGGGCATCGTCCGCTGGCTGGGCGATCACCGACTCGACAGTAGCCCATTCTTGCTCAGCATTATCAGGAACGCGGCGTGCCAACGCATCCCGTAGGCCAGTATCGGACCCACCTCGAAGCGCTTGAGCCAAACGCAGGCCTCGCTTTTCAGTCAACGCCTCAGGGAAGCTGAGCATATCCCCTAGCTCCTGGAAGATTAGGGCAAAGGATCGCACCTTGCTTCGCTTTGCCTTGGACGCTGTCGCGTAGAGGCGATCAACCGCTTGTTCGACATTAACAAACGCACCCTGCTGCGCAGAAATGACGGCAATCCGCCCTCTCTCAAAGGGGGTCAACTGGGCGCGCACCTCGTTCTCTTCTACCATCGAAATGAATGCGGCATCTGCATTGGCCCTTGGCCGAATGATTGCGCGAACGGTGCTGTATTTATCATCACCCGTCAGTTCGCAAAGGGCCTTGACCGCCATATAACGCCTGTATCCCGAAATCAGCGCATAACGGACATCAATAGCGCGCGGCGATTCAAACTCAAACACCTCAATGGGTAACCGTAGACCACTGGTAGCGATGGACTGCCGCAGTTCCATCATCTCATCCTTTCCCAGATCGATACGGTCGCGCACCATCGCGTCCGCATCGATCTGGGAAAGGGGTAGCTCAACCATCAGCAGCCCTGCCAATTTTGCATCGCGAAATGCGTTAGCATCGGCAGCCACCTTGGCATGGCCCACGCGGATTTCAGCACTCGCCGTTTGCATTTGGCGCGCAGCATCGCCCGCAACCTGTGCTATCGGCGCCCCACCCCCGAGACTTGGCCGCGCAACGGTTTCGCGGCGAAACTCATCTTCGATGCGGTTTAGGTCCTCAGCGCTTGGCGCCTCAAGTTTCTTACGTCTCGCCATTTTGTGCCTCTTTGTCTGCAGCCTGAGCGTCACGGTACCACGTACCTATTATCAGTTCCTTAACTTCGGCCCATGTCCGATCAAACGTTTCACGGCCTCTGACATAGGTATCCCGGTTAAACTCACGGTAATCCGCCTCATAAATGCCGTTCACCTGCTCTCCAGCCTGGCCCACCATTGCGGTCATCTCCTGCCGGTATGTCGTCATAAAATCCCCAAAATAGGCCTGTATCACGTTCGCTAAGTCGGTCTGCTGACCCGCATCGAAGCGCGTGATAAGAGCGCGCACCGCATCCCATTCAAAGCTGATTTCAGGTAAACCATCTCGCCGTCTGACGGCGTTCTCACCTTCTTCGACGCTGGCAAACGTCGAATACAGCATATCAAAAAACCGACCCGTGCTATCAAATTCAAGAAACGACGCCCCCAACGGAACAAGCAGTATGTCCGCCGCCGCCAACGCGTTGATGGTCAAATAGCCAAGCGCCGGAGGCGTATCTAAAAACACAATGTCATAATCGTGCAACGTGCCATCATTGTTCAAAGCATTAGTCAGGGCATCCCAAAGCTGCCAACTACGCAGACCCATCCGCCAGACGGGGATCTGAAATTCAGCCCAGTAGAGGTTCAACTGTGCACCAAGCAAATCAATGTTTGGCCAGTGGGTACTTTGAATCACGTTTCGTGGCGAAACCTTCAAGGCTTCGGTAAGCGTCTCATCAAAGGGTATTAATACCTCACCAGCTGCCCCGCGCACAATGTTTTCTGCTTGAACAGCTTGGGCGTAGTCTTTGGCCAAAAGAGGAAATGCCGTGGACCATTCATCAGGAACATTCCCGCCCATAATAGAAGTAAGCGACCCCTGGCTATCGAGGTCGATCACCAGCACCTTGTATCCGTCAAGGGCCGCCGACATCGCCAAATGGGCTGTCGTCGTTGTCTTGGATGTGCCGCCCTTGAAGTTTGACACCGCGACTATCTTGGCGGGCAGTCCCTCAGGACGGTATGGCAAGTATTCACGGCCTGCTGCGCCCTCAGCAGCAAAATGACGGCGCAGCTGTAAAACATCTTCGAGAGAGAACCACTTGGAGTTACCCTCGCCTGTCCCTTGGGGGAGGTCAGTATTTTTCTTCAGGACGCGGCGAAAATGTGCGGGCGCCACGGGGATCAGATACTTGCATATCTCCCATGTCGAGAACCGTCTTAGACGTTTCTTCCCGTCGGGTGCATATCCCCTGCGTGCTAAATCCTCCCGTCCCTTACCAGCGAAGGCTGCCGCTTTGGCAAAACGAGCGGTTCCTATGGGGGGGGAAAGCTTGGCCGCGGCCGCGGCTGGGTCTATATTGAAATATGGAGGAAGAGGTTCTTTTCCTGTGGTCATGTTTGTCCCTCTGCGATGTGCGCTAATTTGCGTGATCTGCTTGGATGTATCGCACATCGCAGGTGTGTGATTGATCGGTCAATTGGTATTTCCTTAAAAAGTAAGAATATTAATCGAAGCGACAGAGAACATAGTTGTAGAATCTTTGATGGAGTTTACAAACTTTGCCGCATAATATCCTTACTATATCAGATAGTTACATAAGTATGGGTGCCCGTTTTCAGGCCCATTGGGACCCGTTTGCAGGCTAAGCAGCGCCCATTCTCGGGGCTAGGGGCCCCGATTCGCAGGGGGATGGGCCCCAGGCTGCGGTTAGACCCTGTTTTCAGCTGTTTGCCGTGCGCTTGGGTAAGGTCTTGTTCATACTTGCCCCGTAAATGGGTGCCTCACCATCAAGAGATCGCGTCACTTTTGTTCAAAAGAACCCGTTTACGGTGCGTCTTTAGCACCTCTCCTGCACATAAGAAGAACCTCATATTGGATTGATCGCGGGTGCCTTTAACGCCATACTACCCAAAAACACCGAGGCATAGCTATGAGTGAGATTCCACGTGAGAAACTAACAGGGTCCCTGCGCCGCGCCGCGGTCAAGAAACACGTGGCAGCGATCCATGTCTCTGGCAAACTATCGCTGCTTCAGCGCAAGCTGTCGAATGTGTTGCTGCTCAATGCTTACGATACGTTAACGACCCAACGTAGCCATCAGATCGATGCAGGCACCTTGTGTCTGATGATTGGGTACAACTCAAACGATACCGCGACGCTGAAACAGTCTCTCAAAGGCCTTGCCGAGACTGTGGCTGAGTGGGACATGCTGGATGCCAGCGGCCAGCATGAATGGGGCGTCAGCAGCCTGCTGAGCTATGCGACGCTCAAGGGCGGCGTATGCGAATACGCCTACTCGCCGGCGCTGGCGGACAAGCTCCATGATCCCAAGGTCTTCGCGCTGATCAACCTTAATATCCAACGCCGGTTTACCAGCGGCCATGCACTGGCGCTTTATGAAAATTGCTATCGATTTATTCGGACGGGCAGCACTGGTTGGTGGTCTATGGAGATATTTCGCCGCCTGATGGGCCTCGAAGGCTCTGCGTATTATGAGAGTTTCAAACACCTGAACGCCAAGGTGATTAAGCCCGGCGTCGCCGAGGTGAACAAGACAAGCAATATTGTCATTACGCCAGAGACGCGCAAGCGGGGCAGGGCGGTCACGGATATCCGCTTTCTCATCAAGGAGAATCCGCAGCTGGCAATCCTGGATCTGGATGATGGTGCGGCGGCGCGGCACGGGCCGGTTTATGCGCGCCTGCGCGATCTGGGGGTTAGCGACCGTCTGGCGCGGCAATGGTTGAACACCCATGGCGAGGATCAGGTTGCGGCCAAGCTGGAGTATGTCGCAGGCCGCAAGAACGTGAGCAGCGTGGTTGGATATCTAAGTGCTGCATTGGCTGGTGATTTTGGCAGTGACGCGCCCGATGCCGCAACGCCCGGCAGCGCGCGGGCGCAACGACTGGGCCGGATGCAGGCGGCGGCGCAGGGGCGGACTCCGACGCAGCGGGATGCGGATAAACGCCTCTTTGTCTCGGGGATAGGGGTGGCGGCGGCGCGGGCAGACTTTGACAGGTTTGGCTGGATGTCGGCGCTGAACGCGCGCGCGATCCTACTTTTCTGGGAGGAAATGGACCCTGGAATATACGATGGGATCGAAGAGACATAGGCAAACTCAGGCCGTTCATCGACCCTATAACGCACTTAGTCACTGATTTATAATTATGAGCGTGACATGCTGCGCTACAGCGTGCGCCCCTGAATGCATTCTCAGCGACGCGGCGGATATGCCCCGCGCGCGCGATCTGCGCGCTCTACCGCGGATCGTGACTAGGTCGCATCTTTGATCACGTAGGGTGCCAGATGGCGGCGGATGTGATCCATCATTTCGGTGCGGCCCTGTGCAGGCGGGTGATCCCGCGAGGTTATCATTGCCGTCTCGTGCCGTACCTGCGGCGCGAAGGTTCGCCAGATCACGTCGTCACCCAGATTGGCGGCGGCGTTGATAGGGTCGATCACCGCTAGCCCGCCGCCAGCGGCGACCATGCAGCGCGCGATTGCATAGTAATAGCTGAACGCGCTGTAGTGCAGGGGCACGCCCGCCTCAGACATCAGCCGCTTGAGCTGGTGGTCGACCACATGATCTCCGCTCACGCCGATCAGGCCGCGGCCAGCAAGGCAGGTAGGCGTGATCTGGTCCAGCTTGGCCAGCGGATCGCCAGCACCCATGATGCAGACGCATGCCATCGGGAAAACCTCGCTCGCCAGCCCGGCGACGGGCACGGGGGTGTCGATCAGGCCAATATCGATCTGGCCACTGGCGGCCCAATCGGCGATCTGGCGCGAGGAATGGACGCGCAGTTCGATATGCGTTCCGGGATATTTGGCCTGAAATATGGCGATTAGGCTGGGCATGAAATTCATCGCTAGCGCGCCGTTGGTCGCGATGCTGACGCCCCCAGCCCAGCCGTGACGAATTTCGTCCGCGCGCCGCTCAATCCGGGCCAGCGCCATCAGTCCTTGGGCTATTTCGCCGCGCAGTTGCAACGCCTCGGCGGTCGGGGCGAAGAAGCCGCGATTGCGGTGAAAGAGCCGGAAGCCGAGTTCATCCTCCAGATTTCCCAGCGCGATGCTGACGGCGGGCTGCGTCAGATTCAGCCGCTGTGCGGCATGACTGACTGAGCCCGCTTCAAAGAGAGCGTTGAATACTTCGAGATGGCGGATTTTCATAGGCATGTGAGTGCGGCGCATCCATTGTATAAGAGAATCGAATATAATTATTTTCTATATTAAATTGCTAAATTCAAGTCCCGCGTTCTAACGTTGCGTTAAGTTGGTTGTCTCTGAGGATGGTTTAGATGGCTGTGGCACAGAAAAACGGCAAAGATATCTGGACGGCGGATTGGTCCGGTACGTCATATTGGCTGGACGGCATGACGCCGCCCGATTTACCTCAGACCGCGCTTCCCAGCGAGGTTGACGTCGTGATCGTTGGGTCCGGCTATACCGGCCTCAATGCCGCGATCGAGGTGGCGCGCGGTGGGCGCAGCACCCTTGTGCTTGAGGCTGAGACGCCCGGATGGGGATGCAGCACACGTAATGGCGGGCAGATCAGCACCAGCATCAAGCCGTCGCTTGCCAAGCTGACCGCCTCGCATGGTCGCGAGCGCGCAGAGGCGATTCGCGGTGAAGGCAGCGCTTCGCTGGAATGGATCGAAGAGCGCATCGCCGCCGAGGGCATCGATTGCGATTTTCGCAGAGCTGGCCGGTTTCACGCCGCGCACACGCCCGCTGCCTATGAGGGGCTGGCCCGCGACGCTGACTCGCTGAGTGCCGAAGGTGTCGAAACGCATGTGATCCCGCGTAGTGAGCAGCGCAGTGAACTGGGCACGGACGCGTATCACGGTGGTATGCTGTTCCCGTCGCACGGCGCGCTGCATCCGGCGCGCTATCACCACGGCCTGTTGCACACTGCTATTAACGCGGGCGCGCAGGTCATGGGCCACACGCCGGTGCAGGCGATCACGCGCGGCCCCACGGGGCATGAGGTGACCACCCCGCGCGGCAATGTCCGTGCCCGCGACGTGATCGTCGCGACCAATGGCTACACCAGTGCAGTGACCCCGTGGCATCAGCGCCGCGTCATCCCAATCGGCAGCTATGTCATCGCGACCGAGCCTGTAGACAAGGACGTGATGGACCGCCTGTTTCCGACCGACCGGATCGCCAGCGATACGTGCAAGGTCGTCTATTATTACCGCGCCTCGCCAGATCGCACGCGCATCGTGTTCGGGGGGCGGGTATCGGCGGCGGAAACGAATCCGTCCATCAGCGGTCCACGCCTGCATGCCGATATGTGCCGGATCTTCCCTGAACTCAGCGGCACCCGGATTAGCCATAGCTGGATGGGCACAGTCGCCTATACCTTTGACGAGCTGGCCCATACCGGCACGCATGACGGCGTGCATTACGCGATGGGCTATTGCGGGTCCGGCGTGTCGATGGCCAGCTATCTAGGGATGCGAATGGGGCAAAAGGTGCTGGGGCTGGCCGAAGGACGCACGGCGCTCGACGATCTGCCCTTTCCCACGCGGCCTTTTTATACCGGGCGGCCCTGGTTTTTGCCTGCCGCTGTCGCCTGGTATCGTTGGCGCGACACACGGCAGAGAATAGCTGCACAGGTGGCGGCAGGTTAATGTTAGACTGACGACCACCACAACTGACAACCAAAAAGGTCACTGGAAAACCGGGACCATCACCCAACGGAGGAGAACGATATGAAACGAAATACTTCAATTACACTTGGCGCGGCGTTGTTGGCGACGACCGCACTTGCTGGTGCTGGATATGCCGAAGGCAAAAGCATGACGATCGCGTCTTGGGGCGGATCGTACCAAGACGCGCAGAGCAAAGCATTGTTTGAGCCAGCGGCGGCTAAAACCGGCATCGAGGTTAAGCAAGAAACCTATGGTGGCATGGCAGAAGTGCGCTTGCAGGTGTCCTCGGGTCAGGTGACGATGGACGTCGTGGTCACCGGGTCAGGCGGAGCTGCGCGCGCTGCAAAAGAAGGCCTTTTGGAGAAGCTGGACTACGACATTATTGACGTGTCTAAGTTCATTCCAAACACATATACTGACTATTGCGTCGGCGGTGATGTCTTCTCGGTGGTTGGTGCCTGGAACACAGACACGTACGGCGAAGATGGGCCGCAGAGCTGGGGTGATTTCTTTAACACCGACAAATTCCCCGGTAGTCGCGCGTATCGCAACAAAGTCTCAGGCGCGCTTGAGCCAGCGATTATGGCCGACGGTGTGGCGATGGAAGATGTATATTCGGTGCTCGACAGCGAAGAAGGCATCGAACGCGCAATCAATAAGATCCGCGAACTTAAGCCGAATATCGCAGTCTTTTGGTCTTCAGGTGCGCAACAGGCGCAGCTGATGAAGGATGGCGAAGTCGACATGTCGACCGGCTGGAACGGACGCTTCGACAACGCCAAGGCCGATGGGGCCGCTGTGTCCTATACCTTCAATCAGGGACTGCTGGACTACGATTGCTTTGCCATTCCAAAAGGAGCCCCGAACAAGGATACCGCGATGGAATTCTTGGCGGAAATTTCCAAGGCAGAGTACCAGGATGATTTCCCGACATACATCAACTACGGTCCGACCAATATGGCGGCATATGAGACTGGTGTGATCTCAGCCGAGACTGCTGCAGGCCTGCCGTCATCAGCTGAAAATGCAGCCTTGCAGCTGCAAATCAAGACTGAATGGTACGAGAAGTGGGAAGCCGTTGCTGAAGAAATGTATCAGGAAATGCTGACCGAATAAGGCGGCATCTGGTCGTTTAAGTCAGGCCATGGGCGTAGCGTTCGCCCATGGCCCAATAATAAACGCGAGGGAGCGAGATTTTGAGCGATAAACCTGAGGCACTGCCAATCACCGTGCGCGGCGTGACCAAGACCTATGGCCGCGTTCATGCGCTGGACAATGTATCGCTAGATGTACGCAGCGGCGAATTCCTGACCCTGCTTGGCCCGTCAGGGTCGGGCAAGACAACACTGCTGATGGTGCTGGCCGGCTTTACCCGGCCTGATCAGGGCAGTCTGAAATTCGGGACCGATGAGATGATTCGCACCGCGCCGCACCTGCGCGGCGTCGGCATGGTGTTTCAGAACTATGCGCTGTTTCCGCATATGACCGTGGCCGGCAACGTCGGCTACCCTCTGCGCCTGCGCAAGATGTCCCGAGCCGAAGCCAAGGATCGCATCGACCGCGCGCTGGAACTGGTACAGTTGGATGGCTTTGGTGAGCGCAATATTGACCAGCTGTCTGGCGGACAGAAGCAGCGCGTGGCATTGGCCCGCTCTATCGTGTTCGAACCGCGCATTTTGCTGATGGATGAGCCACTGAGCGCGCTGGATAAAAAACTGCGTGACCGGATGCAGATTGAGCTGCGCCACCTGCACGAGCAGTTGGGCATGACGACGGTCTACGTCACTCACGACCAGCGCGAGGCGCTGACCATGTCGGACCGGATCGCAGTGGTGAACCACGGCAAAATCATGCAACTCGCGACGCCGCAGCAACTATACGACCGGCCCGAAAATCAGTTTGTCGCGGACTTCATCGGCGATTCCACATTTCTGCCCGTCATGCGGGACGGGGAGGGGGTCCGCTATGGCGATACCGTGCTGCAAATGGACGGCGCCGTGCCGGACACCAAAACGCTGGCGCTGATGATCCGGCCCGAGCGGGTGCGGCTGGTTGACGGCGCGTCCGAGGGCATGAATGTCCTGAGCGCTAAAGTGACCGAATTGGTCTATCAGGGCGAAAGTTATCTTCTCTATGCGCGCCTGAATGATGGCGCCGAGATAGCCGTACGTGGCGCGATCCGCGAGGGCACATTTGCCAATCTGCCCCGCGCCGGCGACGCGGTAAAGCTGGGCTTGCACCGGGCTGATACCGTTGTAATCGCGGGCGAGGGGGCATAATGGCTAACACCGATTTGCACACGGCAGGGCTGCAATCTGCCGACCTTCACGCCGCCGGACTGCGCCGCGATGAGCAGATGGAGCGCTGGCGCCTTTTTGGCCTGGGCTCCCCCGCGCTGCTGCTGGTTCTGGTGATCCTGGTGATCCCGGTCGGCTGGCTGTTTTATGTATCGTTTATCGGCGCCGACGGCGCGTTCTCGCTGGAAAACTACGAGCGCATGATTTCGCGCAAATCCTATTCGCGGATCTTTGTCACCACGTTCCAAGTCAGCCTGCTGACCACGGGCCTGTGCATTTTGATTGGCTATCCGCTGGCTTACTTCATGTCGCAGTTGCCGACGAAATGGGCAAATCTGTGCCTGATATCGGTGTTATTGCCGTTCTGGACCTCGCTTCTGGTGCGCACCTACGCATGGCTGGTGTTGCTGCAAAAGCAGGGGTTGGTCAATCAATGGGCCATCAGCATTGGCCTCTGGGACGAGCCGCTAAAATTTGTCCACAACATGACTGGCACACTGATTGGGATGGTCCATATCATGCTGCCTTTCCTGATTTTGCCGGTCTACGGCGCCATGCGGTCCATCGATCGCGACTATACGAAAGCGGCGTCAAACTTGGGCGCCAGCCCGCGCCGCGCATTCTGGACGGTGTTCTTTCCACTCTCGACCCCTGGCTTGTTCGCCGGATCGCTGATGGTGTTTGTGCTGTGCCTCGGCTTCTTCGTAACGCCTGCGGTTCTTGGCGGGGGCCGCGTCATCATGGTGTCGATGAAGATCGTATCCAACATTGAGCTATTCGTTAATTGGGGCGCGGCTAGCGCACTGGGCGTTGTCCTCTTGGTGCTGACGGTCATCATCCTGTGGATAGCGTCGAAATTCCTCAAGCTTGAGCAGATGACGGGCGGGGGGCACTGAATCATGGCAAATTGGCTGAACTCCCCCGCATCCGAGACCCAAGTGACTCACGGCCAGCGCCTGTGGCTCTATGTATTTGCCGGAATCATAATGTGCCTGCTGGTGCTGCCAACGTTGGTGGTGATTCCCATGTCCTTCTCGGACTCGCAATACCTCGAATTCCCGCCCGAGACGTGGTCGCTGCGCTGGTATCGGAACTACTTCGGATCCGATGAATGGATGCGCGCCACGGTGACGTCGTTAAAAGTGGCGACCCTTACGATGCTGGTGGCGACACCGATCGGCGTGTTGGCGGCCTATGCGTTGCAGGCGTCCAAGCTGCCGTATATCCGCGCGGCGTTTGTCATGCTGATTACGCCGATGATGGTGCCTGTTGTGCTGATCGCCATTGGCGCGTTCTATGCCTATGTGAAGCTTCAGATCCTCTACACCGTCACAGGGCTGGTTCTGGCGCATTCGCTGCTGGCGATTCCGCTGGTGGTAATCGTCACCGGCTCGGCCCTCAAAGGGTTCGACATGAACCTTGAGCATGCAGCCCGCAGTCTAGGTGCGCCCCGCTGGAAAGCATTTCTGACCATTACCTTGCCGCAGATCCGATTTGCGGTTGTTACATCGATGCTGCTGTCGTTCCTTGCGTCCTTTGATGAGGTGGTGATTGCCATGTTCATTTCGGGTGGCGACAATCCAACGCTGACGCGGAATATGTTCAACGCGCTGCGTGATCAGATCGACCCGACCATCGCCGCGATTTCCACTATCATGGTTCTGGTGACAACATTGATGATGGTCCTTGTACAAGTATTTGGTCGTGGTAAGTCCTGATCCCGATGGATCATTTTGAGTTTATAATCGTCGGGGCTGGATCGGCGGGCGCCGCACTGGCCAGTCGTCTGGCCGGTGCGGGGCGCAGCGTGCTGCTCCTTGAGGCGGGTGGCACTGGGCGGCATCCTTGGGTCAACATCCCGCTGGGCTATGGCAAGGTGTTCTATGATGCGCGCTTCAATTGGAAATACTCGACCGAGGCCGAGCCTGAGCTGAACAATCGCCCCATCTACTGGCCGCGCGGCAAGGTTCTGGGCGGATCGTCCTCTATCAATGCGTTGGTCTGGGTGCGCGGGCATCCGAACGACTATGCCGAGTGGGGCGCGGCCGCCCCCGGCTGGGGCTGGGACGACGTCGCGCCAGTATTTCGCAGGCTAGAGAAATGGACCGGCGCCGCGTCCGAGCATCGTGGCAGTGATGGGCCATTGTCCGTGACCGATATGGACAGCGCCATGCACCCGCTGACGCGCGCCTACGTCAAGGCAGCCGCGCAGGCGGGCATCCCGACCAACACTGACTATAACGGTGCTGCGTTGGAAGGCGCGTGTTTCTACCAGATCAGCACTGCTGGGGGGCGGCGCGCGTCCACAGCGCAAGCTTATCTGTTGGCAGCCCATAAGCTCAAGAACCTGCGTATCGAGACGGGTGCGGTGGCAACGCGGATACTCATGGAGGGCAAGCGCGCGACGGGCATCGAATATGTGCAGCGCGGCAAGACGCAGACCGCCCACGGAACAGAGGTGATCCTGTGCGGCGGGGCCATCAACTCGCCGCAGCTGATGATGCTGTCCGGGATTGGGCCAGCGGCGCATCTGCGCGAGCATGGCATCGACGTAGTGCAGGACGCGGCCAATGTCGGCCAGAACCTAATGGATCATCTGGGTAGCGATCATTTGTTTCGCACTAATGTCGCCAGCTTAAATCAAGTGCTGCGGCCGTGGTGGGGCAAAGCGTTGGCGGGGATGAAATATGTCCTGACGCAAAAAGGCCCGCTCGCGATGAGCCTTAATCAAGGTGGCGGTTTTGTCCGGCTGGCAGAGGGCGACGGCCCGCCCGATACGCAGCTGTATTTCTCGCCGCTCAGTTATTCTAGCGCGCCGGGCGGCACGCGGCCATTGATGAGCCCTGATGCCTTTCCGGCGGTGCGGATTGGCTTTAATCCCTGCAAGCCAACCAGCACGGGTAGCATTACTTTGCGCAGCAGCGATCCGATGGCGGCGCCCGTGATGCGCGGTGGATACCTCGCGACGCAGCATGACCGCGATCTGATGGTCAAAGGCACGCGCGAGGTGCGGCGCATTGCGTCGATGCCGGCCCTGCAAAGCGTCATAGAGGCAGAACTTGATCCCGGCCCGAATTGCGTGACGGATGACGAAATCCTTGATTTCGCGCGGCGCGACAGCTGGACGGTGTTTCACCAATGTGGCACGTGCCGGATGGGGCAGGATCCCGCCACTTCCGTTGTCGATCCGCAGCTACGGGTGCATGGTATCGCGGGCTTGCGCGTTGCTGATGCCTCGATTTTTCCGACCATCCCTACAGGCAATACGAACGCCCCCGCCGTCATGGTGGGTGAGCGCGCGTTCGATCTCATATCCCAAGGTTAGAGCCATATGAAAATCCGCCGCATCGAGACGTTTACCACTGAATTTGTCGGCTTTGTCCGGTTGACCGACGAGGATGGCAACATCGGTTGGGGGCAGGTTTCGACCTATCACTCAGACATCACCTGCGCCGTGCTGCACCGGCAGGTCGCGCCTTATGTGTTGGGTTGCGATACCACTGATCTAGACGATCTGCTGGATCTGGTAGTGGAACGCGAGCATAAATTCCCCGGCTCCTACCTGCGCCGCGCGATGGCCGGCTTTGATACTGCGATTTGGGATCTGCGCGGCAAGCAGGCTGGTAAATCCGTTGCCGAATTGCTGGGCGGTACGCCGGGCCGCATTCGCGCCTATGCCAGCTCGATGAAGCGTGACATCACGCCCGCGGATGAGTCGGAGCGGATGAAGCGGCTGAGGGATGCACATGGTTTTGACGCGTTCAAGGTGCGCGCAGGGGCCGAAGTGGGCCGGGGCCGCGATGAATGGCCGGGCCGCACCGAGGAGATCATCGAGACGATGCGCCGCGAGATGGGGCCGGATGCGGCCCTGCTGATCGACGCCAACAGCTGCTATGCGCCGAAACAGGCGATCGAAGTGGGCCGGATGCTGGAGAATCACGGGTTTTCACACTTTGAAGAGCCGTGCCCGTATTGGGAGCTGGAGCAAACGGCGGAAGTCACCGAGGCGCTGGATATCGACGTGACCGGGGGTGAGCAGGACTGCAATCTGCCCACATGGAAGCGGATGATTGATATGCGCGCGGTTGATATCGTGCAGCCCGATATCCTGTATCTTGGGGGCATCGCCCGCACCATGCGCGTGGCAAAAATGGCGGAGGCCGCGGGCCTGCCGGTGACGCCGCATTGTGCCAACCTGTCGTTGGTCACGCTGTTTACCATGCACCTCTTGCGCGCGATCCCGAATGCGGGGAAGTATCTGGAATTCAGCATCGAGGGCGCGGATTATTATCCGTGGCAGGAGGGGCTGTTCACGAGCAACCCTTACAAGATCGAAGACGGCCACGCGACAGTCACGGATGCCCCCGGCTGGGGGATCGAGGTTTCGCCGGATTGGTTGGCGCGGTCGCATTACAGTGTCTCAACCGCAGGTTAGAGACGAATTAAGGGAGACTACGCCATGATCAGCCTCAACAGTTTCGGCGATCTATCCGCCATCGACACCGGCCCGTTCAAGCCGAAGCCGACCACCCTGACCGAGGGCCAGACCGAGGCGGCCAATACGCTGTGGTCCTCGCCTGATGGCCTGACGCATATTGGTGTCTGGGAATGTACCGAAGGCCGCTTTACCGCCGACCGCACGGCGGCGGGCGAGTACTGCCACATCATCGCGGGCCGCGCGACGGTGATGGACGAGGATGGAACAAACTCGCGTGACATCGGTCCTGATGATCTGCTGATCCTGCCGCAAGGCTGGAAGGGTGAGTGGACGATTCACGAGCATATGCGCAAACTTTATGTCATCAGCCCGTCGGGCTGAAACAGGCGGTGCCGTTGACGCATGCTCATTGACGTATTATATGTCATTCAGCGTGTGGAGGTGGCTATGACTATTATGGATTATCAATCGGGTGGCATGTTTACGCCAGACCGCATCGCAACCGCGCTGATGACCACGCGGGACGAGATCGCGCGCACTGTCGGGCTGGGCCGGGACGCCATAGCGCGTGCCGAGCGGGTCCGCCAGCCGCGCACTCAGCGGCGCCTCCGCGAGATGATCGAGATCGTGAACCTTGCCGCGCCGCGATTCGGCTCGGCCGCAATGGCCTACGCTTGGTACCGGTCCGAGCCGCTGGAGGGCATGGATAATCTGACGCCGATGGATCTGGTGCAGCTGGGTCATGCCGATTGGGTGCGCGATTATCTGGCCGCATTCGATGCCGGAGTATTTGCCTGAGTGGACTATGGTGGCCCGCTCTATCGCGCCTTGCATCCGTATCACGCGCGCCAGCCCCTGTCGGGTGAGGGTGCGCGCCGTTATGGCGGTCGATTCAATATGCGCGGACGCGCCGCCCTGTATCTGGCCCGCGATTTTGACACGCTTCGGCATGAGATCGCGCGTGGCGGGGCCTTCCAGCCTTCGACTATCGTTGAGTACGCTGCGCAGATCACCGGGCTGTTTGACGCCCGCGATGCGGCGCAGGTGGCGCAGTATCGCACGACCCCAGACGCGCTGGCCGATCCCGCATGGCAGCTAAGGATGCAGCGGGGCGAGGCCGTGCCGACCCAGGATCTGGCCGAGGCGCTGATCGCGGCCGGACACCCCGGCGCGCTGGTGCCTAGCTATGCGCGCGGCGCACGCGCGGGGGCGTGCAATATTGTGCTGTGGCACTGGGGCGAAGACACAGGCGCGCAATTAGCGCTGGTGGATGATGAGGGACGACTGAGCCAATGACAGGCATGACGGGTGCAAGCACCACCGATGCGATCATTCACGCCATTCCGCTGCCTGCACTGTTGATTGGGCAGGATATGCGCATCATCGCTGCCAATTCTGGAGCGGCGGCTATTCTGAGCGCGCCGACCATCGGTGGGCACGTCGCGCTAAGCCTGCGCCAGCCTGGTGTTTTGGCCGCGATCGAGGCGTGCCGCGCAACCGGCGCCGCGCAGGAGGCGCGCTATCTGGGTGACGAATCGGGACAGGAAGCGAACTACGACGTGCATTGCACGCCGGTTAAAGGCGGCGTTTTGCTGTGCCTGTCGGATATCAGTCAGGCGATGCAGACAGACCGGATGCGCCGCGATTTCGTGGCTAATGTCAGTCACGAATTGCGCACGCCGTTGACGGCCCTTTCGGGATTTATCGAGACGCTGCAAGGCCCTGCGCGCGGCGATGTGGCTGCGACTGACCGCTTTCTGGACATCATGCAGGGCGAGGCGGCCCGGATGGAGCGTTTGGTCCATGATTTGCTGTCGCTGAGCCGGGTCGAGGCGGTTGCGCGCCAGCGCCCGAAGGCGCGTGTTGATTTGGGGGCCATCGTGCAAACCGCGCTGAGCGCGCTGCGCGGCGTGGCCGAACGGGGCGGCGCGACAATCGCGGCCGATCTGCCGGAGACGCCGCTGCATATCCTTGGCGATTCGGATCAGTTGCGTCAGCTCTGCATGAATCTGGTTGAGAATGCGGTAAAATATGGCGGTCAGGATGGGCGCGTTGAGGTGTCCGTAACCCATGAGGCGCATAACGCTGCCTTGCGCGGCCCCGCCGCTATTCTTTCGGTGCGCGATCACGGGGCTGGGATAGATCCCGTTCATATCCCCCGCCTGACCGAGCGGTTTTACCGCATCGACAGTCATCGGTCGCGCCAGATGGGTGGCACGGGCTTGGGATTGGCCATTGTTAAGCATATCGCGCAGCGCCATCGCGGGCGGCTTAAGGTTCACAGCACGTTGGGCGCGGGTTGCGAATTTATCGTTGCGCTACCGCTGGCGGATCCTAGTCCGGCGCGCTGACGCAGCGAAATTCCAAAAAACTTGGCGGCTGTCATCAAACTGTTACAAATTCTTCGCAAAAGGGTCGTCGCGAGCCGTTAGCGGTGTGAACAGGGTCCGCGCTGCTGCGGGCCTACGCTTTTAAATTTCAGGAGGCCGTGATGCCTTTCACAAAACTTACCGTTTCGGTCGCGGCTATTACCGCGCTTTCGGCTACCACTGCTTTTGCCCGCGACAATGTGCAGGTCGCCGGATCGTCTACCGTGCTGCCTTATGCGTCCATCGTTGCAGAGGCATTCGGCGAGAATTTTGACTACCCGACCCCAGTCATCGAGTCGGGTGGATCGTCCGCTGGCCTCAAGCGTTTCTGCGAAGGTGTGGGTGAGAACACGATCGATATCGCGAACGCGAGCCGCCCCATGCGTGAAAAAGAAATCGCAGCTTGTGCGGATAACGGCGTTACCGACATCATCGAAGTGCGCATTGGCTATGACGGTATCGTGTTTGCCAGCCAACTGGATGGTCCGGCCTTCACCGCATTCACGCCCAGCGACTGGTATAACGCACTGGCCGCGCAGGTCGTGGTGGACGGCGCGCTGACCGAAAACCCCTACATGATGTGGAGCGAGTTTAACGGCGATTTGCCCGAGGTTGCAATTGCCGCGTTCATCCCCGGCACCAAACACGGCACGCGCGAAGTGTTCGAAGAGAAAGTCTTGCTTCAGGGCTGCGAAGATACCGGCGCGATGCAGGCGATGATGGGTGCCGGCATGGATGAGGACGCGGCCGAGGATGGCTGCATTTCCGTGCGTACTGATGGGCGCAGCGTCGATATCGACGGCGACTATACCGAGACGCTCGCACGGATCGACAGCAACTCGGCAGGCGTGGGCGTCTTTGGCCTCGCGTTCTACGAGAACAACACTGACACCCTGAAAGTTGCCACTATGAGCGGCGTCGCGCCGACGACGGCAAGCATCTCTTCGGGTGAATACCCCGTGTCGCGCCCGCTGTATTTCTACATCAAGAAGGCTCACATCGGCGTGATCCCCGGCCTTAAGGAATTCGCTGAATTCTTCGTGTCGGATGAGGTTGCTGGCCCGGATGGCCCGCTTGCCAATTACGGCCTCGTGTCCGACCCCGAGCTGGCCGACACTCAGGCGATGGTTGCGGACGAGAACACATTGGGCAGCATGTAATCTTGCCCTGAGACAATGGGTCGGGGGCAGCACAGGCTGCCCCCGACCGCACTTTTATGACTGCCTTATTTCAAGAGCGCATTATGTCCCCGACCCTCATGGCCCTCGTTTTGATCGCGCTCGGATTCGCAGGCTATATTGCCGGGCAGGCGCGCGCGCTGGCAAGTGCGGGCGGGGATAGCCGCGTTCTACACTCGCTGCCGCGCTATTACGGCATGTATGCTGCGATGATGGCGCTGGTGCCCGGTGTTGTCTTGCTGGTTTTGTGGCTCATCTTGCAGCCTATGGTCATTGGCAATGCCGCCGCCGGGCTAATCGACAGCCCGGACGAACAAGGCCTGATCCAAAGCGATGTGCGCCGGGTTGCGGACGGTCTGGACCTTGCCGTGGCGCAAGGCGCAATCAGTGCGGTTGGCGCGCAGGCGCTAGAGGCCGATGGCACCATTCGAAACCTGTTGGCGCAAGTGAGCGCGCCGCTGGCATCGGACGTCACGACCGAGGTTCTGAACGCCGCGCAGGCGTATCGCCGGATGGACGCGCGCGGCACGCTCTTTATGAGCATTGCCGTGCTGGCTGCGGCGCTGGCGGGTCTGGCACTGGCGTGGACCCGCACAGACAAGGATCTGCGCGCCCGCAACAAAGTCGAATCCGGAGTGCGGGCGCTGCTGATTATCGCCGCTAGCATTGCCACGCTGACGACGCTGGGCATCATTTTATCACTGGTCGCCAGCACCATTGAGTTTTTCCAGCTCTACTCCGCCAGTGATTTCTTTTTTGGCACGACGTGGTCACCCAGCTTTGGGGGTGGGTCCGAGTTGGGGGTACTGCCGCTGCTGTGGGGCACGCTCTACATCTCGCTGATCGCGCTTTTGGTGGCGGTGCCGATCGGGCTGTTTGCTGCGATCTACCTGTCGGAATATGCCACCCCGCGCATGCGCAGCATCGTCAAGCCGCTGCTTGAGGTGCTGGCCGGTATCCCAACCATCGTCTACGGCCTTTTCGCACTGCTGACTGTCGGGCCCCTTCTCCTGGGCCTCTTTGGGAGCGAGGGACTGGGCTGGATGCAGGCTGGGACGGCGGTGATGACTGCGGGCCTCGTCATGGGCATCATGCTGATCCCGTTTGTGTCGTCGCTGAGCGATGATATCATGGGCGGTGTGCCGCAGGCGTTGCGCGACGGCAGCTACGCCATCGGCGCCACCAAGTCCGAGACGATTCGACAGGTCGTGCTGCCTGCCGCGCTACCCGGTATTGTGGGTGCGGTGCTACTGGCCGCCAGCCGCGCCATAGGCGAGACGATGATCGTCGTGTTAGGGGCGGGCGCCGCCGCGCGTCTGGGCCTGAACCCGTTCGATGCTATGACCACCGTCACCGCCAAGATTGTTAGCCAGCTGACGGGTGACGCCGACTTCGCCTCGCCCGAGGCGCTGGTTGCGTTCGCGCTGGGAATGACCCTTTTCGTCATCACGCTGGGGTTGAACGTGATCGCCCTTTGGATCGTGCGTAGATATCGTGAGCAATACGAATGACCCAGAAAACATCCTTGATAGAGCCTGACGCGCGGACGCGGCGCCGTAATGCGGCCGAAAAACGGTTTCGCGCCTATGGTGCAGTGGCTATCGCCATTGGCCTCGGTTTCCTCGTGATCCTGCTAACCACGATCATCGTGAACGGGCGCGGCGCGTTTCAACAGACTTTTCTCAGCGTTCCAGTCTATCTGGATCCCGCCAAGCTGGACAAGAAGGGGGACCGCAACCCGGAGGATATCGCCAAGGTGTCAACCTTTGGGTATGGGCCTCTGATCCAGGCGGCGTTGCTGGAGCAGGTGCGCGGGCTGAACATTGATACGCCCCTGACGGATGCCAAGGATATGAAGGCGCTGATTTCGGCCTCTGCGGCCGCCGAAGTGCGCGATGTGGTAATGGCTGATGCCTCCCTGATCGGCCGGACGGTGACGTTCAATCTGCTGGCGTCCAGCCGCGTTGATGGCTACCTCAAGGACCGCGTCAGTCGTGTGGGCGTTGAGCGGGACAAAAATATTGATGCCGTGCATCTGGATCTGGTTGATAAGTTACGCGATGCAGGTGTCGTCGCGCGCAGCTTCAACCTGTCGTTTATCACTGGCGCTGATGCGAGCGAGAGCCGTCCCGAGCAGGCTGGCATGGGTGTCGCGATCCTGGGATCGCTGGCGATGATGGCGGTCGTTCTGGTTCTGTCGCTGCCTATCGGTGTCGCCGCCTCGATCTATCTGGAGGAGTTTGCGCCCAAGAACCGCTGGACTGATCTGATCGAGGTAAACATCTCAAACCTCGCGGCGGTACCGTCGATCGTGTTCGGCATACTAGGCCTTGCCGCATTCATCCAGTTTGCGCATCTGCCGCAATCTGCGCCGTTGGTGGGTGGCCTCGTCCTGACGTTGATGACGCTGCCAACGATCATCATTTCGACCCGTGCCAGCCTCAAATCCGTGCCGCCATCCATTCGCGACGCTGCCTTGGGTGTGGGCGCGTCCAAAATGCAGGCGGTGTTTCATCACGTGCTACCTCTGGCCATGCCCGGTATCCTGACCGGCACGATCATCGGCCTTGCGCAGGCCCTGGGCGAGACGGCACCACTCTTGCTGATCGGGATGGTTGGCTACGTCGCGACGAACTATCCCGACGGCATCGGATCGGCCTTTTTAGACCCTAATTCGGCCATGCCTGCACAAATCTTTGAGTGGGCCAAACGCGCCGACCCCGCCTATTACGAGCGTGCATGGGGCGGGATTATCATCCTGCTGGTCGTGCTGCTCAGCGTCAATTTGATCGCCATCCTTCTGCGCCGCCGATTTGAGCGGCGCTGGTGAGACATGAAAGGACTGCCCATATGCTGGACTCCAGCCACAACGTCATCAAGATCGCCGCCAAGAACGTGCAGGTCTGGTACGGTGATACCCACGCGATCAAAGATGTCAGTGTCGAGCTGGAGGACCGGACCGTGACCGCCTTTATCGGCCCGTCGGGCTGTGGCAAGTCCACGTTCCTGCGCTGCCTGAACCGAATGAACGACACGATCGAGATCTGCCGCATCGAGGGTGATATTCATCTGGACGGGCAGGATATCTACGACCGTCGCGTTGATCCTGTGCAGCTGCGCGCCCGCGTCGGGATGGTGTTTCAAAAGCCAAACCCGTTTCCGAAATCGATCTACGATAATGTCGCATACGGCCCGCGGATTCATGGGCTGGCCCGCACGCGGGCCGAACTGGATGACATCGTTGAGCAGGCATTGCGCCAGGCTGCCCTCTGGGGCGAGGTCAAGGACCGGCTGCAAGCGCCCGGTACCGGTCTGTCTGGTGGTCAACAACAGCGCCTATGCATTGCGCGCGCTATCGCCACCCAGCCCGAAGTGCTGCTGATGGACGAGCCGTGCAGCGCGCTGGACCCCATCGCGACCGGGCAGGTCGAAGAGTTGATTTCGGGTCTGGCCAAGGATTTCAGCGTTGTCATCGTCACCCATTCGATGCAGCAGGCCGCGCGGGTCAGCCAAAAGACCGCGTTCTTTCACTTGGGTAATCTGGTGGAATACGGCGAGACGGGTACGATATTCACGAATCCCGTCGATAAACGCACCGAAAGCTACATCACTGGCCGGATAGGTTAAGGAGCATCCCATGAGCGAACACATCACATCCGCCTATGACCGCGATCTGGAATTGGTCGAGGTCTTGATCACCCGCATGGGTGGTCTGGTCGAGCAGGCAATCCTGAACGCCGCCTCCGCCCTTGAGGCGCAGGATGAGGAGGCCGCGCAGGAGGTCCGCCACGCGGATCGTGCCATCGACGCGCTAGAGGACCAATTGAACGACGAGGCTGCGCGAATCATCGCCCTGCGCGCCCCGATGGGCGTCGATCTGCGCGTGATCCTGTCGGTCATCAAGATTTCAGGCAACCTTGAGCGCATCGGTGATTATGCCAAGAATATGGCCAAGCGCACCACGGTGCTGGCCGGAATGCCGCCTGTCGATGGCGGCGTCGCCGCCCTGCGCCGCATGGCGCGCGAGGTGGGGCGCCTGCTGACTGATGCGCTCGACGCTTATGTGCGCCGCGACGTGGAACTGGCCCATGAGGTGCTGAAGCGCGACCACGATATTGACCAGATGTACAACGCGCTATTCCGTGAATTCCTGACCTTCATGCTAGAGGATCCACGCAATATCACGCCCTGCATGCACCTGCATTTCATCGCCAAAAATACGGAGCGTATGGGTGACCACGTGACAGCGATAGCCGAGCAGGTGATCTACATGGTCACCGGGACTCACCCAGACGAGGACCGGCCCAAAAGTGATAGCACCTCAGTCGACACAGGTGTTCCCACAGCATGAGCGCGGCGCAGAAAACCGGACGCCCCACCGTCCTTCTGGTTGAGGACGAGCCGGCGCAGCGCGAGGTTCTGGCCTATAACCTTGAGGCCGGCGGGCTGCATGTGATCCGCGCCAATGATGGCGAGGAGGCGTTGCTGATGGTGGCCGAGGGCGTGCCCGACCTGATCCTGTTGGACTGGATGCTGCCCAACGTGTCGGGCATCGAGGTGTGTCGCCAGCTAAAGACCCGCAGCGAGACGAAGGCGGTGCCAATTATTATGCTATCTGCCCGCACCGAAGAGGTGGATATGGTGCGCGGGCTGGAAACTGGCGCTGATGATTACATGACCAAGCCCTATTCCGTGGCCGAGCTGATGGCACGCGTGCGGGCGCAGCTGCGCCGCTCGCGCCCTGCCGCCGCGGGGGGGCGTTTGGAATACGATGATATCGTGCTGGACGGCGAGACGCACCGCGTCACCCGCGCCGGCACCGAGGTGAAGCTGGGCCCGACCGAATTTCGCCTGCTGGCGACGTTTATGGAAAAGCCGGGTCGGGTTTTAAGCCGCGACCAGCTGCTGGACAGGGTCTGGGGCCGCGACATCCATGTCGATAGCCGCACCGTAGATGTGCATATCGGCCGCCTGCGCAAGGCGCTGGGGGAGGGCGGTGGCGATGATCCTCTGCGAACCGTACGCGGCGCGGGTTATGCGCTGGGATAGGGCCTCGATATTATCTGCGCCGATGCGGGCGGGCAGGGGGCTTCCTGCACTCTGCCGCGCTGGCATTGGCCCGACGCGGGACCACGATCAACGCCGTGCTGCCGGGCAATATCGCAACCACTGGGCCGGATACGCCGGGGCAGGGGAACGGATGGACAAACCCTGCCTGAAGGTCTGAATGTGATGGGTCAGGTCTAGAGCGGGACTGATGAAGCCTCGTCCACCTAGAGTTTCAGGTGCGGCCCGTCTGTCACGGAAGTTTCGCAAACCTGCGCTATCCAGATGCGAAAAGCGCTGCTAACCCTAAATGGAAACGTTTCCATGGGTGCGAATCATTGCAAGATAAGGCTAGCATCACGATCAAGGACGTCGCCCGTGAGGCGGGATGTGCGGTCGTGACGGCCAGCCGGGTGCTGAACGCGTCAGGCCCGGCCAGCGCCGAGATGGCGGCGCGGGTGCGTGCCGCTGCCGACGATCTGGGCTTTTCCTTCAGCGCCATCGGGCGCGCCTTGCAGAGCCGCCGGTCCATGACCATCGGCTGTCTAGTGCCGTCGCTGGCCAATCCGGTCTTTGCTGAGGCGATGCAGGGCGTGCAGGCCTGTCTGCGCGCTGCAGGGTATCAGCCTCTGATCTGTGCGTCGGGCTATGACGAGGCGGCGGACGAGGACACGCTTCGCACCTTGCTGGCAAGCAAGGTCGACGGCCTGATCGTGACCATGGCCGCCCCGTCGCGCAGTGCGGCGCTGGCGACTGCGGCGGTGCCCGTGTCGCTGATGTTTCACGACCCATTGCCGGGCTATACCACCGCCTATGTCGATAATTTCGCCGCGGCGCGCGAAGTCGCGCGCCAGTTCATCGCGCATGGGCATCGCAGACTTGGCTTTGTCGCGCTGCGCTTTGCGGAGTCTGACCGTTCGCGCAGCCGCTATGCCGGCTTTCTGGCCGAATGCCGGGCCGCGAACCTGCCAGATCCAGCTCTGATCGAGATGGAGGAGGCGGCCGCACGCTGTCCCCGCCGCATCGCAGACGTGCTGGCAGGTCATTCTGGCCTGACCGGGCTATTTGCATCCAACGATTTTCTGGCGCTGGCCGTGCAAAACGCCGCCAGCCTTCTGGGCCGCGACGTGCCGCACGATCTGTCTGTGATTGGTTTTGACGGTATCGGCATTGGCCGCCTTTTGGCCACGCCATTGGCCACGATCGAGACGGATGCAGTTGCGATGGGCCGGCAGGCTGCCGCGTCGCTATTGGCTGCTATGCAGGGCGGTGCGCTGTGCCAGCCGCCAGCCCTGCCTTTCGTTTTTCGCGCGGGGGCGACCCTTGCCGCTGCGCCGACGATGACGGACGGCGGCCGGGATGCACCCCTGCCGCCGTCTGTTCCCCTCGCCTCAGTTCCCACCAAAACAAGGACGAACCAATGAGATATATGATCACGGCGGCCCTGGCCGCAACCACCTGCGCCGCAACTTTTGCCACGCCCGCCGCCGCTGAGCAGGGCGTCTGCTATAACTGCCCGCCCCAATGGGCCGACTGGGCGTCGATGCTGGAGGCGATTGACGAGCAGCTGGATATCCAGATGCCGCACGATAACAAGAACAGCGGCCAGACCCTGAGCCAGCTTCTGGCCGAAAAATCGAACCCCATCGCCGATGTCGCCTACTATGGCGTCACCACCGGCATCAAGGCCGGCAATATGGGCGTGGTCGAGCCCTACAAGCCCGCCCTCTTTGATGAGATCCCCGAGGGTCTGCGCGACCCAGATGGCAAGTGGTTTGCCATTCACTACGGCACGCTGGGCTTTTTCGTGAATGTTGACGCGCTGGCTGGGGCCGCAGTGCCGCAGTGCTTTGCCGATCTGAAGAAGCCCGAATATCGCGGCATGGTCGGCTATCTTGATCCGTCGTCGGCCTTTGTCGGATATGCGGGCGCGGTCGCGGTCAATATCGCGTTCGGCGGCGATTTGGATAATTTCGACCCGGCCATCGGCTTCTTCAACGAGCTGTCCGAGAATTCGCCGATCGTGCCCAAGCAGACGTCATATGCACGCGTTGTGTCGGGCGAGATTCCGATCTTCTTTGACTACGATTTCAACGCCTATCGCGGCAAGTATGAGGAGGACGGCAATTTCGAATTCGTCCTGCCCTGTGAGGGGTCTGTACGCGTCCCCTATGTGATGAGCTTGGTCAAGGGTGGCCCAAACCCCGAAGTCGGCAAGCGCGTGCTGGACTTCATCCTGTCGGACGAGGGCCAAGCAATTTGGACTAACGCCTACCTGCAGCCCGCCCGCCCGGTCGAGCTGCCTGCTAAGGTCGCGGCCAAGTTCCTGCCTGCCAGCGATTATGAGCGGGCCGTCGCGGTGGACTACGCCAAGATGGAAGAGGTGCAGGCCGCCTTTGGCGAACGCTACCTGTCCGAAGTCAAATAAGCCTGACTGATTAGGGGCAAGGCTACGCGCCTTGCCCCTTTTTGCCTGCCCCGAAAGGCCCGCCTATGTCATCCCGTACCTTTGTTGCGCTGTGTTTCCTGCCGCTGGCGATATTTACGCTCGCCTTCCTCGCGCTGCCTCTGGTGCGCCTCATTCTCGCTTCGGGCGAGGGAGAAGCAGGCTGGGCGATCTACCTCGAGATCCTGCAGAAACCGCGCTACTTGTCGACGCTGATTCAGACGGTTGTCATTTCGGTCCTCGTGACCATCGCCGCGCTGGCGGTGTCGACGACGGCGGGGCTGTTTCTTGTGCGCAACCGGTTTCCGGGGCGCGGGGTGCTTTTGTCGATCCTGACGTTACCGCTGGCGTTTCCGGGCGTTGTCGTTGGATTTATGATCATCCTGCTAGGTGGCCGCCAAGGCCTGATAAATCAGATCACGCCGGGCCATGTGGTGTTTGCCTACTCGGCCTTTGGTCTCTTCCTTGGCTACCTGTATTTCTCGATCCCGCGAGTGTTGCTGACTGTCATGGCCGCCGCCGAGAAGATCGACCCAGCATTGGAGGAGGCCGCGCTGACACTCGGCGCGTCACCCTACCGCATCGTGTGCGACGTGCTGCTGCCCGCCCTCATGCCTGCGATGATTGCGGCGGGGGCGATTGCCTTTGCCACCGCGATGGGCGCGTTCGGCACGGCCTTTACGCTGGCCACTAATATCGACGTGTTGCCGATGGTCATTTATACCGAATTCACTTTGTCCGCGAACATTGCGATGGCGTCGGCGCTGTCGGTGATCCTCGGCCTTGTCACATGGGCCATGCTATTGATCGCACGCAGCTTTGCAGGCGGCACAGTGGCGGCAGGGGGCTGATAGATGCTGAAATCCCCCGCAAAGATCCTGCAACTTGCCGTCACCCTGATCGCCTGCGCCTTCCTGTTGGTGCCCACCCTGCAATCGGTGTTGGCAGGCGTCACGGTCAACTACTTCCAAGGGGTCAAATCTGGCCTGACGCTGAAATGGATATGGGAGGTCTGGGATCTTTATTCCTCGTCCATCTTCCTGTCGATCTGGCTGGCGTTCTGCTGCCTTATCTGCACGCTTCTTATAGGAGTGCCGGCGGCCTATGCACTCGCGCGCAACCCCGGCCGTATGTCCCGCGTGCTAGAGGAGTTTATCTCGCTCCCTCTTGCGGTGCCCGGCCTCGCGTTGGCATTGGCGCTATTGCAAGTCTACGGCTCTGTTCAGGGCTTTCGCGTGCATTGGAGTTTCATCCTCGTCGGGCATGTTCTTTATACGATGCCCTTCATGGTGCGGTCGGTGCTGTCGGTGATGGCCGCGATTGACTTGAAAACGCTGGAAGAGGGGGCCGCATCGCTGGGTGCGCCCGCGTGGCGGCGGTTCATTGACATCGCCGTACCCAACGCAATGCCCGGCGTGCTGGCCGGATCGCTAACGGTGGTCACGCTGTCGATAGGCGAGTTCAACCTGACATGGATGCTGCACACCCCGTTTCTGAAAACCCTGCCTGTCGGGCTGGCCGATAGCTATGCGTCGATGCGGTTGGAGATTGCATCGGCTTATACGCTGGTATTTTTCATTATGATCGTGCCGCTGCTGATGGCGATGCAATGGGCCTCGGCCCGCGCGCAAAGGATACTGAAATGACCCTAACGCTGACGAATGTCGCCAAGACATTCCCCGGTGGCATCCGCGCGCTGACGCCCGTGGATCTGGACATCGCAGAGGGCGAGATCGTGTCGCTGCTGGGGCCGTCGGGCTGTGGCAAGACGACCCTGCTGCGCATCATAGCAGGGCTGGAGAGCACTGATGCCGGCGGTATTATCCGCTTTGGTGGCGATGACGTGACCGCCCTGTCGGTGGTACAGCGCAAGGTAGGGATGGTGTTTCAGTCCTACGCGCTGTTCCCCAACATGTCGGTGCGGCGCAACATCGGCTACGGGCTAAAGATGCAGAAGCTGCCCCGCACCGAGATTAATGCCCGCGTCGACGAGGTGATCGCGCTGTGCCGTCTCGGCCCCTATGCAGACCGGCCCATCAATGCCCTGTCGGGTGGCCAGCGCCAGCGCGTCGCCCTTGCGCGTGCGTTCGCCCCGCGCCCCCGTATCCTGCTGCTGGACGAGCCTTTGTCGGCGCTGGACGCGGCCCTGCGCGGCCAGTTGCGGGACGAGCTGGCGCAGCTCTTGCGTACCTTTGGCATCACCGCGATTTTCGTCACCCACGACCAGACTGAGGCGATGGCCATCGCCGACCGTGTCGCCGTGATGTCGCATGGGCAGATCGCGCAGATCGGCACGCCCGAGGCGCTGTATCGCGCGCCTGCCTCGCCCTTTGTCGCGCGGTTTGTCGGGGATGCCATGCCGCTGGCGGGTCAGATCCGCAGTGGCGCGCTGCATCTGGAGGGCGGCGTTCTGCCGCTGGATGCTAGGGATGGCCACGCGGCCTATGTACGCGCCGAGGATGTGAAACTGGACGCGGATGGCCCCCTGACGGGGCGCATCGAGGGCGTCACCTTTCTTGGTACGCATTACCGCATCGTTTTGTCGGGCATTACCAAAAGCCTGCTGGCGCTGCTTCATGTCGGGACCAGCGCGCCCAAAGTGGGCGAAACAGTGCGCGCCCGCATCGCCCCCGGCGCCATCCTGACCTTTGCCCCCGGCATGGAGGATACCTAATGGCCGCCTTCATTCAGATCACCGACACCCATATCGTGCCTGAGGGGCAGCTGGCCTATGGCAAGTCTGACACCGCCGCCGCGCTGCGCAGCGCAATCAAGACGGTGAACGACATCCTGCCGCGCCTTGACCGGGTCGAATGCGCCATACTCACCGGTGATCTGACTGATTTTGGCACCCTGGCAGAATACGCGCGGCTAAATGCGATGCTGGCAGACTTGGACCTGCCTTGCCTCGCGATCCCCGGCAACCACGATGTGCGCGAGGCGATGCGCGCCGCGTTTGCAGGCGAGGCGTGGATGCCGACCAGTGGCCCAATCCAATGGAGCCGCGATTTTGGCGATTTCACCGTCATCGGTCTTGATACGCTAGTGGAGGGATCACATCACGGCCAGATCTGCGACACAGGTCTGGCATTTCTGGATCGCACATTGGCATCGCTAAACGGCCAGGTCGCAATCGTTGCAACGCACCATCCGTGGATGCCTTCGGGCGTGGTCGCAATGGACGCCAACAACTTGCGAAACGGCGATGCCCTGATGGCGCGGCTGGAGGCATATCCCGGCCCCGCGCGCATGACCTCAGGCCATATTCACCGCACCATGACAACGCAGATCGGCCGCGTCACCTGCCAGATCGCGCCGGCCCCCTGCCACGCTGTCGCCCTCGATCACCGCGCTGATAACGTCAATTCGCTAATGATGGAGCCGGGGGGCGTCACACTCTGGCAATGGCGCACGACGCCACAGCCCTGCCTTGTGTCGGGCGTGATCCCGGTTGGCGCGTTCGCGGGGCCGTGGCCCTTCTATGGCTGACGGGGTGGGGCTAACCGCCACTAGTTGTTGCAATTAAGTTGAATTGTCCCTCGGCGCGCAAAGTAGAAATGTCCCAGGTGCGGTGCCGCAGCATGGCTGGGCAGGGTGGAGACCTCATCTAGGGGTCTGATGCCGGAGGGGGTAGGATCATACGTTAGCAAAAATAACTAATTGATATCATTGGGTTTTCATTCGAAAAAATTTCTCTCTTAGAAAGTTGTATAATTCAGTGTCTTAAGACATCTCAGCATACTATTCTGCCCCTCTCGCATCAGATCCCAGCTTGCGCAACCGCGATATGCGAAGGGCCTAGTTCTGGGCTGTTGAGAATTTCTTCGCCTGCCTCGAGCTTTGGGTGCCTACGGTGAACCCATCTTAAGCTCCTGGACATGCCGCATTGACCAGTCTTAAGTTCACGGCACTCGCCTGATCGGCTTGGTGCTGACTTTGGACAGTGCCGCAATCTCAGGGATCGGACGTTGCTGTTCATCGCGCATAAGTTTGACCTCAGCTTTCTGAGCGTCCGAAAGGGCGAGGGCCTTCCCCCGATGCGACCTCGGCGGTGCGCGGCCTCCAACCCCTCCTTGGTGCGTTCTGCGATCCTATCTCGCTCGAACTGGGCTATCGAGGTGAAGACGTGGAATACGAACCGACCTGCCGGAGTTGTCGTATCGATGCCTTCCGCGAGGGATTGAAAGCCGGTACACTAGGATTTTATCTGGTCAACGATGTCCAAGAGGTCCTTCAGGCTCCGTGCGAGCCGGTCATATTTCGTACGACGACCACATCTCCATCTCGGATCTCCTGCATCATCCGGTCGAGTTCAGGCCGTGACCGTGTCGTGACCGTGATCGTATCGGCAAAGATGCGCTCTGCGCTGATACTGGTTAGTGCGTCGTGCTCGCTGTCGAGCTTCTGACTTCCAGTAGAAATGCGGGCATACCCTAAAATCATGGTCAAAAACCTCCTAAAACATAGAAGGTTTTGTTCCAGGTTTCCGTCCAGTTCAACCAATTGGTATCTGCTAGGGCAGGGGAGGTAGGTCAAAAACGACTGTTTTGGGAAAATTTTGCGGACCCACTGACGCCACTTATGTCGAGAGACACGACCGGCCCATGGACTAAGCCGCTCACGCGGCAATGGCGCTTGTTGCGGTTGTCCTGCCTCCTGATTTGACGTTGTTTTCGTGTTTCGGGGCTCTTGGCTGATGAATGGGATCTTCTCAATCGTCAAACAGGAGGTTCCCATGACACAGGAGAGAATGAGCCCGCTACGTCAGCGGATGATCCCCTTCTAGGGACATTTCTGCGCAATACCCTGCCGGACAGGTCCAAGATATGCGCATCAAAGGGATGGGTGACAAAGCTCAAAAGGCCCATATTGGGGTCCGCTCCGGTAGAGGGCAGAATAGTACGTTAAGCTCCTCAGTCACTGTTTTGGCCACCTGTACTCGCCCGTGATGAGGATATGCGCCCATCCAAGAGGAGAGATGTGTGCTAGAAGCGCTGC